>ERZ772945.103-NODE-103-length-64206-cov-8.512432_pt1 | contig 64206 bp, 64 predicted proteins | sample MGYA00511681_ERZ772945 | MGnify/ENA primary metagenome ERZ772945 (study PRJEB29015, sample SAMEA2737943) | human oral metagenome | biome: human oral; feature: human-associated habitat; material: dental | place: China | collected 2143 ...
AAGAAAACATGTCGAAGCGTTGAGTCAAGAAACTTCATCAAGTACATAGGGTTTACAGAATAAATGTCTCTATTCTGCAGGTAGGAGACACTAAGAGCCCTCATTGTTACATCACAGATGTCGTTGTAGGAAACCTGCTTCGGCTTGCTCATACCATCATAATCGTAACTACTCGCATTTCTTGGAGAGACAAGTACAGATGTCAACTCATCCTTCAATACCTCAATGCTGGACGAAGAATTCTGGTCCATATACTCAATAGCATGGTTCACCTGATCCACATAAGCATCACCCAGAATTTTTCTTGATGACATGTTGAAGAAAACAATAAGTCCTAGATCGCAGATCTCACCGTCTTCAAGCCTGCTCATGCAGAACTTGAACAACTTGTCTCCTATGTCATGTGTTCTGCCTACCTTGAATTCTTGTGTCAGACGATTAAGTTCTGGCTGATTCTCCTTGCAGAACTCACGAAAACTAAGATTCGTACTAGAGCCAGAGAACTCATACACCTTAATGAACTGCTTGTATAGAGAAAAACATGTCTTCAGAGGACTGTAGAGATGGTTTTTATTAGTTTTCATTTGAATAATTCGCAAACTCTTGACGAACAGATCCTTCACATGACCATCTGGTAAAACCTGCTCCAGACGCTCTATGTAGATGTTCATAGAGTTTTGGCACAACTCGTCTATATCTGCATGATCTTCAATCAGTTCAGTAAGAATGTCTGACATCTTAACGCCAGCAACCTCGGGCATCACTACAAATGGATTTCGGTATCTACCTTGATAGTCAACAAAAGGATCCAGAATCTCAAACTGACGTATTGACTCATCATCCCAGAAATAGCATTTAAACCACCCTCTATAATACATCTTCTTAAAAACATGATGTCTTTTGTCAGAGATATAGAGATCGTAGAAATCTTTTACTGTTGTAATACGTGATGACATCAATAGCCTGCTTTCTAAATTGTTATCAGAATTACTAACCAAAATACCTTTTAATAGCCCATCATCTCTCTGAACTGCTTTAAATACTTTGGAACATTTGTTCGTCTGCTTTTAGGGAATGGAATCATTGACAATGAGATCTCTGGACTTATTGTAGTAATAATGTCTATGTTGTCTTGCCAAGTTTCAATTGAGGGTGGCTTGATCTGTTCGTCAAGGATAAGAACAACTCTTTCAATCACACCAAGAACATTAGATAATGCGTCTTGCTCATTGTGGTCGTTTTGCCTAGAGTAGACAACACACTTCTCAACCAGATCTATAATGTCATTAGAGTACGCCCATGATGACGAAGCGAATGCATTAGATCGTTCTATAGTAAAAACTAGACAGAGAAAGGCATTGTACGAGATCTTGTGTTGTTTGACTAAAGGAACAATGAGTTCAAGTATGGCATAAAATTTTGTTACATCAGGTGAACTACTGCAAAAATCATACTTTTCAAGGAAATCTGCTGACATTACCTTCTTTATCACATTATCAGCGTAACCTACTGAAGCAAGCATATACGGAGTACAACCAGCAGTGTTGTTTGAATATGACTCAACAACTTGCATGAATAGTTCATTAATCTGACGGTATGTGACCTTATTTGGCTTGTCTATACTCTCATGTTTAGCCTTTTTGGCAATATAAGATTCAAGTGCAGAACTTACAGAAACACTACCTTTAGGAGACTCTGTAATTAGTTTGACAGCATATCTGAACTGATCAGAAGACATGGAATAGATAATTTTCTTGCTCGATGAATCAAAAAACTCATCAAAAGCAATCTTGGTAGCATTAAGGAAATCTTTGCCACTTCTATAATTTACACTCACCTGAAAATTCAGAATAAGTGACTTTAACCTTGTTCTGTCTCTAGTGCAGAAAGACCTGTAGTCAATTTTTTCATAGCAAATAAGGAATTCATGCATTTTGATAAAGCCAACATGCGCAAAGAAGATTTCCTTCATAGTTGACTTCGAGACGTACTCAATGTGATGCTGACCAGAGTATAGTTCTTTCAAATCATCCATTCTGTCAGAGTAGAACTTTCTAACACGCCCGTTAGGAATCTCTTCAAGAACACGAGAGACGTATGTGTCAACAGACTCAATAACCGCATCTTTGAGAGGCCTTGAACTATTCTTGTGAATAGATGCTTGCAGAATCTCTGACATCTTGACACCAAGGATCTCAGGCAGAGCGATATAGAAGAACTTCTCGTTGAATGTCTGGAGAAGATGCTTGTTCTCACTGAGAATCATGTGCTGTTTCTGGCTCTCCTTGTTCCAAAAGAAGCAGGAGAACCACTTTTTAGAATCAGCAAACATCTGCCTGTAAAAGGCGTCTTTGTTGGGGATTTTGTGGTCATTGACAGCATCAAGGTAGTCAGACGGCTCAGGAATAGGGTCATTCATCATTGGATAGTTCTACTCTGGGGTATGTAAATGCATGTAAGTACTCTACTTGCTTGTGTTCTTGCTAGAACCAAACTTCTCAACAATCATATTGATCGCCTCGCCCTCACTCAACAGAATTCCCTCATCAGAGTTCAGGAACTTCATCACCTTTCCTAGTGCAGGCCCAGGACTAATACCAAGAATCTCCATTACCTTGTTCCCGTCAATTGCAGGACGCATAGCACTCCTTCTGTCAGCAGCCCTAATCCTGCCCATCTCATCAACCAGACGATCCACCTGGCGTTGAACAGCAGTCCTCTTACTGGCGTGCTTTGACGTGACATCAGACCTGAAGATGATGACCAGTCTATTCAACTGCTCGTCGTTGGATACTTCATTCATCAGACGACGTATAGCAGAGTCTTTCCACATCTTCTTGTCTCCACGAGTGAAACCATGTGAACGCATGTGCATACGAATCAGTTCGGTTATCTGCTTGATTTCTGCACTGCTGAAACCACCCTTGAATAGAGACGGCTTGATAATCCTGGCACCAACTACCTCATGACCATCAAACGTCACACCACGACCAGGAACAACTCTCCTGGTTGCTGGTTTGCCTACATCATGCAAAAATGCAGCAGCACGAAGAACCACATCAGCACTATCATTCTCATGTGAGATGGCGTTCTCTAGAACCTTCAGTGAGTGGTCAAACAGATCCTTGTCCTGCCTGCTATTACGACCAAGTTCAGCCATCTGTGCAATGTGATGGTCAATACTATTCAACTGACCACGACGATCCATCTCCCGAAGAAACCCAACAGGATTCGGAAGATGGAAGATGTTTCTGAGACTCAGTGAAGACGTAGACATATAGCCAATTTTACACCACATATGCAACCCATGTCAATCAGGATGATGCTCAGCACAACAAACAAAACAGGTGAGGTGCATCACAAAAGAACTGCACCTCACCTGTTTGTGCTTATTGATTTTTGTCAACTACTTCAATCCGATTTGAGAATAAACCCTCGCCTTAGAACGACTTGTACATGGCACGAATCTCCTTCTCGTCAACCTCTTCCTCGTGGCTTCTGTAAAGTTCTTCGATGTACTCCTTAGGAATCTTCTTGACCTCATTCAGATCTGCGTCAGACATGTTCCCATACTTGTCATTACGCTGAGAGACAATGTTGTCACTCTTTCTGGGGTCACTGATACGACATGTGGAAACTACAGGTGAGCCAGAGGACATGTCTGTCTTCTGCACCCAGAATCCGCCCCTGTCACGACCAATCTTCACCTGAGAACCGTTACCATCTGAACCAAACGACTTCTTCAGTGGTACAGCAACACTGCTTCTAGTGAACTTCTTGTAGTCAGTATCAATACTCTTGAGTCTCTTGATCTCTCGGTTGAGTTCCTTCTGCTTCTCTTCTGGTGAAAGATCCTCAAAGTCCTTGCTGTCATAGTTGGGTATCTTAGTACGCATACTCTTGATTGCTCTTCTGCTGAGAATGGTTTGCTTGTGACTCAATGATGCTGATTCTTTTGCCAGGTTGTCGTACTCTCCACGATCAATCGCCTGCTGAATCTTCTCAGGAACACTACCCTGTGTAGAGATAGAACCGTCCTTATTGAACTTGACATCAAAAGATTTTCCTGACTTGTACCCAGAAACCTCAAGAGCACTATCATCCCTGTTTGTTGAGATGTCTAGATCCCTGACTCCGTAATCCGAGTTTGTGGTGAAGTCGTCCTCAAGAACCTCTTCGATCTCATTCTTCCTGACTGAGACAAAATGACTATCTCTGACAACCTGAGAGTGCTCAATCGCATTCATTGCCTCAGGAGTGTTCGGATAGTCAACAATCTGAACCTCTGGCTCGTTACCTCTTAGACGTAAGAATTGAACTGATCCAGTTTCAAGATTTAGTGCTCTATCAGCATAGAAACCATGATTCTCACTGACCACCATCATGGTTCTTGTTCCGTCATCAAGTGTGTCTACTTTGACAACCATGCCTGGAACATTTGGCACGAAATCATATACACGATCACGCTTGTAGTCATTCTGTGTTACACCATAACTATTTCTGAGGTTGTTCCCAAACTCCAGTTCCTCTGTTCCGGTAATGGTTGGGTCTGCATCATCAGAGAAACTAAGAGAATTGTCTGGCTTGGTGGCGCTTACCCCCCCCCATTTCGTTTCCAGCAACTCCAGCGCGCTCAGCGTCTATCGCCTCACGCTCCGCCTGACTGTACGCATGAGGAACATCCAGCCCCTGCTTCTTGTAGTCACAGTTCTCCGGTCCAACACACGGCTCCCAGTTACCTGTCTTAGGACTGAGATGTTGACAACTTGATGAATTTGATGGCATAATAATCAAAACCTCTCACGTTTTTGATGAACAACAGAATCGTTAAGTTATCTAAATGAAAATCCGAGATAAAAACAGCAGTGAGTCGGAAAATTAAATCTGACTCACTGCTGAAAGAGAATGGAGTGAACTCAGTGTAATTGTAATCTACTTGACTTCATCAAGAAGGATTCCTCCGCCCAGATACTTGCTATCAACCTCTACTCCTGTCTCCTCTTCATACGCCTTTCCGTTGGCAATCACAAGTGTCCTGAATTCGTAGAGGTTGTCCTGACCCTCGCTCTGACCAACCAACTTAAATCTGGCACCATTCTTCTCCAACGGAACATGATCATAGGCGTGCTCCCTGACCTGCTGCTCAATGGAGTCCGTTCCATCAGCACGAAGAGAAATGCCATTGTTGTTTCTCAAACTACTGATCTCGCTTAGATCCTTCTTTGCCGATGGAGTCAGTTTCGCGCTATCCTTCACACCCAGCGACGGGAACATGTCACCATTGTTCGGAATCCCCTGGTTCCTGCGGCGAACACTCTCCATAATCCTCTCGTACTCATCTGTGTCACCCAAAGCAATACTTCTGGCAAGAGCAGACCCGTGTCTCTGAACTATCTCGTTCTTGTGCTTCGAGTTAAGAACCTCATCCTTGACGTCACCAGACCATGACACAGGGAACTTGCAACTGACACGCTCTCCAGTGCTCTCATTGTAGATGGTCTTCATTGCTGAAGGCACGACACTGACGCCTCTGTCACGAACCTCAGCCGCCTTCTCAATACGATAGTCCGACTCAGATGCAAGAATCTTGTCAATCTTCCCATCAAGATCCTGGCTTGACATCTTTGCTGTACGACCCAAGGAGTTACCACCATAGACCATTGAACTCAGTGCTCGCTCAGGATTCTCGTCAATGAACGACTTCTCCCCAATAGCGTCAGAGGCAGCAAGGTTGTAGGCAAACACCTCACGCATGTCATCTGCTGACACGTTCTCGTTGCTTGGGAACTCAGACGTGTTGATAAGAAGGAACTTGTTGTCCTCTCCTGGAAGACGCTCCGCCTGATAGCCAAGGTTCCTGGCGTCAGCGACAGCGTACTCAGGATTGTCAGTAGACACCTCCATGGAGTCCATGTCAGCATCCCTGAGCACCTTCATGTTAGCGTCAAGAGCCTGCTGAGAGAGTATGACATCACTGGTGTCAACAGGCTTCACCTCATTCATGACACCTGTTCTCGCAGAGTCGTTGTCTGGTACTGATGCACCTACTCTTGATGTTCCAGCCATAGGATCCAGCCCCTGACCAGAAGCAATCTGCTCTGCAATCTTCTCGTTCGCCTCGCTTCTGCTTCCAGCCTCGACGTGAATTGCTCCGCCTTCTACACGACACTTGTCAGGAGAAGGAGCGTCACACTTAACCATGTCACTGTAGTTGCCATTCCTCGGGTGGTACAGACCTGTTCCTTTACCTGCCATCTTCTTCCTCCTGCCGAGTTACGTGCTCTCTGCTTCTGCAATTGAGAGCACCTTTCATACAATATGTTTCTAACTCAAGCAAAAAGGAATACACATATGTTCGCATTCTCACATTCCTGTAAACATATGTGTATTCCTTGCTAGTCATCCAGAAGGTGACCATTCAAACACTACTGAAAGAAGATGTGATCACCAAGAATTCAGTACTTCTCCTCATCGTCCTTATCAGACTTTTTCTCAAGGTCAATGCCCTCAATCGTCAGGTACATGTGAAGGTCAACACCACCAGACTCGTGATAGGTCTTGCAGTAGTTGACAATAGCCTCCCTGGCCTCTTGATTGTTGATAACATTCTTCAGGTAGTCGCCCTGAGACTGGAAAGCAAGCGAGGCCAGATCTCTGAACACACCCAGTGAGTCGTTCTGCAGTCCCAGTTCGTACACAGCAGCCATGAATGAGGTTGTCTCACGAATGAAAGAGTTGTCGCTCCCCATCAGGTGAACCTCAATCATCTCCTCAAGGTTCTTGATAACCTCCACGTCCTCCTCAGCAATCTCACCCTCACCAAAGAAACTATGCAGAGAAGAGAACGATGACATGCACTTAATACCACGCCCCAGACGAGACTTGTAGAGATCCTGAATCTCCTTGGCGTCATCCACATTCACCATGAAGAACATGTCTCTCTTGACGTCATCAGGAGTGCTGTCATCAAGAACACCAAGAGACTCAAACAACTTAGGCGCAGCAGCACTGGAGAGTGCACTGATTCCGTTTTCTAGAAAGATGTTCCTGATTCGCTCCTGGTGCTCTGCTGGAAGTTTATCCATATTCGCAGCAATACTGAACTTCGTAGTCTGCATCACGAACTTCTCAGCAAGAATCTCATCCTCGCTAAGAACATTGCCCTGAGTGTATGTTGACATATTTTTACTGCCTTTCATAAAAAGGTTCAAGAAGACGGAATAACTAAATTCAAAGAGCGAATATGGAACTACTGACATAAGTTTCAGTCAGCATCAATACTCTTCGGCATCTTGTCCTCAATCTGAAGATAGAACTCCAGGTTCACAGGATTCTCAGAGTAGGTCTTACAGTGCTCGATAACAGCCTTGCGAGAGTCGTCATCACGAATCAACTCATTCAGGAACTTACCATCAGAAGTGAACGTCATTGAGGTAATGTCTCGGAACACGTTCAATGAGTCATTCCTCATGCCTAGAATGATGACTGCAGCAATAAACGAGGACGTGTCACGCTTAGAGGGAATGCTGTCAGAGTCTTGAATCAGCCCCTCCAGATTCTTGATCGCCTCAGTATCAGAATCACTCATCTGGGAGAACTCATCATCAGTCAGATACTTCCTGATAGAGGAACCGCTGTTCACGGTGTTCTTGAATGACTCGATACCAAGGTTCAGACGACTCATGTAGAGGTCCAGCATCTCCTTGGAGTCGTAAGGGTTAATCAGGTGCTTCAAACTCATCTGAGACTTCTTGTCCAGATCGCAACCACCAATCATCTTGAAGATCTTAGCCTGCTTGTCATACACAGCACTGGTGAACAGATGCTTACTGAACAAGACATCCTGAATCTCTTCAGGCAGTTTCTTAAAGGACTCGTCGTTCTTGACATGACTGAAGTAGTCAACAACCTCTTTGTCAGAGATCTCAACGTCAAACGCAGTACTTCCAGCAAGCATCTATCTCTCTTCTTTCTGCTCTGGATACATGTAGTTATTTGTAGTCACTAAAAGCATATTATGCCACTAAACAAGACATTAGTCAATAGTAGAAACCCTGTTCCTGACCAAGGCGTCCCACTGGCTGATGATGCCTTCACGAACCCTGTCAACATCAGTAGGTGTACCCAGCAACTCAAACCCGTACAGAAAAGGAACTTTCAACTTCTCTGACAACAGTTTACCAGCAATCAGGTACGCCTCGCCAAAATTCATGTTACCGCTGGAGATAACTCCAACGCAGTTGTCTCTGGACTCAGGATCCTTCAGGAAAGTCATCACCTGCTTCGGGATGGCGTGCTTCGGCTCCATCCTGCCACCACCATATGAGGGCACGACGAGGACATACGGAGCATCACCTTTGACAGGAGGATCCTTACGAACCACAGGGAGCCTGACAGAGGGGATACCAACCTTGTCAACAAAACGACGAGTGTTCTCAGTACTTGATGAGAAGAAAACGACTCGTGGACCCTCAGGCAGACTGCTCACCAGAACAACATGATCCTGAGAACTGGATTCTCTGATGCCCATGTCTTCTGATTCCTCTGTGTCAACAGATGTAGACAATACAACCAACTTCTTTAAGAATACGTGCTATAACTCAGTCCCAGATCTTCGGTCGCTGCGACTCATCAAGAGCAATCAGTGGGACCAAATACTCATCATAAGAGGTCTTCTCTGTACAGACCTTGAACTCCGCAAAAACTCGACCAAAAGTGATCTGACCATATCGTACCAGACTCATCAAATCTGACACCTTTAACAAGTACTCAATACATGTGTCAGTATCAACAACTTTGACAACACTACCAAGATGGCTATTATTGTGTGGGTCTTCTGTGATCAGAATCTCAGTCTTGAGGATGGGCTCAGACGTCATGTGCTAAAACTCCTGCAACATATAGGGTACTTGGGACAGAAGAGAAAGAACAAGGAAGCGATTTGGTAGAAATCTGCTCTTATTGGTTTGGCTCCTCTGCTGATGGCAAATCATAGCACACTATTCAGCATTCATCCAGGTTTACAGGTGAAACATTTTTGAGAGATAGACCACACTCACATCTTTATGGTGCTACTCATCAAGTTCAACAACAATTGTCCTACCATACTGCTTGCGCAGCCACACAGACAAGGAAGCCATGAGTTCTGGATCAATATGATCACCACTTCTCATCATAGACCTCATGAGAACAATGTCTGAGAACACCTGATCATTCATCACTTTGGGCGACTGATCATTGAAATACCTGCACCAGTAAGCGGATTCCTCATCTGTGGCGTCCTCAACCACGTCAAACGACTAGGAACCATCACACAGGATACTTGCCATCATCTTTGACGACACCTCATTGAGGAGTTCTGCCGCCTGACTGATTTGTGCTTGCTGGTGCAGGTCAACAACACCACTCTTGGCAAGAGAGTTACACTCAGATGCCGCCTTGACTGCTAAATGAGAAGCATGGAACAAGGAGAACTCAGCATCATCCAACGACACAAGAGTAACAATCATGACAGAATGACTCCTTCAAGAATATGTGTAAGCAGAAAGATACATGACAATCATCTCATTAATGATGATTCTACCACAATCTTGTTGCGACAGGAAGAACGACTTCGTGCTTTTCTAAGGCAAAGAAAAAGTGGACCTCATTGTCCACCTCATCACATCATACCAGATTCAGTATACATCAGTCAACAAGATGCTGAACTGATAATACTATGCCAATCTGGCAGCACATCCTCACGATCTAATCAGTGTGACTCAGATTGTGAAGTTGTTCTTCTCACTCTCAGCAATCTTGATTGTCAGCCAAGATCCGAAACGCGCTGCTGCCAGAATACCAGCAACCAGCATCACTGCCATACCCAGCGACATAAGAAGACCAGTTGTTGTCATACCTACTCACCTCCAACATATGTGTCGCTCAGCGTACAGAAACAAAAAGAGTTCTGGTCAAGGAACAGTATCCTCATTGACCAGAACTCAGGATGACAAAATCATCTGACATGATGCACAGAAAATTTGTCATGGCATATAGAGTATATCATATACATCCATTCTCGTCAAGGTCCGTGTGTTCTTGAGAAGTTCCTTTCGCTTCAACTCCTCTTGCTCAGCAATGTCCTTCTTGATTGACTCCAGTTTATCATTAATGCGAATTTCACCAGATCCTGTAGAAAAGATGATGACCCAACTAAGCAGAATCGCTATGCCTCCGACAGCAAGCGTGTAGTTGACAACACCTAGAAAGAACCAGCATATAACAAAATCAAGAACTTTCATCCACATGGGATACTGATTGAAGTATGATAACTTGTTGTCAGCAACAATTGGATACAACCATGCACTTAGAATAAACGCAAGAAATACACATACACTCAAGCATCCAAGTACTGCCTCAGGCATGTTCACAGAGTAAAGAAAATAGTTTTTCAATTGTACAAAGACAGGTAATACTGCTGTTGAGACAATGGCGGAAGTAAGCATTGATGAGGATAACATCAAAAGGCAGTTTTCAAACATCTCAGAAACTTGATCCATTATCTCTTTTGCCTCTGTGTCCATTTTAGTCCCCCTTAATTCCAGCCATGAAAGCAACTGCTGCCTTCCATCCAGCAGCAAAAGCATCTTGCTCAGCAACAAGAACCTCAAAAGAGTCAGAACCAAAATTCACATCATTTGACACATACTTGTTGAAAGCACCAGAAATCATGTCATCCATCACCTCAGGATGACCTGTCTCATAATCAGGAGTGTTCTTGATTTCTGACGCATCTGCTACATGATCCCATGGGTTTGTACTCATGCTAACAACCTTCTTGTCTGATTCGTTGATTGTTGATAGTTGAGCATTTTTTTTTTGCCATCCATCAACACTACTCTGTGAGCAACTATAGCACCTCAGCACAAAGACGTGAACTCATCAGGTAACAATGCGACTGAAGTCACTCTTTCTCTCAGTAATCTCAAGAGTCATCCTGCAACGAGAGCGCCTACGCCTGTCAGATTTTTTCGTCTCTTCCAACATTATAGGCGAATGCCCATGATTTGGATTCTTCTCTGAGGAACTAGAAGACTCACTGTTGGCAGCCTCCTTCCATCTCTTCCTTGCCTGAGCCTTGAAGACATCCGCCTCATCGTCAGAAAGATCTCTGGCGTCACACAGAATAAAACCCTCGATCATTCGGTTTGGATCAACATCAAACAAGTCAGTCAATATAGTGAAACAGGTAAGAACAACAAGGTGCTCTGTGTAGTCAGGACATGTCAGAATTCTGGAAACAACCTCCCTGACTCTTGGATCATCGCTGTGACTCCTGGCTGAGGCCGTGGGATCGAAAATCGTCTTATCGAAATCACCGATAGTGTGTAGTTCTGTTTTAGTAATGTGCTGATACGAGTAGTATATTCTGTTCCTTGAAGGAATCGTATCCACACCAGGCGCCTCAAACAAGAACAGAGGATCTGGAGCAACATTCTCTTTGTTAACAGAACTATGATCCCAAGGAGCACGCTTACTCAGTATGAGAGATTCGTCACTTATTGCACCGAGCAGCGTGTAGAGTTTTTCTGAGTCGTACTTGCCACAATAAATTCCAACCGTACCATCATAAGTAACACGAAGCGCTGTGTTCTTGGCGTTGAAATTGTCAATCTCTGCCTGATCTGGTAATCCATCAGGGAACAGGATGTCTACAAGACGTTCTCTGTTGCTGGCACGTTGACGCCTCATCTCATCACCCTCAGAGTCATGAAGAACCTCAGGAAGGGCGAGAAGATAGGCGTCTGGATCGTCCACAAGACTCTTGAAGTCAATCTTGCTGTTTCTGCTCATCATACACTCTCCTACGCGCCTTTTCTGACTATCTCAGTGTACAGATCTGTTAATGGCTGCTCAGGAACTTCTTCATCTGACTCATCTGGTGAGTAGAGATTCCCTTCATTGACTTGGGTGCAATAGCCAGCAGATGACCGTCAAACATGTCCTTTACATGACCAGCGTAACTGCCACACAGAACTGTGTCATCAACCCAGACAACCTTGACATCATGGTCAGCAACAGAATCTGACTGAAGAACAGCACTGTCAGCAAACCAGTTCTCCATCGCAGGCTTCTTAGATGACTGGGAAGGATGGTTCTCACCACTATCACCAAAGTTCAGGTAGAACTGCTGACCAGATGGCTCAATACCAACCATCTTGGAGAGCGTACCAGCATACTGCTTCCAAGTTGTCAACCAGACCAGAACAGTGTCCTCGCCCTGTATAAGGTTGTTAATCTCTGAGACCAGGCTGTCAGACCACCGAATCGGATAGTCCACAGGATCTTCGTCCGAGTCCTCTGTGAAGTAAGGGTTGGGTACATACACCAGGTGGTTGGTTGGGTAGTACTTCTTTCCAGGACCAACCAGAGCGAACGGGTTGACAACCCCGTCAAAGTCAAGGACAAGAACCTTGCTCGTACCCGAGTCCACCAGATAGTCCAGTGAAGGAACCTGCTCCAGCATGTTCTCAGGTAGATAGAAGTTCTGCGAGTGAGCCTGGAACTGATAACCGTTACTCAAAGCCTCGCTACTGGTTGCATACGACTTGACATCGCTCTTGGACATGATTGCCTGCATGGGCTGGTTCTCCTCTCCTTAACTGGTTCTTGCACCCCTCATTCAGAGGTTCTTTCTGTCTAGCGGCATGATACCACATGCTCATACTTTCACGCAACAATACAAGCAGAAAACGGGTCAGGTGTGATTTGAGTAACGCAATTAGTATAGACCAGAACAGACAGGAAAAGAACTGGAAGTGATGAGGGATGCAACTCAATCACTTCCAGCCTTTCTCGTGAGGTATCTCACCTCTTATTTTAGTACCTTCTTCTGCCTCCGTCTGACAGAATGTTCTCAATCATCCAGACAACCAGCGATACGGCTCCATAGAGTGCTGAGACAATGAGAATGAGCAGCAGTAGCGGACCGTAGACAACAGTGACAGGCAGGTACCTGAGAACCGTCACCCACCACTTGTCCCTCTTGAACACGCTGGTGTCAGGATTCTGCTTCCTGGCTCTCCTGTAGTCAAGCAGTGATGAGATCAACAGGCACAGGCAGGCGATAGCAGATGTAACTGCAGCAAGGATGCCTCCAAGACCAAGAACCGTGACGATAACCGGTTCAGCAGCAGGCCACATACCACCAAGCCAGACAGCAACCATGGGCATGAGTACCAGCCAGACAGCACTCACGACCAGCCCAAGCACAAGACCGACAGCAGAGGCCCACGGAATCACCAACGGACGCTCAACACTCCACCAAGCCTGAGCAAAACCAGGAGTCTCGTTCTTGATGCAGAACCACGCTGTTGAAGGATCTGAACGAAGCAGGTACCCGATAGACGGCCTGACAGCATGTGTTCCATCCACATATGTCAGAACAGTCTTTCCCTTGACCTTCTTAGGAACAGAGGACTGGGACGTCTGCTGTGCCTGAGGCTGCGATTGCTGACCAGACTGCTGTGAGAAACCGGAACCAGAGTTACTTGATGCAGGTGATGCGGAGTAGGAACTACCAGGCTGTGCAGATGATGCTGATGGAGCACCAGAGGACATTGCAGAAACCATCGCTCCAGTACCACCAGGATACCCGCTAGAAGGCGCTGAGAGCCCTGCTGACGGTACAACAGGACCAGACTGTACCGATGTACCAACAAAACCTCCAGAGCCCCCAGAAGAGCCGTTAGGAGACAACTTAACACGCTGAACAGACGGACCAGCAGAGTTACCACTACCGAACGAGACCGTAGGAAGAGTTGACTGCTGCAAACCGGACGAACCAGACACAGGTCGTCTACCCACACTGTTCCTGCTCTGCTGAGGTCCCCAAGGCTCATACAGACCGGCGTCACGACGAGCACACCAAGGGCAGTCAACATAGTCTCTCTTGTCGAACCAGTGCTGAGGAATCCTGCTGCACTGCTTCAGGCTGGACAGGACGTCATCATACACCTGAACAAACTGGTGTAGAGAAGGTCTGTTAGATGGATTAGAGGACAGTCCTGCAGTAACAGCAGACAGGACCTTGGAGGGGATGCAGTCAACCGGAATCCTGTCAACCTTCTCAAACCCCTTGGTTGGTCTGAGGGCTGGATAGGCGCCTTGTAGAATCCTGTCTCTGACACCAGGAGCACTACCCGAACCAGAGAACTTCCCGTCTGTTGGGTGAGCACCACCAGTAAGCATCTGGAAAACCATCACTGTGTAGGCGAACACATCAGTCTCTCGCGTTCTAGGATTGTCCTCGAACCTACCCTTGGAGATTTCTGGGGCAGTGAACTCAGGCTTACCCACTAGACAAGGGAACACACGTCCACTGCTGTCTCGTATCTGAGCACTGTCAGTGTCAACAACAAGAACACTGGCATCCGCCCCAACCAAGTCATTTGACTCATTGATGTCACCAAGAAAGGCGCCCACCTGATGAGCGCTGTCAACTGCAGCAGCGAGGTTCCTGCAGGCGTGTAGAGCGTACCTGAAGTCAAAGTCGGGTGCACTGGCACGACGCTCTTTAGCACTGCTCAACTCTGACCAGTCACGATACCTACTGGAGTCCAGTTTACGCATGACGTAGCCAACAAACACAGAGTTGTCATACAGAACCCCAAGAGGCCAGGCAAGAGAGTCTGTATTAGGCTTTGAGGAGACCATGGCATGAATCTTGGCTCGCCTGTCACCCTCACCAGGACTGTGATAGATCTTGGCAACCAGGTCACTGGCAGAACCCAGACCAATCACGTCACACGACTCAACGACGTAGACAGAGCCCTCCCCACCTTTACCAAGTTCCTTGCCAACAACAACTGCTCCACTACCAGACGGAGACTTTAACAGGTATCTCTTGCTCATCTTACTCTAAGAATCTTTCCTACGAACCAATGACTCAAATGATTAACGACTTCTACGCCTTTTACCGACAAAAGCAAACTAGTTGTTATATCTAGAAAGAAAAACTCTATGGGCCTAATTGCTGAAAGACAGCACCAGTACGCAAGTCATCAAGCACAGGTCTAAGAGTTGGCATCTGATCCAGATCCAGAGGATCCCAGAAGGCACCCAACCAACCTCCTCTACAAGATCTATAGAGTCATATGGTGTAAAAACGGATCGACACTGGCGAGAACACCGACTTTCTGTTGAGATAGCAAGGAATGATGTTGGTTTAGAGATGAGATGGCAGGTGGTTGGGCACGAGATTCAGGAGAGGCCATGTGTATGTGGTATGTCAGGACAAACAGGTGTATAAAAGAACGATTACATAGAGCAGAAAAGTACCCATATGGTGTACTCACTCGTTTTTACACCATATGGGTACTTGATTATTACAGAATAGGGATTAGCGACCCAAAAGATTATGCAGCAAGCAACTCATTTTCTATTGCTTGCTGCTCGTCAAAATCAGTTGATTCAGAATCATCCAATAAATCTTCATGTGAAGCAGCGCCTGTAGGAACAGCAACCACTAATGTCGTGTCGTCCTCTATACGATCCTGCTCATTCATGTACTCAAGAAGAGAGTCAACATCCAGATCTCCATTAATAGCACGGCTGACAACAGGATCCCAGAATCCGTCAGAGGCGCCACCGTCTTTCAGTGACGTGCCAGCCAGACCATCAGAAGCGGCTGAGACAGCACGTATCTTTTCCTCACCTGACAGCAGAGTGATGTCTATGTTCTTAGAGGTGAGTAACTGCGTGATGTTGATATACTCAGTTGGCTTGGGTGAGGTGATAGTGTCATGATGACCGTCCTCGTGTGTGATAACCACAAAGGCGTCTCCAACCGTGGCAGCAGCCCACCCTCCGTTCTCATGAAAAGCCACTAGGGCCAAAGTACACCCAGTCTCGTCAGAGTCATCACGAACAGTCAGTGACTTCCGTGCACACAGGACTCCACACCTGACAGCCTCATCTATTGACTCACCTCCAATCAGGTCATCCAGTGTCTCGTTCACAGCAGTTGACACAGCAATCTCTGCCCCAGTACCAGACCTTGGCAGGCTCCCGGCACCATCAGCAACAGCGATAACAGTGAAGCCCTTCTCAGAGAGGAACCAATGAGCATCCTGGTTCTCCTGGCCTCTGTCAACATGGTAAGGACCAGCAATAGTCCCAGCATAAACAGTCATTATCTATTCCCCAATCAAGGTAAGGCGATACTCTAAAATTTCATGAAAAATATCTCAGATCGACCAGGACAAGGCAAATTAAGCATAAAAACAACACACCTGTAATCACTACTTTTAAGTAACTACAGGTGTGTTGTTTTTGTTTGTATTCTTGCTTCTAATCTTGTCAGGGATCAGATGTCAGCAAGGTATCGCATAGCATCCATGACCGTACCGTGACCAGAAACTGCCTGTGCAAGAATACGAACCTCAGCCTCAGGGTATCCTACACCATTGCTGCCACGAACACCTAGAGTGATAACCAGGAAGCCATTCTCGGCACTAACGAACCAAGCCTTATTACGAGGCAGGCGAGGGTACGCTGGAGCAGTGGACGACAGAGTGAACTCCACACCCAGCGCCTCCAGGGCGTTCTGCTCCTGGACATGGACTGGCTTGACACTAGCGACAGCATTGGTCTGCTCATTCTGCTTACTCATATGTTCTATCTCTCCTCTTGAAGACGAAATAATTCCAGTCATCTAAGATACCAGGTCAGAGTTGAGCGTGTCAATCATCTGGTAGTGAGATAGAGCACACAAACGCTCATGTCACAAAAAATGTGCTCACAATTACCAGTATGATTGTGAGCACATTTTTTATGAATGTTTTTGATCTAGTTGCGTTTCAAAGTGGCTTAGATCTCAGCCCAGCCAGCAGGCGACGGGAGCGCAACACGATCTCCCGGCTGGGAAGCACTGACACTGACAGCACTCCTACTAACCCACTCGAACAGAGAGGCAAAGTCTAGCCCCTTAAGAGGTAGCGCTGGTCGTGTACCAATAGAACTAAGTTCTTCTAAGTCTGCGCCAACAACACCAATTGGGAAGAAGGCGAGACGCTTCTTCGACTCAAGTTCCTTAATCCTCTGTGAGGCATGAGACAGGTCGTCTGTTGACAGCCCGTCACTGATGAGGAACATCTGGCTTACGTACTTCTGGATACCATTGTCGTTGTACTCCTTCTCTCTGGCCTCAAGAGCGTCCAGAGCAGCATTAAGGGCTGTACCTGTACTGGTCATTCCCCCTGGAGACAGTTCAGGAAGAGCGATACTGTCAACAGTCGAGAAGGGAGTGACCGCCATGACCTCTGAACCATATGGGACGAAACACAAGTCAGCACGAGCACGAGCAAGTTTGTCCTTGTAGATCTCTGACACAAGAACATCAAGGCCAGCGTTCAAGGACTCCAAGGGCGTCTGTGGTTCGTCATCAAACTTCTGAGTCATGGAGTTCGAGCAGTCCAGCACAAAAACAAAGGGCGCTCTTGCTGACGAGTTCTCCTCAAAGGAGATGTCACTGAAGTCATTCATATCTAACCGCCAAAACCTTCCGGTGTATTTTTGTTTCAGGTGCTTTATCTCTCATTGTGTAACTAGTTTTTTGAGATTTTCAGCACATTTTAATAATTGAGAAAAATATCACTTTGCGAGTATAGGGCAACTATCTCGTATATGCAGAAGGTTGGATTTTGTAGAGATAGTGTTGTCATACCAGAGTTCGTGTGATACAATGTACAGGTCAACTTACCATAGATGTTCACACGGGTGATGTGATTCACCGATCAACTAGGACTAGGAGTGCTGGATGACCTTTACTGACCTGTCTGGAAAGAGCACACCTGTGTCTAGTGAACCACATGTTGTGAGCACGCCTAGTATGTCAGGACAACTACTCATCTATCCTGCGGACGAGAACAACCAGGTCGTTATCAACTACCTTCGAGCAGCAGATGACAAGCCATTTGGACAAGTTGTGATTGACTCGTGCCTGATTCCTGATGACTACACCATGCCACACACTTGCAAGGTCATCGAGTGTTTGTTCAAGGAACCCAGTGCTACAGATGGTAGTGAATCTCACCTGTCTGTCAGTGCAAGTGCAATGAGTTTCGTCAGTGAGGTCATGAGTGACAGCAGTCTGTTCAACCAAATTGGAAAGGATCTGCTGACATCAATTGCTCTGAGCGTGCATGACAGAACCAAGGATTTCTCAGTTCTTAATCTTATGAGGAATTACAGCATTCCTGTAAGGATTAGCCCGCCGTACAGTACGTTCAGGTGCTTGATGGAGATGGGTGATGCTGTAGATCCTGAGTCTGCTGCCAAGATTCTTGCAGGCAACAGCATGTCTATTGAGTCACAGAAAGACATAACAGTACTGATTACGTCAACAGACTTCAGTGATGTTGACGACCTGGTTGAAGTGCTCAGTGACTCCAGTGCTGTAAGACTTTTGATGGGTGTTCTCTCAGAGAGCGGAGGACACCGAGGTCTTGTGAGTCTTGTCGCAGAGGTTATCGAGGATCTTGGTGCAGAAGGGCTTAGCAACCTCAGGCACATTATCTCTGAAGGCACCTGGGAGAGTCTTCTTGATGACTCTGTTCTTTCCAAGATGCATCGTGTGAAGTTGTCCGAGGAGCAAGTCTTTACTGAACTCAAACGATCTTTTGAGGCGTACAGCACAAGTAGTGAGATTAATGACGAGAAGCCGGAGAGCAAACCTGTCTGCCCGTCATACTCCAACTACCTACTGGTGTCAGTACTGATTGCATATGGTCAGGAGGCACTGTCTGAGGCAATAAGGATTCTTGATGAGTTGACCAACAATCATGATCGATACATGACTGACTACTTCATGTGCCATGTTGCTGCTGTTGCCAAGGCTGTTCATGAGGGAAGTAACGATGTTCTTGCTGTCAGCACTTTGTACATCTACGGGATCCCGATCTATGAGTGACATAGCATGTTGTACTCAACCTACAAGAATGCTGAGAAAAACTTAGTAAATTCTGAGAGAAATAATTGGTACCAGGATATTTGCTTTGGTGGTGTGATGTTAAGATGATAGAACATCATTCCAATACACATGAATCCCTTTGATACATGAGAGGTGGAGCACATATGACAACGATGTCGGTAGAGCAGGCGGAGACGCTGTACACAATCCTTGACAAGCATGTAGGAATGTTCTCATTTGAGGGGATGAACCAGAAGGCACAGGAGTTCTGTAAGAAGAAGAGATTGGAGTTCGTCAACCTGTTCTCAGTAGTAGGAATCCCAGATCTCTACTGGTTCCAGGGAGTGAAGTGCGCCTCAGCGGATCTTATCTACAACGCTGAGCGAAACATCTTCGAGGTGGTCTCAGAGATCGACTGCAAAAATGTCAGGAAGACCATTGAGGAGATGAACAAGGATCTCTACCGACACGGATTCAGAAGGTAGATTACAACAATCATAAGAAAACTTCCTGCGCTGACAGCAGGAAGTGAAGCAGGATACTGATCACAGCAAAATCGTCTGGCTGGTCTCTAGCAACAAGAATACCAGCCAGACGATTCTTGTTTACCTCTCTCAAGTGATGCATACCACTGGATGAATGAGTGCTTTGAGATTGTGATCCTGCTGATGTTCGTGTAGTATTCTTGCTCAGAACCCGCCAAAGAGGCAGCAGGTCTCATCCTAAGTGCTGATGACCGATTCAATGCTTATCACTGGTAGAGGTTTAACTCTTCAATACAAACACTCTCTTCTTTAAGGAGAAAACAACACATGGATCAGATCAAGGTGTTCTTCGCTGAGTACAAAATCGTCATCGGAATCATCGTCGCCTCACTGGTTGTCTTTGGTGGAGGATGGTTCCTCTATGGGGCGCACGTCCAGAATAACGCCATTCATCTTGAGAACCAGGTGGAGGCGTCTGAGTCGCAGATTCAGGCCGTTCTGCAGAAGCGGGTTGACTCTCTCAGTCAGTTGATCCAGACCGCTCAGGAGGGATCTCAGTTTGAGAAGGACGCCCTGAACCAGATCATTGAGGCGCGATCCAAGACTGCTGCTGGTGATGTCTCTGGCGCCAACCTTGCCATCAACGCTGTCGCAGAGAAGTACCCTGAGTTGAAGTCTGTCGCCCTGTTCTCCAACGTTCAGACCCAATCCACTCTTGTCGAGAACCAGCTGAACGCAGCACGTAACGCCAACACGAACGACATCAGGTAGTACAAGAACTACGTGAAGTCGTGGCCTCACAACTCCATCCTTGACAGCAAGGGGTATGAGGTGAAGAACTATGAGCCGTTCAAGGCGAATTCTTCTGCCACCGACTATGACCCCACCACTCAGAACCTCTGGAAGCAGCAGAAGGACACCAAGTAACTGAACATTCAAGCAGTCAAGGTCTGGTCTGACAGAAATGTCAAAAGATGCTCATATTTTCTTGCATGGCAGAACTGACTATCCAGACCTTGGCTGCTGATGGAATTAGGTACTCTGTTGCCAGATTTCTTAGAGAAAGAAAAGAAGAACCTCATGAGGCGTCACTCACGTTTTGACTTGGATGATGATGAATATATTCCCATCTTTGATGACGATGATGACAAAGTGAAGACATTCAGCGATAACAAGCCAGCCCTCATTGAACTTTTCAAGACAACAAATGGGCGCTGCCTTGTGTCAGCAGTTGTCGCCATTGTGCTGACCTTTCCTCTGTTCCTGTATGTTCTTGATGGTCAGCGCGAGGCTGTACAACAGGAGAACAACCGTGTGCTCACTGCCACTCAGATTGACACACCTGAGCAGTTCAAGTGGGCTGTTGACACCAAGACTGGCAACATCATCCTCAACGACTACGTTCATGCTCCACAGGGCAAGACGGCAAGTGTCGATGGTGTGACCATGAAGGGAAACTCCGCCTTGTACATTTCCTGGCAGAAGGAGGAGTACACCATGCACACCAGGACAGTTACCTACTCCTGCGGCAAGAACAAGACGTGTACTCGCGTTGAGACCTACTGGACTTGGGATAGTGCTGGAAGCAAGGAAGGCCGCCTTGACAATGTGATGTTCAAGGGGCAGTTGCTGCCTGAGCCGTGGTTCCAGGAGCAGGTTCATCAGGCCGACACCGAGAAGGAACTCACCATCTCCAAGGACAGCAAGTTCGCCGGAAAGAGGAAGGATGGTTCGTACATCTATGATGACTCTGACACGAGGTACTACTTCAACGTTCTTGGTGGCGGGTACAAGGGGACTATCGTTCTGTCAACTGCTGGTGACAAGGTGAGCAAGGTCAGCAACTTCTCAAAGGATGAGACCATTGAGGAGTACAAGGAGTACTATTCCTCTGATGCTCGCGCCTACACAATTCCTGTTATCATGGAGATTCTTCTGGTCGCAATCATTCTGTTCATCTCTTGGTTCTGCAGTGACCTCAGCGAGGAGTTCCGAGAGTCACTGGAACGTGGTTACTGAAGTGCATCTGGAACCAAAGAACTTCTCTTCTGTGTAAAGGATGAATAATGAAATCATTTGTGATGACATACTTTTCTGTTGTGCCGGTTATTGTACTGGGAATATGTGGTGTTCAGTTTCTTATCAATAGTGCTTCAAAGGATCTTACGTCGCCTGCAGTCATACTAATCCTTTATAATCTCTTAATTTGTAACATCACTCACTCTGTGTTATAATACACACATAATTCATTACCAGTCAACCCAAAGGAGGTGAGCCTGTGAGGTTCTATGACACAGTGACCAGACACAGGCTCACTGCAGAAGATAGAGTTGATGCTGACTCAGTGAGCGCTGATCTGGCTCAGATGGTATTCTGGATGGCCGAGGCAGAGCGAGAGGTACTTGCCAGCCAGGAATTCCACAACCTGGCGCTGAAGACTCTCAAAGGTGACAGACCAACTGGTGCCCTGACTTCTTGGGGTAGGAAGAAGTTGTCTCGATACCCGTTTTCATTCCAAAGGCACAACATGAACGAGATACTGGTCTCGAACGTGGGGAGCGTTCTTGAGGCGTATGCTGTCTCGGTTGGTCTGTTCCAGGTGATGAGCACTCACACCAAGGAGACCAAGCCAGAGAGGATTCTATTCCACTACAGGAAAACCTATCCTGACGCACCACAACCGACCAGTGGTATGGTTCGTGCTCACCTGATCAGGTACCACAAGAAAGGCGAGCGGAAAGCGTCTCTACCTGGAGTGAGTGCTAAACTTAACCTGGCTGTCTGTGACATGAACTTTGCGCCTAAAGCCGCTAGAGAAGACAATGATCCGTTGAGCATCATCGTTCAGGTAAAGACGCCAAGTTATGGACTCACCAAGATCTATCTCAGACTACCAGAGAACACAGAACGATTTGGTATAGGTAAAGTCTGCCGTCCAACCATCCGTCTGAACAACAAAGGCCAGGTCGTCTTTGACATCGCTATCGAGCATGAAGCAGAGCAGCGAGACACCAGCAAGATCGCTGGTGTAGACCTTGGCAAGATAGAGCCGTTCGTTGCTACAGTCATCAATCCTACAACGAAACACAGGTCTGCTCCGTATCATGTTCGGTATAAAGGACGGCTCGGCTCTCTAGTCAAGGCCGAGAAGAAACGCCGTGATCTATCTGCTCATCTACATAAGCGAGCGAATCTCTGCGAGAAGTACAACCGAGACCAGCACGCCCAGATCCTCAGAACCGAGGCTAAGCGAGTCAGTGCTAAGGCGACCAGAATCAAGCACGAGATTAGCCAGTGCATCGCCAGCCAGGTAGTAGAGATCGCCGATCAAAACGACGCTCATGTCTCCCTGGAGAACCTGTCCTGGCTTGACGCTCAGGGTGTTCGCTGGCCCCATGCGGAGATACAGAGCCGCATCGAGAACACCGCTAAGCGTTACGGCCTGAAGGTAGTCAAGGTAAGCGCTAAGGACACCTCTAGGACCTGTTCTCACTGTGGTAGTAAGACAAGCAACAATACGAAGACGCGAGTTGGTACCTGTATAGTCTGCGGTTTCTCACTGAATAGAGACGTGAGTGCCAGTCGTGAGATAGCCTTGCGCGCTACCTCAAACACAAGAAACCGCGAAAGAATGCGTTCTCTGCTTCGTCAGAGACGAGAAATGCGAAGTTCGGCTGCTACACGACAGTCGAAGCTGGTCACTGCCCTGGGTGGAAAACAGGGACACACCGGTACCTCGGAAAGAAAATCCGAGGCGACGCTGATGATGGTGAGAGAAACTCTAGACTCTAGAGGATCTCCAACCCAGTCAGCGAGTGGACACCTGTTGGAAACGTTGCTAGAATAGCCGACTTTTTGTTGATTTCATGCGGAAAAGTAGTTGCGAGCAGGGGTGCTTCTGTGTTAAGATTGGGGTATCAGGCAAGGCGGTCAGCGAGCCCGCCCAGTACCCTAAACGAGAGGCAGAGTACAAGAGATGAGCGCAGCAACCATCAAGATTCAGGACACCATCAACCGTCGCGCCATGGCTGGTCTTGTACTTGCTCTTGACGTTGAGATGGCCTCTCGGCGTGACACCAAGGTCAACCATCATGACTACCACGTGTATCAGATGGTTCACAGGTCCTTTGAGGCCGCCTCCATGACCTGGTACCAGTTGGAGCCGTCTGTATCTCCTGTTGAGTACGTCAGTCAGTGGGACAATGCTCTGCTCTATGGAGGACTTGACAGCAAAGACATTCAGTCTATCATCGCCTCTCTGGACAAGGCTGTGTCAAGGATGGCAGGAACTATGTCAGATGTCATTATCTCAACTGCTCCAGTCATGGTTGCAGCATCTGTACAGGATGGTGTCAGCAATATGTACGTTGACCTTGCTTCTAGTGCTCTGGCTGCTGTCTGAGTCAGCAAGTCATCTTAACAACTTCTTTGTGATGCTTGACATACTCATTCAGGTCTGTTACTCTCAGCACATAACGTGTACGACACCACAAGTCAGGAGAGTAGCAGGTGTCAAATAATTCATACACAAAGTCAGTCAAGAACTGGATCGCTGATGCGAGTACGGTTGCATACAACAAGCGTTTTCACAGCATTATGCCTGTTCATATGCTTGACACTATTGGTCTTGTTGATGACGCCATTGAGATTCTGAAGCGCTTTGATGAGCCGGTGGACATCGCCAAGTTGAAGCAGATCACCTCTATCGCTGTTGGGCGTGCAATCACGAAGGACACGATTGGCGACTGGCGCAAGGCCGCATCGGATGAGTTGACAGAGATTCTTAACCAGGCACAGGCTCAGGCCAAGGCAAGGGCCGAGAAAGACAACGACGAGTCCTCTGTGGTCAGTGTCGCTGACATTCTTCTGGTGATGGCGTCCAGCGAGTACACCAAGGACATTCTTGCTGAGGTCGGTATCACTCCAGAGGCGCTTGAGACTGCTGTTGGACGCAAGACCGAGGACGCTATCAAACAGAAGCAGGAGGTTCTGGATGAACTGGCTGAGAGCGGTCTTGGTGACACTGCCTCAAACAAGGAGACTCTGTTGTCAACCTTTGGTCGTGACCTGACCATGATGGCTGAGCAAGGGATGCTGGATCCTGTGATTGGTCGTGGTGAGGAGACCCGTGCAGTCTATCAGACGCTTTTGCAGCACATGCGTAGTACCCCTGTTCTCATTGGACACCGAGGAGTTGGTAAGACCAGTATCGTCAAGAGCCTGGCTCAGCGCATTCACTCAGGCGATGTGCCTAAGAGCCTGACACACAAGCGACTGATTCAGGTCTCCCTGCCTGCATTCAGGGCGGCTTCTGACAACATCAAGGACTTTGAGCGGAAGTTCGCGTCACTACTTCAGGAGGTCAAGCGCTCCAGTGGTGAGGTGATTCTGTTCCTTGAAGGAATCCAGGCTATCAACTCAAAGTCCCAGGCGACCTCCATCCTGAAGTCATTCCTTGACGACGGCGGAATCTACGTCATTGGTGAGACCACGATTGACGGCTACAAGGAGCACCTGGCTAAGACTGATGTTGTCTCGCACTTCCAGCAGATTGAGGTTGAGGAGACCGACGAGAAGGCCACGATGGAGATTCTTCGCGGTGTCGCCAGTGACCTTCAGCGCTTCCACCAGGTCAGCATCACAGATGAGGCCCTTTCAGCCGCTATCAGCATGTCGATTCGCTACCTGACTAATGAGTTCCTGCCGTCCAAGGCTATTCTGGTTGTTGACAAGGCCGCTACCAGGATGCGTGCTCAACTTGACAGCCAGCCGGTAGAGATTGACGATCTTCAGCGCAAGTTGAACAGCCTTTCCCTGGAGGAGGCTGCTCTTACCTCAGCAACAGACAAGACACCTCGTACTCAGGTCGTTCTGCATGAGATTCGCTCTGAGCGCGCTGATGTTGAGGATCAGTTGACTAACCTTCGTGCTAAGTGGAAGGCCGAGCAGGAGAACCGCGAGACGTCAATGACTCTTCGGTCACAGATCGATGAGATCATGGCTGAGGTACAGGATCTGACCAACAAGGAGGAGTTCGCCGAGGCTGCCAGCAAGCGTGCTCAGGCCGAGGAGATTCAGAAGCAGTTGGACGAGAAGGTCAAGTCTGAGGATCAGTCAAGGCGAATCATCGCTGACTTCGTTGGACGCCCGGAGATCGCTCTTGTCATCCAGGATGAGACTGGTATCCCTGTTGGATCTATTCTTGAAGACGAGGCCGAGAAACTACTGAACCTTGAGTCCATCATCGCCAAGAAGTTCGTGGGTCAGGAGGAGGCTGTCAAGGCCATCTGCAACTCCATCCGTGAGTCCCGTTCAGGTGTTGGTAACCCGAAGCAGCCAACGGGATCGTTCTTCCTGCTCGGCCCCAGTGGAACAGGTAAGACACAGTTGGCGAAGCGTCTTGCAGCAACACTGTTCAACAGCGAGGACGCCATGGTTCGTATCGACATGTCTGAGTATTCCGAGTCCAACAACGTCGCTCGTCTTATCGGGGCGCCCCCAGGATACGTCGGCTACGAGGCCGGTGGTCAACTCACCGAGAAGATTCTGAAGTCTCCATACTCTGTGGTTCTTCTGGATGAGGTAGAGAAGGCTCACCCCAAGATCTTCGACATCCTTCTCCAGGTTCTTGATGACGGAAGGCTGACTGACGGACAAGGAAGGACTGTTGACTTCAGTAACACGATCATCATCCTGACCTCGAACGTCGCAGCACATGCCCTTATTGACAATGACCTGACTGATGAGATGAAGGATCAGATTGTTGATGAGCAACTGCTGAGCACATTCCGGCCGGAGTTCCTGAACCGCTTCAAGAGCAAGATCAAGTTCAAGCCGTTCACCGTCGATCAGATGAAGGACCTTGTTCCTCTGGCTATCAGTGAGATTGAGCAGCGTCTTGCTGAGAAGAGAATCCGTTTCAAGATTCTTGACAGCGCTGTGAACTGGCTCGCTACGGAGGGACATGATCCACGATATGGTGCCCGTCCGCTGCTTCGTCTGATTGCCCAGCACTTGAACGACCGCCTGTCACCCATGATTCTCTCTAAGGAACTGGACGATGACGATGTTGTGACAATCTCCTACAAGGATGGTGACGACACTCTGACTCTGGATGTCGAGAAGCGTGAGTTCCAGGCACCAGTCGATGAGAAGGTTCTTGGAGCGGACGAGATTCTTGAAGGCATTAGTGCTGCATCTGATGACGACAAGAAGGACACAGACGACAGCGACAAGGACAGGAAGGGTGACGACAAGTGAGTTTCCTGAAGACATCCACAGCAGTTATCGCTTCCGTGTCAGCAGGAGCAGCACTGGCGATTCTGCAGAACAGAGCCGAAAACAAGGCTGACGACAGCAATAATCTAGACAGCATTTCAGTTAGCAAGAACACAGACAGCAAGAATCTCAAGGAGAAGAATATGACCAGTAACAACACACCAGTGAGTGACACTCTGGCATGGTTGAGCGAGAAGGGATCGAAGTTGGAGCCCAAGATTATCGACGCAGGGAAGAAGGCCGCCAGCAAGGCTAAGGAGGTTGCCTCCAGCGCCTCCACACAGTTCAAGCAGGAGCGTGCTGAGCGTAGTCTTCCGGCTAGTTTCGACAGGCTGGAGAAGGAGATTGACGACATGGCCTCGGCAGCCTCTGACCGAGCACAGAAGGCTGTTGACTCCACTCGTAACGCTGGAATCATTGACCCGTCAGACATGGATGCTGTCGTGAACCTGAAGGCACCTGAGTTTGACACGAAGGTCTACGACTACAGCGACAACGAGGCATATAACACCTCAATGGATGACGCCTTCAAGGAGATCAACAACACTGATCCTGATGCCTTGGCTGGGTTCCTTGACTCTCTTGGTGACGCTGCTAAGAAGAGCGCCAAGAAGAGCCGGGAGTGGATCAAGGAGATTGAGGAGTCTGAGCAGGTCCGTATCTACGGAGGTAAGGTCAAGAAGGGTGCAGCAGACGCCTTTGACTTCGCCAAGACATACTTCACGAACTGGCTTGACGGTGATGACAACAGTGTCAGCAGTGTTCATGACAACACTGGCGCTGACTTCCTGAATGATGTTGCTGTCGGAGATGACGATCAGGATGACATCAGTGTTGACTTTGATGATGCGCTGAGCAGTATCAAGGACGCTCTGTCAGACGATGAGGATCACAGGAGCGGACATGAGTCACCTGTGAGCGACGCTGACATTGACGCCATTCTTGACCTGACTGGTGACGATGATGAGACCCTAGTCAAGCCAGAGGATTTTGAGGTGACTGTTGAGACCGCTCTGGATGTGCTAGAGGCACGCGAGACTGGTAAGCCGTCTGTGGTTGTCATCACTAGTAGCGCCAAGAAGACCGACCTTGACGCTCTGTCACGTCAGGCGTCTGCTCGTGGACACAAGGTTGTGAAGTTGTCCACATCCACCAAGGTCCTGTCGTCAGGTAAGACTCCTCTTGGCATGGCTCAAGACAAGATCGAGGAGATTCTGTCAGACGACTCACAGGATGGCGTGCTTGTCTCTCTGGATGCTCGTCATGGTGTGGACAAGATTCATGAGCAACTGGAGAACCTTGTTGAGGCTTCCAAGTCGGGCAGGCTGTCTCTTCTTGTTGCTGCCAGTGATGATGTGACGGGGATTGACGGAGCCCTGGAGATCCACTGACGCCAAGTCGGTTGAGACAAACCAAGGTATCCGCTGAGATGGTGCCACTTTGTGGTCATGTGTTGCAAAGCACATGCTATAAGGTGGCACCATCTCATTTGCTCGTGCTAGTGTTTGAGACATACAGAGCAAGAACCACTCGCTCAACCAACTTGAAAAGGAGTCACCATGAAGAAGAACATTATCGCAGCACTGGCAGCAGTTATGGCCGCTGTGCTTCTGTCATCCTGCGCTGCTTTCTCTAACTTTGGTGAGGAGGTGAATCGTGCATTCAAGGGCACGAAAGGTACGATCACTACCTACAATCAGGATGGTCAGATTATTGACCAGATTTCTGGCACCTCGCTTCGTGTGAGCCGTGATGACCGGTTCGATACCAAGAACGACAAGGGTGAGTCGAACCAGGATTCTTCCGTACTTCTCATCAATGTTGGTAACAACACCGTCTCGCATGTTGGTTCTTCTCTCATCATGAAGGATGCTGCCATTACTGACATCCTCACTACGTCAAAGGTGAATGTTACTGATAATGAGCGTGGGGTTCCGTTCCTGAACAAGATGATTGAGCAGCATCGCAACCTCTGGAAGGGCGCAGCAAAGACCCTGATGATTCGCTCCCAGGATGGAGACCCGATTGCCGTCTTCGCTGGAAACTCGGTTGAGATTTTCAACACTGATGTACCGAAGTCAACCCTATTCCGAGTAGATGGAAAGGCACTCCTGGTATACCGATGCGATTACACTGTGTACGATACCGCCCTGCTTGGAAAGTGACTGCATAAGTATCACTTTTCAGCCATCAGTTAACAGATGGAAGAACCACCTGAATCACATAATAAGAGTGATTCAGGTGGTTCTTGACATTCCAGACAAGATCTCATAGAATTGGTGACATGAGCAAAATCAAGAGTATTAGTGCGCCCTCCAAGAAGGCAACAGCAGCAATCATCACTGGTCTTATATTCCTTGGGTTTATGTGGTTCATGTTCCACACATTATGGAATGGTGCCACCCATGGATTCTTCCGAATGCTGGCAGGCGGCCAGTTGTTCATTGTTGTAGTAGTTGTAACGATTGCCTTGGCTGTTCTTGCGCTTGTTGCGAGTTCTAAGAATCGTGATGCGCTTGGGCTGAGTCTTCTCATCTCTGCTGGAGCCGTGTTTGTCGTTGGTGGTGTCGGGGCAGCGGTCTACTCCTCGTATCTGAATGACAATGCCCTCTACAACGCCTCAAAGGTACAGGTGAAGACCGATGGTGACTCCCTGTCGTTCAAGAATCGTGTTCCCTATGAGGTGGCAGCAGGTGTGTCTGGCGCGAACCTCGGAGATCTGACAGGTGATGTCACTGGTGTTGTCAAGATTGCACCCGGAACAGGTCAGTATTCTACTGGGGTCACTCGACGTGGATTCCTGAAGGGTTACGAGGCGGTACAGACGATGAACCTTCCTGAGTACGGGCAGCCGAACATCGCCAAGGACATTAAGTTCTGCAAGTTCGATGAGAAGAACGCGCCCTACAAACTCGGCGGCGGATGGTGGTCCAACAACCTTGACTACAGGATCCTGAATGCTGCTGGTGGATGGACAACTGCATTTGACGACAATGATGTCACAATGACCTGCAACTCCAAGGGCGAGCCTGTTGTGTACGTCCCAATTGTGAAGTCAAAGGTCGGCTTCCTGAAGTCATATGACGTTCCGGCTGGTGTGGTCACATACAACGGCAAGACAGGAGCCATTGAGTACCACAAGGAGATGACCTCTGTTGACGGAATCACTCTGTATCCTTCCTACCTTGCTAGGGAGCAGCGGGTGGCGTCTCAGTCGTCAGGATCGTTTGCTGACTACATGTTCAACCGATCTGGATTTGAGGACACCAGCGACGATGAGGAGGATCCGAACAAGGAGAACGCCACTGAGTTCGGTTTGTCAACAACCAGTGGTGTCACCCAGTTCGTTACACCACTGACGCCACGAGGTGAGTCGAAGAGTATTGTTGCTCTGTCCACTATTGACTCTGCCTCCAACAAGTACGGTCAGTTGCAGACAATGAGTATCCACAAGTACGCTGCTGCGCGCCAGGCAACCTCAACAGTAGCCAGCAACGTGACTGCAAACGGACTTGGCGGACAGAAGACAAACCTGGGAGTGTTCGAGGTCGTTCCCTCACAGGACGGCAACTGGACAGCGACAGTTGGTCAAAAGCAAACGGTTGTATACCACGCAGTTATTGGCGAGGATGACAGCATGACTCTTGTTGACTCCTCTGGAAAGACCATCTTCACCAACAAAAAGAGCGATGGTGGTGTTGACAAGGACGCCAAGGCAACAGGCAGCCAGTCTGAATCCAGTTCGTCAGGAAGTAGTAGTCAGAGCGCTACTGCTGGTAAGGATCTTGGCAGCATGAGTGTGGATGAGTTGCAGAAACTCTCCAACGACGTGTCGGCTGAGTTGGCGAACCGAGCCAAGAAGCCCTCATCTGACAAGTAATTGAATGAGGTAGTAGGGTGGGGGTGTGCGACAGAATGCTGTTTCTATAATGTCAGAACATGATTTCTGTCGCACACCCCCACTTGCTTCTATCGGTGAGTAGAATGACGTCACCATACTCAATGACTTGGTACAATAGAAGATAGAACAAGGTTTGACAACTGACTCAGGAAGGTTGACGTGACTATGAGACCAGATCCAGCACGCGAGATTATGGATGATGAGCCAGACTTTACAGAGTGGCTTGCACAGAACAACAAGGTGTCCAAGTTGCACGCTCAAGAGCAGGAGGATCACCTGAACTATCTGGTTTCACATGATGAGCCTCTGACCATAGAAGAGGAGGAAGAGGTGCCTCGTGATCTGTTTGGTGACACCTGGCGCAACTGAGTTCTAAATCTATTCAGTCGTTAACAACAAATGAAACAGGTGGATGATAGAGTGTTTTCTGCTCATTCATCCACCTGTTCACTATTTGATGAGTTGTTCGTTCTAGTTGACTCTACTTAGATTCATTGCCATCAACGATCTGGTTGCCCTCAGACCACACGCCGAAAGCAACCCTACCGGAGCGAATCTCCTGCCCCATGCGAGCAATGTACTCATCCTGTACACGATTCCTGTCATCCGTGCTCAGGTGCTTGCTGGAGATAACAAAACCCGCCTTAGGAGACACAGGAAAGTAGAACGCCTCAGAGCCGTCAGCGAAACAGCGAATCCGCGCTGGGACATAGGGCATAAAACCCATTGACGGCACGTCCTTCTTGCTGACACTCATCCTCCAGGCGTGAACCTCGTCCCAAGCGTCCAGCGCCTTCAATGTAGCGCCAAGGATACTCTTGACGTCACCAGACAGAAAACCGGTTGCAGGGTGAGGGCTACGAACACTCTGAACAAGAGCAAGAGCAGCCACAGAGACGTTGCTCAGACCGCCCTGAAAGCCCTTGGCAGAACTGGAGCCATAGAACATCTCAACACCAGCATAGAAGCGCTCAACACGATAGTCGTTGAATCCTTTATCATCAACAACCTTGTGAGCAAAGTTGCTGTCAGAGATGCTGAATGACATCAGTTTTCCTCCATTGAAAGAGGATGCTCGAACATGACACCGAACCTTGCTGGTAGCAGTGCTATTGGGCGCCTTGAACTGCTGTAGGTAACACACGGGGATCCAGTGATGAACCTTCGGCTTGCTCGGACGACGCTTGTCCTCACAAAGACCCTGAAGAAAGGTGTCAATGAACAAATCAGTGAGAACAGACTTGATGTCATCAGCGGGCTTCACCTTGGTGTCACGAACACTGGCGTGGACATAGCGCTGAAAACGCTCAACAGCAACCATCACGTCAGCGTCATTCTTGATGATCTCAGCAACAGCGAGCAGGCGATCAAGCACAGATTGATCACTGGATGTCGCCACCTCAGGGATTAACGTCCCCATGGCGTCCAGTGTCCTGTTGATGCGCTGCTCGCTCGTCTCGTTGCTCATGGACACAACCATACACCACGATTACGCCAGATCTGTACGCTACAGGCACTTTGGGACGTACTTCACATGCAAGTACGCTTCTTTATCGTAAAGTTGTGTTTCTACCAGCGGTCACTATTTGCGAAAGATTGTTACGTATTGCTCATTTATGATACTATGATGAGACAAAGGAAGCGTACTTATGCTCAAAGCAGCACAGAGAACCACCAAACACTGATTGGAGGCAGGAAAAGTGAGCAGTAATACAACTCGTCATCTTGACTCGTTGAAGAACCTGGATCTTGACGACAGTGCATCTGACGACATCGAGTGGATGGACAAGTGGGTTATCAGGTTTATCAAGGCTGTAGCAATTACTCTTGCGGTGCTTGTTGTGGGTGGTTGTTTCTCTGTCATAGTGCCACTCGGTAAGCACGCTCTCACCTACGAGAAAACACCTGATAGCAGTGCCAGTAGAACAACGAGGACTCCCGTTCCGTCCCAAGTGCCTCGTGTCAACAGCAAGAGTGATTCCAGTAGTTCTAGCAAAGACAGCAACGAGTCAAAGCAGAACAATGATACTGGAACCCAGAAGAACCAACAGGACAGCAACTCAGACAACCAGAATCAGGGTGGTAGTAGTAAGTCAGAACATGACTACACTGAGGACCTGAAGTCAGCAGGTGGTGAGATTGGCAATGACTTAAGGAAAGCGGGTGAACAGGCCGTTGACAAGGGCAAGCAGGCAGGCAAGAGTGCAGGCGAGTGGCTGAAGAACAAATGGAACTCTGCTGGAGACGGGTCTGATCAGGACAGCAACTCATCAAGCCAAAACCAAGAAGGAAGTGGACAGAGCGCTGAGACAGATGAAGGAAGTTCAGAGGATAAACCTGCACCACAGAATGATCCCAATCATAACCAATAGGTGTAGGCAGCACAAACAAAAAATAAGAACACCTTTGGTGACACTCAGCAGAGATTGGATACAACCAAGGTGTTCTTATTGATTAGGTGCTTGACTTACTTGTCATCCTTCTTACTCTGCTTGTTGGACCAGAATCCCCAACCAACAGCAGCCAGAGCAATCACAGCACCAATAGCGTATCCCCAAACCGGAATAGTAACCATTTCTCCGCCTTCAAAAATCAGTTTTTGGAAAGAATCTTGCGCACCCAGGAAACAACTGGATTCCGACCGAATATCGTGGTTTTTTCAGCAGATGAATGGATATTTCAGCAACAAGTAAGTTCTATTCTATTTTAATTGTTTTATAGTTCAGTAAATACTTTTCACCAGCACCTTGAAAGAGTGATCAGATGTCATCAATGAGAAGGTTCATGACGTCCAGAAGAGGAAACCAGTCCTACCAGCAGATGACTGACAACAACGATGGCGACATGAACACCAGGCCATGGACCCCAGGAAAGATTGCTCTAGGACTATCCATCGGTGTTCTGGTTCTGGCGGTTGCTCTGGGCGGGTACCACCTTTCACGATACATCATCTTCTTGTTCCAGCACTACCTGCACCTGGAATGGTTCAGCACAACCAACCCTGTCGCATGGATTGTTGCTGTCATCTTACTGCTTCTGGTCTTTGGTGCTCTCAGGTACGTGACAACATTCGTATCCAAGTTGTTTCGGTTCGTGTTCAGATTTGCTCAGTCAGATGTCGTCACAATAGTCATTGCTGTCGGAGTCAACATCATCTTCCTTGTTCTTGACTACTGGTTGACATCGCAGACGCTTCATCTGATGACTTTGACTCAGGTGCCAACATGGTTTATGGCAAATAACTGGATTAGCGTTGCCACATTGTTCATCATGTACGCTGGAGCACTAGTGTGGATCCCAAGAACTGGTGTGTATGGCGAGAATAGCATTGCATCTGCCATAGATGATGGTAATAGATGGTGAGAAAAAATAACTCTGCTCTATTCCTGTCCTATTTAAACGAGTAGTTCCAAATAAAACAAAAGAAATCTGATTGTACCACTAAAACGAGTGCAATCAGGTTTTTCTTCGTTAGAGACCAAGATGTATGTATAGTCATTACTTGTTTTTCTATGAGGGTGGTTCATAATGGCTAGTTCTGGTTACAAGCATTATGTTGACGGAGAATGGAGGGATTGTGTTGGTCCTGACAGGTGTGCAATCAAGAATGAAGACGGAAGCCCTGTCCCACACGCCAGCACACCAGAGGAGATGGAAGCCATTGAGGCGCAGTTCGCTGGTGTTGACGACCATGGTCTAGGTGGTACGTCACAGGTCTCTGCAAACACTGACGATAAGCCTAAGACAAGGTTTGCCACATTGAGCACACCTGCTGACGTTCATCTGGCAGAGTTCGACAGGAAGGCTCTCGGATACGCAAACAGGACCAGAAGCATCTACGGCTTGCATGAGTTCCCGTCAGAAGGTGAGGGCGCTATGGTTATGGATGAGCCACCTGAGGTTGAGGGAGCCAGGTTCCAGGAGTTCGGAGACCTTTACGAGCCAGGAAGGACCATTGTCGTCACTGGTAGAGGAAAGCACCAGTTCCGTGATGAGGAGACTGGGCAGGTCATCCCAAGGAGCGAGATCTACGAGGGCTATGTTATTGACATGCCGAAAAACGTCTACGCTCACATGGCTCTCTCACAGCACCAAAACTTCAAGGACCTTAAGGAAGGCTCTGACCGCAGTGAACGCGCAAAACTGGCTCTTGCCATCAACATGAGAGAGAAGGGCTGCTCAATCTCAGGTTTGTCAGCATTTCCTGTCAATGGGGAGTCAGTTCAGTACCCAGAAGGATACACTGCTCATGATGACGCTGATGAGGCATACCTGATTGAAGGAGACACAGACAGCGGTCCACTGAACCCAAGCGGCGTCAGAGTCAGGATGCTTGTTAGCAAGGACGGCGATCTGCTGCACAATGACAACCCTGAGCCGTACAAGCAGAAGATTGACGAAGCCTTCAGAAACCGTGAGGTCAGACAGGCCATGCGTGAGAAGTATGAGGCAGATCGAGCGAACTACGTCAAGACAAGAGGCGCTATGTACAGAACAGTTCACGGAGCAAAACCGCCATTGCTTGATGGATCCACTGCCAAGTTGGAGGAGAAGAAGGCGGCGTTTGACAGGTACATCAAGGGGCTTCATAGGGACGCAGAGACCAGGAAGAAGGAGTCCAGAGGGCAGATCACAAAGCGCGCAAAGAGTTACTTCGGTGAGGACACCAAGATTACTCTTGGACGCAACAAGAACGGCTTCCACATCACCTACAAGGACAGTAACGGTGTGACAACAGGCTCTGGATACATCCGCCTGAACAATGAGGGCAAGGTTGAGTTTGAGCCTAGAAAGGGCGGTCCAGCAGCAGCCACGAAGACGTTGCAGCAGTTCGCTGAGGGCCTGTCACGTGCTGATGTCAAGGAGTTGTACGACGCTCACGACAACTCTGCTCCAGATGTGGACGAGTTGAGGAAGATGTATAGGAGTGAGTTCTAAAGTAGTCAGAATCTGATTTTTCTAGCCGATAGCAAAAAAATGAGTAACCCGGCAGTTTTTCACGCTGCCGGGTTACTTGCTATTTGCATGAATGAAGCTAAAAACAAGTAATCCGGCGGACTGGAAACCCACCGGATTACTTGCCTATATACATGAGAGGGAGCCCAATAAAGGCTATCAGATCAAGACAAAGACACCAAAACATCTCGAACTGACATGATTAAATATACTTCATCTTCTTCTATCTGTCAAGTTCTTCCTGTATAAAGATGGTCACACTTTGAGCGCATCTAACTACTTGCTTGCCAGAACACCAAGAACGAAGTTCCTCATGTCCTCATCCTGGATCCCATCGTTGCTCAGTCCAATAAATCCGCCGAACCGACCGCAGAACAGTCCCTCGACACCAGTACTCATGATCTCATAGTTGTCCTTGTCTCTATAAATCTTTCCCATATAGTGGTGTACGAAGTGATCCTTATAACCCATCTCATCCTTACCCTTATATATCCTGGACAGACTTTCTCCACTAGTACGAGACTCAAGGAACTCCTTCTCCACATCAGACAGACCTTTGACCATGTACTCTGATCTGTGAACAAACTCATGTCTGGCAGTTGAGTCAGCATCAGTCATTCCATGGATGATCTCAGTATGATCGGTAGAGGTAAGAATCTGTGGAAGAGGAACAGATCTGCTGATGACCTGTGACGTCTTCTTAGGTCGCCTCCAGCAAACCTTTTCAGAACCGCTATAGTCTGTGTAACGGTGCAGTTCCCAACCTCTCCCTTTAGGCTTGTTTCGTTCCATGTCCTCATCACTAAAAGATCCAGGCATAGGTGTACTTGTAGCACATACTGTCGCAGAGTAAGCCGTCTTCGTCCATGTGGACATGTCTCCAGAACTCATGTCAGCGTTCTCATCAAACATCTCCATAGTCACTGGATCTCCATTGTCATCTCGATTCAGTACAAGACCAGGACTGGTACTGATCTTGTCTAGAGATGAGACGTATGTGACCTGAGGAACCATCTCCTTCTTCTCAAGTATTATCTCATGAGTGTAGTGGGCTCTTTCCTTTGAGATCCTGACAATTGGAGGAGGAGTATTTGAATACGCTGATGCCTCAATCCACTCGGACGGAAAGTCCTGAATAGCAGAGTTGAATGTCATTACAGCGTCCTTATCACTCTCCTTGCTCCAAGCATGAGATCCACCCATAGTACGAACCTCTGCAAGAACTTCTCTGTAACTGTCAGCAAGTTCAGCCAGACGTTTCTTAGTTCTCTCAGGATAGGTCTGACCAGTAACCACAGGAGCCAGGTCATTCACCATACTCAGGTACTTCTGACTGGCATCTAGCAGTTCCTTGTGCTCAGGGTTACTCATGATCCTGTGCTCAATTGTTGGGTAGTCAGGATTATGTGGGTCAGCCTTGGCTTCTTTTCTGGCCTGCTCGGTTATGGCGTCAATACGAGAGTTGATGACATCCATCTCCTCAAATGCAGCCTCATAGTCCTCGTTAGCGATATCAACGTCATCCCTGTAACGAATCCTCTCCTCCTCAGCATCAAAACTGATTCGAGACATCGCCTCATCAGCCATCACCTTGCCAACATGTCTGGCAAAATCGGCCTCACCGCCAAACGCCTTGACAACCTCATCACGATAGTCAGGATCCAGTCGAAACTCGTTCAGCAGTTCCTTGACGCCAGAGAAGTCCGCAGCGTTGTAGACAGATGCTGGAGACGAACCTGCTTCTACCTTCTTCCCCTCACCTACTAATGCTGTCTCAGGCTCTACAAGGGGCTCTGAGTCCTGTTCTGTCCTAGTGGACGCAATCTCAGCCTCAGCGTCTCTACGAGCCTTGAGAGCCCTCCTGTAGGCACTCCTGCGCTCAGGTGAGCAACTTGGGCAACGCCTGCCACCATGATCCTTGGATCTGCACATGTCACTTACCCTCCTGAGAGTCATCGCCTGCTTCTGAGTTTGAGTTCCTGACAATCACGTTCGGGCTCATTGCAGAAGGGTTGTCGCTGATAGAGAAGGAATGAGCCTCAATCAACAATGACTCAACATAGTCTGGACACTGCACAATGTGTGTTCGCCCAGGACAGTAGATGAACATGGCAGCAAGAGCACCAACAGCAGTGTCGGACTCAGCCTCAATCTCCAGAACGCCCTCAATCAAGACCTCAGCCTTCGTTGACACAGCAAGGCCAGCATACCTGACCAGTGTCTCATCACCAGTGAAGACACCATCAGACCAGGCTATCACCTTGCCGTCACACTCTGTCACTACAACGCCCTCTTTGGGCCTGTACTTCGTCATTAGTCAATCATCTCCAAGTGTCATCAGAATCATGTTAGAGCATCTATTGAAGAACTCATTTGTCATAAGAGCACTTCTTGTTGGTATATCTAACATTTCTGTACCTTATGGAGTCCCCTTTCACAGAGGCAAGAACCACCCGCATAAAAAACAATCGGATCCACCACACTAAAAAAGCAGTGAATCCGATTTTATTAGATGAGTTGAGAACATATCCTTTTAGAAAGATTTGTTTTTGGCGTTAACAGTAATCTCTTTTATCTACATGGATGGCGTCAGTTCCCACACCTCAACATCAATCTCTGGATGCATCTTTGCTGTCTCTCGGATCGTGTACCAAACCTCGTCCCAGTTCAGGCCACCTGTGTTGGTTCCGATTCTGGGGAGCGACACGCTTGACAACCCGAGTTGTTTCATCTGTAGAAACATGTTGTCAAGTCCTTCAGCAAGAAGATGCAACTTGGCGTAAGGCCCTGGACAAACCTGTGAAGCAATGTTGGCAATCACTCTGACCTCATCGTCCTTGTGCTCGTCCGCAACCACCAGAAGACACTGACCACCATATAGGCGTCCGTCTTCGCACGCCTCACGATATGCCCTGAAAACACTAGGATAGGTGACTCTGATGGTTCTGGCGATACCTGAACCCATTACACCTTGAGTGCTAACACCATGACCAATCACTTGAGATACACTTGTGAAGATGTCGCCTCGTTTCAGAAATACAGGCACCTGTTCTTCTCCCTTGTTGCAACACGTTTTTAGTGTTGAAAAGTCATTGTTTTTTGCTGAGCAGAAAATATCTACATGTGTTGACAACCGAGCAAGCATCTGATACTATGTCAGGTGACTCGGTGATAACAGAGAACACAGAGTGTTTGCTCTTGTATCTTCCTGCTCGCTGAGGCATCAATCAGAAAACAACATCCTCAATCAAGGAGAAAACACAACATGGCCCGTCGAAGCCACGCTGAAGAGTACCTACGTTCGTATAGGGGCGCTTCAGTCTACGACGTGTACGGTGATGACGCATTTGACTCGGACGCATTTGACTCTCGTGAGGAGTATGCTGGTGAGCCTGGATACTGGTCATCTGGTTCCTCAAAGAGTGGTGGGTACTACTACGGCCCAGACGATGATGAGGATGAGTATGATGATTGATGGATGATAACTGACTTTTAGCAAGCAATCACAAAAGACCTGAGAAATTTATCATCTCAGGTCTTTGTGTTATCCATCTTCCTTGTTTGTGGTGTCAGATAAGAAAAATCACCACCTGCATTGAGTCAAAGTCACCCAATCCTTGGGATCATCTTGTCCCAGTCAAGCACGAACGACTGAGGAGAATAATCAGCAACAGGGTTTGAATCCAGCGTCTCTGCACTCTCAAACAGAGGCGCAATAGCAGCAAGACCGTCAGGGGTGTATCCACCATCATGAGTAATCTCTACACCAAGAGTCTTGGAGACACGTTCAAGAATCTCCTTGGCGTAACCCATACGACGGCAACCAGGACGAGTCTCAATCTCGTACAGGTCAACTACTCCGTCTTCCTCAGCGTCACCAACCTTGACATAGGACACTGGGGAACCGTCTCGCATGAGCCAGCAGTTGTAGGTCATTCCGAAACCACGAGGAGTGAACTGAATCTTGAGTTTAAGAATGTTGCTATTTGTATTGCTGGCGCTTGTCTCAATCGCTGAATCTGCCGACATCTGCTCATTGGTGCTCATAGATGAACTCACTCCTTTATCTGCTCTTTGATCACCATAGCATAGATGACGCTACCTAGTTGATGTTGCCTCTGTTAGGTTGAACACTGACTGAGTGAATACTCATGGTTCTTGACACCCACGACCTGACGGACTCGTCAATGTCAGAAGTCTTGGTCCTGCTGTTTGTGGACAGATCATACATGACATGAAGATGAATCGCCATCTCGTCAGTGTGCTTCTCCTCAATCAGATCGTAGAACACCCAGATCTGTGTTGGGATCATCTTGTGATGACGATCATATAATGGAACAAGGCTCTTGGTGATGTAGTCCCCGAGTAAGTCATCAAGCCAGGACTCAGACCTGCTGTCTACATCTGTTGACTTGTTGCTCTTGGACATAACAGAAATCTCGTCAGCGTTATAGAAGTCTTTGCCATAACGGAACATTGGCATATAGGACACATCATCAGAGAACCAATTGAACTCAATGAACAGACAGACAGCATCAGCAGTGTCGCCAGAGTACTCAAAGATAGACCTGAGGATACTTAGCATTGACTGTGAAAGAAGTTCCTCAAATGTTGGAGGAGTTGTCAACAAGTCATCATCAAACAGGATTGATCCTGGAGAAAAACTCCTGTCCAGTTCCTTGTGCCGTGACATCTAAGGTAAACCTGCCTCTGCTGTGTTCTGTAGGATTCTGCTCTGAACTTGTTCTCAGAGAGTGTACTTGACGACCTCATACGATTCAGACGCAGAGACATTCATGTAGTACCCGTCGTCATCAAGCATCCTCAGTGGTGTCAACCGACGAAGATAACGCTCCGCCTCACGTTTAGTGCTATACACGTGAGCACTTGGACGGGTAGATGAGCCACCACCAGTAAGAAACGATCCAGTGAACCTATTGATGATGACGTAAATCTCATTCGGTGCCTTAGAGGTCTCACCCTCAGTATTCTTACCCATAGAACAAATTCCTTTCCATTCCTTTACAAGGATTCAAGCACTATCACTGTTATTGTAGCATAGAATCGCCAGCAGAACAAGACAGGCGTTTAGCACATACTCAGAAAGGAAGAGTGGAGAAGACAAAAAAAGAATGACTCTGCTAAAAGATTTATGAGTACTGGGCCTCAACCACAGAGACAACCTCCATGGAATGTATCAGAGCCTCTTTGAGCGACTTTCTGGGGTCAACCCTACCGCCATAGCGAGTCAGCAGAACAAACCGCCCATCATCCCCCAGAGCCATCACAATCTCCATGACAACTCCGCTCAGTCGTTCCTCATCAGACATAGGAACCAGGCTGTCAGAGTCAGTGCTGGCAAGATCCTGAGAAAGTTGTGCACGAGCCATCACACAGAAAGACTTAATGAGACTTGTGAACTCGTCAGGATCCTCTCTCAGTGGGCTGAACAGATCCTCATTCAGAACGACAACAGCATCCCTACCAGGAATCTCTGTCACTGAGATACACTCAATAGCATAATTGACATCACTCACAGCATCCGCCTCAAACTATTATCAAAGAAACCTGCTTAAAGGTAATTTTTTCAGCAGGTTTCAAACCATTAAACCTGAGACGGAAATATCCAGATTTGACAAGTGAGTCGTATGCTTGCTGCTCTGACTTATTATGCTATCAGTTGGAGTTAGTCACATAGTAACGAGTAACTGAGGATGCCTGACCAACATTGTCACAAACAACGTCATTGATTGCAGCCAGGACAGCAGGGTCAGCGTTGCGACTCTGAGACATCACCTCACCAGCACCACGATCACCAGTTCCCTCAGGCCACTGAGAGCGAGGAATATACTTCTCAACCACAGGCCAATCCCAGACGTTCTCAGTGGTGTACACACGCTCGCCACGAGGCCACACACTGAATGACGGACGAACGTTCAGGTCATCATCCATGTATACGTGAAACCAGATCGTGGCAGCAATCTCGTCAGAATACGGGTCAACTGGAACGGATACCTTCAGAGTGATGGCATCCGTTTGAAGGTCCTCAGCAATCAGAGACCACTGGTGGCGCGGCTTGATCTCAAACTCATCAAGGTCAAAGTCAATGATGTCAGTGTCCTCAAAAAGAGCCTCCAGATCGGGTCTCTCCTCACCATCACCAAGGACAGGACCAACAACCTCACCATTAGGATAGAGCGTCATGTCATATGGCTCAAGAATCTCATTGACACCATCAAGAATCTTGTTCTCAATCGCCTCTGTGTCAAACCCAAGAACATAGTCACCAAGGGTATCAAAAACGTACTCACCAAGAGAAAGGCAGGAAGCGCCCAAAACGTTTTTAAAGAAGTTGTTCTCAACGATTGTGGTAGTAGTCATGATGTTCTCTCTTCCCCTGAATGAAAGTAGTGTCGTCTCTGTGGATTGAGTGTTTAGTCCAGCACTTAATCCCCTCTTGCTTACACACTATAACAACACATGCAACTCTTCAAGGCGGTAATAGATGAGATTGTTCACAATGGGGTTATGTGTCATACCTATCCTCTCATATACAGAACAACCAGCACCTTGTGAATGGTGTGCTGGTTGTTCTGTGATTGTTGTGATCTGAATCTATTAGGTGGTTTAGTGCTACATCCTTATCTGGCGGCACTTTTCAGCCGCTGTCCTGGCAACCTCAGACAGATCGTAAAGTGGCTTCTCTTCTCGCTCCAACCAGAGTTGCTGCTCAACATCAAACCTGCGCTCATAGTACTCGTCAACACCTACAACCAGCGGTCTGTCCTGAGTCATCTTTCTACCAAGTTCAAGCAGAGCAATCGGTTGTATCGCTCCAGCGGGGAACCAGAACAAGGTGACCTCAGCACGTTTCAACATCTCGTGCTCCCAGGCAATCTGTTTAGCAGCAGCATCACCTGTCTTCTCTAACCCGTAAGGACGCCTTGGATTAGCGATGTTCAAATCTGTATCACCGAGCATCTTTATTACCTCACTCTGCCAGTCAGGACAGTTTGAAATACCACCAGCAAGAAAAAGATCTACGTGCTCCCAGTCAGTACCACTTTCAGGAGTAATTAGTGTCGCCATACTAGAACAACCTTCCAAACATATTCTTACAATACGTAAAAACATATCTGAAAGGTTGTTCTGACGAGGCAATGAATCTATTGTCAGCGCCTGTTTTCAGCACAGGAAGGATAATTTCTCATTACCCACACTTGGAGTCAAGAGTACGCATGATAGCATCACGTTCCTTCTGATCCACAGTCAGGTTCTCCTTGTACTTGTACTTCACCTTGACATAACTCATGACATACTGACACTGACTTGGCCCAAACGACGGAATGTATGTAGCAGGATCCTTATCAGACTTGGATCTATTCTCCTTTGAGCCAACCAGTTGCAGATTGTCCATATCATTAGCGATCTGATGGCGCTGGTAGACGGTCAGTCTCATACCCTTCTTCTCAGACCTGTACACCTCTTTCAGTGGAACAAGATGATCCACGTCAGCGTCATGGCTACTACCCTTCACAATAGTGACAACCTTGCCAGTATACGGGTCCACGAAAGCGGAACCATCCTCAGCCCTACCATCATCATTGAATGAGGCGTTGTAGGTGATGTCACGCTGCTCAACAGCCGCAACCGTTCCCCTGTCAAAGTCCCCAAACATCTCCTTGCGGTTGTAGTCACTGGCATCATTCTCTGGAGCGACAGTCAAAGAAGCCAGTTGCTCTTTAGCAGTGGCAACCTCCTCAGCAGTAGGCTTCAGCGGCCGACCTTGAAAGAATATGTCACTGCCATCAGAGTTTGCGCCTCCACTGCTGCTGTCACTGGACGAGGAACCAGACTCAGATGACTGGCTGCCTCCATTGCTTCCAGAACTGTCAGTCAGCCCTTTAGCCTTCTCCTTGGTCTGATCCCACTTCTTCTGAGAGTAGTCCTTGGCGTCCTCATAGACCTTCCCGGCCTTTTCTTTGGCTTCCTGCCTGGACTTGTCCGCCTGCTGCTGCTCGTAAGCCTTCCAGTCTGTCTGCTCGTCCGTATCCAGTGTTCCACAAGCAGCCACAGAGAAAGCAGATGCCAGCACACCAGCCACAGCAACAAACCGCCTCACCTTGGCAGCAGCGGACGACCTGGCACCAAAGTTGAACAAGTTGTGCTCATTCTGCCTCTCAAAGATATGCCTGGCTTCAAGCCTGCTGCTGGCATGATCCATGGAGTCGTATGGGCACGATTCTGGAGTTTTCGCCTCACACTCCATCGGCTTGTCGTACTTCAGATGAAACCTCATGAACACAACCTCACAAAACCAGTAAGTGCTAGTGGAATAATTTGCTTTCAGATACAAACATATCTATTCACAAGTATACTGAAATGGTGTGAATAGATATGTCTGACTGGATGGGATGTTCACCATACAGGAGAGCCCAGATTCCTACGATCTGAACTGCCAGAAATCTGAGATGTACCAACTGAAAGAGTTGTAATAATCTCGTCCTCAGTGCTCTTCTGGCTCATATTGCGCTCCTCCTGCTCCTTGCGCTTCTCCTCGGCGATAAGTTTCTCTGTAAGAGCATTGTGCTTCTCAACCATAGAGTTGAAGACATCAACAGAGCGCTCAACAGCATTCTTGGAGGACTTGATGAACTCCTCCAAGTTTCTCTTCATATCCTCGTTCTCAGAGTTGTAACTAAAACCAGGATAAGGAGTCACCTTAGCAATCTTCTTGGCAATACCCTTGAACGTGCCAAGAACCTGATCTAAGTCCTGCTTGCACCTATCAAACTCGGGTGTCTCAAGATGAGAGTAGAACTCCGTCTTCTCACAAAGAAAACGGACATAAAGAGCATCACCAAAAGTACGATAGAACTCGTCAGGAAATCCAGTGTCTCCAATGTCTGCAAACGACTTGGCATACTTTGCAAAAATCCTAAAAGCACTGGAATCAGAGTCAACGCCTAACGACTCTCTGCACAGCTTCTCGTATCCAAACCCGGCGGCAAAGATTTCTGCATACATCGGAAAATTGCTCATACTTACAATAAATCCCCTGTTCTCAGGAATTGTACTAAAGCGAGAGTATTTCATATGTAATTTTGTGTATTTTTCAAGATCTATTCCATATGAGTTAGGCCACTTAGAATTAGTGCCAAAAATTGAATCGAGAAGACGCTTGATCCTAATACTGTCACCAGATGTGTTCTTCTTATTGCTCTCTGAGGTGATTTCAGTATCTTTTACGTCATTAATGTCATTATTGTCAGCGTTCTTGCTGCCAGTAGAGTTGTCACCACCATCAGTAAAAACGACAGAACAAATTCCATAAAGACCCATTAAACCAAGAAATCCAACGACAATAATGGCTACAATTCCGCAAATTGACATCTGTAACTCTCTCCTTTACTATTGCACTTTTTATATTGTGCATGTCATACAAGCACTGGTTGTGCCTGCATGAAGAGAGTACACATAATGCCGCCCTGCAATCAAGCGGAACGGCACAAGTGTAAGCAAGATCTCAAGTTATGTCATACAGAAGAATACCCCGATCCAGCAGCCAGCGACTCGTCATCTTCCTCATCAGGGTCTGTTTCGTTAGTACTTGACAAGACGCTAGATCCAGTGTCCCACAGATCCTCATCAAACAAAGACTTCAGAGATGCTTGACCGTCGCTGGAACTGCCTGTCTTAGCCTGACTGCTGACCTTCTCATCAAGTCCAGCGATCTGACGAGCCTGCTCAACAACTGAGTCAACCTTGTCATCATCACTCAGCAGATCAGGCATACTGACACTCATGCCTTCAGTCAATTCATCAACCTTTGAGGTCATATCATTGAACAAAGACCTAATCTGCTCTGGAAGTTCCTCTCTGTCAGTCATGTAAAACTTCTTAAAGTCAGTGTTATTGAGAATACTTGCACAAGACTCCAGAATCTTCCTGATCGGAACAAGATCCTGCTTAGCCTCAGAAGTGGAACCAGAACCAACAACTGGATACACATTATCATATGCGTTATAGAATCTGACCAAAGAGTGAGTAAACTCATTGATCTCTGGATATGGTTTACCACTTGGAGGCATCCTGAGATCACAAAGCATGTCTATAGCCCTGTCGCCCTGAGTCAGGTAGACCAGTTTGGCAGCATCAGATGCATTCAGTATAGTTACAGGTAACTCAATCGCTGCCGGTTTCATCTGCCAGGAATTGTAACTGAAGATGTCCTCGTCATCATTCTTCTCCTTGAACTCCTCCAACTTCTTTGAAATATGGTCATCCACCATCTTGAAGCAGTCCGTGTCGCCAGTCAGTTTTTCGTTCTCAATGTGAACATCTCTAATATGTAACAGCATCCTGGAAAGAAGAGAGTCGTTGATGTAATACGAGTTGATGAGCAGGATATAGTTATACAACTCAGGATCTGATAAGAATCTTGGTACATATGAAGACGCTGAGTCTTTTAGACCATTAGCACAGGACTCTATAATCTTTCCAACTTTTAGTTTGTCACTGCTCTTGTTTTTGTTCTCAGAAGAGAATATTGCTCTATGGTTAATGGCAATCCAAGCAAATACTGCTACAAGTATAGGAATAAGAAAGTTCATTCTCTATTCATCCATCCACATTCTCACTAAGAGACCAAACATCTTCATTGTCCAGATCCTCTTCCTCATTACCATCAACATGATTGTGCGCATCAAAGGTTACTGTGTCAGCATCAACAGGTGAGTCGTTGTTGTCAGAATGTACAGGTATGGTCTTTCCGGTGCCGCTTTTACCAAAGACAATCTCTGGATTCTTGTCATCACATTCTTCATCAAGATGACTGACAATCTCCAGCGCAGCACTTCTTCCAGCATGTGCTTTCTGATTCTCACGCTTTTGTGCATCTTCTTTGATTTTCTTCTGAACTTTGCCAACCCTGAACATCAGTTTCCGAAAGATCTTTCTCATCGCTCTGTCATTTGAGCAGAGTAGTGCTCGTGAGTCAGGATTATCAGTAATCTTGTCAACTGCCTCTAGGATCTTATTAATCTCTGTGATGTACTCAGGTTTAATATAATCATTGTTCTCGCGCATCGTAATAGCAGTCTCGTAAAGGCCCTCAAAGAACAAACGAGTATACAAACCAGAGTACCTGATCTCATTATCAGTGAATCGTTGGATGAAGTCAAAAATACTGAATCCACTCAACCAGAACTCTTCGTTGGAGACATAAGATCCTCCAAAATTCATCTTAGATTCTCTGTATCCATTCAGATTATCTGTAATGCTTTTTGTGGTTGTTGAAACATTATAGGAAGATCTCACCAACCCGACTAAAAGAACAATCACAGATAGAAGCGACACACCAACAATGAAACTAAGCATTATTTAGAACTTCTTTCAAAAACATTTATCAAATAGATAGAGGAGTAATGGCAATTCACTATCACACATAAACAGATTGACATAAAAGTCAAGATATTGGATGACTGACAACATGTGTTACAGAAGGAGTTTTGATTGACACATACGAGTCAACAACTTCTGCTCTAACCCCACTACCACCAAGTGACTCAACCAGAGAGTTCAGTCGCTTTACTGCGTGAATCATCCTGACTGGAGCCCCAGAGACGACCGCCTTAGACAGCTCATCCATCACCTCAATAGTGTTCTTACTACCTGACTCAATTGACGACAAGATAAGCGACTCGTTGTCCTTCAGTAACTTGGCAACATACTCATTCAGCATATAGTCGATGTAGGTGGATTTTGCAAAGTCATGCGACATCGACTTCACAATAGATGCAGGCTTGATTCTCTGCTTTGACTTCCGCAGAGACCACAGGTAAGCACCCACACCAGCAAGAACAACACCAATGATGACAAGAACAATTACCCAAACAGGCATTCCTGGTGGAGGCGGATCAGCAGGCAGCGGCATGGGCTGGTTGCTCTGATAGCCTGCATACTGAGCAAAAGTGGACACAACTGAGTTAATGACCTGATCCAAGAAAGTGACCTCCTGCTCTACTCAATGCCTACAACGTGAGAAATACTCTGTTCCTTGAGAGCAGAGAGAATAGACTGTCTGGCTTCCTCAGCCGCCTCTGCCATCTCGCTCACCTTGACAATGTTCTGGTCATGTGTCAAGAAATACTTCTGCTCGTTAGAGCTGTCATTAATGTTTGGCTCATCAACAGAACTCTCATTAATGTCAACATCTGTTGAGTCAGTGCCATCATCTGCTGCATCATAGCCAGTGCTGTAAGCCTCATTTGGGTTGTCATCTGCTGGCTTATTATCAGCGTCTTCTCCACCAGAAAGACTCTCATCATCACTGTCATCAAGGTTCGGAAGTTCCAGATCGTCATCATTAGTATCAGAATCATCCTGAGTCTCTTCAGGCTGCTGGTAGACAGACAGATCGACCCTGTATGCACTAGGCTCATACAGAGACACAAAAGACTTCACAGCATCATCATACACACTCTTTGTGCGAATTCTCTTGACATCCTGAACAATAGTGTTGACACTGTTTCTTGAGAACCTTGACAAGGCGGAGATCTTGGTCACTAGAATCTGAGTCAGATCGTCAGGGAATGGTGAGTTGTTACCATACCTGATGAGCATTTGAATAGCATCAATACTGTACGCCGCCTTGACGATACGGGTCAGTTGAAGCACCCTGGCTGCATACCTCTCATCATCCTCGTTCGAGATGCTAGCACGCCAGCCACCAAACGAGTTGTAGAGGTTACGAAGAGACCGAGAGAAGTCCTCTAACGGATCCAGAACATCCTTCCTCAGTCCCGCAGATGAGTCATACTCCATAGGGAACAGCACATCAAGACTGTCGTACTCGTTTTGCAGGTCGTCAAAAACAGTAGTCATACCTATCTCACTCTCATCTCTATGATCAGTCAAAGTCAAGAAGAGATAGAGAATCACAATCTCTTCTGCCCTGCTTGACATGTATCAATAACTATATGAAACTGATCACATTCTACCTCAAACGAGAGCATTAAGCAAGCAGAAGTGTTTCCAGTTTTTAAGAACTCTGTCTCTCTGGCTGGAAGCACTTCTGCTGAAAATATGTAATTGTATCACACAAATCAAGTGCGGTCAAGCGGATGATGTGACGTCAGTGAACTTGACGCTCATTCGCCTCATTGTTGCTAGGCAAGTTGACTCATGACAGGACGCTGGTTGGTTGCGGACCTGAATGGGATGTATCTACTGGCTTTCCTGGTGAGTTGTCCTCCCACTCCGGTCTGTGCTGACTCATGTCGGTCTTCTGAGCACACAGAAGCAGAACCAGCAGCCCACCGATGTATGGAACGAACCCGACAAAGATCCAGGGCCAGTCACGACCAGTATCACGAATACGACGCACTGTCAAGGCGATTGTAGGAACAAGTGTCGCCAGAGAGTAGATTGTCAGCACTATGACAATAATAGTCAGTGGCATCAAGGCCCATGCTCCACCATCTGGGAACAGCAGTGCTCCGTCAGGTGTCTCGTGTGCAAGCGACAATGCATACATCATAGGCAGGAATGACACTGACATCAGTACAGCGAACACAGACCCCACAATGACGTTGAACAGATAGACCCACCAGTACTCAGATCTTGAAGAGTAACCACTGAATCGAGCATAACGCTTGAAGTACCTCACCACCGCCTGAGAAAAAGTAGCCCCATACAAAGGCTTGCTCATATCCTCAGGATCGTTGCCATACTCCAGGCCGCCATGATCACTCAGTGAAACAGGATTCTGGTTAACCTGAGTGTACGTATTTGTAAACACACTCGCTGGACTGTCTGCAATGGTTTCAGTGCTACCATAGTGAACACTACTATTGTCCATAGGTGGTGCACCTGTTGTTGATGTGCTGCTATTGCCTAATTCATCCTGAAAACTGTTGTTCGTCTCACCGAAGAACTCGTCGCTGCCACCAGTTCCGTCTGCCATCTACCTCACTCCCTTTCACTCTGTTGACATATTTTTTGTCTGATTCAGACCTAACAGAGTGCTTATAGTAAAGAGTACTAACAAAACCACAATATCCACCTATTGATGTTATTTATAATGCTTTTAGTACATAGTAACGCTTTGCACAGAATCTACATATAAAACACATTGTTTTTACATATAAACAGGCAACTTATGGAAGACAGGATTAACGTGAGATTTAATTAATTAGTTGACTGAGAACTGAGATAACGAGTGATACGCCATACCACACTCAGTAATCCAGTCGGGTGTACCATCATCAAACAGATCTGACAAGTCATTGAGCGACTGTATGATGATTCTGATTGTCAGCAGATAGAGGACAGATACTCCACGCTCCTTGACTCGTCTGCTTGACTCTGCAACCAGTCGCCTAGCCAGAGTCATCACATCCCTGTCCTTCTTATACCGCCATGGATTCTTATCAACATCTTCATCAAGACAGGTCAAGAACGTCTTTGAGGTCTGTAAAACTTGCAACCAGTGCTGTTTCTCAGTCTTGGTCAGTTGCAGATGACCACCTTCTATACCTGATGCGTCAGACTGTTCTAGCGAGGTATATGTAGGGCAGTGCTCTGGGAAGGAGTCAGATCTTGGGGTACTCTCTAGGGGTGTTGAGGATGTTGACATATTCACTTGTCTTTCTTACTCTGTTCTGGGTCATTGCTGAAGACATCAAGCACAGATGACACAACTGACTTAATGAAAAACCGACGAGACATCACACCATCCAACATGTCCTCATAGTCCTTACTTAGCGACAAAGGCCATGGACACACAGGAACACCAGTCTTCTTGTCATAACGGAACCTGACTCCATATTTTGGAGAGTCGTCCACTATACTGCTGCCAGAATCTTCTGTGTGATCAGTCATATGTTCTGCCTCTTCATGTTCTTCGTCAGTTGACATCTGTTGTCTTGATGCCATCGCTCTTGTGTGATAAAGATAACACAAGGACCAGATGAAAGTCAAACAAGGTGTTTTAGCGTAATGTCAACAATGTGACATGAATTTGGTATTCAACTATATGTTAGATAAGTGTCTATTCTAATCTAGTGATTACTCTTTCCATGAGGGTTGGGCGCTTGCGTCTCTGACATCACGGAATCAGACTGTTTGATCATGTACTTAGTAAAAGGAGCATCCTTGCCTCCACTTAGGAAAGCATAAGAAAATATAAACATTGAAAGCGCTACAGCAATCAACAGGAAGAAAACACCTGATCTTCTGGAAGGCATTATGGAATCTCCTTATGTTTTTTGTATAGTTGTTAAGTTATTGGTTGCTTTTACCATGAGGATCATGACTAAAAGAAACTACTGATTGCACATGTTTGATTACTTCAGGAGAAACACGACCATCTGGACCAAAAACATAATTAGAAAGTATTGCTAATATAAACCCAGCAAAGAATAATACTGTCATGACTCGCAAATCAAAATCGATTCCCAAAAATTCCATCACTTGTCACTCTCCTCTGTAAACATCTTAATTGCTGTTCTAAAACCGTGCATGACTCCCTCGTCAGCAATGCACACCCTCTCGGGATCTGTTGGCTCTACTTCAAACAGAAAGAATCTTGCCATCCTGTCATCATCCCATGCAGCCATCTGCCAGCCCTTGTTATCAAGACACAGTTCATATGAGACAACGCTCTCCTGAACCGTGTCTCGATCATTTAAGGACATGATGTAAAGATAGGGAGAGACGCCAGGTACAACAGCACAGACCCTGCACTCATGCGTCATCAGATTCATCAGGAACCACACATGAACCATTGTTCCGTCATCAGCAAAAAGGTCTATCCTCCTGTAGGCATAGGAGGGTTTGTAGACACTTGAAAGACCCACAACCTCAGACTTACCACTCAGGAACGACTTGACAAATCTGACAAAATTCTCTGGCTCAACATCCACATCAATCTCAACATCCTTGATGACTGAGATGATTTCCAGACACCCAGGAACATCCTTCACTTCAAAGTATTTGTTCATGAAGTCAACAGCAGTTACACTAGGAATCCTGTCGTCATCTGTACTGAGATAAAAGGCATCCTTACTGACATTCAAAGAGACCCCATTGTCTCCAACAATAGTGAACCTAATGTCTGAATGAGGCCAGACACCTTGACTCATCTCAACAAAACGAGAAAACATCTCACGAGGATCATATACAATGCCATCATTATACATCTGCCGCTGAGTAAGAAATGACTCGTGCTCATCATGATAACTACTCGATGTAGTCATTTTTTGTTGTCACCTCAATCCATGCTTGTCATTTTGTGTTGACAGGATGTTGATTCAGTTGCTCTTGCCATGGAATTCACTATCTCTCAAAGAAAGAAAATTAGAAATACGATCTGATGCTCTTGACGAAGCAATATGAGAACTGCCATCCGTTTTTTCTTCATTGACTTTAGAAGATGACATATCTGAGAACAGAATTACTCCAATAACAGCAGCACCAATAAAAAGAGTTATTGTGCCTGATCCTTCATCTCCAAGAAAGAATAAGGCGGCAGAAATTAATGAACAAAATGCAATAACTATAATAATCGGTGTTAACATAATTATGGTACTCTCGTTACCTCAATAAGAAGTGATGGTAGGATCCTCTGTCTTGTTAATTGACTCGTCCATGATGGTCAGCGCCTGATTCCTGAGAAGAGGTCTCAGAAGGCGATGGAGACGGACTACTGGTCTGACTTGAACTACTCGTAGATGCTGAATCAGCACTAGAATAATTTTTGTTCATGCTCTCAATCTGATTCTGTGCAAAAATACTTCCACCAATCAGAAAAATTGAGAGAACAATAATTTTAAGTGTCTCAGATCCTCTTCCATGTACAATAGAAACAAGGATTCCAAAAGCACAAGACGCAATAACTACAGGAACAATCCATGATAACACTTTTTGCTCTCGTTTCTGGGTAATGATTGATTGTCAGGTAAATCGTGTGAGCAACCTACACCAGAATCCTACTTCGTTAGTAAGCGCCTACACCATCAACATCTTAACAACAAATCAGTCAATCACCTCTTCGGTACCTACTGACACCTACTTGCTTCTGTTGACCCAGATAACCTCTTTGGATACTCCAGACCTGTACCTACCAGCAGTTCCCTTGATGTCACCAAGTGGCTCAAACTGCAACCAGTCAGTACCACTGTTCTCACACACGATAGTCAGTCCGTCCCTGATCTGGCACCATTCACCAAGATCGTTGTAGTCAACCTTGTTCGTCCTGTAACCCTTACCAGCAACCTGATACGGCGGATCCACGAACCACGTCGCATCCTTGTAATTAGACAGATCTCGGTAATCTCCATGGTGAATCTCCCAGTGCTTGATGAGTTCAACCTGTCTAGCCAGACGGCTTCTAATCTTCTCACCCCAGTAGTTGGCACCAACACTCTCACCAACTTCAAGAGACTGTCTCATCCACTTTGACGGACGTTTAGACGGCGCTGTACTACCCTTGTTCAGATGCCAGCCAATCAACCACCTCTGCTCCTGGCACAGACCCAGAATGTCATCAACTGTCTCCCAGGTGCCATCATAGACAGGTAGGCTCATAATCTCATCACTGCTTGCTCTGATTAGGTAGTCCCATGTGCCAGCAACCTTCTCATCCAGATCATTGAGTACAACCTTCAATGACGGTGAGAAGTTTCTTACAGAGTACCCAGCAGCACCAGCGAACGGCTCAACAACGAGATTTCCCTCTGGTTTCGGGTATCTACCAGCAGCACGGAACTTTCCACCAAAATAAGTAAAGAACGGCTTCAAGGAAACAGATGAGATCATGGAACGAAACCGCCTTCAGATCAAAACAAGCACACACAAGACATCAAAAAGATTGAAGCATCGTTCATAATGGATCATAGAGCCTCTTGTAGTAGAGAGTTCTAAGAAACACGCAAACGATGCTTCAATCTTAACGAAGATGAGAGAAGACGAGAGGTGCTTGCTCCATGTGCTGATCTTGTTGGTAACAAGATAGGATTATCCTAAAACCATTATCACACAGAGAGCAAGTTTTTCTGTCAGAGCCTCATGAATGGACCAGGACCTGTGTATCCAGTAAAGTTCGCCTGACTAACAGGAATACGAACTGGAATCACCCTACCAAGCACAACACTGTTGACGGTGCCAGCAAACGGGCTGCCATTGTCACCAGGCGTGCTCTCATGCTGGTCAGCCTCAGCGCTAAAAGTGTTGTCACTGTCATCGTTCTGGCTTGACTCTGCGCTACCCTCTTCTGGCTCATGGTGTCGATTGCTCATGACGTCATTGCAGACCCGATTACAGAAGTGGTTCTCAGGCTCAGAGGCGCCGCTGTCAACACTGCCTAAGTCTTCTGTGGTGAGATTGATGCCTAGTAGAGCAAGCAGATCCTTTAAAGAGTCAACAGGAACGCTCTCGCTGTCTGAATCATGAGACTTGTCGTCATCTACACCAATTTCACCATCGGATTCCTTGTAGTCGTCATTCGACTCTACATTCTCTCCAGAGGATAGAGGCTGGGTATCAGTGTCAGGGATGTCAGCACTCTTACTGGAAGAATCGACCTCTTCACTATTCTCGTCCTCAAACATCTTGGCAAGGTCACAGATAATAGACTTCAGTGACGGAGCATCATTGTTAACAGGATCAACATTCTCGTCACAGGTGCAGTCATCAGGACAATTAGAATCGTTAGTGTCACCATCTGCAATGATGGAGATAATGAGGTCAGCCGTCTCAAAGTCGTCATCAGTCTGATCCAGGATGACATCAACAATACTGTCAAATCCTGGAGTCTCCTCAGTGAAGACTCGAGTACTAAAATCTGGGAAGGCAATTGTCAGTGTCCTGCCCTCACTGTTGCCAGTAAGAATAAAGTCCAACATATCTCTCTCCTGGTAGATTGGTGACTGATTTTGTCTAGTATTTAAACGATGTCAGTATATTGTACAACAAAAACCATGGTAGTGTCAACACCACTTACAGAGTTGATGTCATGCTACCATGGCTCTTGTGTTCTGTTAGTCAGTTCTTGCCAGAGTCTTCATGAATACGATTCTGGACGACCTTCTCAGCCACCTCAACAGCCTTCTGACGGGCCGCACGAGTGTCCTCAGAAACCATCAGGTCCCGAAGGTTACCGTACTGAGGAACGTCAACCTGTCCGTTCTGTGCAGTCTTGCTCATTTTTTATCTCCTCTTCGTCGTAGTGTGGAGGAACATATGTTCTCTCCTCTTTATGCCACTATCATAGCACATCTGTTTTGAGGGTATCAAGTGATTTACATGTGAAGTACATCTCAGTACTCCAGGCCAGAGTAGGACCAGGAGTCACCTGACTCTTCCGATTCAGATTCTTCCTCTGGTTCGTTATTTCTTGCCTCAAGTCGCTTCTTGTTCTCCTCCAAGATGCTGTCAATACTTGGTGGCTCATCAGCGTTGGTGCCATCAAGAACCTCTCCCTTGGAGTTGATGGCGACTAGTTGAACAACCTTCTGATTGTACTCAGGATAGTCCTCATCATTGACGATTTCCTTATGACCAACAACAACATATGTCTGATTCCTTGGAAGAAGGACCTCTCGCTCACTCCTGTACTCAGACACAGAAGTAACGTTAACACCTTCAGGAGTAAGAATCTCAAACAGCATACCACTGCTGTCGTTACCTGACATGTTACGCGCCACAGAGATACATGATGAAGTAGATGTGTAAGAACTGAACGAGATCGTCTGACCGAGTTGGCCGTGATCTGCGAGCCAATTATCGACCCCCCCTGCGTCCAGGAGCATCTTTGACTCTTCACCAATACCACGATACACAACACGCTGCTTCTTTGGAGCGTTACTCATAGCCAAGTCAAGGTTCTCAGTGATCTGCTTGACAGCATCACGAGTACTGACGTTCCTAAGAAGTTGACCATAGTACTCATACTCTGTGTCGAAAGCATCAGGACTGTCATTGAACTTCTCAAAGGAGTCGCCTGATGGAACGTCATTTCCGTACAGAATGTCAGCATACTCTTGATAGGCTGGTGAGGTAAAGACCCTACAGCATGTCTTCTCGCCAAGAGACATGCCTTTCATCTCTTCCTCGGACCACCTCTCATAAGTTGACTCAGACTTCTCAGTCCCATAAAGATAGTCGTTCCAGTCCTCGTCGCTCTTGAGACCAAAGTTCTTCCAGGAGTTCTCGTTCAGCAGGTCAGGGTCAATGCGTCCAGAGACGGTACGTGGGGCATAGTACTTGGCGAACGAGTGATCCACGTTCTCGATGTTGCTTGGTTCATTCACAAGCCCCATGTCATCAACATATGGAGCAATCCCGTTCCCTACAACTGGAGCATCAGTCCAGTCCTTACCAATGTTCTCAGGGCGAACAACCAGACCAGAGGCGTCATCACCTGCTTTGGGTGGAATGTACCCATCAGGCCATTTCGAGGCAGCCTCCTGCTTGGCCTTCTCAAACTCCTTGGTGGCTTCTTCAGAAGAGTTGTACTCCTTGGTGGTCATGTCAGCAATCTTCTTAGCAAAGTCCTTGTCACCATCCTGCGTCAGACTCAGGACATTGTTCTCAGAGAGGAACTTCTTGTGAGCAAGCGCTGTCGCCTTAGGATCAGTCTTACCTGGCATCATGTCATCATTACCATACAAGGCGATCATTGCCTCCTGCATGGTAATACCCTCAGCCTTCGCCTTCTTAGAAGCAGCGTACCTGGCTCGACGTTTCGCGTTGTACTCCTTCTGGTGATTCAGGTACCAGGAACAGCGCTTACCTACACGACACATGACAAAAACCTCTCAGAACACACTAAGAAAGCAAACAGAAAGTTAGTGGCAAATATCCATCTTCTTTTGCTATGACAACATATATTCTCAGTGTTCTATCTATCTCAAGGTTGTTGCTAAAAGTCAGATCTGTGTACCAAGAGAGATTCTTATATCAATAGGTTGTGTCCGTTCTCTGACTGGCGTCATTTGAGTTATTCCTGCTGCGCCCTGATATGACAGCAAACGGAACCAGCAGTCCAGCAGCAACAAGCAGCGCTGAGACAACAGCCATGGCCTTCATCATCAGTGACAAGTCAGCAACCTCACTGGATACAACTGACGAACTTGACTTCTCAGGCTGGTTAGGCACCCTCTCTCCTGTCACAAGCAGTCTGTGAGTGTTGACACCATATGGCGTACAGGTCATCAGTGTCAACATGTCCTTACCAGGTACAGCGGTCAAGGCGTCAGACTGAGATGGCAGAACAGTACGTATGTCAGTCACCTTGTAAGTCATTTTCTCACCATAGGTTTCAACAACCATCAGATCGCCTTTTCTGACCTTCACCAGGTTGTCGAAGAGGGTCGCTGACTGCATTCCTGTGTGGGCTGTCAGAACCGTCCTGTTACCTTCTCCGCCAACAGGAAGGGCGGTCCCGTAGACGTGCCCTGCTCCAGTTGCAATAGACGAGTCATCTGTTCCATGTCTAACAGGCAAGTCTATTCCAGCAGACTCAACACGAATCCTGGACATTACGTCAGAGTCAGCAAGAACACCAAGATACTGTTGATACTTGGCTGAACTGTCCTCAACCTCATCCAGGAACGGGTCAAGGATCGGGATCCCGTTCAGGGTGCCGTTGTAGTCTCTGGCTTCCTGAATGGCAGCCTTGTTTCTGGCCTTTCCTTCACTAGTGCTCTCTCGCTTGGCGATCTGCTGGCTGTACTCCTGGGACTGCTGGTGCTGTCTCAGGTTGTTAACCACCGTCGCTACGGGAGCGTACCCAAGTACTGCACCAGCGATGATGAACACCAGGCAGGCCAGGGCAATCAGTATTTTCTGCTTCCTTGCCCCAGCCTGCCTAGCAGTTTCAGTGCTTGTCACCTAGAGTTTCCTCAGTTCTCTCGACGTCTCAGCGACCAAGCATACACCAGTGCTGTACCAGCAGCAAGTACCAGAGCCCCAGCGGTTGTCCACACCTTCCACCAGTCCGTCAAAGGAGAACCGGTCAAGGGGAGTTGCCCCTCAGTGTAGTTGACGACCGTGAAGTGGCTGTCGCCGTCCTGTCCAGTCTGGCTGGTGTCAAACACGGCACCAGACTGCTTGGAGACTGCCTGAACACCATCAGGGCCGATGGTGACCTTCACTGGCTCGCTCAGGAGGTTGTAGCCTTCAGGGGCCTTGACCTCAGTGAGCGTGTAGACGCGGTTGGTCTCCACGTTGCTCACCTTGACGTTGCCCTTACTATCAGACTTCAGAGTCGTATCATACGGGGCACAGTCCTGGACACCGACACAGTCCTTGACCAGCCTGAACTCGGCGTCAGCGAGCGGGTTACCAGCAGTGTTGACCTTTGTGAAACTGAAGGATGTCAACGCTGGTGAGTCCTTGACAACCACCTGCCCGTTAGCGTCCTCAGGTGTCACAGTCACAGGCTTTGGCTCAGGATCCAGCCTGTAGCCCTTTGGCGCAGTGGTCTCAGTCACAGTGTAGGATCCGAACTCCAGGCCAGTGATGCTGGAGATTCCTGTGGAGTCAGTCACGACAGACCTGACAACCTTACCAGTGTGGTCCTTGATGTCGAAACCAGCGCCAGACAGAGCCTTACCAGTAGTGGCGTCAATCTTGGAGACTGTGATACGACCGTGCTCCTTGAAGTTGTCCACAGACACGTCAATAGTGCCCTTGAAGTCACTCCTAGCAGCATAGTCAGCAGCCCGGAACGACTTAGAACCAGTGCTCTTAATTGAGTACCCGTATGGGGCCTTCGTCTCAACAGCAGTGTAGGTCTCCCTCTCGTCCAGAACTGACGTGACCTCAGCAGTACCGTCCTGACCAGTAACCACGTTCTCAATCACTGTGCCACTGGAGTCCTTGATGTCGAACTCGGCGCCAGGCAGCAGCAGTTCAGCACGGTAGGTGGAACCATCCTGCACAACCCGCCCAGGCTTACCAGAAAGGCTCACCAGACGCTCAGCCTGAACCTGAGACAAACCGGCCCCAAGGGTCTCAGTCTTGACGACCTTCGCCTTCACAGCACGGTCAGCAACCTCATAGGAGAACGTCTTCGCCCTGTTGGGGTCAGTTGTGATGACCTGGCTCCAGCCGTCGTTCAGGTAACCCTTAGCGGCCCTTGTCTCAGCGATCCTGTACTTGCTGCCAGTCAGACCAGTGAACGACACAGTACCATCCTGACCAGTCACAGCGGTACGCTCAGCAATCCACGCCCCAGTAGAGTCGAGACCGTAAAGAGTGAACTCAGTGCCCTCGATCTTGGCCGTCTTGTCGCCATCCTTGTGCTTGGTGATGACCACCTGAGACGGGACGTTCTTCAGAAGGTTCGGAACATACAGAGCAGACTGGATCTTCATCTTGGCTCCATCACCATCAAGGAGTTCACCTGTTGGTGAGACCTGGAACCTCATGTCACCAAGGAAGTTCTCGTACCTTGGGTTACTGGTCTTCTCCTTCAGGGTGTAGACGACACCAGCCTCAAGGTTCTTCAGTTCCAGAACACCATCGTTGCCGCTCCACAGAGCGCCTGTGGTTCCAGACGTGACGACCTTACCAGCCGGGTCTAGCACGTCAAACGAGATTCCAGGAACCTTCGTTCCATCGTTGGCAGTGTACTCACCAAGCTTCTTGCCCGTGTTCTCCTCAGTGACACCGATCTTCACCAGCCGGACGTTCACGTGATCGTTGATGACACCAGAGGTAGGCATACCTTCAGGAACCACAGCCTTGTTGGCCTTCGTCAAAGCAACATCCCAGGTCCGGTCAGTCTTCACGAAACGACCCGGAGCGGACACCTCACTGACCGAGTATCGACCCAGGGGAACATTCTTGAAGGAGACTGTGCCCTTACTGTTGGACACGGCAGTATAGGTCAGACCACTGGTGGCACCAGATGTACCCTTCAACTGGAAGGTGGCCCCAGGAAGAGGGATCTCGCCCTTACCGATCTTCGTAAAACGAACCTCACCAGTCATCGGCTTAATCGGAGCCCAGATCTTCGAGTTGGACATCTCACCCAGGTCAATCACATAGGTACGTCCAACCATGTTGGTGAACTTGTCGGCACCAATCGTAATCGGCTTGGAGGTGGCCTTGTACCCCTTAGGGGCGTGAATTTCAGTGATGGTGTAGCCCGGCTTGATTCGCTTGTTGACGAACTTCACCATGCCGTCCTTACCGGAGGTGGCAGAACCAATCGTCTTGCCCTTAGTGTCCTTCAGAACGAACTTGGCTCCAGCAAGAGGCCCGCCAGGGAAGTTTGACACCTTCTTGAACTTGATGTTGGCTCCAGGGGCGTCCATGCGGTTGACGACACCAGCAGGCTCCAGCAGGAACGGCGACTGGTCATCATCATACATGAACGTGTTCCGCGCCACCTTGTACAGGTTCTTATAAGGCAGCGGAGCAATACCCTCAACATGCTCCTCAGGTGCCTTCATCGGAAGAATCACCTCGGCGGTGGTCCTCGCCTCAATAACAGGACCAGAGACCCGGATCCCCTTCGTGTTAGCAGCAGGAGTGTCCGACCAGTTCAATGACTCCAGGACAGCCTCACGGTTACTCTGCGTCACAACAGGCGGGTTCCCATCAGTGTTGAGGTACTGGATACGCCACCCGTCAGGCAGGACAGGCTGACGCGACAAGTCCCAAGTGTTGGCGAACTCCGACAGCCTGGGGTCACCAGTGACAGAGGTGTCCCCAACATGCGGGAAGAAGTCGTAGAACACGGGGTTTGTCCGGTTCGTGTTCGTCATGTTGGACGCAGCAAGACGGTACTCGAACTGCTCCCCAGCATAGGTGGTGATGTCCTTGGACCAGGCCCCACCAAGGTTACGGATCTCCTTGACCGTGGACAGGTCCTCAGCAGCCAACATGGGGTCGCTCACCTCAGCCTTGGACCAGGTTCCGTTACCGACAGGAGGGTTGTCAACCTTGTTGCCGTAAACCATGTCCTCAGTGGTAGAGGTTAGGTACACGTCGTTGGTGATGCGCCCCGTAGCGGCCTCACCAGACACCTTGGCGACGATAGAACCAACAGTCATGGTGTTGTTCGTCACAGCAGATGCAGGAACAGAGTCAGCGGTCCAGATAACAGCAGTACGCCCAGTGTTGTTGTAGTTGGATACCGCATCAACCCTTGCACCAGGGGACTGCTCGAAGGTGTTGGACATCTTGTAGTCCACAACGGACAGGCCAGCGGGGAGTAGGTCAACCATGCGGAAGTTCTCGATGGTCGCACCGAAGCCCTCATCGGTCTTGAAACCAACGTTGTAGGAGCCAGTGTCACCAGTAACCGTTGGGGAGGCGAACGAGGAGGTTTTGGTGGCAGTGATCTTCCTGGACTCAGGGATCACTCTCAGGTTGGCCTCACGGGTTACCTTGTAGCCGCCATCCATCTCAGTAGTGACGCTGTTACGCATGATCGCTGTCGTTGGGTCCTCAGTGACGACCTTGTTGGTCTTGTCACGCAACTCAGTGTGGACGATAACGGCGGCCGTGGAGTTCGTCATCTTCTTGTTCGCCTTGATGATGACGCTCACCTGACCGGTTGTGTACTCCTCAGGGATGTCCAGCCTGGAACCAGCGGCAGGCATCTTGGCTGTCCACAGGGTTGCGCCCTCCTGATCGACCACCATCACGTCGGCACCTTCAAGGGTGTCAGGGTGTGACTTGCCTCGGTGGTTTCCGTGAGCGGAGATGTTGGTCAGGGCCGTGTAGCGGAGCCTCGGATCCAGGTCATGGTCAGTGAACCTTGGTGTGGACTCGCCTTTGGAGTAGGCCACCAGGTTCCACTTCTGCTCCATGTTCCGTCCACGTGTCGTGTCAGAAAAGAAGCACTCGCGGGCACGAACACACTCGGGTCCGCTGGCGTACTTGTCAGACCCGTAGTCGTCACCAGTGCTCTTGTACTCGGGGAACTTCACGAAAGAGTTGGTGATGCTGTTGCCAGCGTGCAGGTCCTTCTCAGCGGCACCCTTGTTGTGGGGCGTGAGGTTGATGGCAGCAGTATTCTTGATGTTGGCCCCATTGGCAGCGTCAGGGTAGCGAAGCCTCAGGGTCACAGGAAGCAACTTGGAGTCAGTGTCCAAGATAACCTCGTTCCCACGGTAGACGGCTGTGGTACCGTCGTCCGAGAGCGACCACCCAGGGTTGAGTGCAGGATCGAAGACCGCTTTCGCCTCACTGCCGTCAGCCTTCTTGTAGGTGGGCAGAGTGTCAGTGACCTCCCACGACCCAATGTTACGGTGCAGGTTTGTCACATAGAAAGTGTAGGTGAGGTAGTTCTTCGCTGCATCACCAGAAGCAACAGAACCATCAGCGTTAGCGGTATAGTCATCAACAAGGTAACCATCCCACTTCATGTTCTCCTCGTTACCGTTCTCCACGGTCCCCTTCCGCATAACAGGGTTCTCGTACCGGGAGTAGATGTCAACAGTGTTACTCTGCCCCCTGGCGGTGTTATCCGGGTACACCATGGTCGCACTCATCGGGTACGCGGTGTTGGCGGCAGTCTTGTACCGGTTGAACCTGAACCTGATCGGAGTAGAGAAGTCAGTACCCTTAGGAAGAGCCTTCAAGGTCAGCACAATCTCGTTGCCAACAACCTTCGCCGACTTCACCCTGTCAGCATCACCAATACCAGTAAAAGTCATGGCGTCAGAGATAGGGATACGGATAGTCGTGCCCTCAGGGATGTCCTCAGCGTTAGCACCACTGTTACCAATCTTGACTGTGACTGAAAGTTGCTCTGACCCGGCGTTCACAGTTGGAGCGTTGTCAGTGGTCACACCAGTCTTTGGATCGGTATAGAACTTGGAAAGACTGATACTGGTCTTCTGCTCCACAGGCCCACTGCGCTTGTAGGTGAAGATAATCTCCTTCTCGTCAGCACTGGTGGAGACAGGAACCGTGTAGTCCCCAGGGGTTTCAAAACCGTACACGCTGACAGGCTTAATCACGGTGCCACGAGGGTACATCTTCGTGCTGACGGCAGGACGGATGTCGTTCCCGTTCTCGTCAACGTAACGGACCTTGGCGAACGTTGGGCCAGCGAAGATGTTGTCCGTGTCAGCAGGCATGTTTTCTGGGAACGTGCCGTCAGCAGGGTACATGTACACCTTCTGGTTGGTGTCACCAGTGTATCCTCCCTCGCGCTTAGGGCGCTCACGAGACAGGAGAGCATCAGAGGCGGTCACAATCTGCGCGGACTTCTGGTTCTTGCTTCGCAGAGCCCACTCCTCAACCAGGCGAATACCAGACCAGTCGCTCGGGTAGGAGGACACGGCTGAGTTGATGGCGTAACTGCGGATGACGTTCACCTTCCCCCAGGAGGAGGGAACCTTGGTGATGGTGCCGTTGTTGGAGTTGCTGCCGTCAGAGGTGTTCAGTGCCCCGTTACCAATCCAGGTGACCTCACCCCATGAGTCAGGAATCTCAGCGATCCTTGTCTTACTGAAAGCATAGTCATCAATCTTGGTGACGTTGCCCCACGATGAGGGAATAGTTGTCAGGTCGTAGACATTGGAGAAGAGGCCGTTCGGAATGGTCGTGAGGTTTCCCCAGTTGTCTGGGATCTTGGAGATTCTGGTCTCAGCGAATGCTTCGTTTCCTAGTTTGCTCACCTTGCCCCAGGAGTCAGGCAGAGAGGTGAGGTCGGAGCGGTAGAAGGCGTTTGCTCCAATGGTCTCAACATCACCCCAGTCAGTGATCTTGTCCTCAACGCCCTTGGCGTACTCAAACGCAGCCCAGCCAATAGACCTGACCGTCTCGAAAGAGGCCGGAAGATCCATCTTTGCCCGGTTGTTGGATGAGGTACTAGCGAAAGCCTGATCGCCGATACTGGTGACGCCGGTCCAGTTCGGGACCTTGAACGTGTCATCAGCAGTAAGGTCCTGGTACCCGAAGGCGCCGTTACCAATGTCCTTGATGTCACCCCAGGACTCAGGAACAGACTTGATCTTGTTGCTCTTGAAGACATCTTTGGGGAGATAGGTCATCCCAGCAGGCCACTGGTCAGGAATCTTGGTAAGGCCAGCACGATTGAAAGCACCATCACCAAGAGATGTCACCTTGCCCCATGTGTTAGGGATAGATGTCAGATTGCTGGCACCCTCAAAAACGCTTTTACCAATACTGGTGATGTTCCCCCAGGTCTCAGGAAGGCTCTCAAGGCGATTCAGGTCAGAGAAGAAACCCTTCTTGAGGCTGGTTGCGCTACCCCAGTCCTCAACAGCAGTGATGCCATTCGTCAAGTACTGGTATGACGGGGTGTCACCGCTACCGATAGACTCAACGGTCCTGCCGTCCTTGGTGACGCTAGGGAAGCAGATCTTGGTGTTACCAGAGCGAACCTTGGCCTGACCGGAACTGCTCAGGCCGATGACTGCTGTTCCATCGAACGCGAAGTCCTTGACCTTCCAGCCGTTGCACATCTCGATCTCACCGAAGTCAGTGCCAACAGCGACAACAACCTTCTTAATGGTCTGGTTGCCCTGAGAGTCGGTCGCGGTGTAGAAGACGTCCTTGGTTCCAGGAGTGCTGGTGTCCAGTGTCTCTGGCTCAACCGTGATGCTGGAGGTGATGTTCTGCCCGTTGACGTCAGTAGCGGA
>ERZ772945.105-NODE-105-length-64023-cov-9.729756_pt1 | contig 64023 bp, 65 predicted proteins | sample MGYA00511681_ERZ772945 | MGnify/ENA primary metagenome ERZ772945 (study PRJEB29015, sample SAMEA2737943) | human oral metagenome | biome: human oral; feature: human-associated habitat; material: dental | place: China | collected 2143 ...
GAGCATCTGACTACGGATCAGAAGGTTCCGGGTTTGAATCCCAGCGAAGTCACAATAAAAGAGAAGTTCAATTCAGAGCTTCTCTTTTTTTGTTTGTGTTCTTTTCTCTCTCTCTTCAGAAGAGAAGGTGAGACTCAATCAATAGCGTTAGCCTGTAACTTCATTGATTAAGTCCCCGATTGTGTTTTATTTGACTAAGATTTTCTTTTCATTTACAATATAGATTCCTTTGCCCGGGTGAAGTGTTTTCCTGCCCATGAGATCATAGATGATGGTTTGTTTGTTGATATAAGCATAAAAATTGATAGACCTAATGCTTGTAGGATCTTTCTCAGAATAGTATTTTTCGAAGAAGGCTAAGTATCTTTTGTTCCATTCTGTGGGTGTAGCATGGCCTAAAAATGGATTGATAATATAAACCTTATCCTCGCTTTTAACCTGAGATAACAAGTTGAATGGTGCGAGGTTTGTGCGTGTTGGGTCTGTGGTGTCTTGCAGACTGAAGCATGTAATGACGGGACAGGTGATGTGAGCAGAGAAGTTCATCACATCGAAATAAGCATTAAAGCGATTCATTTCGTCATCGTTCATTCCCAATTTTGCCTTGGCTGCCAAGAAGTTTGCACATGGCCAATTCACTATTTTCATGCCTTCTTCAAAGTCAGCATGCCCTGTTGTAGAGGGTGCAATGGCTTTGAATGCACGCGTTAATCCTTCTGCAACATAGGTGAAACAGCCTCCTTGACTTCCTCCAGTAGCATAGATGTTCTTTTGATCTACTTTTGTTTGGCTCTTCACAAAGTCGATAGCTCTGACACAATCAAGGTATGCTCCTCGGTAATAATGCTTTTCTTTATCGCCCCAGCCATAGGAATAGTAGTCTGTTTTGCCTGTAGTTTTGTCACGACCATACACATTATCGGTTAGGTTTGGCTCGCGATTGTTGAGCATTTGACCGCGAGTTGAGAGGATGAACTCACAGTATTTTGGTTGTCATCTGCATTCATACACCATGGAGTTCCAGTCCCTCCATCTGTTCCTTGATAATAGATAATCGTCGGATATTTACCTTCTGCCGTTGGTTCTGCATAATAACCACGTATTGTTACGGGCTTACCACCCTTGGTATCAGGCACAGATTTCATGCTGACAAGGTAAATTTTTCGAGCTGATGTGCTTTTATCTTTCAGTTCTTCCATCTTGAATTCGGCTTTGGTTGAGGCTAATTCTTTCAATCCTTCTTCCCAGTATGTTCAGAAATCATTAGGAGTTGTAGCTTTAATGGGTACATTTTGTGGGTCAAAACCAATATTATAGGAACATACATCGTTGTTATTTACATTTGCAATGAGTTATAAAATCCAGGCTCTCGAAGGTTTTTGAATGGTAAGTCGACATGCTTGGTTTCACCAGCAGCAAGAGTTACGTCCGTTGTATATGTCTGATAGCTGGTGTTTCTTTGCGATTCAAAGATAGTATAACCTCATTATAGTGTGTTCTTCGATTGATTTTGAAGGCTTCCTTTATGGCGAAATACACATTTGGGAATAAAAATTACTCAAAAGGGAGGCTGATTTGATTCTTTTTCTTAACTTTGTATGCAGAACACATACAAGTATTTCATAGCATAAACACAAACAAATGAAACTTACTTGTTTACAACTTTGTTACATCAAGTGATTTTAATCAAAGGCATGAAGAAGACATTTCGTTTATTTTTTCTTTTCATTATTGTTGTTATAGTGACTCCTGTGAGTGCACAATACAGCTTTCGGAGCATAGACCTTCGAATGGGATTGAGTAACAATTATGTGCGAACTATTGTAAAAGATAGTCAGGGTTTCGTATGGTTGGGCACACTCAATGGCCTTTCTCGCTATGATGGGTTCCGCATTCGCAATTATAATATTGTGCAAAAAGATGGAAAAATCAACAACAATATACTCAGAATTGCTCAAGATAAACGTCAAACCTTGTGGATAACAACGCTTGATGGGCAGATGTTTTGCTATGATAAGGAGAGCGATGGCATTTGTAATGATGCTGCAAAAAGACTGGCTCGTTTAGGTGTTCGCAGCCAGGGTGCTGTGTTTGTTGACGCAGATCGCAATCTGTGGTGTACTTCAACAGGCGTACTTTACTATTATGTTTTTGATGATCATCGCCTCTTTTCGATGCCTATAAAAAAGAAGATTATCTCGGTTTCTTGTAGGGGTGGCGTTGCTTTTGTATTGACAAATCAAGGGAAAGTGTATCGGGTGAACCCTCGGCAGAATAGTATTTATTTCATGGGCTCATATCCTTTAAGTAGTCAAATAAAGGATTTGAACATGTTTCAAGACGGTAAACATAACCTGTGGTTATATGATAAGTATGTGCCAGGCCTCTTTTGTTTGCGCGAAACAAAGCTGTATTCTCATGTTGAAGTCAAGCAAATGAGTGATGAAAATGTTATGTCTATGGATGAAGATCAGCAGGGAAACCTATGGATAGGTACGAATAGTAATGGCATAATCGTAAGAGATGAAGACGGCACATCAAATAGAATTGTTCATAATGACCTCTCTTCCTATTCGTTGGCAAGTAATCATGTGAGCGTCATCTATATTGATAATGAGAACATAGCATGGGTGGGTACGTCTAAATTAGGTGCATCTTTCGCCCCCGTTAATCATGCGGGAATGACGGTTTTCAATACACCTTATAAAGGGGATATTGGCTTCTTTTGCCAGGATATGTATGGAAAACTTTGGATAGGTTATGATGGTTATGGCCTGTTTTGTGCCGATACGGGGGCACATTTCACAAAAAACAATTCTTCTTTGACCTCTGATTTGGTTATAGGAGGCCGTTTGGCACAAGATAAAAGCATGTATATTGGAACTTATGGTGGAGGTATCTTGCGCATGGATGAACGGGGAACAATCACTCCAGTATGGCAAAAATATAGTCAGCTGGCCTATGCACGGCGAGTCATTCAAGACAAAGAAGGTAATTTTTGGATAGGAAGCACGATGAATGGACTATGTGAAGTCTCCAAGAAGGGAGGGTTTAAGAACTATACTTTCACAAATTCGGTGCTCCGAACCAATGCTATTACCGATATGGTATATAGCGAAAAAGAAGACCTTTTGCTTATATCTACAAGCACAGGTCTATATACGTTAAACGCTAAAAAACGTCTTCAAGTGGTGCCGTTAGAGGCGTTGAAGACAGCTTCTATCAATGCGTTGTGTATTGATTCAAGGGGGCTGAGGTGGATTTGTATGAATGATGGAGTGCGAATCTACGACAAACATTTCAATCTTTTGAAAGTTTTTGGCGCGCAAGATGACATGAACAATGTGCTGGCTATCACTTGTGATCATCAAGGCCAGGTGTGGTTAACCACCAATGATGCGCTTTTCAATGTGCGAGTAGACAGAAATAGCAACAAGGACTATCGCTTTCATTTCAGAAAATTCATTGATGCTGACGGCTTTGAGCACCTTACTTTCTGTAAGAAAGCCATTTATTGTACGGACAAAGGGGATATTCTTGCAGGCGGATGTGGAAGATATCTTCGTCTGACTCCTGCTGCTTTGGAAGATAGGATGACGAGCCGGAAGTTATGTTTCACCGAATTGCGAGTGAATGGTAAGACGATTCCTTTCGGTGGAAATCAGTTAAAGACGTTGACTTTTGAACATAATGACGAGATAGAATTGTTTGTTTCCACTTTAGATTATGTGCATGCCGCTCCGCTAAAATTTGTATATAAACTTGAAGATGAATGGGTTACAGCCAATGATAATTGTATAAACTTAGGCCAGTTGCCCTTTGGTCATTACACCTTGCAAGTGAAGGTGCTTGACGGAAACGAAGACATCGTGACCACTTTGCAGCTTGATGTCAAATCTCCTCTTTGGCTTTCGTGGTGGGTAATCTGCTTATATGTTTTCTTTTGTGGCCTTGTGGGGTGGTTGACGTCAAAGCTTTTTATGTCCTATCAAAAATAACTTGCAAAGCCATCTGTGCCGGATTCTTCTGCTCTTACTACCCGTTTGATGTCGGATAAAATGCCACTGTCTGAAGGCGACAATCGTTTGATAGCCCAGGCTACAGCGATTGTCGAGGCACATTTGGCTGATGCAGCGTTCAGTGTGGAGCGTTTCAATGAGGAGATGAACCTCAGTCGCAGTGCACTTTATAAGAAACTGATGAGTGAAACGGGGCAGGCTCCGCTTGAATTCATGCGGACAATTCGATTGCAACATGGGCTTCGGTTGCTGCAACAGGGAGAGATGTCGGTTGCAGAGATTGCTTATAAGACAGGATTGTCGCCAAAGCAGTTCTCTAAGTTCTTCAAAGAGCAATATGGTTGTTTGCCTTCTCAATATAAGAAGGACCATGTTTAAGCGAGTTTCCATGGGGCTTTGTTTGTCCGAATGCGTCGTGTTTTGACAGGTGGAGAAGCCTGTCGCTAAATGGCTGATAATAAAGAGGTCCGTTGAAACTCATGCTTTATTGTTCACCTTAATTTATAGGGGAAAGAAAAGTGGTGCATTTCATCTCGTGAAAAGGGCCATTTGGCGCTGTCATCCAGCCCATTTCATCGCCTAATTACGTTCATTTTGCAAACTGGTGAAGGGGGATGAGGGGATGAGAGAATGCAAAACATACTGAAAAATAATGTTTTTTCTTTGTTATTCTCACTTTTTAGATTATATTTGCAGCAATATAATTGTTAAATTAGAGATTGAAAAGGATATGAAGAAAGTAAGTAGTATGCTGCTCATCTTGGCTGTTTCGTTGGTTATGGCAGCATGTGGAACGACACAAACTGTGCCTGTGACGGGTCGAAAACATTCGCTGTTGGTGAGTGATGCGCAAGTGTTGAGTCTTAGTAAAGAGGAATATAGCAAGTATATGAGAAGCGCAACGCTGTCTACAAACGCTGCAAACACGGCTATGGTAAAGCGTGTTGGCCGTCGATTGGCTACTGCGGTAGAGGCTTATTTGCGTAATAATGGTGCTGCAGATGAGATTAAGAACTTCGCATGGGAGTTCAATCTTGTGGCCGATAAGAATGTAAATGCGTTCTGTATGCCAGGGGGTAAGATTGTGGTTTATGAGGGGTTGTTGCCTGTAACGCAAGATGAAGCCTCGTTGGCTATCGTACTTGGTCACGAGATTGCACACGCTGTAGCAAAGCATAGCGCTGAACAGATGTCGAAAAAGATACGCCAAAGCTATGGAACTCAAATCGGAAGTCAGATTCTTGGGGCTATAGCGGGCCAGTCAGTAGGTGATTTAGCCGGTGCGGTTGCACAGCAAGGATTCAGTTTTGCCAATCTACGTTATAGCCGAGATAACGAGACTGAAGCCGACCATATCGGTCTAATCTTTGCGGCAATGGCTGGATATGACCCACGTGAGGCAGTGCCTTTCTGGCAAAGAATGGCTGCACAGAGTGGCAGTAATAATAGTAGTGACATGTTCAGTGACCATCCAAGTGATGCCAAACGTATAGCTGCTATTCAGCATTGGATGCCAACTGCCATGAAGTATTATGAGGCTTCAGGTTATGCTTCGAAGTCAGTTCCGACAATGAAAGTTAGTGCAGGCAAGAAGAAAACCAGTAAACGAAGAAGATAAATATAGGGAATTCCGGCTCTTTCCTTCCTCATCGGGGAGGAGAGCGTAGGGATTTGACAAGATAAGTCCCCTTTTTAGATAGTAATTTATATAGTGTTTCATCTTTAAATAATCATAGCCATGATAGATTATATCGTAAGTAACTTATGGATTTTCTGGGCAATTATCATTTTTAGTTGCCTTATTTTGGAATTGAGTTCGGGTGATTTCTTCATCACTTGTTTGGCTATTGGTGCTCTGTTTTCCTTGGGTTCTTCGTTCTTTTTGCCTTTCTGGGCCCAGATTTCGATAGGCGCTGTCTGCTCAGTCCTAAGTATTTGGCTCATACGTCCCAAGATTTTGCATCGTTTTCACGCCTATGGTGAAAACCGTCTCAGTAATGCCGACGCATTGATTGGTAGGATTGGAATCGTCATTGAAGCCATTCCGGCAGGTGGAAGCGGTTATGTGAAAGTGGATGGTGACGAGTGGAAGGCTGTCAGTCAGGTTCCACAAGAAATTAAAAAAGGCAATAAGGTAGAAATTATTGGCCGTGATTCAATCATTGTCACAGTGAAATTAATTTAATCTTTAACGAATAACATAAAATTAAACGTATGGGAATTTATTATGCAGCGGCTGTATTTGTAGTATTAGCCATTATTTTTATCAAGATGACCGTAGTCATTATTCCACAAAGTGAGACTCGTATTGTGGAGCGTTTGGGTAAGTATTTTGCCACACTTAAACCTGGTATTAACCTGATTATCCCCTTTGTAGACCGCACAAAGACTATTGTGGCGTTGCACAATGGCCGTTATGTCTATACCAATACTATTGATTTGCGTGAGCAGGTGTATGATTTTGCACGCCAGAATGTAATTACCAAGGACAACATTCAAATGCAAATCAATGCCTTACTCTATTTCCAGATAGTTGATCCCTTTAAGGCTGTCTATGAAATTAATAATCTTCCGAACGCAATTGAGAAGTTAACACAAACCACTTTGCGTAATATCATTGGCGAAATGGAATTGGATCAGACACTGACAAGCCGTGATGTTATCAATACAAAGCTTCGCGGTGTGTTGGATGATGCCACAAACAAATGGGGAATTAAAGTCAATCGTGTCGAACTCCAGGATATAACTCCTCCACAAAGTGTGCTTCAAGCCATGGAGAAACAAATGCAAGCAGAGCGCAATAAGCGTGCCACCATCTTGACAAGTGAGGGTGACAAGCAGGCACAAATCTTGCAAAGTGAAGGTGATAAGGCGGCCATCATCAACAAAGCTGAGGCTGCCAAGCAGCAATTTATTCTCAATGCAGAGGGTGAAGCGACTGCACGTATTCGCAAAGCTGAGGCAGAAGCTATCGCAATCGCAAAGATTACAGAGGCCGTTGGTAAGAGTACGAACCCTGCCAACTATCTACTTGCGCAGAAGTACATTCAAATGATGCAGGAGTTAGCCCAAGGTGATAAGAACAAGACAGTGTTCTTGCCTTATGAAGCATCGAATCTCATGGGAAGTATTGGTGGAATTAAAGAACTTTTCAAAGGCGAATAAGAAATTAACTTGACTTTTGTTTCATTGTCTTGTGATATTTTCTTACTTTTGTATTAAAACACTTAACTATGAATATTGCTATCGTTTGCGGTGCACGCCCTAACTTAATGAAGGTTGCTCCGATTATACGCGCTATAAGAAACAATAAACATTTCGGTGGAGTTAACTATCAGTTGATTTACACCGGGACTGAAGACGACCCTTCACTTGAGCCATCTCTCTTCAATGATTTAGAGATAAGTCGGCCTGATGTGTATTTAAGGGTTGACTGTGAGAACCTGAATGAGCTCACAGGTCAAGTCATGTCGAAGTTTGAATTGTACTTACAGCAGCACCCAACAGATGTTGTAATCGTTGTTGATGACCTTGCAAGTACGATGGCAGCAGCCATAGTTGCCAAGAAACAAGGAATCAAATTAGCTCATATTGCGGCTGGAACGAGAAGCTTTGACATTAGTATGCCGAAGGAGATTAACCGCCTTGTTATTGATGGTTTGAGTGATATTCTCTTCACAGCAGGAATTAGTAATAACAACATTGCTAATAAAGAAGGGGCTGAATTGAGTAAGGTTTACATGGTAGGGAATATCCTTATCGACAATCTTCGCTACAATCATGGTCGTCTTAAGCGTCCCGCTATCCTTGATAAGCTTGGACTTGATGACCATAGATACCTTGTTTTCACGCTCAATCGCAAGGCTTTAATTGAAAATAAAGCCCATCTTTCAGAGCTGATTAGGGCTATTATAGGTGGACTAAAGGATGCAACCTTCCCCATTATTGCTCCACTTCGCGGGAAGGCTGCAGCCATTGTGAAAGAGATTTTGGCTGAAACAAGTTACCCATCTGTCATCACTTTGGTTCCTCCTCAGAGTTATCTTGACTTTGGATATATTACTGCTCACGCGGCAGGAATCATCACTGATAGCGGTAATGTGGCTGAAGAAGCAACGTTTAATCAGGTTCCTTGTATCACGCTAAACAGCTATACAGAACATATCGAGACGGTAAAAGTGGGCACAAATGTCTTGGTTGGTGAGGATCCTGAACAGCTTCGCACTTATGTTTCGGATATGATTGCCGGACGATGGAAGGCTGCTGGTATTCCCGATCGATGGGATGGACGAAGTGCAGAGCGTATATTGCAGATACTTTGTTAGTTACATTGCTTGGTAAATTTTGTCAAATTATAGTTGTTAAGCATTGATATGTGTTCGCCAACAATGTTAAACTTTGTACCAATGCTTGCTTTTTTGTTTTGCTTTCTCTATTTTTGTGTCAGATAGAAAGTGATTCTGTTGATAATAAAGACGAGTGAATCTCATCTTAATAGGAATAGTTTCGAGGCGTCGAAAGGCAAGAAGCAAAACGTCTCTATTTAGTGTAATAATTAAGATTCGCATTAATAAAACTTCAATTTAGATTCGATAGGTTATAGTTGTTAAGGAGGTTTATTCAGGAAATGATTTTTAAGAAGCCGTCGGGCTTTATCCCCTTAGGCGCTGTATGCTTAGGCAGCATGCAGCGTTTACTGTGTATAGAAGATTGTAAATAAAGCGTTTTGGCTTTTGATTAGTTTAACATTAGCTTGTAAAATGTTATAGATTTTTGTGTAATTTGTTTTTTTTTACATATCGATTAAAAAAAGAACATTGAATATTTGGTTGCAAATCATTGTTTAATTAAATTTGCATGTACATAAGAAAATAGTTTAATTAAATCTTTATTTATATTTATGAATCGTAAATTTATTACCACAATGTTGGCTTTATGCCTTGTTTTTGTGGGCCATGCACAGGAACATAAGATTGAACATAACTTCAATTTAGGCGTAGGAGTGGCCAGTTTGGCGAAGTACGATGTACATTATTCTTTCCGAATTGGCTATGGATTGAATTATTATCTGTCTGAAAACTGGTCGGTTATGCCTGGGGTTTCTTATAGAACTGTATTCGAAGATCCTTTCAAAGGCGATGTAGTTGGCGTAGGATATGATGATTGTTCTTTCATCGATGTACCCGTTTTGTTGCAATATCACCAGCATGCGCGTGGTGAAAAAGGCTTTGTTGCCGAGCTTGGTCCAGTCTTTTCATTCCTTACTTCGAATAGTACTTATTATACAGATGCCGATCCTCAGGACGAGTTAAACCACAAAAAGATATATAAAAACTTTGACTTTGGCATACAGCCCGGTGTTTATTATCAAACAGGAAAGCATTGGCGCTTTGGTGTTCAGGCTCACATTGGCTTCTGCAATATGTTGAAGAAGTATCCAAGAATTAATGATTCAAAGCGTTTAAACGATGTCGCTGCAACGGTAAACTTTAGTTTCTAAGCAGTTATACAACCTAAAGAAGAGGAAAGAATCAAGCAATAAAACAGGCGACGTGGCTTTCGCTGTGCGTCTGTTTGTATTCAACCGAACAGGTAGAATGGCTTTATTCTTTGCTCTTCTTTTTCATTTTCCGTCCTCATTTCTTTAATTATACTCCCTCACTCCCCATTTCTCAGCCATTTCTTTCAGCATATTGGGTTTGCAAATGCCATAGAAATTGTTGGCACGTGCAGTGTTATAAATCTCCTTACAATCCTCCATCATCACCGAAGTCCAGGAAGTTTGGTCCCAGCTTGCATCGGGATCATCGGGCATCATGAAGTCTTTATATCGGTTACGAATCCTATATTCTGAGTTCGCAAAATAGCAAAAGATTCGCGCTTTCTGTTCAAGGTTGAAGTGATAAACATTATTTTTATTATCTCTTAGCAACTCCATCACATACAAAGCGAAATGATGATCATAATAATCATGGTCATTTCCTGTTGTGTTTCTTTCGATAGTTTCAATTAAAGGCAAATGAACTACGAGCTTGTTTGTGGCAGACTTTACGAAAATTCTTTGGAAAAAGCCGAGCGCAGACTCTTCATTTGACTTGAAAACCCATTGATTGAGCATGGCATTCCCATAATAATTATACTTACAAAAAAGGTCTTGCAGTATCTCTTGCCCTCCATAAATGTCGCCAACTCCCCCATAATTGTTGCTAAAGCTGTTGGCATTCATGTGTTTAAGATAGTTGAAAGCCGTCGCCTTTCCATAGAAAACAAAGTTGTTTAGCGCCAAAATCTGTTTAAAAAAGCATGGATCCAAGACGACCTTATTGCCTTTTATCGACACCATATCATTGAGAAGCCAGTTGAAAGTGATGATTCTCGATGAACATAATGCAAAATGATTTGACGCAAAATCATAGTCGTTGTCACTCCATAAAGGCTGATATGTGCGCGATTGAAGGCTAATTTTCTTGCCATAAACCTGCTGTATCTGCCTAAGAAACACTTCTTCAGAGGGCTTTTGGTAGCCATGTGTCTGCAGATAGTATTCAACCAACGGAATTGTTAGGTCGAAATCTTCGCGTGTAGGCACATATCTTGGCTTGGACTGGTCGTCTCTAAAGTCTCCACCATACCAGGCTCTGTCCTGCAAAGTCAGGTGTTTCTTGAGTGTATTCCAATCAATTCCCATGTCCTTTAACTGCTCCTTTGTCAGCACACTATCATATTTTGTGGGCAAGGTCGCTGGTTGTTGTGCCATAGTTTCAGCCTTATCCTTGGGCTTAGCCGTACAATGTACAAACGAGATAGCCACAATGAGTGTCATCATCAGCGTCAGTAGTTTTCTCATGTTCAGTCTTTTTGGTTTTCAACAATCATCTTTTTGTCAAATCATATCCTTGACTTTCGAGGCACAAAGCACGATGTTTGTGGCACAAGGATGAATAGATTATAGGCAAAGATACAATATCTCTTTCTTTTATCCAATCTTTTTGTGAGGTATTTTCTCTCTTTTCATTGCGCTTATCGATGTGAGATTCATCACTTTACGGACTGAATCAGCCCATAAAGTGCAGCATGTAGCAGCACAACCTCTTTCAAAGTTGTATGACTTAGCTATACGAAAGGGTTGCAAACGGACTTTGTGGATAGCCATTTGCAGGGTTTATGACGTTCGTCTTACTATTATTTTCTTGCCCAGAAGCATGTTTCTTCTCCCATTCAATAGCATAAATCTTGTTTTGATAAGCCATAAATTGGGCACGCGTATTACTGCCGGGACGCATCAAATTGGATAGATAGTCCTTGGCATCAGCCTCGTCTCTGACCAGTTTCCCATGCGACTGGCAGTAGTGATAGAACCAAAAAAGCAGGTTGCGCCGCACAATACAGTTTGTGCGCACAGCCAGATTTCCAATGCGTTCGAGGCATATCATGTAGTCGTTATCTTGATAGAGTTTTGCCAATAGCTCACGACTAACGCCTGCTTCGTGCTGTTTGGTGGCCCCTTCTGTTGGGAAAGTCTGACTCATAGCTACTACATTACGAGCTACTTCCTCATGCTTCAAAGTTGCGTCGGCGTCGGAATTCTTCATCAAACAACCTTTGTCGGCGTCGAACTCCCCTCCTTGTGAGGGGTTGGGGGAGGGCTTTCTCTTTTTCTCTTTCGTCGTTCTTTGTTCTTGTTTTAGTTCTTTGTTCTTAGGAAGGCTAAGTGATTGATTATCAATATGCCTATTTGTTAATTTTTCTAAACCATCGTTTGTCTCTTCATTCCTTGCTGAACATTCGCCAAAGAGTTGCTGTAAAAACGGACTATAAAATACCTTTTTGTTGCTTTCAATTTGGAACAATGAAGGGAAGTCATTGATAAGTTGCAATACAAACTTAGGACTTTTGTGACAACCATGGGCAATTTCTGAGATAGCATAGAGCGGAGCACGACAATTAGTGCGTCGTTCTAACAGAAATTTCATCATGTAAATGGCAACGCCCCAGCCGGCAATACTATATTTTTCTTTTAGCATTGCCATGTCATATGAGTTTAGAAATGATAGTTCAAGACGCAAATGAAGTTGTGAACTGCCTGTGTTGCGTCTGTTGCGAGCTGTCTTGTTGCCCGTCATTTTAATTGTTTTTATCATATCCATAAGATTTAATGGTTTTTTTATTAGCTGAAATAATGTTATCCTTATATTAATAATGTGTATCTCTTTTTATGCAATAATCCCCCTGCTATGACTCATGTTGAGACACAGTTAGTTGGTATTGCTGAACAAAAGCAATTCTTATTGTTACCCTTAAAACTTCCAGAGCGTGTGTTTTCGGAATGATTTTAGATATCAGTTACAAAGATACAAAATTATGACCCCCTTTTGCAAGTTTTTTGGAAGAAAAATAACGAGAAAATGAAATAAAAGTTTTTAGCCTCTGATTCCTATCATTTTGCAAGCTGAATTGAATCAAAACAGACGATAAAATGGGTCAAATTAGAGTATGGTGCAAACATATAGAGAGGTCCGAGAGAATGATGTATGTTTGATATTTGAAGTGAGGAAATCTTTCAAATCTTTATTTTTTATGAAAGAAAACTATCATATTGTTTGGTGGAATGAAATGAAAACTTTACTTTTGCAAAAGAAACAGTTGTATAATGTAACTGTACATCAGAAAAACAAGATATGAGTTTATATGCATCTTTCTTTTATTATTATTTTTACTTTGCAAAGAATTGTGAAGCGGGAAGTTGCGTATGAATTTCAACTTAAGGTTTGAGTAAAGAATAAAACAAAATACACTACGGTCCCGCTTGATAGAGTGAGGGCCGTTTTTCATTTTTAACCTATGAAGAAAATAGCAATACAAGGCACGAAAGGTTCATTTCATGACATTGCAGCGCATCAGTTTTTTGAAGGAGAACCCATAGAATTGATTTGTTGTAAAACGTTTGAGCAGGTGTTCGAAGCAATTCAACAAGACACAACTGTCATGGGATTGGTTGCTATCGAGAATACCCTTGCAGGTTCGTTACTTCATAATTATGAGTTGTTGCGGTCGAGTGGGGTTGTCGTTGTGGGCGAACATAAACTTCATATCAAGCATTCCATCTGCTGCCTCGCCGATGACGACTGGAACAGTATCCATGAAGTACATTCTCACCCCGTTGCCTTGGCACAATGCCGCAAGTTTCTTGACCTACATTCCGAATTCAAAGCAGTCGTGTCAGAAGATACAGCTGGCAGTGCAGAAGAGATTGCTTTACGTGACAAACACGGTTGGGCAGCCATCTGTTCTGACTATGCAGCGCAGCTATATGGGCTGAAAGTGTTGCAAGAAGACATACACGACAATAAGCACAACTATACGCGTTTTCTTGTGTTGAGCCATAGTTTGCAAGCCTCTTCCATGTTGCCGAATATACAAATTGACAAGGCCAGCCTTGTGTTTAGCCTGCCTGATGAAGAAGGAAGCCTTAGTAAGATACTCACCATTCTTAGCTTTTATGACATCAATCTCACTAAGATTCAGTCACTTCCGATTATTGGTCGCGAGTGGGAATATATGTTCTATGTCGATGTTGTGTTTGCAAACCCAACGCGATATCGCCAGAGTATAGACGCCATTACACCGCTTGTAAAGAACATTAAAATACTTGGAGAATATGAAAGCTGCAAAAAGAGTCACTGAGATACAGGAATATTACTTCAGTAGAAAGCTGAAAGAAATCGCTAAACGCAATGCTGCTGGGGAACAAATCATTAGTCTTGCAATTGGAAGTCCCGACCTTCCACCTTCTAAACAGACCATAGAGAAGTTGTGTGAAGTGTCGCGTAAGCCCGATGCTCATGGCTATCAACCAACTGTTGGCACGCCAGAACTACGCGCAGCTATGGCTGGTTTTTATCGCCGTTGGTATGGAGTTGCGTTGGATGCACAAACAGAAATCCTGCCCTTGATAGGCAGTAAGGAAGGTATTTTGCATACCACCTTAGCCTTTGTAGACCCAGGAGACAAGGTCTTAGTGCCCGATCCAGGCTATCCCACCTATACAAGTCTGAGCAAAATTCTTGGTGCAGAGATTGCGAACTATCCTCTTCGTGAAGACAACGACTGGCAACCCGACTTTGACTTGCTTGAGAAAATGGACCTCACGGGCGTCAAGTTAATGTGGGTGAACTATCCCAATATGCCCACAGGAGGGAATGCCCATCGTGAGACCTTTGAGCGGTTGGTGGCCTTTGGCAAAGAAAACGACATTATTATTGTTAATGATAACCCTTATTCTTTCATTCTTAATACAGATGAAAAGAGGTCAATTATGCAGGTAGAAGGGGCGCGTGATTGTTGCATTGAGTTCAATTCGATGAGTAAAGCCTATAATATGCCGGGCTGGCGTGTCGGTATGTGTGTGGCCAATCCAACGTTTATCAGCTGGATATTAAAGATTAAAAGCAACATTGATAGTGGCACATTTCGCGGTTTGCAGTTGGCAGCGGCTGAGGCTTTTAATACAAATGACGACGCATGGCATCGCGAATTCAATGTAAATGTGTATCTTCGCAGAAGAAAGATTGCCGAGAAAATAATGGCTGCTTTGGGTTGTTCTTTCGACCCACGGCAAGTTGGTTTGTTTCTTTGGGGACGCATACCAGAGCGTTATTCGGATGTGGAAGACTTCACAGAGGCCATACTTCATCAGGCAAAAGTCTTTATAACGCCCGGTTTTATCTTTGGAGAGCGAGGCAAACGCTATGTGCGTTTAAGTCTTTGTGCAAACGAAGCACTATTGAATGAAGCCTTAGAAAGAATCACAAGTGTTGTATTTTAGCACGCTGTCTCCATGGTTTGAAGAGTTGAACTTTATTGAACGTGTAGAAATTTTCATTGTGACACTTGCCTCATTGCAAGTAAAACAGACAATTATTGAGCAAACAATATAGCATAAAAAAATATAAACGATATGGAACTTGAATTACAAGCATTAAACTTACCGAGTGACAGTGAGCGGCCTTCCTGTGTGATTGCCGGTCCGTGTTCTGCTGAAACAGAAGAACAAGTGCTAACCACCGCAAAACAACTGGCTGCTAAAGGCTGCCACATCTTTCGTGCAGGAATATGGAAACCACGTACAAAGCCTGGAGGATTTGAAGGAAATGGTGAGATGGCTCTGCCTTGGATGAAAGAAGTTAAAGCACAAACGGGCATGCTCACAGCCACAGAAGTGGCCACGCCTGAACATGTAGCATTGGCCCTGAAATATGACATTGATGTGTTATGGGTAGGGGCTCGCACGACCGCTAACCCCTTTGCAATGCAGGCTTTGGCTGATTGTTTGCAAGGAATTGATATTCCTGTGTTGGTGAAAAATCCCGTAAACCCCGATATTGAGTTGTGGATAGGTGCACTACAACGATTGAATCAAGCGGGCATTAAACGCTTAGGCGCCATTCATCGAGGCTTTTCGAGCTGCGAAAAGAAGATTTATCGCAATCAGCCCATGTGGCAAATACCGATAGAATTGCATCGACGCATTCCCGAGTTACCCTTGATTTGCGACCCCAGTCATATTGGAGGACGACGCGATTTGATAGCACCCTTGTGTCAGCAAGCAATGGATTTAGGCTTCGACGGACTGATAGTTGAGAGTCATTGTTCGCCCGATGAGGCATGGAGTGATGCCAAACAGCAGGTGGCTCCAGATATTTTGGATTATATATTGAGTTTGTTGATTGTGCGAGATGAGCATACAACGAACGAAGGTATACGCCAATTGAGAACGCAAATCGATGATATTGACAGTCAATTAATGGAACTTTTGGCCAGGAGAATGCGCATTTGCCGAGAGATTGGAACTTATAAGAAGGAACATAATATGACGATTCTGCAGACCAACCGATATAATGAGATACTGTCAAAGCGTGGTGCTCAGGCGAGTCTTTGTGGCATGAGTCCGGAGTTTGCGGCTCAAATCTTCGAGCATATTCACGAAGAAAGTGTTCGTCAACAGATGGAAATCATAAATCAATAGCCATGAAAATATTAGTGATGGGAGCAGGAAAGATGGGGAGTTTCTTTATCGATTTGCTCAGCTTTGAACACGAAGTAGCCGTCTATGAGAAGGATATTAGGCGCATGCGCTTTACGTATAACTGCCAAAGATTCACCGATCTTGAGGAGATAAAGCAGTTTTCTCCCGAGTTAGTTATTAATGCTGTGACGGTTAAATACACGCTTCCTGCATTTCAAGAAGTGCTCCCTTATTTGCCGAAAGATTGCATTTTGAGTGATATAGCAAGTGTAAAGACGGGCTTAAAGGCTTTTTATGAGACCTGCAATCGACCTTATGTGAGCACTCATCCCATGTTTGGACCGACGTTTGCCAACCTACATCAGCTGAACGAAGAGAATGCAATTATCATCAATGAAGGGGATTATATGGGACGAATCTTCTTTAAAGACCTCTATCAACGACTTGGATTGAACATCTATGAGTATTCTTTTCAGGAACATGATGAAACAGTTGCTTATTCATTGAGCATTCCGTTTGTCTCTACTTTCGCCTTCGCCGCGGTCATGAAGCATCAAGATGCGCCGGGAACAACATTCAAACGGCACATGAAAATAGCCAAAGGAGTGTTGAATGAGGATGATTATCTGTTGCAAGAAATCCTCTTCAATCCGTTCACGAGTGGGCAAGTGGCTAAGATTAGAGAGGCTTTGAAAGAACTCATTGACATCATTGACCACAAAGATGCTGATGCAATGAAAGACTTTCTCGCACGGATTCGCCGACATGTAAAGGAAGATATCTCTTAGAAATAATGCTTATGCAGTGGTTGTATCTGTTACTTGGGGTCTTTACTTTCGTTGAATTGAACTGCGAAAACCTTTTCGACACACAACATGATAGCCTGAAACAAGACATGGAATACTTGCCAGAGAGTTATCATCACTGGAATAAAAGTCGCTATTGGAATAAACTTAACCACATTGGTCAATCCATAATTGCTTGTGGTAATCATGAAAACAAATGGCTTTTACCTGATCTTGTTGCGCTGTGTGAAGTCGAAAATGACAGTGTGGTACGTGATCTTACTAAACGATCCCTACTTCGTCAGGCACGTTATGAGTATGTGATGACCGAGTCACCTGACGTGCGTGGTATTGATGTTGCCTTGCTTTATTCACCTTTTACATTTAAGTTGTTGCGCTGGAATAGCATCCGTGTGACTCCGCTTAAAGGCATGCGGCCAACCCGAGATATACTTTATGCGGCAGGACAACTTATAAATGATGACACACTTCATGTGTTTGTGGTGCATGCGCCAAGTCGAATGGGCGGAGAATTAGCCACTCGTGATCACCGAATGGCAGTCGCAAAGCGATTGGTTGAGGCTGTTGATTCCGTGAGAAATCATTCAAACAAAGCTAAGATTGTTATTGCGGGAGACTTTAACGACTATCAAAAAGATGTTAGTATTCAGTATGTTATGCATCATGATTTCTTGGATGTTTCTGCTTCGGCTGTTGGGAATCATGGGGCGAAAGGTACGTATAAATATCGTGGAGAATGGGGAAGTTTGGACCATATCTTTTGTAGTGACCCGTTGATTCCTTTCTTTCAGCGTTGTTATGTGGCTGACTTTCCATTCCTCTTAACTGAAGATGAAATCTATGGTGGAGTCCAACCATTGAGAAATTTCCATGGCGCACGTTATCAAAATGGATTTAGTGATCATTTACCTTTAGTTTCACTGTTCAATTTTTAGATGCATTGGGCATATTTTAACATGTTGAATCATTTTTTTCTTAATTATTTGTAAATTCATGTTTAGATAGTAGTAATTTTCCTATATATTATTTACTTTTGCATTGTCTAAAATGAGTTGACTTTCATTCTCACTAAGAAGACCTCATTTTTAATGAGAGAATTATAAAAAAAAGACTTTAATTTATGTTTGAAAACTTAAGTGATAGGTTAGAACGATCATTCAAAATATTGAAAGGTGAAGGTCAAATCACCGAGATTAACGTTGCAGAGACGTTGAAAGATGTACGTAGAGCCCTGCTCGATGCAGACGTTAATTTCAAAGTTGCCAAGAGTTTTACAGACACAGTAAAGCAGAAAGCCATGGGCATGAACGTGCTTACAGCAGTTAAGCCGGGTCAGTTGATGGTGAAGATTGTGCATGATGAGTTGGCCGATTTAATGGGAGGAGACACTGTTGACATTCAACTTGAAGGCCATCCTGCCATCATTCTAATGAGTGGTTTGCAAGGTTCTGGAAAGACAACTTTTAGTGGAAAGCTTGCAAACCTGCTTAAGAACAAACGCAATAAGAAACCTTTGTTGGTGGCTTGTGACGTTTATCGTCCTGCTGCTATTCAGCAATTAAAAGTCGTTGGCGAGCAGATTGGTGTCCCAGTATACTCAGAACCTGAGAGCAAAGATGTCATTGCGATTGCTAACAACGCTGTGCGTGAGGCAAAAGCAAAGGGATATGATGTAGTGATTGTCGACACTGCTGGTCGTCTTGCGGTTGATGAAGAGATGATGAATGAGATTGCTAATCTCAAAAATGCACTCCATCCAGACGAAACTCTCTTTGTGGTTGACTCCATGACTGGCCAAGATGCTGTGAACACGGCAAAGGAATTTAACGACAGACTCGACTTCGATGGTGTTGTTTTGACCAAACTTGATGGTGACACTCGAGGCGGAGCAGCGCTTTCAATACGTACGGTTGTCACGAAACCCATTAAGTTTGTCGGCACAGGAGAGAAGATGGAAGCGATTGATGCGTTTCATCCTGTGCGCATGGCTGACCGAATTCTCGGCATGGGTGATATCGTTTCACTCGTTGAACGTGCGCAAGAACAGTTCGACGAAGAAGAGGCAAGACGACTCCAAAAGAAGATACAAAAGAATAAATTTGATTTCAACGACTTCCTCGGTCAGATTGAACAGATTAAGAAAATGGGCAATCTTAAAGACTTAGCAAGTATGATTCCGGGCGTAGGTAAAGCCATTAAGGACGTTGATATCGATGATAATGCGTTCAAAGGCATTGAAGCCATCATCAAAAGTATGACACCTAAGGAGCGCACTAATCCTGAAATACTCAACACGAGCCGCAGACAACGCATCGCAAAGGGTTCAGGAACGAATATACAAGAGGTGAATAAGCTCATCAAGCAGTTTGACCAGACGCGTAAAATGATGAAAATGGTTACGGGAAACCAAATGGCAAGCATGATGAGTCGCATGAAAGGTATGAAAATGCTGGGTATGCCTAAGTTCTAAAGTCTGACGAATTGATTCACTACCATGCAGATTATTGACGGTAAAGCAACTGCAACAGCAATCAAAGCTGAAATCGCTGAAGAGGTAAAGAATATCGTTTCAGCTGGTGGAAAACAGCCCCATTTGGTGGCAGTGTTAGTGGGTCATGACGGCGGTTCAGAGACTTATGTGCGCAATAAGGTTATCGCTTGCGAGCAATGTGGCTTCAAGTCCACGCTCATTCGCTATGAAGCGGATGTTACTGAGGCTGAGTTGCTGGCTTGTGTAGACCGACTTAATAAAGACAAAGACGTCGATGGATTTATCGTTCAGTTGCCTTTACCCCGGCATATTGACGAGCAAAAGGTCATCATGTCTATTGATTTTCGTAAGGATGTAGATGGATTTCACCCCATCAATGTAGGCAGAATGTGCATTGGTTTGCCCTGTTTCATCTCTGCCACTCCATTGGGAATATGGACGCTTCTCAGTCACTATAACATTGAAACCAGTGGTAAGAGGTGTGTTATTCTCGGTCGAAGTAACATCGTGGGAAAGCCTATGGCGCAGCTGATGATGCAGAAACAATATGGTGATGCGACAGTAACCATCTGCCACAGTCATTCAAAAGACTTGAAGAAAGAATGTCGTGAAGCCGATATAATCATTGCAGCCATCGGACAACCTAACTTCGTTACAGCCGATATGGTGAAGCAAGGTGCAGTCGTAATTGACGTGGGTACCACGCGCGTTGAAGACAAAACACGCAAGAGTGGCTTTCGTTTGAACGGCGATGTAAAGTTTGATGAGGTCGCACCCAAATGTGCATTTATCACGCCAGTTCCTGGTGGTGTTGGCCCAATGACAATCTGTTCGCTAATGAAAAATACGTTGGCGGCAGGCAAAAAAGAATATTATAAGTAGACTTATTAACATAAGTAGTAACTTGATTTTTTTATAACTCTCTAATTTTTTTATAGGGACTGGTACGCAGTGATGCGAGTCAGTCCCGTTTTTTACTACAACAGGTAAAGTAAAATGAAAGTAACGATGCTGTGAATTGACGCAGAAGATGAGCTAAAATGGCACAAATCGTGCGCCAATTTAATGCAAAAGTCAGAAGCATCAGGTGCTGAAAACGAAACATTCTGATTCTCAATGAGATAAAGTGTGTTGCAAACGAAATGAAAATAAATCATATAACATGAAACATAAGATAATACTTTTCTTGGCATTATGCTTGGGTGGTGGAGCCGTTCAAGCTCAAAATATTACGCCAGCCTATACGATTATGGGCAAAGATTCTACTTGTCAGGTCTTTGTTTATTCACCGAGTGCGCGCGAAGGACTTCATCTTGCCTTTTTCGGCGACGATGATCAGTGGCATGAAGTGGGCCAACTTTGCGCCTCAGACTATGGACCATGGGGAGCAGAAAAACGCATGTTTGACCCTTATGTGACTAAGGCTGCTGACGGAACGTGGCGTGCTGTGTGGTCAGTGAATGATAGTGCGCCTGTGTTTGCAGCGACTTATTCAGATGATCTCATTACATGGCGCCCACAAGATTATCCCCTTGTGCGTGAGAAAGGGGTGAAAAGTCCTGTCGTTTATCAAATGGGAGATGGCTCTTTTGATATTTATTTGAAGACTTCCAAAGGCAAACGCTATGTTCATGCCACAGAAGATTTTCGTCATTTTGAAGAAGATTCCATTCCATCACAAGCCGATGAAGTGCTTTGGCAGAAGGATAATGCCGTGATAAATGGGAAAAAGTTCTTTGGAAATGCTTTCGATGTGTCGGCTTATCATCTTCAATTTATTCGTTCGTGGTTTGCTGGTTTGAAAGCCGATAACGAGCGTTATGCAGAGCAAATGAAAGACGATAAGTCGCGTTTTGCAACTTTGAATCGGCCTGTTGAGGCTACTCTGCATGTTGACCTCACGAAAACAAAGCCGATAAGTGATAAGCTAATAGGCGTATTTTTCGAAGATATTAGTTGTGCAGCTGATGGTGGTTTATACGCACAATTACTTGAAAATGGAGATTTTGAGTATTCTCCTGCCGATCATCGAGGATGGAATAGTCAGACCGCTTGGACCTCGGATAAACCTATTGTGATAGCAACGGCAGAGCCATTGAGCAAGAACAATGCACATTATGCAGTTCTAAATCAAGCTACTTTGACGAATCATGGTTGGGATAATGTTATCTATGACCATGGCGAACAATTTGATTTTTCGGTTTATGCACGTTGTGTTGATCAGAAAAAAGCTACATTGCTCGTTCAGTTGGTTGATTCTTTGGGGCAGGTTTTGACTGAAGGAAAGGTGAAGGTTGAGGGAAACCGCTGGCAGCCTTATTCGCTATCGCTAAATACTTTGACCAAAAAGAGAGTGCAGCCCATTACACCTGTGCGTTGCAGTCTGCGTATTGTAAGTACTAAACCGGGAGATGTTGCGATAGACATGGTGTCACTTTTTCCTCACGATACCTATAAAGGACATGGCATGCGTAAGGATATTGCCGAGACAATTGCAGCCTTGCGTCCAAAGTTTATGCGCTTTCCAGGAGGTTGTATGCTGCATGGTGACGGAATAAACAATATCTATCATTGGAAAGAAAGTATTGGACCACTTTATGATCGCAAGCCCGATCGCAATATATGGGGCTATCATCAGACAAAGGGTTTAGGCTTTTTTGAATATTTTCAGCTATGCGAAGATTTTGGAGCAGCCCCACTTCCTGTGCTTGCTGCAGGCGTTCCGTGTCAAAATTCGGCTGCAAACAAAGAGGGTTTAGCTGGGCAACAATGTGGAATCCCTATGAATAAGATGCCTGCTTACATGCAAGATGTGTTAGATTTAATCGAGTGGGCGAATGGTAATCCGGCTTCTTCGAAATGGGCAAAGATGCGTGCCGACGCAGGACATCCTGCTCCTTTCCATTTAAAAATGATAGGCATTGGCAATGAAGACCTTATTACAACGGTGTTTGAAGAACGCTATTTGATGATTTGCAAGGCTGTAAAAGCAAAATATCCTGATATAGAAGTTATAGGAACTGTTGGTCCTTTCCATTATCCTTCGGCTGATTATATTGAAGGATGGAAGGTTGCTAAGGCGAATAAATCAGTTATAGATGCTGTAGACGAGCATTATTATGAATCACCGGGCTGGTTTCTTCACAATCAAAACTATTATGATCAATATGACCGAAAAGGTCCGAAAGTTTACTTGGGAGAGTATGCTTCGCGCTCAAGAACGGTTGAGTCGGCCCTTGCTGAGGCTATACATCTTTGCAATATTGAGCGTAATGGCGATATTGTTGAAATGACAAGTTATGCTCCTTTGCTGTGCCATGAGAAGCATCAGAACTGGAATCCTGATCTTATTTATTTCAATGCGTCTCAGATAACGACAACTCCTAATTATCATACCCAGGCCTTATTCTCTCAATTCTCAGGCAATCAATATGTTGCTTCGCATGTTGATATAGCCAAAGATTTGGCCTATCGTGTTGCTGTTAGTGTGGTAAAAGATAGTAGAACAGGCGAAACAATGTTGAAATTGGTGAATGCTCTACCTGCAACAATTAACTTAAAGTTAGACGGAATCAGTCTTCCTGATGACAGCCGTGTGGTTGGTTTTGATGGAAATCCAAGCGATATGAAGGTGAAAACGTTTGATGCTGTGCGCCAGGAAAAGCTCATCAACGTGAAAAATAGCGTGTTGCAGTTGCCGGCTTATAGTGTGATGGCCATAAGTTTTAATTCAAATATGGTGACAAAATAATTGACATCATAGTTCAATTTCCTCAATGCCTCCGAATGCTGTAAGATTTTCGAAGGCATTTTCTTTAGGAAACAATCCACCATAAATGCCTGCACAAATGAGTACACCGCCATGAGCAAAGATGCCGACATGCTCAAATGGTTGTTGTTTTAGCCAGTCAAGGAATGACGAAACGCGCTTGAACAGCATCGGAAAACTCTCACCTCCCGTGGCTTCAAGATGCATATAGTCTTCATACCACGCCAGAATGTGCGGGTCTTCTTTGGAAATATCGTCGTATAAACGCATCTCCCAGTCTCCCATGTTCATCTCTTTCAGTCGGTCATCGAGTGTGGGATTATCGTATCCGCAATAAGAAGCAAGCTTGCGAGCACGTGTTAATGGCGAAGAGAACACGGCGTCAAAAGGTGGTCTTTTAGATAGGTTTGCTTTCGTGATTGCAGCCTCTTCACAGAATGAATCGGCTACGGGCACATCGCTCCAACCATAACATGTGCCTTTGGGAACATTCACTTTGGTGTGTCGGACAAGGGTAACTTTCATACAGATGCTAATGGATGAAGTGAGAAAATGACATAAACGAGGTAGAAACTCAACTCTGTTAGGAGAAAAACAGCACCGCAACAATCTCCGGTATAGCCTCCAATGCGGTGGTGCATCAATAGATAAAGGAGATAATAAACAAGTGCAGGAAGGGCTATACAGATATAAGGTAAGCCAAAGAAATGCCACAAAGGAAGAGTTGGAAGCGCGCCTTGTATGAAGAGACTTATGCCAGATTTAATGCTCAACTTACGGTAAACGACTCGATTTTTTGCTGTATCTGCCGTTCGAGCATAAGGCATATATTGGATGAGATTGGCTGTAATCATCTTGAAGAAAGGGTCTGCAGCCAGAATCATTAATGCCGTTGTGTGAGCAGGAAGAATTGTAAGGCACTGATACAATAACATGAAATAAAGAATCAAACCGAGTACACCGAAGGTGCCAATACGGCTATCTTTCATGATATCTAAAATGCGTTTGCGGTCATTTCCGCCTCCGCCGAAGCCATCAAGAAAGTCAGCTAAGCCGTCTTCGTGTAGGGCTCCAGTAATTAAAATGCGTATTATGATAGCCAAAATTGCGGCAAACGAAAGAGGCATATACATCGAACCGAAGTAAAAAGTGGCTGCCATGCACGCTGATGTGAGCCATCCTGTGAGGGGCCAAAACTCAATTATCGTTTCGTAGGCCTCTTTTTTAGGTTGATAGATGCGCCAAAAGGGGAGGCGAGTAAAGAATATTAGCGCTGCAAAAAGGCGGTCGCGCCATGAAATATTGTTTTGAATGTCTATCTGCATGAATTAAAAATATTTGGTGATATGTGCATTTTCAAAGTTATTCATCTCGTTAATCATGCGCACAGCAGAGTCAATAATGGGGTAGGAACATAAGGCTCCAGTACCTTCACCAAGTCTTAAACCTAAAGATAATAAAGGCTTAGCATTCATGAGTTTAAGCATTTTGCGGTGTCCTCCCTCATCACTGCAGTGCCCATAGATGGCATAAGCCAAAACTTCGGGGTGCATTTGAGACGCTGCCAACATGCAAGCGGTCATGATAAATCCATCAACAAGGATGACCATGTGACGTTCGGCTGCACGAAGCATTGCCCCTATTGTCCCAACCATTTCAAAGCCTCCAAAATATGGAATGGCATCAATGGGCTGATAGCCTTGGGCAAAGAATCGGTCGACGGCAGTCTGAAGTACAGCTAATTTGTGTTGCATCTCGGTATGGTTTAGGCCTGCACCGGCTCCAATACATTCGTTTAAGGGGAGGTTTTCAAAGATACTCATCCATATACTTGACGGACTTGTATTGGCAATTCCCATTTCACCTATACTAATAATGTTACATCCTTCGACAAAACAATCATCTACTAATGTTGCACCTATATGCAACGCACGCTGGAATTGCTCATCATTCATGGCAGGATTATGAAGGAAATTCGCCGTTCCATGCGCGATTTTGTGATTGATAATGGCTGGATAGGCCGTTAAGTCATGGTCTACTCCCATGTCGATGAGTCGCAGTTTAAATCCATGTTGACGGCAAAACAGGTTGACACCTCCACCTCCTTGCGTGAAGTTTATCATCTGTTGCCATGTCACATCTCGTGGAGATACCGACACGTTTTCACGCTCAATACCATGGTCTCCACCAAAAAGTAGGTGGCAAGGATGATGCAAAGAAGGAGACAATGTCTGTTGAATAAGTCCTATTTGCAAGGCTATTTCTTCCAATCTTCCCAATGATCCTTTGGGCTTATTTAGATTGTTTATCTTCTCAATCAGCGACTTTTCTATGGATAGATTGGGTGCTTTTATATTAAAATTGGTCATGTTATTTAATTTTAACTGGTATTCCTGACACCATCAAAACAACCTCATCAGCTTTTGATGCCACATATTGATTCATCCAACCTTCCATGTCTGTGAAGCGTCTTTGAACCACATTATCACTCACTCCGCCACTACCAATTTCGTTAGTCACAAAGATAAACGTTGCATCTTGGGCCGTAAATTGATCAAATTCCTTTTTAATTGCATCGAGTGCTTCATCAATCACTGGCTCTTTTGGATTATTTTGGTTTGCATCGAAAAAGAAATTAGTGCACCAAAGCGTAATGCAGTCAATCACACATACCTTATTATATATAGTATGGTGCGACAGATATTTCTCTTCTTCGATATTAGTCCAATTGTCTCCTCTACGTGCTTGATGTCTTTTTACACGCTCCTTGAACTCTTCATCCCAAATACGTGCCGTGGCAAAATATATTGGTTGGTCGGTCAATGATAAGGCTAAGCGTTCTGCATACATACTTTTCCCAGAACGTTGTCCTCCAGTTATCAGTATAATCTTTTTCATATTGCGAAGATAATAAAAACTCGTTTAATAATAAGACCTTAGAGGTAAAAAACAAGTATAAAACGAAAGATAATTTGATTAAATAATTGATATTTCTCATTTTTTATGTTGTTGAGCATAAATTCCTTAGTAAAAATTTGGCAGTTCGAATATTTTTTAATTACTTTGCACTCATAAACAAGAAAAAAGATTATAAACAATAATTATTAATTAATTTTTTAGAGAGACATGAAAAAGTTAGTTTTATTAGCTGCTGCTGCCTTGATGACAGTATCAGCATCTGCACAAACTGTACAGGAAAGTAAGACTTTTGACAACATTTATGTTGGTGTTAATGGCGGTGTTGCAACAAAAACAACCGGTCATGCATGGTTAAAGGGTCTTGATCCAAATGCAGGTCTTCGCATTGGTCGCTGGTTTACTCCAGTTGTTGGTTTGGCAGTAGAGAGCAATGCTTATTTCTCAAATAAGCCTTATGCTTCAACAGGTACTATCGTTCGCTTCTTGAACACAAGCTTGTTGGGTACTTTGAACTTCAGTAACTGGTTTGGTGGTTACACTGGTGAGCCTCGCTCATTCGAAGTAATCGCTGTAGCTGGTCTTGGTTGGGGCCACTTGTTTGGCAACACTGCAGAGTACAAGAGCTTCAAACAGGTTAACAACTTGACTTCAAAGTTAGGTCTTGACTTCGCTTTCAACTTCGGTTCACAGAAGCAGTGGCAGTTCTATGTTGAGCCATCTATTGCTTATGGTTTGAACGATAAGAGCGGTACTCCTTACAACATGGGTAATGGCGGTATCCAGTACAACATCAACCATAGCTACGTTCAATTGAATGGTGGTTTGATTTACAAGTTTGCTAACTCAAATGGTACACACAACTTCAAGATTGTTACTCCTCGCGATCAGAGCGAAATCGATGCACTTAACTCACAGATTAGCGATCTTCGTAACGAACTTGCTAAGAAACCAAAAGAGGTTATCAAGGAAGTTGTTAAGGAAGTTCCAGGTGCAAGCGTAGTTAACCCATTGTTCGTAACATTCGCACAGGGTAAGGCTAACTTGACAAGCGAAGCTAAGTCTGTTCTTGATAACATCGCTAAGGGTAGCACTGTACAGATTGTTGGTACAGCTTCTCCTGAAGGTTCAAGTTCACTTAACAAGAAACTTTCTCAGGATCGTGCAAACGTTGTTGCTAACTACCTGAAGAATAAGGGTGTAAATGTTGAGCAAGCTAACGGTAAGGGCGTTCAAGGTACGACATCTAACCGCCTTGCTGTAATCTACGTAAAGTAATAAAGTAGACTCAATTTACAAGATATTCCCCGACGGAGCAATCCGTTGGGGATTTCTTTTTTAAATACTTCGTCTCTTAGAGAGTGTGTTTCTTGGGTATTGTTTCTGGTTAAGCAATCAATGAAATAGATGTAAAGAAACATAGAAATCACTATAAGTCAATCTTCCTTTTCATGATAATATGATATGGAAGGTGCAAAATAGAGTTACGTTATCTCTTCGGTAGCGAAAACGATGAAATTAGAAAGCAAACCCAAATAAGCTATTTTGCAAGTTAAAACGGCTGAGATTAAGAGGTGTTTTAATGTAGTTTACGCGATAAAATGAATGGAATTGTTTTCAGGATAGGTTCGTTTTATCGATTACTATATTTATTTTGAGAGATAATGCAAAATGATATTGCGCTTAAAGAAAGTCCTTTAATTGCGCATCTTGACCAAAAATGGATTGAAAGTATTCGTTAGCAGCTTCGTATGGTAAGTTTGCTTGTTCAAAGAACGCTTTCATTTTGGCAAGCGCGCCCTTTTGTTCTTCATCATTAATCGTGTATTCCTTGAGTATTTTAGACGTCTCTTCTTCAATTGATTCTCCGAGTCCTGTGAGGGCATCGAATGCAGAAAACTGGTTAGCATGCTCCCATGAAGAAAGTCTTTTACGTCCGATTGGCTCTACATGAGGCAGTTCAATGATGTCGTTATATTCACTTGTATCTTCGAACATAGACATTTTCTTTTAAAAAGTATAGAGTTTCGCGAAATAATTTCACGAAACTCTTTACTTTTAATCAATGTAAGTATCTAATATTTTGGTATGACCATTCACAGGAATAAGGTCATAATCTGCTATTTCTGCAGGGATCATACAACTAAATCCTTCGTGTAATTCAATCTCATCTCCAGTCGAATGAACGTGAATTTTGCAGTCGCCTTCAAGGCACATCACAATGACAAAGCTGTCATGTTCCATGAGATTGCGGTGGAATGGGGCAGTGGTGTCAATGATATGTACAGAGAAATATTCTGTTGAAAGCACCGTACAATCGCACTCTTTCTGGTCAGAATAGTGTGTGCGATAGTCTTTTTCTACATGATAATCGAGTGCTTCTGCGGCTAATTCTGTATGTAGTTCGCGTGGCTTTCCATCTATTCCAGGACGGTTATAGTCATAGATTCGATAGGTAAGATCACTACTTTGTTGAACTTCTGCAAGCAAAATGCCTCCGCAAATCGCATGAACGCGTCCTGCAGGAAGGTAGAAAACGTCTCCGGCATGCACCTCGTGACGAGCTAAAACGTCAGTAATTGTGCCTTCAGCAATTCGCTTTTTATATTCATTTCGGTCTATTTCTTGTTTAAAACCAACGTAGAGTGATGCGCCAGGATCAGCGTGAAGGACGTACCACATCTCGCTCTTTCCAAACTTACCATGTACTCGTTGCGCCATCTCATCATTGGGATGAACTTGTATACTCAAGTCATGTCGGGCATCAATAAACTTTACTAAGAGTGGCATTTTACCTGCATAACGCTCTGCAACATGCTTTCCAAGTATCTCGTTTGGATAGCTATCAATGAGTGAAATGAGGTCATTGCCTTTATAAATTCCGTTAGAAATGATGTTAACACTTGATGGAACAGCACTTACTTCCCATGATTCTCCAACGGGAGCAGTGTGCTTTGGCAGATGTTTCCAAGTTGTTAGTTTGTCTCCTCCCCATACCGTTTCATGAAGATTAGGTTCAAACAACAACGGATATAAATGTTTCATATTTGATTGTTGATTTTATTTAAGACTGTCTTGATACCAGGTATAGAGTTTCGCTACACCTTCTTCGATTTCTATTTTGTGTGTCCAGCCTAAACGATGTAACTTTTCTACGTCGATGAGTTTACGTGGGGTGCCGTTAGGTTTTGAGGCATCCCAAACGATTTCTCCAGTGAAACCAACTGTTTCTTTAACTAAGTTTGCTAATTGTTTAATCGTGAGTTCTTTTCCTGTTCCGACGTTAATATGGCAGTTCCTGATTTCACCTAACGATGGAATAGCACCGCCTCGACCTTCAGAATTATTACGATCTACCACGCCATCTGTCTTTGCATCATAGAAAACAGATGAGTATTTATCAATGCCTATGATGTCTTTGAAGTCAACATTCAATAGCACATGTACGCTTGCATCAGCCATATCTTCACTCCAAAGGAATTCACGGAATGGACTACCATCGCCCCATAACGTCACCTTATTATCCTCTATGCCATAGAAAGCGAGGGCTTTTAAGATGCGTTCTTGCGTGTTATTACCGTCTACATTGCCTTCACCAATAAGCTTACGTAAGGCTGGTGGAGGGTTGAGTGGACGTTTATTCATGTCGTTGTTAATAGCATTCCAGTCTCCATCATGAATGAGTTTGGCTAAGTAAATCTTACGCATCATGGCAGGCATCACATGACTATTCTCCAAATGGAAGTTGTCATTAGGACCATAAAGGTTAGTAGGCATGACAGCAATATAGTTCGTTCCATATTGCAAATTGTAGCTTTCACACATCTTAAGTCCGGCAATTTTGGCGATTGCATATTCCTCGTTGGTATATTCCAAGGGCGAGGTGAGTAGACAATCTTCCTTCATTGGTTGCGGCGCATCCTTTGGATAGATACATGTCGAGCCTAAGAATAGTAATTTTTTCACCCCATGTTTATACGCGTTTTCAATCACATTGCATTGCATTTTCATGTTCTGCATGATGAAATCTGCACGGTAAAGAGAGTTCGCCATAATGCCTCCAACGAATGCAGCAGCAAGAACTACCGCATCGGGTTGTACCTCATCAAAGAATGATTTGACGGCAGATTGGTCTGTCAAGTCAAGCTCTTTATGACTCCTTCCGATAAGGTTTGCATAGCCACGTGACTCTAAATTCTTCCAAATGGCAGAGCCAACAAGTCCATGATGGCCTGCAATGTAAATCTTACTATCCTTTTCTAATGTCATTTCTTTATTCTTTTTACCTTATTATATAGTCTATTTTTTGCGTGTAGCTCTGATGAAGAATGTAATCAAACAGATGTAAGCTATCAAAGAGCACACTTGACTTGCGGCACTTGTCAACCAGGTTGGTGACACAGCAAGCTTCATGTCGGACAACCAAACCTCAAAACCTGCAAACTTCAGCAGTGCACTTATCACGCCCATCAATGCTCCACCAGCAATAAAACCGCTTGCAATCAGCGTACCACGCTCACCGCGTTGCTTGTTCACTTCATCATCTTTACTACGAGAAGTAACCCACCAGTTGATGGCACCTCCTACAACCAATGGTACGTTTAGCTCTAAAGGAATAAACATTCCCAATGCAAAAGCGAGTGCAGGAACCTTACATAGTGTCAGAATTATGGCCAAAGCAGCTCCTATACCATATAGAATCCATGGCGCACCTACACCGTTCATAAGAGGATCTATGACTGCAGCCATCGCATTAGCTTGTGGTGCTGCCAGGCTGCCGCTTGCGAAACCATAAGTCTCATTGAGTAACATCATCACGCCACCAACTGTTGCTGCGCTGACCAAAGTGCCTAAAAACTTCCAACTTTCCTGTTTCTTTGGCGTCGTTCCAAGCCAATATCCTATCTTCAAGTCAGTGATAAAGCTACCCGACATGCTTAAAGCGGTGCAGACAACTCCTCCCATAATGAGGGCAGCCAGCATGCCGGCAGAACCTTTTAAGCCTACAGCAACCATCACAACACTGGCAAATATCAACGTCATTAGCGTCATTCCTGATACTGGATTGCTACCAACGATGGCGATAGCATTAGCTGCAACGGTCGTAAAAAGAAAGGCAATGACGGTCACAAGTAGTATACCTACCACAGCAAATAAGATGTTTCCTTGCATCACTCCAGTCCAAAAGAAGATGAAAGTGAGTAATAATACCACAATACTTCCTATGGCAATAATCTTAAAACTGATATCTCTTTGAGTGCGTTGTACGTCATCTATGTTCCCACCTTTACCTTTTAGTTCACGCGCTGCCAGTCCAACAGCATCACGGATGATACCCCAACTACGGATAATTCCGATGATACCAGCCATAGCTATGCCTCCAATGCCGATGCTACGTGCATACGATCTGAAGATTGTTTCAGGGTCCATAGCGCCTACAGTGAGTGTAATGGAAGGGTCCCACTGGTTTAATACTTGGTCATGGAATAGTAACGACATGCCAGGAACTATCAACCACCACACTGCAATGCTACCAAAACAGATGTATAGTGCATATTTCAAGCCTACAATATAGCCCAAACCAAGAACGGCTGCACCTGTGTTGACTTTGAAAACAAGCTTTGCCTTGTCGGCCAATTCTGTTCCCCAACCTACCACACGGCTTGTAAAGTTCTCATTCCACCAGCCAAGTGAGGCCACAATAAAATCATAAAGTCCACCTACAAGACCTGATAATAACAGCGGTTTTGCCTGATCTCCACCTTTTGCTCCACTCATTAATACTTGAGTTGTGGCTGTAGCCTCGGGGAAAGGATACTTGCCATGCATGTCGCTTACAAAGTATTTGCGGAAAGGAATAAGGAATAATATACCGAGAACACCACCTAATGCCGAGGCCATGAATATCTTAAAGAATGATGTTGTCATTTCAGGATACTTGGCTTGCAATATATATATGGCAGGCAAAGTAAAGATAGCACCAGCTACAACAGCACCCGAGCAGGCGCCGATACTTTGAATAATAACGTTCTCTCCAAGCGCATTGCGACGCTTTGCGGCTGTAGACGCGCCGACAGCAATAATGGCTATGGGGATAGCGGCCTCGAAAACCTGGCCTACTTTGAGTCCAAGATAGGCTGCAGCTGCTGAAAAAAGCACTGCCATAAGAATGCCCCAAATGACTGACCAGCTATTCACTTCGGGATAAACCTTGTTAGGGCTCATCACAGGTTCATACTTTTCGCCTTCTTTTAGTTCGCGAAATGCGTTCTCGGGCAGCTGTACTGCCTCCATGTCTTTCGTTTCTTTTTCCATAATTCCGTATTATCTTACAAAGATAAAACAAATGAATATAAAATCAAAATTATTGGTTCTATTTAGTCAATATAATTTGATTTTGGATTCTCTAAAGCTTATACTTCTGTCAAAAAGAAATAAAAAACCGGGAGACTACAAGGGTCTTCCGGTTTAGTTTCTTATTTATTTCAATAAGTCGGGACGCAAACGTTTTGTCCGTTCCATTGCTTGATCAAACTCCCATTGGCGTACTTTCGCTTCGTTTCCACTCAAAAGAATGTCTGGAACCTTCCAACCTTTATAGTCAGATGGGCGAGTATATATAGGTGCTGCAAGCATATTGTCTTGAAAACAGTCGCTCAATGCACTTTGTTCATCACTGATTGAGCCTGGAATTAGCCTCACTATAGCGTCTGTCATCACTGCAGCGGCCAACTCTCCGCCTGTAAGTACATAGTCACCAATACTTATCTCTCGCGTAATCAGATGGTCTCTGACGCGCTGATCAATTCCTTTATAGTGGCCACAGAGGATAATCATGTTGCCTTTTAGGGATAGTTCGTTGGCTAAAGGCTGGTCAAACTTCTCGCCATCTGGGCTGGTGTAAATTACCTCTTCATAGTCGCGTTCGGCTTTAAGCGCAGAGATGCAGCGGTCAATAGGTTCACATTGCATCACCATTCCTGCGCTTCCACCATAAGGATAGTCGTCAACGCGACGCCATTTATCAAGTGTATAATCGCGAAGGTTATGTAACCGAATCTCAACAAGCCCTTTTTTCTGTGCTCGAGCAAGGATAGATTCAGTGACAAAGCCCTCAATCATTTCCGGGATTACTGAAATAATGTCTATTCTCATGACTGCAAAAGTAATGCTTTTTCTTTGATTGAACAAGCATACTCATGCTTTATCGGCATCGAGTTGCATATTTAATGTCATTCGTTTCCAAACTTTTCAATAAATTCTTCTTCTGAGATTATGGGGATTCCCAACTGTTGTGCCTTCTGATTCTTGGAGCTTTGAGAGGCTACATCGTTGTTAATCAGATAGTCGGTAGACTTGCTGACGCTTCCCGTTACCTTTCCTCCTTGACTTTCTATGTATGCCTTCAGCTCGTTACGATTCTTATAATGTGTCACATCGCCAGTCACAACAAAGGTCAATCCCTTACAACTGTCGCCCTCTGCCGCTGTGTTTTCTTGGCTCACGCGTATTTGTTGAAGCAGTTCTTCAACCATAGCGAGGTTTTCTTCATCATGAAACCAAGTCACCACTTGATTGCTTTTTTCGGGTCCAATGCCTGCAATGAGAGAAAAAGGTGAGTCGCTTGCCGGAACAATATTTTCGCTTTTACCACTTGCAATGGTGATAATATCTTGCAGCGAATAGGCACTTAGCAACCTTTTACATACGTCTTGACCACACAAAGGAATGCTCAACGCATATAGAAAGTGGTGTGCTTCCACGTCACGTGCTTTCTCAATAGAGCGCAAAAGGTTGCGAACGCTCTTCTCACCAAAACCATCTGTTGACGAAAGTTGAATGGCGTGATCTTTCAATTTGTATAAATCGGCATAGGTTTTTACCCATCCAAAGTTGATAAACTTAGCCACTGTTTGCTCTGACATGCCATCGATGTTGACTCCTTCTTTGCTTACAAAGCGCGCAAACTTACGCAGTTGTTTCGCTGGGCATTTGGGGTTTGTGCAATGAAGGGTCTTTGTTTCGCTGACCGAACTAATCGTTATGCGGGTTGGCGCATTGCAAACCGGACAAGAACATGGAATGTCTAAGTCGCCAACTTTCTCGATAACACGAATCACTTTCGGTATAATCTTATTAGCTTTGATAACACTTAGTTTAGTTCCTTGGCCGCCGATACCTAATCGTTCACATTCACTGATATTGCAGAGTGAGGCACGTTTTACACTCGTTCCCTCCAAATCGACAGGTGAAAACACGGCAACAGGTGAGATTGTATTGGCTGCACAACTCCATTCAACATGGTCTAACACGGTGTCAGCACTTTCATCTTGCCATTTAAAAGCAAGGCCCGCACGCGTTGCATGATGTCCCGTGACGCTGCCAGTTTGGGCAAACGCCGTGTCATCATAGGTAATCACCAAGCCATCTACAGGGTAGGGGTTCTCTTTTCCCGTTACTTTCTCTGTCCATTTTGCAATGACTTGTTCTATGTTTTGCAGTGTTGGATGTTCTATTTCCTCACGTTCTACCGCCTTCATACCATTCTTTTCAAGCCAATCCATACGCTTTCCCCATGACGTTATGACTTCATCGGTATAGACTAATGTAAAGGGAATCCATACAAGATGACGCTGTTTGACTTCATTAATGTCTTTTAATGTCAGCGAACCTGAAGCTAAGTTGCGTGGGTTTGCATATTCTTCTTCACTCTCAATATTAAATTGTTCGAAGTCGGCATAACTGATAACACATTCTCCTCTGACTACAACATGGCCCTTGTTCTTTATCTCTTGTGGAATGCCTTGAATGGCAGTAGCCAAATGAGTGATGTTTGTTCCGATGTGTCCATTGCCTCGTGTCACCACCTTTGTAAGTTTTCCGTTGTCAAAAGTGACTACAAGTGTCAGCCCATCAAGCTTCCAACTCAGCCAAATAGGACGCTCTTCAGCCCATTTCGCGAGTTCAACGGGTTGCTTGGTCTTTGCTAATGAGAGGGCAGGAAATTCGTGTTCTTCCTTCTTTCCAATAATATTGTCTTCCGAAACTCGGTTGGTTGGTGAGTCGGGGAATTGCTGCCCAGTCTCTTTTTCCAAGCGTTTCACTTCGTCAAACAAGGCGTCCCATTCGTAGTCTGACATCTGTTCGCCCTGTCCATTATAGTATGCATTGGCCGCGAAATTAAGCTTGTCAACAAGCTCTCGCATGGTTCTTAGTTTATCTTCTGCCATTTTATAGAATTCAAAAGTTATGGTTTAGCAAAAATACAACTTTTATATCATAAACCATTCTCATTGTAGGAAAAAGTTGATTCTTGTGTTTTGGGGTAGTGCTTCAAATGGTAATAGAAAATGATATAGTTTATGTTGAGTGAAATTATATTAATATGCTGATAATCAATAAATAATAAATTATTTGTAATTTGTGCTATTTCGGTGTGTAATCTGCCTCAAATCATGCAGTGAAATGACGCAGATTACACACCGAAATGGCGCAAATTCAAATACCATCTTATGGGTTAAGGAAATTAATATCCATGCTTTGTGCTTTTGAATAGCATGGTTTATTGGTTGATTTTTGATGAAATTATACTGCAAAGGTGGTCGAATAGCATCGCGAAAACCTGCAATATCTCTATTGATGTTGTGCTGGTGCAAACTTCACGCATACGGGATGCTGAACCAAAATGTCTTGATGTGTGTCGCTTAGTAAGCCCGTTTGAGGGTTGCGTGCATAGACTTGAATCTTATTTGCATCACGACAAGCGACGAGAACAAACTTTCCATTCGGTGTGATGATAAAGTTTCGAGGATGCAATCCCGTGGGTTGTTGTCCAACGCGAACAAGCTTTCCCGAAGCCAATCTCTTGAAAATGGTGATTCCATCGCCTTTTAATCGTGTGCTCGCATAAACGAACTTACCATCAGGACTGAGGTGAATATCGGCCCCACCGCGGGCTTTTGCATCGTCAGCAGCAATGGTTTGGAAGCGTTTCAGCAGGCCATTGGCATAATGAAATACCGTGATGTCGCCCGATAATTCACTCATAAGGTAGACGTCTTTACCATTGGGTGAGAATGTGAGATGACGCGGACCAGAGTCTTTGTCAACATCAACTGGCGCGGAATAAGGTGTGAGTGTACCTACTGTTTTGTTGTATTTGAATGATAGAATTTGGTCTGCACTGAAGTTTGTTGCTAACATATAACCATCTTTTGTGAATCGAGTGCAGTGCACATGAGGCTTGTCTTGTCTCGTCAAATCAGGGCCTCCAATCGTTCCTTTGTGTTGACTGGCCATAGGTTTCAAGCTTCCATCGGCTGCAATTGGAAACACAGAGAGACTTCCTCCCGAATAGTTTGCCGTCATAACTACGTGTCCATCGGTCTCCACATAACACGGATCTTCGCCGTGTGTGCGTTGAGTGTTGACGAGTTTCATGCTTCCATCTCGACCGAAGGCTATGGCATTCAAGCTTGCTGTGGTATCATTGTTCTCGCTGACCGCATAGAAATATCGGCCATTTGGTGCGAAAGCAAGGTATGAAGGGTTTTTAAGTGCCAGCGAATGTTGTGCAGTTGCTTTCCCCGTTTGTTGGTCAAAAAGAAAAGAATAGACTCCTTTGCTGCCATTATCAGTATAGGTTCCGATAACCATATTAAGCTTGTTGTTCGCTATACAGAGGGCTGGAAGGGCAGAAGCCACCACACTTAACACGATTGTTTTTGTCTTCATTGATTTTATTTTTTATGATTTGATACTGTTATTTGTTCTCTTTTTGCACCTTATAATATAGTTATGGCATCATGGATAGGTTTGTCTGAATTGGTTAGGAGTGGTAGAAGTGAGCCTCTTGAAATACTTACAGAAGAAGCTTACCGTAGGAAAGTTCAGCTCATCAGCAATCTCTATAATCGTTTTATCACTGTGTTTCAACAATACTTTGGCTGAAGTAATCAGGGCACGGTCTATCCATTCTTTTCCTGTTTGACCGCTAACAGCCTTCACAACCGTACCAAGATAGCGGTCGGTGAGGCACATCTTTTCAGCATAGAAGCCCATTTGATGTTCTTGTTTGCAGTTTTTGTTGACTAAATAGATAAAGCGTTCGAAGATGTTTCGCTCGTTAGAATGTTGCTCAATGATGTTTGTTTTCACTGCAGAGAAGTGGTAATCATATTGTAAAATGATAGTACGAATGATGCTTTTGATAACTTGTTGATTATTGACTTGTTGTGAAACGGTTTGCAAAAGCAAGCTGAACATTTGCCGAATCAAGTCACTTTCGTTCGCAGTGAGTATCTTTTGAGCGTCTTTCATCGTTTGATTGAACGTTGAAGATAGGGCATCATTCATGACGATATGCATGAAATCGGGAGAACAAGTCATTCCCGTTAACTTGAAATCTTGCGTCACTTCGATGGGTTGAACAATGGTACCTGGCGTTATAAATACTATCATTCCAGGAGTTAGTTGCTTATCAATAAGGTTGATATGGGCGTGTGCTTGTCCTGCACTTACATAGCCGAAGCGATAGTCTTGCAGTTGAAAGATGGAGTCAAAACGCAACACAGCTTGGATTAAATAGTCCATATTCACAATGATAGTGAAGTCTTGTAAGACCCTAACATTACTTGCTTTGTCAAGTTTGTTGGACTCAATGAGTTGCTTAAATCGGTCGAATGTGAGTGAAACGGGTTTGCCTTGCATAGCTATTTTTATGGATAATATGATACAAAGATAATTCTTTTTCTGTATTATAGAGCTTTTTTCTCTTTAAATCTAACGAATAGAACATTATCCATTTGAAATAGATAACAAAAGAGTTTGTAATAAGTCTTACCTTTGTAGCATAGAAAAAAGAAGATAATGAAAAAGAGATTATTATTCGTTTGCTGTTTGTTGCCTTTGCAATTATGGGCACAAAAGCTGACATTAGAAGCCTGTAAACAAAGTGCAGAGATAAATTATCCGGCGGTAAGTCAGTATCATTTGATGGAGCTTACACGTAATTTCACCTTGGAAAATGCAGCAAAAGCCTGGTTGCCTCAAGTGTCTGTGTCGCTTAGTGGCGTTGCTTTTACAGACTTGTTGAATGTAAGTGGTGTAATGAAACAAATGGGAGTGGAGACTAAAAACACGTTGGCTTCGGGCATGGTGATGTTGAATCAGAATGTGTGTGATGGCGGAAAGATTCATGCCCAGCGTCAGATTGTCCGCACACAAACCGAAGTTCAGCGTCAGCAATTGGCTGTTTCGCTGTATGATTTGAATAGGAGAGTGGAGCAACTCTATTTTGGTGTGCTGCTGTTGGATGCGCAAATCAAACATACATTGTTACTGATTGACGACTTAAAACTTAGTCGGCAGACCATTGAAGCAATGATGCGAGGAGGTGTTGCCAATCCAACGGATGTCGATGCTGTGGCAGTTGAGCAAGAGAATGCATTGCAATTGCTTGATGCACAGCAGGCTTCGAGACAATCATTTCTTAAGATGTTGGGCCTCTTTATACATCAATCGTTGGATAAAGACGTGCAATTGCAGTTGCCTGTTGCATTAGATTTGAAGTCGGAAGAAGTGAAACGCCCAGAACTTTCCTATTTCCAAGCACGCGAAAATCAGTTGGATGCGGAGCGAAAACGATTGAATGCAAGTCTTCTTCCAACGCTAAAAGCCTTCGGAATGGGTGTTTATCATACAAAGGTTACATCGCTGATACACAATGGAATGCTTGCTGGTGGTTTAACTTTAAGTTGGAATGTTGGAGCCTTATATACGCGAAAGAATGATCTTCAAAAGCTAATGGTGCAACGACAGCAGATAGAAAGCGAGCGCGCTACCTTTCTTTTTAATAATCATTTGGAGGTAGAAACAGCCGAAGGGAACATAGCTATGCTCAAGAAACAACTGCTTCGGGACGATGAAATCGTAAGACTTCGGGAGCAAATTCGCGGAAAGAGCGAGAAGAAAGTACGCTTAGGAACGGAAAGTGTCAATGAGATGTTGCGGGATATTAATGCAGTTTCCAAGGCACGTCAACAGCGTTCGACTCATGAAATCCAATTGCTTGAAGCCTTATACGCACTTAAAAATACGATAAATCAATAACAACTGAACGGAATTATGATAAAGAAAATAATGTTATTTGCTGTAATGTGCCTGCTGATGGGCTGCAGTAACAATGATAATGTCTTTGACGCAACAGGAACTTTCGAGGCAACAGAGGTGACAGTTTCAGCCGAACAAACGGGCAGACTGATTCGCTTTGACATTCAAGAAGGTGGAAAAGTTGACGTAAACAAGGAGGTTGGATGTATTGATACCATTCCCTTTTATCTGAAAGCACGGCAGATTGGTGCACTAAAAATGGTGTATCAAGCACAGAAACCGAATGCTTCTACGCAGGTAGCTGCCTTGCGTCAGCAGATTGTTAAGGCCCAAGAAGACGTCAAACGCTATGCGGAGTTGGTGAAAGATGGAGCTGCCAACCGGAAGATATTAGATGATTCGCGAAACCAATTGCTTGTTCTTCAGCGACAGTTAGCAGCTCAAAATTCCACCTTGGGTAACTCTACGCGCAGTCTTTCGGCTCAAATGGGGACAGCAGATGTAGACAAAATGCAAGTCATTGACCAGCTTCGGAAGTGTCATATCACGTCACCTATCAGTGGAACCGTATTGGAGAAGTATGCTGAACAGGGTGAGTTTGTCATGACAGGAAAGCCTCTTTTCAAGGTCGCTGATATCCAACGGCTTTATCTTCGGGCTTATATCACGAGCCAACAACTAAGTAAAGTGAAGCTCGGTCAACGTGTAACTGTCTTCTCAGATTACGGGAATAACCTACGTAAAAGCTATCAAGGTGTGGTGTCATGGATATCATCTCAGAGTGAGTTTACACCCAAAACTATCCTCACAAATGACGAGCGTGCCGACTTGGTTTATGCCATAAAGGTGGCTGTTAAGAATGATGGTAGCATTAAAATAGGTATGTATGGCGAGGTCAACTTCTAATCATCGGCCGTCAATATCTGTCAGAGCATTGTCTAAAAGCTATGGAAGAGTGCAGGCATTACATGACGTTTCGTTTGATGTTGAGCATGGAAAGATCTTTGGACTCATAGGACCTGACGGCTCAGGGAAGACCACTTTGTTTCGTATTCTGACGACTCTTTTGTTGGCAGATGCAGGAAAAGTCGATGTAGATGGGTTTGATGTCGTTCGGGATATGAATGATATTCGGAAACGAGTAGGGTATATGCCTGGCCATTTTTCACTCTATCAAGACCTTACAGTGGAAGAGAACTTGAAGTTTTTTGCAACACTTTTCTCCACAACGATAGCCGAAGGCTATGACTTAATCGCTCCAATCTATTCGCAGATAGAACGATTTAAGACGCGAAGAGCAGGCGCTTTGTCTGGTGGAATGAAGCAAAAACTGGCGCTATGTTGTGCTTTAGTGCATAAGCCTTCCATTCTTTTTCTTGACGAACCCACTACAGGTGTCGACCCCGTTAGCCGCAAAGAGTTTTGGGAAATGCTTGTAACCTTGAAACAAAATGACATTACAATAGTAGTTTCTACGCCTTATATTGATGAAGTGTTGCAGTGTGATTGCGTGGCATTCTTACATGAAGGCAGGTTGAAAGGAGTAGGGAATCCCAAGACAATATTAACGCAATTCAAAGCTATTTTCAATCCACCCGCATTGGTACATGAGGTAAACGACAACCAGAAGGAACACGAAGAAAACGTCATTCAGGTGCAACATTTAGTGAAATCCTTTGGAGATTTCCGTGCCGTAGATGACATTTCGTTTAATGTTCGCCGTGGAGAGATCTTCGGTTTCCTTGGTGCTAATGGTGCAGGAAAGACCACAGCAATGCACATTTTGACGGGACTTAGTCAGCCAACTGGGGGATATGCCATGGTTGCTGGCTTCGATGTGTCTACTCAGTACGAGCAAGTGAAGCGATATATTGGCTATATGAGTCAGAAGTTTTCACTCTATGAAGACCTTACTGTGACTGAAAACATTCAATTGTTTGGTCATATCTACGGCATGAAGTCTGCTGACATCAGCCGCAAACTCCATCAGTTACTCCAACAATTACAGTTTACTGACCATGCCAACGACATTGTTTCTTCCCTCCCATTAGGCTGGAAACAGAAACTCGCTTTCTCCATAAGTATCTTCCATGAGCCTGATATTGTGTTCTTAGATGAGCCAACTGGGGGTGTCGATCCAGCCACAAGACAGCAGTTTTGGATGTTAATTTACGATGCAGCCCGAAGCGGAATAACTATCTTTGTGACTACACATTACATGGATGAAGCCGAATATTGTGACAGAATTTCTATCATGGTAGATGGTAAGATAAGTGCAATCGGGACGCCTTCTGAACTTAAATCACAGTTCAATAAACGTGATATGAATGAGGTTTTTACTTTCTTGGCGCGACAATCCAACCGACAAAGTGTTTAGTATGAAAGAGTTTTGGTCATTTATTATTAAGGAAAAGCAACACATTATGCGTGATAGACGCACGATGATGATACTCTTTGGTATGCCCATTATATTGATGTTGATCTTTGGTTTTGCGATATCTACTGACGTAAGAAACGTGAGAACCGTTGTCGTTATGTCTCAGATAGATCATCAAACACAGCGGATGATTAATGCACTTGATGAGTCAGAGTATTTCAAAGTGCTTTATAAGGTGCACACACCTGCCGAAGCTGAGCAGCTGATTCGTGATCAAAAGGCAGATATGGGTATTGTTTTTGGTACTGATTTTGCCAGCAAACATGGTGGAGTTCAGCTCATTATAGATGGTACAGACCCTAATATGGCACAGCAATATAATAATTATGCTTCACAGATTATGGGCACTCAACTGATGAATGTCATGCAAAGAAAGTCCCCAAGTGCCATTGCTTTAAAAATGCTTTATAACCCCCAAATGAAGAGTTCCTATAACTTTGTGCCAGGAATCATGGGGATTTTGTTGATGTTAATATGTGCAATGATGACGAGTATCAGCATAGTTCGTGAGAAAGAACGAGGCACAATGGAGGTGTTGTTAGTGTCACCTGTGCGCCCGTTTCTAATCATATTGGCGAAAGCAGTGCCTTATCTTGTGTTGGCATTTGTCGTGCTTTTAGCGATTCTTCTCATGTCACGTTTCGTGTTGTTTGTACCAATCGCTGGCAGTCTTTGGCTCATTTTACTTGTCTCAACGATATATATATTCATGGCTTTATCTTTGGGATTGCTCATCAGTACGATAGCAAAGACACAGATGGCAGCCTTATTAATGTCAGCCGTTATGCTGTTAATGCCTTGCACTATGCTAAGCGGCATGCTGTTTCCTATCGAGAGTATGCCTCATGTTTTGCAATGGGTTGCGGCACTGATTCCACCGCGTTATTATATCTCTGCAATGAGAAAATTACTCATTATGGGTGTATCGTTTCGATATGTTTTGTCAGAAGTCGTCACCCTTTTAGGCATGACGACGCTCTTTTTGACGGTAGCGTTGTTGAAATTTAATAAAAGATTGGGGTAGTATGCTTATTCTTTATCTCATAAAAAAAGAGTTCTTACAGATGAACCGCAATCACTTTCTCAAGGTGTTGGCGTTGGTTTATCCTGTGGTTGTTATGTGTGTATTCCCTTGGGTGATGCGTATGGACGTGAAAAATGTAGCGGTTGTGGTGGTAGATAACGACCATTCTACACTTTCACAACAATTGGTTCATCGCATAGAAGCAAGCCATTATTTCGTCTTTAAGGGGCAGAAGGCTTCGTATACTGATGCTTTAAGTGCTGTAGAACGATGTGAAGCAGACGTGATAGTAGAGGTTCCTGCGCACTTCGAACGTAATAAAACACGGGGCGAACACCCTCAAATACAGATTGCGGTAAATGCTGTTAATGGGTCGAAAGGCATGTTGGGGGCTTCATATATGAATCAGATAGTGACCGCATCTGTTGCTCCAGAAGGACTGCTTACCACCTTAAGTCAGCGTGTTTCAACCTTATATTTATATAATAAGCACTTAGACAGTAAGCGATTAATGATTCCTTCACTCTTTGGAATCTTGCTGATGATTATCTGTGGAGCCTTGCCTGCCCTGAACATTGTAGCCGAAAAGGAGGCTGGAACGATTGAAGCTATCAACGTAACTCCTGTGAGTAAGTTTACGTTTATCATAGCAAAGCTCATCCCTTATTGGTTACTTGGCATGTTGGTCATGACGATTTGTATTGTTCTTACAAGGTTTTTATATGGCTTTTCGTGTGTAGGAAGCTTGTTTTGGGTGTATCTTCTTGCCCTGCTTTTATCTTTTTGTTTCAGTGGTTTGGGGTTGGTTATTTCCAATTATAACGATACTATGCAGCAAGCCATGTTCGTTTTATGGTTCTTTTTGTTGATATGTATGTTGATGAGTGGCTTACTTACGCCCGCACGTTCTATGCCTCACTGGGCTTATTTGACTACTTATATCAATCCAGTTGCCTATTTTATTGATGGTGTTCGAACGATTTATGTGCGTGGGGGAGGTTTTATGAGCATTCTTCCACAGTTGCTTGGTCTCAGTCTCTTATCTGTTTTTGCAGATACTTGGGCAGTGTTGAGCTATCGGAAAAATAGATAATTCTTTATGAAGGTGTGCTTTCAATGATAGGTTTAATATCACCTAACGCTATCATCTCATGGCGCATGATATGAAAATAAATAGCCTTCATTGTGGTGATGCCAATCATGTGTAAAACGATATGGGGCAAAACACGCGGTAATCTCCGTCGTTTTAAGCTGTAAACTACGCCATTTCGCATTGCAAAATGATGCAGTTTACAGCCTAAAACGGCTTGTTTCTGTAGTCTTAATTTGCTGGTTTAATCTGGTTTCTCTAATCATTTATACAACATTCTTTTTGTGTTCGTGATTCTTGTTTAGGTATTTTTAGAAAAAAAATAATGGACTTAGTGAATAATCTATTTGAAAATCACGTATCTTTGTGGCATAATCAATGGTGAAAAGAATATCAGAATATAGACAAATTATGAGGAAAATTAAATGGTATATCATCGCTTTTGCTTTATTGTTAACTGCTTGTAAGCCTGCAAGTTTACAGGGTGAGACTAAAGGAAAGCATGGGCCGGTGACGCTGAATGATGCAGAACGTGCTGAAGCTGACAGAATGGTAAATGGTGTGGCCTTTCGTTTGGTTCATGAGATGCAAAAGAATCATGACAACTTATTGGTCTCTCCACTTGGTCTTTGCTATGCTTTGAATATGCTCAATGCTGGTGCTGATGGGGCGACACAACGGCAGATAAACCGTGTCTTGGGTCGGAATATATTGGCAGATCGTTTATGTCGCACGATGTTATTAGCCGATGCAGCAACAAAAGACAGGCAAGTGAAGACACAAAGTGATAAAGTTACAACGCTGATTGTTGACAATAGGGTTGATGTTGGTCGCGGAATTGACCTGTTGCCAGCTTTTGAAGAGCGCATGAGAGTATGTTATTTTGCAGCGATAGAAAAGGGAAATGAGGCACAAAAGATTATCCTTAGTAACACATTACGATTTGATGGAGTGTGGAAAGAGGCTTTTGATTCATCGCAAACTCAAGTAGGTTTGTTCACAACAGCCGAGGGGAAGCAGCAGAAAGTACCGCTGATGAGCGGACGATTTAAGTTAGATTATACAGAAACAAATGATTATCAATTGGTTAAGATACCATATAATGGCGGCTTTAATCTTTATGTTTTATTGCCTAAAACAGGAGAAAAGTTAGAATCGATTGTGTCAAAGTTGAATGTGACTACATGGCAACAAGCGCTCAAACAGCTACAAATAGCCGACGTAAGTCTATGGTTTCCACGCCTTAGTATAGCTAAGAAGAATGACATGATAAGTGTGTTGAAGCACTTAGGTGTTAGGGATGCCTTTGACATGCAACTTGCAAATCTTTCAAAAATGACTTTGGGACAGGCGTATGTTTCAGGAGTTAAGCAGGAGGTTCATATTGATTTCAACGAGCAACGGACTGAGGCTGAGGCCAAAACAACGATGGAAGTCGCTGTACTTTGTGCTACCGAAGAGCCTAAAAAGAAAGAAATTCAGAGACGATTTGTACGCTGTGACCATCCATTTCTTTATGTGGTGACCAATCGGTTTGGTGCAATCTGTTTCATCGGTGAGGTTCAACGGTTTTAGTATCTTAAGCTTATGAAACAACGATTGGTATTGTGTTTAGCACTCGTCTTATTGTCTTTGCAAGGTTTTGCCATAGGACAAGAGAAAAAGTTTGTTTGTGTTCATGCGACGAAAACAAAAGGACCGATTTATGAATTCTGTGATACAATGCCCGAATTTCCAGGAGGTCAGCAGGCAATGTTTAAGTTTATAGCTGAACATTTGAAATGGCCGACAACAGTAGGAGATTGTACTGGCAATTGGAGAGTGGTGATAAAGTTTATTGTTGAGACTGATGGGACCCTCTCATGTCCCCAATTTGTCCACCGAACGGATACCGCATTTGAGAATGAAGCCCTAAAAGTTTGGCGACAGTTTCCACGATTTAAGCCTGCTATCAAGGGCGGACGTCCTGTTCGTTGTAGGTTTGTTTTCCCGATAAGGTTTAAGGGTTTATAGCACTTTTGATTTGTTTTGCGAAATGAAAGTCCGCGTTTCTTGATTTTTTTACCTATATTTGTAGTCATTATGGAAGTTATTGTAGGTAAAGAAATAGAGCAAGTTTGTCCTCACTTCGTAGGAGCTTGTGTGGAGGCTAAGGTTGAAAACTCTTCTTTTAGCAGTGAATTGTGGGAAGAAATTCATGCAAAGGGTGAGCAGTTTCGTAATGAACTGACCACAGAAACACTAAAAGATATTAGTGGAATTGCAGCAACCCGTCGCATTTATCGCGCTTGTGGAAAAGATCCTTCGCGTTATCGTCCTGCCGCAGAAGCCTTGATTCGTAGAATGTTACAAGGCAAAAAACTCTATCAAATAGATACTTTGGTAGACTTAATCAACTTGGCTTCAATCGCCTTTGGGTATAGTTTAGGTGGTTTTGATGCAGATAAGATTGTGGGAAATCAATTGACTTTGGGCGTTGGTAGAGCTGAAGAACCTTATGAGGGGATAGGGCGTGGCCCATTGAATATTGAAGGTTTGCCTGTATATCGCGATAAAATAGGGGGTATTGGAACGCCAACGAGTGACCATGAACGCACGAAAATAACAGCTCAAACAACGCATCTCTTGGTGCTTGTCAATGGATATGATGGCAATGAAGATGCTGTTCGGTCTACTGCTTTGTATGTACAAGCGTTGCTTCGAAAGTATGCTTGCAGTGATGGGGGGCACGTTCTTTGTCTATAAATAAAATCAAACAAAATTTTGTTGGATGTGATAAAATCATTAAATTTGCACTATTACTCCATATTATTTGAATCAAACAATTAGAGTTTTATAAGGAAAAGAAGAATTATGAAAAAGAAAATTATTTTATTGTTCACGGCATTACTGATGACAATCTCAGCCAATGCACAGTTTGAAGAAGGTAAGCTTTATGCAGGAGCATCATTGACTGGTTTGAATTTAAGCTACAATGGAGCTAATGAACTGAATCTTGGTGTTCAGGCAAAGTTAGGATATATGGTAGCCGATGAATTGATGTTGTTAGGCAATGCGGGTATACAGACAAGCTCAAGTCATGTGACTCCAAACAGCTTTTCATTAGGTGTTGGCGGACGATATTATATCGAACAGAATGGAATCTACCTCGGAGTAAATGCTAAATACATTCATTCTAAGGGATATAATGACTTTATGCCGGGTGTAGAAGTGGGTTATGCTTTCTTCATAAGTCATACAGTTACCCTTGAGCCGGCTATCTACTATGATCAAAGTATCAAGGATCACAGCCAGTATTCTACAATTGGTTTGAAGGTGGGTATAGGCGTTTATCTCTAAGATCTATGTCAGATAAATACCCTTCTTCACTCTTAGAGAAGGCTGTAAGCGAGTTTTCCAAGCTACCAGGTATAGGGCGCAAGTCAGCATTGCGCCTTGTATTGTATATGCTTCGACGTGAAAATGAAGAAGTAGATGCCTTTAGTGAGGCCATCACTACACTCAAACATGAGGTGAAATACTGCAAAGTATGTCATAATATCAGTGATACGGATGTCTGTCCGATATGTTCTGATGTTCGAAGAGATGCCACAACAATCTGTGTAGTGGAGAATATTCAAGACGTAATGGCCATAGAAAAGACCCAGCAATATAATGGGTTATATCATGTGTTGGGTGGAATTATTTCGCCGATGGATGGTATTGGGCCGAACGATATAGAGATTTCATCACTTGTAGAACGTGTAAAGACGGGCAAAGTAAAGGAAGTTATTCTTGCATTGAGTTCTACAATGGAAGGTGATACGACAAATTTCTTTATCTCACGAAAGCTTGCTGATTTTGATGTTGCTATCAGTGTGATTGCTCGAGGCATTTCTGTTGGTGACGAATTAGAGTATACTGATGAGGTGACGCTTGGTCGTTCAATCATCAATCGAACTCCTTTTAAACAATGAACAGTACTTATTAAACGATGAAACGCATACAAAAGATACTCCAAATTAATTATTTTCTTAACCTCATTATAGTCTTATTGTGGATTGTTCTCAATGAAAACGATGTGTTTAATATCGTTGGATTTGCACATGAAAACACTAATTCAGACTTTCTTTCTGCCTCAATAATGGAGGTTATTACCATTTGTTTTATTCCTGTTTCCTTACGATTGTTTAAGTTTGGAGCCATTCGTCAAGCCATAAAAAACGATAAAACCCCACTTTTGAATACGTTTTTTGCCTATTCATTAGTGAGACTTGAAATGCTGCTTATGCCGATGTTGGTTAATGCTGTGCTTTATTATGTCTTCATGAATGTTGCTTTTGGCTATATGGCTATTATCCTTTTTCTGTCTACTCTCTTTATTTTTCCTACGCAAGAACGTTGTGAACAGGAATACAATACGATCATTCAATCCTAAGTTTTCAGCCTTTGTGACGCGTGATTCAGCTCTCGGTAATAATCGTTAACTATAATGTGAAGTACTATTTAGCACAATGTCTCCATTCACTTTGTCGTGCTTTGGAGGGGTTGAATGCCGAGATTCTTGTTGTTGATAACCACTCCTCAGACGATAGTATCACTTATTTGAAGGCGCATTTTCCTTCAGTTCGTTACATTGAAAATCGTGAAAACATGGGCTTTGCGCGTGCAAATAACATTGCAATTGAGCAGAGTCGGGGAGAATATGTGCTTTTATTGAATCCCGATACAATAGTGGGTGAGGGGGTGTTGAAAGCCGTTTTATCTTTCATGGAGCGTCATCCCAAGGCGGGAGCAGCAGGAGTTTGCATGCTCAAAGCAGACGGAAGTTGTGCCAAAGAGAGTCGACGTGGACTGCCTACTCCCATGACAGCACTTTATAAAATGAGTGGGCTTAGCAGGTTGTTCCCTAATAATAAGAGGTTAGCGCATTACTACATGGGAGGTATTTCGTGGGATATGCCTCACCAAATTGAGGTTGTCAGTGGGGCCTTTTGTTTTCTTCGGCGTGAAGCTTTGTTACAAGTGGGGATGTTGGATGATGATTATTTCATGTATGGAGAAGACATAGAACTCAGTTGTCAGTTGCTTTTGAAAGGGTGGGAGAATTGGTTTTTGCCACTAAAAATACTGCATTATAAAGGCGAAAGCACTGCAATGACTTCCTATCGCTATGTGCATCGGTTTTATAAAGCCATGCTTATCTATATCCGAAAGCATTATGGTGTCGTTTCGTTTGCAGCCTATTTCTTGAAAATAGCCATTGTTTTTAAAGCCTTAATGGTTGTTGTTCGCCAGACTGTTCATAAGCTTTTGTGTTCTTTTGGCATATCATTTCAGCAGAAGAAACGCCGTTCGTATTATGTCTTTATCGGGCAAAGTGCGATGCTTGATGACTGCCAAAAGATAGCCAAGAACCATGGTTTGTCTGCTCTTTTCATAGAAGGCAGTCCAACAAATATGCCCGTTATTCCAGAAAAGAGAGATTTTTCACTTACTTATCTCGTTTATGATATGGACGTTTTCGACTATACTTTTGTGTTGAATGATATGGCTTCGCGTGCAAATGAAGGCTATTCTATGGGAACATATGCATCAAAAATATTAATCACTGAAGATAAAGTCATATATGGAAAGTAACAAAGTGAGACTCAGAGCCATGGAGCCTGAAGACTTAGACCTGCTTTATGAGATTGAGAATGATATTGAAACATGGCATGTTGGGGCTGTAAACGTACCCTATTCGCGTTATCTTTTACATGATTATATTGCTCATGCGACGGGAGATATCTATGCTGATCGTCAGCTCAGACTTATTATTGAAGATAAAAAAGGGAATAGTGTTGGACTGATAGATTTAGTAGATTTTGATCCACAACACAGCAGAGCAGAGGTCGGAATCATTCTTCAAACGAAGCATCGCCGGCGTGGTTATGCCACAGAGGCAATGAAACTCATCTTGGATTATGCACGAAAAGTAGTTCATCTTCATCAAGTTTATGCTATTGTCTCCGTCAATAATCAACCTTCTTTGAATCTACTTAAATCGTTGGGTTTCAGGGAATACACGACAATGAAAGACTGGTTGCGAGAAGATAATTGTTTTGTTGATGCACAATTGCTACAATATTTTTTGTAAAAAAGGTGTAGAAAGGTTTGCAAGAATAAAAATTTATCCTTACCTTTGCACACGCAATTCAGAACAAGGTGCTATGGTGCGTTAGTTCAGTTGGTTAGAATGCCTGCCTGTCACGCAGGAGGTCACGAGTTCGAGTCTCGTACGCACCGCTGAAACCCCTTCTGTAATGCTTGGTGCGTTAGTTCAGTTGGTTAGAATGCCTGCCTGTCACGCAGGAGGTCACGAGTTCGAGTCTCGTACGCACCGCAAACCTCATTGCTCTTGCAATGAGGTTTTTTTATGCTTATATGCAATAGGCAACTTAAAATCAATGCTTTTGCAAAATAAAATAGTGCATTTCATAAGACAAAAGCAGTCACTTTACGCAGTAAAAAGATAGGAATGATATTGTATTTCGAGGCATCTTGTGTTTTAAGATGTAGCGGAATGTAAATCAATGTGTTGCGGCTTGGGTAGAAAAGAAAAATACTTTATGCGTTTCTCCCTAAAATATTGTGTGGCGCATAAAGTTATATAGCGTAATAAAGTTTGTGATAATGGCCCTGCAATTATATGTTTATACGTGTAGGATGCAATTTAATTAAACGCTGTTTAAGACTCAAGAGGTTTTTATATTGCGCTTTTTGCTGAAACAAATCCACACCACCAATAGGGCAATCATCGTCACGTTGGCTATCAATACGTAGCCCAAGGTGTCGAGTTGGCTTAGTGCAAACTGCCGAAATGCAGGCATGTGGGTATTGTAAACTTTGAAGGTTTTCAGTGCAATTCGTGCCTTATCCCAATAATAATAATCTGTCATCATAAGACCATGAAAGGCAACAAGCAGTGCAATTTTTATCCATTTATTCATAGTTTTCTATTGTTTTTTGAGAGTTAGTGGGTGCAAAGGTAATGAATTTTCACTGAATATATCAAGCATTACAAATAGATTTATCTGACATGTTGCCAACTTCTCCTCGCTCAAATCAATCTTCGAATGATTTCCTGAATATATAACAGCAAATGAATATGACAAAGATTGAGCAGAGACCACCAAAGATAAAGTATATGGTAAGCAGTATAAGGGTAAACAGATCAAAGTCCATTGAAGGCAGAAAACATATTGCAAACACAATGAGATTACTGATAAAAACTTGCAGAATGGCCATTTTTATCCATGAATCTATATTGAAGAATACCCATGAAATGGCTGCTCCGACGGGATAAGCAAGTGCAAACGAAAGCGTATAAGAGAGTAAATCCATACCGAACAGGATAGAATTTTCATCACTAAAGAACCATATTATCATTTGAATCTGGTTACAAGCTACCATCAAAAGATAGATAAAGAGATTTGCCAACACAAGGTTCCTGATGGTATGTCGTGGAGTATAGGTTTCTTTTTCCATGAAATAATAACTTATATTGAGTGATATGATTAAGCATCGCCATGTAAAGCAAACGCGATAACCTCTCTGTTGGTGAGGTCTATTATGGCTATTCCAAAGTAGCTTCCACCGTCATATACTCTTATCCAGTCTTTGAATAGTAACTCATAGTTATAGTTTATCATATCTATTCCTAAGAGATTAACAGATATATAAATATGTCCTTCTTCTTTTTCTCCTTTATATTGACGATAATATTGATTGAAGGGGAGAGGTGAAGGGCCTAAACTATAAGGCCTATTATTTGCTCGTTTACCATGTTGTTTGACAAGTAATTGCTGCATATTTCGCCAATATTGTGTCGTATCCATAAAGGTTTCGAGAATTGTTCTGGCTTCAACCATCTGTTCTTTTGTAATGGTGAAGGTTGTTTCGTCAGAGTTCTTGATACTTAAACTGTCTGTATTAAGGATGATATCTAATTGTTGTGGTTGTAATTTCGTAAAGGAAACAGGTGCTGTTTTCATGCCAGGAAATGCAGAAAGAACAAGCTGATTGTGATTCAACTTACGCATAACAATCTTTTGATTTTCGTTATTTTCAGTCTTTATTTCCAGCGTGTCATCACATAAAGCATAAGGAGTGAAACAGGAAAAGAACCCATATTTTGCCCAAGAATAGCCAATATTATGCTCTGAAATGTTCAATACAAGTTTGTGAAGTGTGCCTTCTTTGATGTTACTGAGCCATATTCCGTGGAGTTGTGTGGTGTCAACGGGCGACTTGATGAATTGAATATTTTCCTTTTCTCTAAAGGGAAGTCCCGTGATTTCAAGGGAACTATCATTTAAAGAACGGATAACACATTCATAATTCTTAGACTTCTGATAGTTAAGTTGTAGGCTATCATGATTGATTTTGTAGCTATCGAAGTATATAACCGTGTCTCCTATTGCTGGGTCATAAAAGACTTCAGCCCTCGAAATGGTGAGTGTTTGTGCCATGTTCAAAGGTTTCTTACTGACACTTTCCCATTCTCCAAGGAGTTGATGAGCATTGATAACTTGCTTTTCTGTTGTAGAACAGGCAGCTGAAATGAGTAAAGTCAGCGCAGCAAAAAGGATAGAAAATGTCTTCATAACTTGTATTTCTCTTTCAGTTTAAGGACAAAGTCAGTCATGGCTTCACCCTCTTTAGCAATAATAATACCTTGGTTTTTAGCGTACATGAAATAGAAATATGTTGGGGTCTCTATGATTTTATAGAGTTTGTCATAGGGAATATTGCCCTGTTCTAAGTCCGTGTGAGTTTCAATATGGTCGTCAAATAGTGATAGTTTGATTTGGCTTAGACTATTAAACATCTTGTTTTGATCATAAAGTTTACTTGCCTTGCGGTCTCTTCGCTTTCTAACGTTCCAGTTATAAAAGACAATCATGAGGATGTTTAGAAGGAATAAGGCAGCCGTGAGCACCTTACTTTGTAGATGGATAGATAAGAGAACATCGGTCCATATAACAAAAATTACAATGCTAACAATAGTGACTGAGCGTTTGAAATGAAACTCTTTGTCGCTAATAACGCGGTTAAATTGGATGAAATCCTCCTTGGTTGGTTTCCTTGTAATAATGAATTTAGGCTCTTCCATAGCTTTTTTTATAGATTGTTTTCACAAAGATATAAATTTTATTATATATGATTTGCGTTTTACTTCCTTTATTTTAAGAAAACGAAAAGAGTCTCCTTTCTTCGTTGTTCGAATGAAGAAAAGAGACTCTTTTAATGGATTTATACTCTCTTATATGTGGCTTGATAATACTGTTACACAGTGCTCACACTTTCATATAATGAGATTTAGGAAGAGAATACTTTATTTTTTTGTTGGCATTGCAGCCTTCATTTTCTCAGAAGGCTTATAAGCCTTGTTCAAACCAGCAATAATTTCGTTGGTGATATCAAAAGACTTATCAGCATAAAGCAGGTTATCCCCAGCCTTGCTAAGGATTAAACTATAGTGTTTATCCTTGTTATAAACCTTCAAATAGTGCTGAATGCTGTCACGAAGAGCGTTGTTGTATTTCTCCGTTTCAGTCTGGAACTCATTCGTTAAGCGTTGATTGAGTGCCTGTAAATCAGTGTTTTGCTTCTGAAGATTAGCGTTAATAGCTTCTGCTTGCTCACGAGTGTAAGCGTTTTGTTGTACCTTTTGCTGGAAGTTTGCAGCCGCAGCTTGCAGTTGTTGCTGTTTAGCGGCCAAAGTATTCTGGATGTTTTGTCCCTTCTTTTGAAGCAAAAGAGAGTAATCTTTGCAGAATTGATACTGGCTCATGATGCTATCTACCTCAACATAAGCAATCTTTAAACCTTTTGGTGTCGGTTGAGCGGCATCAGATTTCTCGTCTACTTTTGGTGCAGACTGATTACAACTGGTCATAGCTACTGTTGTAATTGCAGCTAAAGCCATTGTTTTTAGAATGTTTTTCTTGTTCATTTCTTTTATGTTATTTTTGATTTTATACAATATTTAGAATGCTTTATTACGCTTTCTTGCTTCTTTGTCTTGATCAATGACACAATGAATACCCTGCTTTCTCAATGCAGCATTGTCGTGAATATGCTGAGAAGTAAACTTTCCTCCTTTTAGAAAGATAATCTTTATGCATAATAACGCAACGGATATAGCAATTATTAACACGCTCAATACTATTGTCTTGATCATTTTTATTACTTTTGCAGTGTACCTTTAAGCAATTAAATATGGGCAAAGGTAATATAAATCGATAAAAGAACAAAATAAAACAAAGTAAAAAGATATAAAAAATGAGTAATGTAGAACTAAGACCTGCTCGCGTGTTTGAGCAGTTTGCAGAGATTAACAAGATTCCACGTCCTTCCAAACATGAAGAGAAAATGGCAGCATATCTTAAGAAGTTTGCTGCCGATCGCCATCTCGAAGTAAAGGAAGATGAAACTGGTAATGTGATTATTCGTAAGCCGGCGACCAAAGGTTTGGAGCATTTAGTAACGACAATCCTACAGAGTCACATGGACATGGTATGTGATAAGTTGGTGGATGTAGACTTTGATTTCCACACAGATGCTATTCAAACCTACGTCGATGGCGAATGGTTGCGTGCGAAAGGAACTACACTTGGCGCAGACGATGGTATCGGTTGTGCGATTGAATTGGCTATTCTTGATAGCAATGATATAGAACATGGACCTATAGAATGTGTGTTCACACGTGATGAAGAGACTGGTTTGACAGGAGCGTTTGGTATGAAGCCGGGTTTCATGACTGGCAAATATCTTATCAATCTCGATTCAGAAGACGAGGGACAGATATTTATTTCTTGTGCAGGAGGTATCAATACAACTGTTACTTACGAGTTCAAACGTGAGGAAGCACCAGCAGATTATTTCTTTATGCAAGCCTCTTTGAAAGGTCTTAACGGCGGACATTCAGGCGATGATATAAATAAGAAGCGTGCAAATGCAATTAAAATCATGGCTCGTTTCCTTTATTTGGAGCAAGAAAAGATGGATCTTCGCTTGTCACAATGGAACTCTGGCAAGATGCATAACGCCATCCCACGCGATGGAAAGATTATATTCGCAGTGCCAAATGACCGTAAGGAAGAGGTAATGGCTGATTGGAATGTGTTTACAGTAGGTGTAGAAGATGAGTTCCATGTAACAGATCCTACGATGCATTGGGCTATTCAAAGTGTAGAACGTCAGCAAGTCATCCCACAGAATGTATCACATGGGCTTATCTTGTCTATGCAAGCACTTGACAATGGTCCGCTTACAACATGTCAAGATGAAGCTATTGCCTACATGGTTGAAACCTCAAGTAATGTTGCAAGCATTCAAAGTGATGCTGAAAAGATTGTGATTGTTGCCAGCCAACGAAGCAATGTAATGAGTAATCTTAAGAATATGGCCAATACAGTAAAGGCTGTTTTTGAATTGAGTGGAGGCAAAGTGGTTCAGAACGACGGCTATCCTGCTTGGAAGATGAACCCTAACAGCAAACTCGTTAAGCTTACAGTAGACGCTTATAAGAAGCTGTTTGAGAAAGAACCCACCGTGAAAGGAATTCATGCGGGGCTTGAATGTGGTCTCTTTTCTGAGAAATATCCCGAGTTAGATATGGTTAGTTTTGGTCCTACTTTGCGTAATGTTCATACACCAGATGAATGTTTGCACATCCCAACAGTACAGATGGTGTGGGATCATTTGCTTGAAATCCTTAAGAATATTCCACAAGAATAAGTTCTAATAAATAGCAAACAAAGAAATAGCCTCACTTTCAATAGTTCTTATAAAGTGCTTTGAAAGTGAGGCTTTTCTATGGGTTGTTCGTTTGATTATCCTTTTTTTGCCTTTAATTTCGTTTGTTTAGTTGTTGTCTTTCCTTTTAATAAATTGATACCAGTGGGGCAGATTGTATTAAAAGGGCAATCATCACATTGCGGTTTTTGGCTCTTGCAAACATATCTTCCGTGCAGTAACAGCCAATGGTGTGCATTACTTACATCAGCTTCAGGAATGTGTTTTAAGAGTTCCAACTCTACTTTTAGGGGAGTATTTGCTGCTTCTGGAACCAAGCTTAGGCGGTGACTAACGCGATATACATGCGTATCTACTGCTAAGGTAGGCTTTCCAAACCATACCGATTGAACGACATTTGCTGTTTTTCTGCCTACACCGGGAAGCTGAGTTAACTCTTCTGTGTTGTCAGGAACCTTGCCATTGAATCCCTCTACCAGTATCTTTGACATCTCACTCAAATGATGTGCCTTTGCATTGGGATAGCTCACACTCTTTATTAGCTCAAAGATGTCCTCCCAATTTGCCTTTGCCATAGCCTCTGCGGTTGGGTAATGGCGAAACAATTCGGGGGTAATCATGTTGATACGCTTATCTGTACATTGTGCACTTAGCAATGTTGCAACAATCAATTGGAATGCACTTCCAAAGTCAAGTTCCGTAGTTACAGGACCTTGTTTCTGTCGAAAATAATTTAGAATATAGTCAAATCTTTCTTTTCTTGTCATGCAACAAAAGTATAAAAAATATAGTATCTTTGCAAAAAATAAAAGAGAAAAGGCTATGGATGCAAAAAGAATATTGCGTTATTTACGTGATTTATCAGCCAATAACAATAGAGATTGGTTTCAGGAATATAAACAAGAATATAATGTTTGCAGGCAGAATTTTGAGGAAGGAGTAACACAAGCCGTTGCAACGATTGCGCAGTTTGATGCTTCTATCTCGCATATCACTCCCAAAGATGCTTGCTATCGTTTCAATCGTGATACGCGTTTCAGTGAAGATAAGCGCCCTTATAAAGACCATCTTGGTACTTATATCTGTGCGCATGGCAAGAAATCGTTGCGTGGAGGCTATTATCTCCATTTGCAACCCGGCCAGTGTATGCTTGGTGTTGGTAGCTATTGGTTGCCTACCAATATCCTAACGGCTTGCCGAAATGAGATTATGGGGAATATTGATGAATGGAGAAAATGTGTTGAAAACGGGAAGTTTATCAAACTTTTTGGCTATCCTAACGAAGGAAAATGGGGCGATCCATGTGGCAAGGGCTTTGGATTGGAGTGTCTAAAGACTGTTCCTAAAGGCTTTCCACGTGATTATGAGTTTGTGAAATACTTGCGAATGAAGGATTATTGCTGTTGGCACGCTGTTCCAGATGACTTTTTTGATGGCGATGGCTGGCTCAAAGAGATTGTTGATATCTTTAAGACAGCCAAACCAGCAATGGACTTTATGAACAATGTTATTGACGATTACGAATAAAATCTTCGGCACGTTGTAGGTCTTCGGGAGTGTCGATACCAACCGTTTCGACATTCGTGATGCCTACTTTCACACGATATCCATTCTGCAACCAACGCAGTTGTTCGAGACTTTCGGCCAATTCGAGAGAAGATTGTGATAGTTTTGTAATCTCTCTTAATACGTCTTTGCGATAAGCATAGATGCCCAAATGTTTCAAAAATGGGTAGTTTTCCAACCAGTTTTGCTTGTCAACACTGCGTACAAAAGGGATGATGCTTCGGCTGAAATACATAGCATAGCCACGATTGTCGACAACAATCTTCGGAGAATTTGGGTTCTCAACGGCTTCCATATCATCGAAAGGCTTTCCTAAAGTGGCTATCTGTGTGTGGTCATCATCAAAACAATGGCATAAGGTTTCTATTTGACTTTGTGCTATAAAAGGTTCATCTCCCTGAATATTCACTACAACATCAAAGTCGCCTCCAATCTTTTCGAATGCTTCTTCGATGCGGTCTGTGCCGCTGTGATGTTCAGTTGAGGTCATCACTGCTTTGCCTCCAAACGCTAATACTTTATTATATATGCGCTCATCATCCGTTGCTACAAAGACCGCATCAAGCACTTTATTTGCTTGTTCGTATACATGTTGAATGACAGGTTTGCCTGCCAACAACGCTAAAGGTTTGCCCGGGAAGCGTGAAGAGCCATAACGGGCAGGGATTAATCCAATAAATTTCATTTTCGTTTAATGTTTATTGTTATCGCAAAGATAATGAAAAATCTTATATAGTCATGCTAATTCTATTTCAAAAATAAATCTGGTTTTCGATAATAAGATAGTAAAAATGTGTTTCTCTATGGTTTATTCAATTGTAAAAAGGCTTATATTGCGTTGCGATTTGCATGATTTCATGGCATGAAATGACGCAGATAATGCAGTTGTTTGACGCAGATTGCGGGATGTATCAATGGGCTTCAAAGTGCTTTTTAAGTAGTATCACATTGTGTGTTGAATAAAAAGAAGTTTCTTTTCCTTATAAAAAAGAAGGCTCCCATGCCCTTATTAGCATGGAAGCCCTGTGTATTTGGAGGATGATGTTTAGCTCAATGTAGCAACAAGCATCCAAACCTTCTTCTCCTGACCAGTCAGATAGTCGTCTATCATGGCTACAGTTACTTCGTCGTCAGCCTCTTGTGCAGCTGCCAAAACGAGGCGTTCCTGTGCAATGATAAGCTTATATACGTCGAGAATATACTTCAAGCCCTCAAACTTCTCAGGCTCAAAACCATTTTCTTTCAGTTGAGATATCTTGAGATATTCGCTGAAACGGTTCTCAGGACGTGCATCTAACTGCAACAAACGCTCTGCAACTTGGTCTACTTTCTCTGCAGCTTCATTGTATTCACTTTCATAAAACTCGTGGAGTTGATAGAATTTGTCACCCTTTACGTTCCAATGGAAACCGCGAAGATTAGCATAATATACTTGGAGATCAGCCAACAACTGATTTAATTCCTTTACAACCTTTTCTACTTTCTTGGCATCTAAGCCTGTAAAATCTAAATTTTTCATTGTCTTAATTTTTTTAATTAATTACTGAATATATACAGAATAACTCTATTTTTTAATCTTTTACTTTTGCAAAGATATAGAAAGGGGAGGAAAATTGCAACAGATAGAATCTATAAAGGAATAGTTTTTAAATATAGGTTGGTATATAAATTGCTGATAATAAACATTTTATGCTTTAATAAGTAGATGTGTTTAGATAGATAATTACCTACAAATGATGATGATAAAATAGATAGTTCTTATCCTTGTTTATGTTTAAACTCGCAGTGTGTTTTGGCATCTTGGTTTCTATATACCTATGTACGTAGGAGTAGTTTGGCTTATTCTTTAGGTAAATGAAATTTGATGGATTGACTAAAGATAATCAAAGCGCGTGGTTCATTCGTTCTATAAAAAACGCTAACTAATTTTGTTTTGTTCCATTATTTTCTTATCTTTGGCCTTGAAACTATAATTGCAAATACAGTGAAAAAACTTATATTATTCACATACGCTTTGCTTATGCCTCTGTTTTTGTCGGCACAAAAGATAGTCTTGGGTTCTTGTACAACGCATGACGGCGGGCAATATAAGGGACAAATGATGAATGGAAAGCCTAATGGAAAGGGCCATACCACATTTAAGAATGGCGATACCTATGAAGGCGAATACATCAAAGGTAAGCGTGAAGGATATGGAACTTATTCATTTTCTGATGGAGAACGGTATGAAGGTCAATGGTTTCAAGACCAACAACACGGCCGAGGAACCTATTTCTTTGCCAATAACAATAAATATGTAGGACTTTGGTTTCGTGATTATCAGCAAGGACAGGGCACGATGTATTACTATAATGGTGATAAGTATGAAGGCAACTGGGCTCAAGATAAACGCGAAGGAAAGGGTAAATACACCTATTCCAGTGGTGCGTATTATGATGGTCAGTGGAAAAACGACCAGAAAAATGGGCATGGTTTCTTTGATTGGGGCGACGGAACAACCTATGATGGCATGTGGGCGAACAATCAACGGTCTGGCAAAGGGACGAATAAGTATGCCGATGGAGATGTATATGTTGGTAACTGGGCTGATGATATACAGAATGGACGCGGTATATATAAGTTTCAAAATGGCGATGTTTATGAGGGAGATTATGTCCAAGGAGAACGTACTGGAGAAGGGATCTTCAAGTATGTGAATGGAGATCGCTATACAGGTCATTTTGAAGAAGGAGCCAAAAGCGGTCAAGGCACGTTTGAATGGCGTTCTGGTGATGTCTATGTTGGACAGTGGAAGAACGATTTGCAGAATGGTTACGGGAAGTTAACAAAGAAAGCCGGTGACACCTTTGAAGGCAATTTCAAGAATGGAAAGATAGATGGTGAGGTGATTATTCATTATGCAAATGGAAGTCGTTTCAAAGGAAGTTATAAGAAAGGTATGCGCAATGGTCCTGCAATTGAAGAGGACAAAGACGGCAATCGCTTTGAAGGTAGTTATGTAGATGACCGACGTGATGGACGATTTGTAGAGAAAGACCGAAACGGAAACGTCACTCGTTCTGGCCGATATGAATCAGGGCGTCGTTTTGAGGATTAAGGATTAGAATTTAATTTCAACGAAAATGATAATCGATAAAATTGCAAATCTGCACAAATATGTGGTATTAAATCCTTTGTTTAGTGCTGTAGAGGCATTTCTACAAACCCATAATCTCATGCAACTTGCCGAAGGACAGCATCTGATAAAAGGGAATGACCTGTTTGCAAACATAGAGGTTTGCAAGGGGAAACAAAAGGATGAGGCTGTGATAGAGTTTCATAGAGAAATGATAGACATTCAGATACCTTTGTCTTCTGATGAGATTTTTGGGTATAGTCCCGTTGAAGATTTGCCCGAAGTAGACTTTGATGTGGAAAGAGATATCGCTAAAGTACCAGGTGTTATGCCACAAAACTATGTCAAAGTGAAGCGTGGTCAGTTTATCATTTTCTTTCCACAAGATGGTCATGCGCCATGTATTGCCGATGGAAAAAGTTTTAAGAAAGCCATATTCAAGGTGAAAAATAATTGTATTTAGCTATGGAAACAAAGAAGGGAAGCTCGAAAAGAGCAGTTAAAAGAACAACAAAAGAACAGAAAGTTGTAAAGCATATAGGTCTTGTTAAAAAAGATCCTTTTTTGGAACCTTATGAAAATGCGATACGAGGGCGCCATGACCATGCGCTGTGGAAATTGTCACAATTGACAAATAACGGCAAGAAGAGTTTGTCGGACTTTGCAAATGGATACAATTACTATGGGCTTCATAAGCTTTCTCGCGGTTGGGTTTTCAGAGAATGGGCCCCAAATGCTACTGCAATCTATTTGGTAGGAGACTTCAATGACTGGCAGGAGGAAGAGAAATATCTTGCGAAGCGCATTGAAGGAACAGGAAATTGGGAACTCCGATTGCCCGAAAAAGCCTTGCATCATGGTGATTTATACAAGATGCATGTGAAGTGGAATGGGGGAGAAGGTGAGCGTATTCCCGCGTGGGCTACACGCGTTGTACAAGATGAAATGACGAAAATCTTCTCTGCACAAGTATGGAATCCGAAAGAAAGCTATCAGTGGAAAAAAGATAAATTCAAGGCTCAAACCTCTCCATTACTGATTTATGAGTGCCATATTGGTATGGGACAAGACGCAGAAAAGGTTGGAACCTATACGGAATTTAAGGAAAATGTGTTGCCACGAATCATAAAAGATGGTTATAATTGCATTCAGATTATGGCGATACAAGAACATCCTTATTATGGTTCTTTTGGTTATCATGTGAGTTCTTTCTTTGCTCCTTCGAGCCGATTTGGCACTCCCGAGGAATTAAAAGCTCTGATTGATGAAGCCCATGCCAAAGGAATTGCAGTCATTATGGACATTGTTCATTCGCATGCTGTAAAGAATGAAGTTGAAGGTTTGGGGAATTTGGCAGGCGATCCTAATCAATATTTCTATTCCGGAGAACGTCGCGAACATCCTGCTTGGGATAGTCTTTGCTTTGATTATGGCAAAGATGAGGTGATGCACTTCCTGCTTTCTAACTGTAAATATTGGCTAAACGAGTTCCATTTTGATGGCTTCCGGTTTGATGGAGTTACTTCAATGCTTTATTATAGTCATGGATTGGGCGAAGCCTTTGGTGGATATGGTGATTATTTCAATGGTCATGAAGACGATAATGCCATTTGTTATCTCACTTTAGCCAATAAACTTATTCACGAAGTAAACCCCAAAGCGATTACAATTGCAGAAGAAGTTAGTGGCATGCCAGGCCTTGCTGCCAAGTTTGAAGATGGCGGTTTTGGTTTCAATTACCGCATGGCGATGAATATTCCAGACTTTTGGATTAAGACCATTAAAGAGCAAAAGGATGAGAATTGGAAGCCAAGTTCAATCTTCTGGGAGGTTAAAAATCGGCGTGCGGATGAGAGAACAATCTCTTATTGCGAGAGCCACGACCAGGCGTTAGTAGGGGATAAGACGCTCATTTTCCGTTTGATTGATGCTGATATGTATTGGCATTTCAAGATTGGAGATGAAAACGACGTTGCTTTTCGAGGCATTGCACTCCATAAGATGATTCGTTTGGTAACCGCTTCCACCATAAACGGAGGCTATCTTAACTTCATGGGTAATGAGTTTGGCCATCCCGAATGGATTGATTTCCCACGAGAAGGAAATGGCTGGAGCTATAAATACGCTCGTCGGCAATGGAATTTGGTCGACAACAAAGAACTTGATTATCATTTCTTGGGTGATTTTGATCGAGAAATGTTGAAAGTAATCAAGAGCGAACGAAACTTTATCAACACCGAGGTACGTGAGATATGGCACAACGATGGCGACCAAGTCTTGGCTTATATGCGTGGAGATTTACTCTTCGTTTTCAATTTCTCACCCACAACTTCTTTTACGGACTATGGTTTTCTTGTGCCCGTTGGTAGTTATGATGTAGTGCTCGACAGCGACAACAAATGCTTTGGAGGAAATGGTTTCAATGATGATTCCTTAACTCATCTGACAAACTACGACCCTCTTTATGTCAATGAACATAAAGAATGGCTGAAACTCTATCTGCCGGCACGCACTGCTTTGGTGCTAAAGAAAAATTAATATTAATAGATGTCACCTCTCTTTTCAAAAACATACGGCTCACGTCCTTATATAATAATGTGTGCCTTGTTCTTCGTAGTCTTCACGTTTAGTTATCTGTTTTGCTATCAAGATAACCTGTTGGCTATGATGCAACACATACTTTCAAACGGACAGACCCATTACAATCGGTTGATAGGGGCAATAATCATCACTTCGTTGCTGATGTTGTTGCAGCTCGTGCTGTATGTTGTGACGCATTTGAATGGTCGTCTTCATATCCTGACGTATGTTCCCTCAATTGTTTTGCTCACCACTTTAACCGCAGTTGACGGGAACTATACGAACGGAATAACAATTGGGAAATGGTGGTGGATAGCGCCGTTGATTATCATTCTCGATGCTATTGCCCTCTTTTATGCGCGTCAATTACAAGATTATGATTCCTCTGAAGGTGAATTTGGTTTCTTCAGTAGAACGTCGTGGATAAACTATTGCGGACTGACGGCTTTGTTTATGTTAGTGATGTTTGGGGCAAATCATCAGCGCGTGCTTCACATGCGCTTGGATGTTGAACAATGTATAGCCTCGCAAAATTATAAGAAAGCTACAGCAATCTATGCACGTGCGCTGCAAACAGATTCGTCTTTAACCAATCTTCGTGTCTACTCGCTATCGTTGTCTGGGCAACTCCCCGAGCGATTGTTCGAATATGCTTTGGTAGGAGGGTCAGCCGTTATGTTGCCAAGTAATCCCAATGTGCATTATCTTCTTTGCGGACAAGCCCCCTTATATCAGCATTTGGGAGGAATGTTTCGGCAGAAAATGAGTACGATGCACTATTTACGCTTTATCCATCAGCATCATTTGGCAACCAAGGCAGCGCATGATTATCTGCTTTGCGCTTATTTGATGGACGGCAATTTAGATTCATTTGTGCATGCAATCGGAAAATATTATGATCTCAAGAAACCACTGCCCAAACATTATCGCGAGGCTCTTGTGCTTTATAATCATTTGCGATCAAATCCGTATGTTGTCTATCACAATAGTGTTATGGAAGCCGATTTCACTGATTTCCAAACTTTGATAAAGCAATATAGTGATGCTCGGCAGCGCATCGCAGCTATCCGCGACACCTATGGCAACACCTATTGGGCATATTATTATCAATTGAAACATTAGTGCGCAGACCTCTTATAAACTGATATTTTTCTTCTTCAAATAAGAAAAGATTTTGTATGAAATGGCGCTTCATTTGATTTTATTTCTTTAATTTTTTGGTCAATTCGAAATAATATTCTACCTTTGCGCCAGTTTCTAAACAAATAAGAAGTTGAGATTAACAGAGAAT
>ERZ772945.107-NODE-107-length-63606-cov-9.735158_pt1 | contig 63606 bp, 64 predicted proteins | sample MGYA00511681_ERZ772945 | MGnify/ENA primary metagenome ERZ772945 (study PRJEB29015, sample SAMEA2737943) | human oral metagenome | biome: human oral; feature: human-associated habitat; material: dental | place: China | collected 2143 ...
ATAAAATTTACAATAAACATAACGACAACGATCAAGCAAAAACATCCTTATAAACAATAAAGGAGTCTAAAAGAGGCTATATTACCCCTATAAAATACAAGAATAGGTAAGCGAGCTTGTTAGCTCCTAAGGCTAGCGCGACTACCAATTCCGCCACATCCGCATAATCTGATTATATCAAAGTAAATTCTACTTATCAACTACACATGCTTATGCTAAAATTAAATCAATAGACCAAGGAGGATTAATGAATAAAGTTGCGAAATATTTGAATGAACATCTGAGCGGCGAAGTTGTATCGCAGGATTTTGCGCTGAGCCAGTTTGAAGTCGACAACGGACTTTTGGCTCGTCGGCCGGAAATGGTTGTTCGGGCGGCTAATATGAATGACATTAGAAAAGTGATGCGGTTTTGTTCACAATTAGCGGAAAAAGGTCATGTTTTGCCGGTATTTATTCGTGGCTGTGGTACGGATGAGACGGGTGCGGCAGTGAATAAAGGTATCGCAATTGATGAAAAAGCTTACATGAATCGTGTGGTTGGTATTGATCCTCGCCAGCAGCTAATTCATGCTCAAGCAGGAATTTCGCTTTCGGCAATTAACGCAACTTTGTCGACTCATAAAGGCTTAGGTTTGCCACGCACTTCATATGTTGTAGAAGATGGTACGATTGGTGGCGCTATCAGTACTGCTCCTGCTGGCATGTTGCCTGGAAGTCACGGTTATTTTGCTAGCACTGTCCAACAACTAGAAGTCGTTCTGAGCAACGGCGATGTCATCCAGACCGGTCGAATATCTCGACGTGATCTGAGCAAGAAAAAAGGTTTGTCGACGTTTGAGGGTGAGATTTATCGAGAGGTTGATAACTTAATTTCGGACAATGCTGAGTTGATCGCCCAGATGGATCCAGATTTGCCGGATACTGTAGGCTATAGTGGAATTTCCCGGGTTAAGCAAAAGGATGGTTCGTTCGATTTGACACCGTTATTTATTGGCAGTCAGGGAAGCTTGGGTATAATTTGTGAAGTCATTATGAAAGCTCAATTCGTCCACCCAGAATATTCGGTTGTTGCGGCTTCGTATAAGAAATTGTCAGACGCCCAGTCGGCCGTCGAGCTGGTAATAAAGAATAAAGCTTCCTCTGTGGAGATAATTGACGGGCGATTCTTCCGTCAGGCAGCCAGCGTGGGAAAGGTTGTTGAGTGGGCGCCAAAAGAATGCTTTAAGGGTGCTGTAGTCCTGGCTATTTTTGATGATTTTTCAGACCGAGCGCGGAATAAAGCCGCAAAGAAATTGACCCGAAAATTGGAATCATCAGAAGCGGTTGATATAAAAACATTACATTTAGAAGAGCAGGACCTGTTCAGTTTGCATTCGGTTTTGGCGCTAGCAGAAAACCCAAGCGAACCACACATGATTACGCCACGTGCGTTTTCTGGTATTTTAATGGCGCCAGAGAAAATGGATAGTTTCATCGGCGATTTGAAATCTCTGGAGGCAAAGTACGGTGTGAATCTTCCGGTATTTATTGACTTTTCGAGTGATTACATCGCATTATATCCAACGTTTGACAGTAAAAAGGTGAGCGAGCGTCAGAAGATCTTGCAATTGCTGACTGAAATCGCGCAGATTATTGAAAAATACGGTGGTTCATTTGCGGGCTTTGGTGGTGATGGAAGGTTAAAGGCCAACTTCATTTATAAAAATCTGCCAGATGATGAAAAGCAATTGTATGCTAAGGTGAAACAGATTTTTGATCCGTCTAACATTTTCAATCCAGGCATGAAGGCTGAGGCGCAACCAAAAGAGCTGGCCTCAGAACTAAATGCGTGGTGTAAGCTGCGTAATCAAGCTTGATGTCGGATTAAATTTGGGCTATAATAACGCGTAGACCACGCGGATGTGGCGGAATTGGTAGACGCGCTAGCTTCAGGTGCTAGTGTACGCAAGTACGTGAAGGTTCAAGTCCTTTCATCCGCACCAAGAATTGAAATTTTTCACCATAAGAAAATCACCCGTAGTCAGGGTGATTTTTATTATCTTAAACTCAGAGTCTACATGACAGGCAATCGTAAAAGAACAATTACCTGCCATGTAGACACGGGGCGTCTACGAGATACACCTGCAGTACTGATAAAGTCGATAGATCCGAATGGACTCAAATTCATCAGACTTCTTCAAGATGCCGCCTGCACGCTTGACCCTTCGGAGTAGCTCAAGGAGTGCGTTCGTATGACTGTCCACAGAAGTTTTATACGCGTGCTCTCTGTATGGCAGTTCCTCAATGCACCATTTAGACCGAGCTGAAATAGCATCAATGCATACTTGAGCCTGAGAGTAAACTTCTTCCCCGATTTGCGTCAACGTAGAGCCGTAATTTTCGCGGCACAGAGACGTAGCATAGCTCTTCATTGCCTCCATTGCCTTCATCGCATCGTGATTCATCCGTCGAAATCCCTGCCGCTCCTCTGATGGAACTTTTAGGGATAGGGATGCAGTTCCCCATTGACAAAGGAGACGATTAAATTCGAGATAACTCGAATGTGCGTCATTGATGAGATGACTAATCGCTTCTACGGCATAGGTGGACATGGTCTTCACCTTTCTGTGTTCTCTCATCTACGTGAGTGCAGTGTACTGTGTTCTTTACAATACAAGATGAGATTCCATCTCTCTTATGATAGGTTAAAAAGAAATAAAACCTCATCTTGTATTCGATTGCCTGTCAAAGTTCACTTTCGGATAAGGATTTACTCAACTTATCAACGAAAGCTGTCTTTATTTATACCATACTTGTTTTAAAAAGTCAATAGAAGCGCTGGGCTTTGCTCTTTATCTAGTATTTTTGCTAAAATAACAGAGATGGAAGATAGAAGAAACGTAATTGATAAGTTTAAGGGCCGGAGCGAGGCAGAGATTATGAAAGAACTGGACGCCAAGGATCGCGGCTTGGTGATTGCTCTGGAGAACACCGAGCGGGACTTTAATATGGGGACAATTGTCAGGAGCGCTAATGCGTTTGGTGTGCGGCAGATTTATGTGATTGGCAGGCGACAATGGAACAAGCGCGGCGCCATGATGACGGATAAATATCTTCACATTACGTATTTGGCGACGACCGAAGAATTTGTTGAGAAGATGCGTAATGAAGGCAGAGAAATTATTGCAATTGATAATATCCCGGGGAGTGTTAATATGTCGCAGACGAGTTTACCGAAGCGTGCGGTGCTAGTGTTCGGCCAAGAAGGCCCGGGGATCTCTGAGGAAATGGCGCAAGCGGCGGGCAAGATTGTCGCCATCGAACAATTCGGCTCGACTCGCTCCATCAACGTCGGTGCGGCAGCGACCGTGGCGATGTATTGCTGGCTGCAGCAAAATGTGCTATAATAACCCCATGATTTCATTCAAATTCCATCACCCACACGTGTTGCCGAGGTAGGACTCTTATTTTTTTATTGTATGCGCCGAGTTCTGCCTCGGCGTTTTTGATTGCTATAAATGATAAATAATGACATAATGGAGCTAACATGAGCAGTTTATCTACACAAAGTTACAAAGGTTCACGGGACTATTTTCCAGAGGAAAAGCGTCTGCAGAATTATATTTTCAACGTTTGGCACAAGACGGCGGAGAGTTTTGGTTACGAAGAATACGGCGCGCCGCTATTGGAGCCGCTTGATATTTATCTAGCAAAGTCAGGTCAAGAACTGGCGGGTGAGCAAACCTACGCCTTCGAGGACCGTGGCGGTCGAATGGTGGCGATCCGTCCAGAGATGACGCCGTCGATTTCTCGAATGGTAGCCGCCAAGCGTCAGGAGCTAGCCATGCCAGCCAGGCTGTATTCGATTGCTAATTTTATGCGTTATGAGCGGCCGCAGCGGGGGCGTGAACGCGAGTTTTGGCAACTGAATGCAGATTTGTTTGGCGTAGATGGTGCGGCAGCGAATGCGGAGATTATTGAACTAAGTCACGCTAGTGTGATGAACTTTGGCGCCAAGCAAGAGATGTTTACTGTCAGAGTAAATAATCGCCAATTGATTAATCGGCTAATGAGTCAATTCCTGAAACTTGATATTGTTGGATCGACGATGATGATGAAGTTGCTGGATAGGAGAAATAAGATTCCCACTGAAGAATTTAAGCGTCAGGCAATTGAGATTTTTGGCACACAAGCGTCAGAGGGGCTACCGAAGTTGGCAAAAATGATTAGTATGAAGTCGGTTGATGATCTGCCAAGCGAGCTAGCGGATGACGACAGTGTTAAGCAGCTGCGTGAAGTAATGAAACTGCTTCGTCAAAAAGGTATTGAAAATGCGGTGTTTGACGTCACGCTGATGCGCGGTTTGGATTATTACACTGGTATGGTGTTTGAGTTGTTTGATAATTCGCCAGAGAATAACCGAGCGTTGTTTGGCGGTGGACGATATGATGGACTAGTTGGGCTATTTGGTGTTGAGCCGATTTCAACGGTAGGTGTTGGCATGGGCGCTACGACTATGCAGCAATTCTTAGAGGTTCACGATTTATTGCCTAAATTAAAATCTAAGACAGACGTCTATATAATTCCGGTATCTAAGGAGTCGTTAGCGGGCGCGGATGATTTGGCGCGAAAATTACGCAGCGAAGGCGTGCGGGCTGAACTGGACATTACCGGGCGAAAAATTGACAAGCAGATAAAAGCGGCGCTGAAAAAACAAATTCCGTTTGCCGTATTTGTGGGCGAAGAAGAAATTGCTAGCGGCGCGTACACGGTTCGCAATTTGGTGGAGTCTGATGAGCAGAAAGTTGGCGCTGAGCGGATTGTGACAATTGTCAAGGATCGTCGATATGATGGCGATGAAGATGCGCTGTTTGAGCTCTAATCTGATATCTGTTATAATTAGTCTTTATGAAGACGACTGTAAAAAAATTATCAGATACTAAAGTTCAATTGACGATTTCTCTGGGTGCGAGTGAGTTAGCTGATGCCGAGCAGGTTTCTCTGACGAAGTTGGCTCGTGACATTAAGGTTCCAGGATTCCGTAAAGGCAAAGTTCCGGCAAGCGTGGCCGCTAAGCACGTCGACCCTAATGTCCTACAAGAGCAGATTTTAGAGAACGCTTTATCAAAAGCGGTGGCTGAAGCATTTTTACAGGAAAAATTGCAGGCCTTGGACCGCCCAAGCATTGAGGTTAAGAAATTTGTGCCGGGTGCTGAATTAGAATTTACGGCTGAAGTTGAGATTATCCCACCGGTGAAGCTGGGTGATTATAAAAAGCTGAAGGCAAAAAAAGAAACAGCTAAGGTTGAAGATAAAGAAATCGATGACGTCATTGAGCGAATTCGTAAAAATTATTCTGAAAAGTCAGAAGTAAAGCGTGCAGCTAAAGCTGGCGATGAAGCGGTAATCGACTTTACGGGAAAGAAAGACGGCGTAGCTTTTGAGGGTGGTTCAGCGAAGGAATATGGCCTGAAGCTTGGTGACGGTCAATTTATTCCAGGCTTTGAAGAGGGTGTGATCGGTCATAAAGCTGGTGAGGAATTTGATTTGAAATTGAAATTCCCAGAAGATTATCACGCTGATAATTTGGCTGGTCAAGACGTTGTCTTTACTGTAAAAATCCATAAAGTTAACGAGCTGAAATTGCCAGAGCTGAATGATGAATTTGCAGCAAAGTGTGGTCCTTTTACAGAGATGAAGGAAGTAAAAGCAGACATCAAGCGCGAACTAACCATGCAAAAAGAGCGTGAAGCTGATGAGAAGTTTAAGGACGCGCTGGTTAGTGAATTGGCGGAGAAGAGTAAGGCGGCGCTACCAGAGCTTTTGGTTGAAGATCAATTGCGGTCAATTGAACGTGATTTGACGCAGAATTTGATGTATAGCGGACTAAGTTTGGATAGCTACTTGAAGACTCAGGGCTTTAAGGACAAAGACGAGTGGACAAAGAAAGAGGCTCGTCCAGCTGCGGAAAAGCGCGTTAAGGCTGGTCTGGTTTTGGCGGAATTGTCAAAAGAATTGAAGATCGAGGCTTCTCGTGATGAAATCCAGAAGCAGATTGACTTCTTTAAGCAGCAATACGGTAAAGACAAGAAAATGTTGGAGCAATTTGATAATCCAAATGTACACCGTGATATCGCTAATCGAATGATTACCGATAAAACTGTTGCTAAATTGATGGAATTGAACACAGCGAAATAGTATGAACTCGCCCAAATCCTACCTCATCCCTACAGTCATCGAGAAGTCGGCTGATGGCGAGCGTGCGTTTGATATTTATTCGCGGCTGCTGAATGAGCGGATTATTTTCCTTGGCGAAGAGGTTAACGAGCATACCGCCAACAGCGTGGTGGCGCAGCTACTGCACCTGGCGTACGTTGACCCAGAGGCAGATATTTCGCTATATATCAATAGCCCAGGCGGCAGCGTCTATGATGGCATGGCGATATATGACACCATGAATTTTATCAAGCCAGATGTGGCGACCTATGGTATTGGCTTGCAGGCCAGTATGGGCGCATTTTTGCTCAGCTCTGGCGCCAAGGGTAAGCGGTTCTGCTTGCCGCACGCCAAAGTGATGATTCATCAGCCGTCCTCTGGCACTCGTGGCAAGGCGACCGACATGGAAATTGATCTGAAAGAGACGTTGGGGGTAAAGGAGATGCTGGCCAAAATTATGGCCAAAAACACCGGACAGAAACTCAGTAAGGTCAAGGCCGACATGGAGCGTGACTACTGGATGAGTCCTCAGGAAGCGGTGCGGTATGGGCTGGTGGATAAGGTGCTGAGCAAGCTGGCATAGGCCCCAAGAAGCCTCCCGCCACGATTCATAAATGTATTCAATATGACGTGACGTTGTTAAAACTACCGCTGATTTTGCTTGCGGTTAAGCTGAGATGTTGTCATAATTAAGAAAAGGCAAGGAGGGATTATGAGGCAATATCTAGACGCGTTACAGCAGGTTCGTGACACCGGCGTACAAAAAGGTGACCGCACCGGCACCGGCACCACGGAAGTGTTCGGCGTGCAAACGCGCTATGATTTGGCGGATGGGTTTCCGGCGATGACCACCAAGAAACTGTATTTTAACAGTGTGGCGCATGAGCTGCTGTGGTTTCTCAAAGGCACGGGTAATATTGAATATCTAGTACAAAACGGCGTGCACATCTGGGACGAGTGGCCGTACAAGAATTATTTGGAAAAAACCGGTCAGAGTATCCCTGAGATCAATGGCGAGGAGTGGCGTGCTGGCATGAAAACATTTATCGGTAAAATCGCGACTGATCACGCCTTTGCTGAGGAGTGGGGCGATCTGGGGCCAGTCTACGGCGTGCAGTGGCGCAAATGGCCAGACGGCAAGGGCGGGACGATTGACCAAATCAAAAATGCCATCGACATGATACAGAATAATCCGACATCGCGACGCAATATCGTTAGTGCTTGGAATGTGGCGGAAATTGATGATATCGCCCGAGCTGGTGGACTGCCGCCGTGCCACGCCATGTTCCAGTTCAATGTTCGCCCGGGTGAAAATGGCGAGAAAGATAAGTTGGATCTGGCGCTGACGCAGCGTTCGGCGGACATGTTCCTGGGCGTGCCGTTTAATATCGCCAGTTATGCATTGCTACTATCTATGGTCGCTCAGGTGACAGATAAGCAGCCGGGTGAATTCGTCCATACGCTAAATAGTGCGCATATTTATAATAATCACCGCGCGCAGGTTGACGAACAGCTATCGCGTCAGCCGCTGCCGCTGCCGAAACTGTGGCTGAATCCTGACATCAAGAACATCGATGATTTCACCATTGACGATATTCGCCTGGAGGATTATGAACATCACCCGCCAATTAAGGCGCCGATTGCGGTGTAAATTGCCGTCATTCTACAATTTTTCGTCGGTAAGTCACAAAATCAAAAGCGTAGGCATTGGCTTCGTCTGCTGGGTAGCAGACGCGGTCGGTCTCTTCCCAGGTGGTCGTGTCAATATCCGGGAAAAATGTGTCAGTGTCTGAAAATACAGCATCAACCTCGGTGGCGTAAATAGTATCAATTTCTGGGGTGTCTAGTGCGTCTTTATAAACCTGCGCACCGCCGATAATAAAAGTCGGATATCGTGACAAAGCTAAGGCGCTCTGTAAATTCATGGCTGTTAACACTTTCTTAACGCCAGTGGGACGCGAGGAAATAACGATGTTCTCGCGGTCTGGTAGCGGACGTGAGCCGATTGACTCAAAGGTTTTTCGGCCCATAATGACATTGCCGCCTTTGGTTAGCTTCTTAAAATGTGCCAAATCTGCCGGTAAGCTCCGGCCCCACGGCAAATCACCATTTCGTCCAATAGCACGATTTTTATCATAGGCAACAACAATGGCTTTCTTCATAATTTTAGTCTATCATGATGTAAAATTTACGGAAAGCTTGATGGAAATGCGGAAACTTGCCATAATGAGATTTGGTAGAAAAATCACGCAATGGGAGGTTTTTAGTGAGCGTGTATTCAAATAAAGATATATTGGCGGCAATTGATGACGGGACAATCGTCTGTACGCCGTTTAATCCAAAAAACGTATCAGAGGCCAGCTTAGATTTCACGCTAGGCTTTAATTTTTATAAACAGGAATATGACGAGATATCTCGGGTGTATAATCCGTTTGACGAGGCGGAAGTGGATCGATATTTTAAAGGGCCACTGACGGCAGTACCGCATGCCGAGTGGTGTAAGCGGCATGGCTTTCGAGAGTTTCAAAATATTCCGCCAGATCATCCGATAATCGTCTTAAAGCCTGGTGAGCGAATTTTAGCACATACGCATGAATTTGTAGGGATTCGGGCGCACGGTGGCGCGGCTGAGGTGAAAAGTCGTAGCTCGTGGGGTAGAAATGGCGTGGCAGTGTGTTTTGATGCGGGCTGGGTTGATCCGGGTTATATTAATCGGATTACGCTTGAGATTTACAATTTGAATAAACACGAAAGTGTAGTACTGCCTGTCGGCGAGCGCATTGGGCAGCTGATTTTTCATCACACTGGCCCGGTTGACGGCGGTTACGCTAGTGGTCGTGGTGGTATGAGTGGTAAATATCAGCACACTGATGATTTGGATGAATTGATAAAAACTTGGCGACCTGAAATGATGCTGCCGCGAGCCTTTAAGGATAATCGGCATAAACCGATGGAAATTCCGGGTCTAAGCGAGGGGATTTTATAATGATGACTGGCTCAATGTTCCGTTGGCGGACGAAAGAAAAAGAATATAATAATCATAAGAAAAGTAATAGATCTGAAAGTTGTGACTTCTGTCAATTGGTGGCGCAACACACGAGTCAAGTCGTAGAAGAGACGCAGTATTGTCTAATCATTAAAAATCGATTTGGCTATGATTTTTGGGACGGCTGCGGTGTGAGTGACCATCTGATGGTGATACCTAAGCGGCACGTCGATTCGTTGGCGAATTTGAAGGACGAGGAAAAAATTGACTATATTAATCAGGTTGCTAGGTTTGAATCTAGCGGCTATTCAATTTACGCTCGAGCCCAAGGCAGCAAAACCAAGTCGATGATACATCAGCATACTCACTTGATAAAAATTGATGGCAAAACGAAAAAATGGCTGGTATTTTTACAGAAGCCGCATATTGTAATTACGAGGTGATGATGGCTAGTTTAGGAAAATATATTGTTATTGAAGGCAATGATGGAACGGGCAAATCAACGCAGGTGGCTAAGTTGGCGAATTACTTTCGAGAGCGTGGGCGGACGGTTTGTGTAGTCGAGGAGCCTGGTAGTGATGACCCAGAGAAATCAACGCCTATAGCCGATGAGCTGCGAAAGGTGATTAAGAACGGTGATCTGGCCCGTTCGGCGGCGGTTAATGTGGCATTATTTTCTGCAGCACGCCGAGAATTGTGGCGAGAAAAAATTCAGCCGGCTTTAGAGCGCGGGGAGATTGTCCTGAGTGCGCGCAATTATATTTCAACGCTGGTTTATCAGGGTCGAGGCGAAAGTTATGATGAGTCTGAGATTTTACGATTAACTAAGCTGTTTACTGATGAGAGGTATTTGCACCCAGACGTTATGATTATCCTGAGTTTGAGTCATGATAAGCGTGAGGAGCGAATTGCCATGCGTGGCGAGCTGAAAAATCCCGATACTTTTGAGTCGCGCGGGCAGGACTTTCAGGAAAAGGTTGATGATGGCTATCTGGAAATTGCGAAGAAATACGATATTCCAGTAATTTCGGCAGACGGGACAATTGAGGAAATTCATGATATGCTGGTGAATAAAATTGGGGAAATGGGAAGGATATAATAGAGATGGGATATTGCGTAGAAAAACTAGCGCCAGAAGCTATAGACGAGAATACGAGAAGAATTGTTTGCGGCTTATTGGTAAACGGCATAGAATTTCGCAGCCGAGAAGAACCGAATATAGCCAAGATAATGGGCCATGTTTACAAGGCTAATACCGTACAAACACTGCGAGAGATGGCAAGGAGGGAAGATTCCGGACTGTATGTGGCGCGCTGGGGCCAGGCGGCGCTTGCTGCTACAATCATTAGTTTACAAGAGAGGGATTGCGCGCCTCGTTATGACGACCCCGATAAGCCGGCTGGTTTGATGTACATGGGACATCTTGGCGTGGCGACTAATGATGATACTTGGAAACGTCACTTTATGGGTATAGTCAAGCAAGCGAGGTCAGACTTTGGAAACAAGAAAGTTACTGGTTTGGGTGCATATGTCGGCGTTGACGATAATGAGCTTCCGAGAGCCGTCGAAATTCTTAGCCCTAGAACATATAAAGTATTTGGCGGGGAAGCGGGCGTAGACGGCCACGTTGACGGCGTGCCTGGACACTACAGACTGCACACTGTGGAATTCACCAAAAGCGTAGCCCGCGCCGGACTTACTGGACTAGCTAGGGAACTTCTTGGGGGCAGGCTTTCGCACCGTGACACCAGACTTGATCCTGGCCGGTATGCTCCCGCCGCGCCGAAACGCGAAGAAGTACCAGTAGCTGCCTGAGAGTAAAATATCGCAAAACCCCTTGATTTTATTGACACTTTTCGTCATAATGGTTAGTTATAGAAGTAGTGTATTCATGGCGGGTGAAAATTACGAGTAGGCAAATCGTGATTTTGGGCTATGAATTAGAGATCTTCACGGCCGTCTATTAACCACTAATTAAAGCGAGGAGTGTTTACGCCTGTGGCAAAAAAACCAACCACAAGCAGCGAGCGCGTCTATTTCACCTCTGGTGATAATGCCCTGCCGCTGCCAAACTTGATCGCTCACCAAAAAGATTCTTGGCGCTGGTTCGTCGAAGAAGGTTTGAGTGAGATATTTTCAGAAGTTAATCCAATTGATGACTATACTGGTCAGAAGTTATCATTAAGGTTCGGCAAATACTATTTTGGTGAGCCAAAAAACACTGACCAATTTGCTAAAGAGAACAACTTGACATTTGAAGCTCCGCTACACGCAACAGTTGAATTGACAAACAAGACAACCGGCGTAGTTGAAGAGCAGGAAATTTACCTCGGTGAATATCCATGGATGACCGAGCGCGGCACATTCGTTATCAACGGTACGGAGCGTGTGGTTGTTAGCCAGTTGATTCGTTCTGCTGGTGTTTTCTTCACTGCTGAAACGGTAGCGGGACGTAATTACTACGGCGCAAAAATCATTCCAGGACGTGGAGCTTGGATGGAATTTGAGACGGCTTCTAACGGTACGATTTATGTAAAGATCGACCGTCGTCGTAAGATACCGGCAACAACTTTGTTGCGCGCTTTGGGCTATCCAAAGACTAGCGAAATTAAGGAATTGTTCGCTGATATCGACACAGGCGACGTGAAGTATATTGAGGAAACTTTGGATAAGGATACGGCTCGTGGTGCAAATGAGGCTTTGATTGAGGTTTATCGTCGTTTGCGTCCAGGTGATTTGGCGACGGTTGACAATGCTCGCCAGATGATTGAGCGAATGTTCTTTGACTTCAAGCGATTTGATTATTCTCGTGTTGGTCGTTATAAGATTAACCAACGTTTGGGTCTTGATGTTGCCAATACGACTGAAAATCGCACGTTGCAGATGAGCGACTTGGTGGCGATTTTGCGTGAAGTGATTCGCCTAAACAACACTCAGGAACCAGCTGATGACATTGACGCGTTGAATAATCGCCGCGTTCGTCTGGTTGGTGAGCTGATTGCCCGTCAGTTCCGCGTTGGTATGCTTAGGATGCAGCGCAACGCTATGGACCGCATGAGTGTGGCTGATCTGGAAAGTGTTAGTCCAAGCCAGCTAATCAATGCTCGTCCAATTGTGGCGGCAGTGCGTGAGTTCTTTACCTCAAGCCAGTTGTCGCAGCTACTTGACGAGGTTAATCCATTGTCAGAATTGAGCCATAAGCGACGCTTGAGTTCGACTGGCCCTGGCGGTTTGAGTCGTGAGCGTGCTGGGTTTGAAGTTCGTGATGCTCATCCAACACATTACGGCCGTATCTGTTCAGTGGAAACACCAGAAGGTGCTAACGTTGGTTTGGTGTTGAACTTGGCAGCTTATGCTCGGGTTAACGAATATGGTTTCATTGAGACTCCTTACCTTCGCGTAAAAGATGGTCGCGTGACTGATGAGCTTGTTTATCTGGACGCTTCACAGGAAATCGGTGAAGTTATCGCTGACGCTGGTGAAGTTTTGAATGAGGATGGTACTTTCCGCGATGAGCGCGTTAATGCTCGTAATAATATGCAGCCATCACAAGTTGATGCTGATCAGGTTACTTTCATGGACGCAGCTCACCGTCAGATTCTGGGCTCAACCGCAGCGTTGGTGCCGTTCATTGAGAAGACTCGCGTCGACCGCGCCTTGACTGGCTCAAACATGCAACGCCAGGCTGTACCACTTCTTACTCCGGAGTCAGCAACTGTTGGTACTGGAATTGAGAAGGCTGTGGCTGAAAATAGTGGCCACTTAATCCAGGCTGAGGCAAATGGTGAAGTTGTTCGTGCTGATGCGGACGAGATTCATGTTAAATATGCTGACGGTGTAAAGATTTACACCCTGAAGCACTTCGTGAAGAATAATGACGATCGTTGTTACAACCAAAAAGTTCGCGTTGAGCGTGGTGATAAGGTTAAGAAGGGCGATATTCTGATTGAAGGCGCCTCAATTGCTGGTGGCGAAATTGCCCTAGGTAAGAACCTACTGGTAGCCTTCATGCCATGGGGTGGCTACAACATGGAAGACGCGATTATCATGAGTCGTCGTTTGGTTGAAGATGATCGATTGACCAGTATCAATATTAAGGATTACACCGTTGAGGTCCGTGAGACGAAGCTTGGTCCGGAGATTGTGACGCGCGATATTCCAAACGTTTCTGAGGAAAGTCTGCGCCACTTGGATGAGGACGGAATTGTCCAAATTGGTTCTGAGGTTAAGGCGGGCGATGTTTTGGTCGGTAAGATTACACCAAAGGGTGAGCAGGAGTTGAGTTCTGAGGAACGCCTGCTCCGCGCTATCTTCGGCGAAAAAGCTAAGGATGTCCGTGATACCTCACAGCGCATGAACAATGCTGGTGGTGGTAAAGTTGTCGGCGTGAAGATTTTCAGTCGTGAAAATGGCCATGAATTGAAGGCTGGTGTCTTGATGCAAATCCAGATTTTTGTGGCTCAGCTGCGAAAGATTGGTGTTGGTGATAAGATGGCCGGACGCTTTGGCAACAAGGGTGTTGTGGCGAAAGTTCTGCCAGTTGAGGATATGCCGTTCCTAGAAGATGGTACGCCAGTTGACGTAATCTTGAACCCACTCGGTGTGCCAAGCCGCATGAACCTTGGGCAGCTGTTTGAAACACATCTTGGTATGGCGGCGCGAGCATTGGGCTACCGCGTGGCAACTCCGTCGTTTAACGGCGTGCCAAGTGAGAAAATTTCTGATGAACTAGAAAAAGCAGGACTAGCACGTGACGGTAAGAGTCAACTATTTGACGGCCGCACCGGTGAAGCCTTTGAAGAGCGCACCACGGTCGGTGTGATGCACATGATCAAATTGCACCACATGGTTTCTGACAAGATCCACGCTCGCTCAACTGGTCCATACACCATGGTGACTCAGCAGCCGCTCGGTGGTAAGGCGCAAAACGGTGGTCAGCGCTTCGGCGAGATGGAGGTTTGGGCGTTGGAGGCTTACGGTGCTGCTGCAACCTTGCAGGAAATGTTGACAATTAAGTCCGACGACGTTTACGGTCGTGCTAAAGCGTATGAGTCAATCATCAAAGACGAGCCAATTGTCGGTCCAAAACTGCCAGAATCCTTCAACGTGTTGGTTAAGGAGCTTCAAGGCTTGGGCCTTCGGGTTGACTTGGTTGATGACGAAGCAACAGTTGACGCTGAGCATGTCATCGCTTCAAGCGGCCCAGAGGATAAGACCGTAGCTACTGACGATGAAGAAGAGAAAGAAGTATACTTGGACGAATCAGACGACATCGGTGAAATTGACAGCGGTATGAGTGTGCAAGATATTGATGAAGTAGAAGAAATAAAGGAGGACGCGTAAGATGGCAAATTCTGCATTTAACGCAACGGGCATCAGCGATTTTGACGCGGTTCGTTTGGCGGTAGCTAGCCCAGAAGATATTCTGAAATGGAGCTACGGCGAGGTTTTGAAGCCAGAGACAATTAACTACCGCACCCAAAAGCCAGAGCGCGACGGATTGTTCTGCGAGCGAATCTTCGGTCCGGTTAAGGACATCAATCCGCACGATTCCAAGCTCAAGGGCGTACGTTCGCGCGAAGCTGCGGTTGACAAAAACGGTGAGCTTGTTACCAAGTCGATCGTTCGTCGTGAGCGAATGGGCCACATCCAATTGGCAGTACCGGTGGCGCACATTTGGTTTATGCGTGGCACACCAAGCGCCATGAGTCAGCTACTTGGTATGACGGTCCGTAATATTGAGAAGATTGTTTACTTTGCAACTTACGTCATCTTGAATGTTGACGAAGAAACTCGTGATCAATATTTGGCAGATTTGGAAGCGGAAACTGATTTGGCTCGTAAAGCTATCAAACTCCGCTATGAAAAAATGGCCGAGGAAGATGGTGCTGACGTTAAGCAATTAGCCAAAGAGCAAAGCCGCGAAGTTGAAGAGCTGGAAGAAAATTACGTCGGTAAGAAGTCGCAATTGGAAGGCTTAAATAAGGGCGCGCTGATTTCAGAGACTGAATATCGCAATTTGCCGGAAGAGTATGACGAGCTGATTGAAGTTGGCATGGGTGCTAGCGCAGTGAAGTCACTTCTGGATAATATTGATTTGCCAAAGCTAATTGCGGAATTGACTGAAGAAGCTGAAGGAGCAAAGGGCCAGCGACAGAAGAAGCTACTGAAGCGATTGAAGATGTTGGAGAGTATGGAAGCTGCCGGCATTAAGCCATCCAGTCTATGTATGACTGTTCTACCAGTGATTCCTCCAGATCTTCGCCCGATGGTGGCGCTGTCTGGTGGTCGATTTGCGACATCTGACTTGAACGACTTGTACCGCCGAATTATCAACCGAAACAATCGCTTGAAGAAGTTGATTGAACTTAATGCACCAGAAGTTATTCAGCGTAACGAAAAGCGCATGCTGCAAGAGGCGGTTGATGCTTTGATTGACAATTCAGCATCACGTGGTCGTGCCGTTAGCTCAACTGGTGGTCGCCGTAGCCTAAAGAGCTTGAGTGACATGCTGAAGGGTAAGCAGGGTCGCTTCCGTCAGAACCTTCTTGGTAAGCGCGTTGACTATTCTGGCCGCTCGGTGATCGTGGTTGGTCCAAAATTGAAGATCCATCAGTGTGGTTTGCCAAAGCAAATGGCATTGGAACTATTTAAGCCATTCGTTATCAGTTGGTTGATTAAGAACGAATTTGCGCATAATATTCGCTCAGCTTCACGCCTAATTGAGGCTGGCGAGGCAGTGGTTTGGGACGCGCTTGATTCAGCAATTGAAGGCAAGTACGTGTTGCTTAACCGCGCGCCAAGCTTGCACCGTTTGTCAATTCAGGCCTTTCAGCCAGTTTTGGTTGAAGGTAAGGCGATTCAGCTTCACCCATTAGTCTGTGCAGGATTTAACGCTGACTTCGACGGTGACCAGATGGCTGTTCACTTACCGCTATCAAAGGAGGCTCAGGCTGAAGCTCGCGAATTGATGAGCGCAACCGCTAACTTGTTGAAGCCTGCTGACGGTGCGCCAGTGCTGCACATCTCACAGGACATTGTGCTGGGTAACTATTACCTAACTTACGACAAGCCGCAAGCTCAGACTGACGATATCAAAACCTACAGTTCTGTCTACGAGGCAGAGATGGCGTACGATAAGGGCGCAATTCAATTGCAAACCCCAATCCGTATTTTTGCCAAGGGCGAAATGCGCCAGACAACTTTGGGCCGTGTCTTCTTTAATGAGATTCTGCCAGAGGACTTCCCCTACGACAACAACGTTCAGACTAAGAAACAGCTGAAGAAGGTATTGGCGCAAATCTTTAACAAGTACGGTGCCGAGGAGACTGCCAAAATCGCTGACCGCATGAAGGGCCAGGCCTTCCGCTTCGCGACAACTGCGGCCGTATCAACCGGTATGACCGACTACGTGCACTTTGACGAAATCCCTGAGTTTGTGGCTGAGGGTGATGCCAAGGCAGCTTTGATCTCTGAGCAATTTGACCAAGGTCTGATCACCGAAGAAGAGCGTTATAACTTAACAGTGAATGCCTGGCGAAACGTCGACAATAAGATCACGGCGTTCTTGAAGGATCAATTGGCGCACATGGACACCAGTATTTCCATGATGGTTAACTCTGGTGCTCGTGGTGACATCTCCAATGTGAAGCTGGCGAGCGCCATGATCGGTATTCAGATGGACGCAACTAACCACGAAATTGAGCTGCCAATCCGTAGTTCGTACACTGGTGGTCTGTCTAGCCTTGAGGCCTTCGTGGCAACTCGTGGTGCACGTAAGGGTCTGATCGACACCGCGCTGAAGACTGCTGACTCGGGTTACCTGACCCGTCGTTTGGTCGACGTGGCACAGGATGTCTTCACGGTTGAGGACGCCGAGGGCGACGACGAAGGTTACGCAATCTACCGCTCAGAAACTGAGGAAACTATGATTGACTTCTCGAACCGCTTAGCTGGTCGTTACGCCGCCGAGACAATTCCAGGTCACGTCAACAAGGATGAATTGATCACTCGTGAAATTGCCGACTCAATCGATGACGATGAGAGTATCCAAAGCGTCAAGATCCAGTCAGTCTTGTCAACCAACAACCTCAACGGTATTCCGCAGCGCAGCTACGGTGTTGACATGTCAACTGGTAAATTGGTTGGTAATCATCAGCCAGTCGGTGTCATCGCTGCCCAGTCAGTCGGTGAGCCAGGTACTCAGCTGACCTTGCGCACCTTCCACAACTCCGGTGTGGCCGGTGGTGACATCACCCAGGGTCTGCCGCGTGTTGAAGAATTGTTCGAGGCGCGCACACCAAAGGGTCAGGCGTATGTCACGGAAATTGCTGGGTTAGTTGATGTTTGGGAAGATGGCAAGAAGTACATCGTCCAAGTTACGCCAGAGTCCGGCAACGTTGAGCGCTTGCCGCTAGACGGCCGAACCGTCGTGGTTAAGGCTGGCTCAAGCGTCAAAGCTGGCGACGTACTGGCAACTGGCGAAGGCGACACTCGCCCGCTCATCGCACCATTTGACGGTGTGGTTGAGGCAGCTGAAGACACCTTGGTGATCGCTGCTGAAGCTGGTGCGCCAGCTCGTTACGAAATCCCAGGCACTATGCAATTGGTTGTTAAAGCTAACGACGTCGTTGAGGCTGGTGACCGTTTGACGGCTGGTTCATTGAACCTGCACGACTTGATGCGCCTGAAGGGCGTCGAGGCAACTCAGCGCTACATCATCAACGAAGTGCTGCGCATTTACGCCGCTCAGGGTCAAGACGTGGCCGACAAGCACCTGGAGATCATCGTTCGCCAGATGTTCAGCCGTGTCCAAATCGAAGATGCGGGTGATAGCGACTTTGTGACGGGCGACATCGTCTCCAAGGCTGCGGTGGTGAATACTAACAAGCAACTAGCCGCTGAGGGCAAGAACCTCATCAGCTACACTCAGTTGCTGCTCGGTATCACCAAGGTGTCCATCTGGAGCGATTCATGGCTATCTGCTGCGTCCTTCCAGGACACCACTCGCGTGCTGATTAATGCTGCCGTATCTGGCCGCGCTGACCACTTGCATGGTCTCAAGGAAAACGTCATCATCGGCCGCAAGATTCCAGTAGGGACGGGCGCTGTCGAAGAGACGGAAACCGACGAGCCAAGCGAGGACGAGTTTGCCGACAATCAGGAAGAGGAATTGATCGTGGCTGCGTAGGCCAACCAGCTTCCTTTTCTCAAAGAAACCGCTCCGATGGCTACGGGGCGGTTTTTCTATAGCAATTGCACGCAATCTATGCTATAATCTCATCAGAGTTTCCTCTTTTCGGAGTAAGCGGTGGTTTGAATGTGTACAGACCGCGTGCTCGGCAGAAAAGGTATAGACACGGGGCGGAGTTGCTGAATCCAAGCCGTAGGCGCTAAGAGAAGCTGGTTTTTTCGTGTCAATGCCGCCGCCAGCCCACTCTGAGCCACCAGGCGAATTGCCATAAATCACTAAATAAACCAAGGAGAAATTGGATGCCAACTATCAACCAATTGGTGCGCAAACCGCGCCAAACGGCCAAGAAAAAGTCCAAGTCGCCAGCACTGGGTCGCATTCATAACGCCCTGAAAACGCGTTACTACGACCAGAATGCACCGCTCAAGCGTGGTGTTTGTGTGCGTGTGACGACCAAGACGCCAAAGAAACCAAACTCAGCTTTGCGTAAAGTTGCCCGCGTGAAATTAAACAACGGCTACGAAGTCTGGGCCTACATCGGTGGTGAGGGTCACAACTTGCAGGAGCACGCTGTGGTCTTGATCCGCGGCGGTCGTGTGCCTGACCTTCCGGGTGTGCGCTATCATATAGTCCGTGGTGCGTTGGACCTCCAGGGTGTCAACAACCGCAAGCGGGGCCGTTCGAAGTACGGTACCAAGAAAGGGGATAAGTAATCATGCCTCGTAAAGTTACCAAGAAATTACAACGCCAATTGCAACCTGACCGCCGCTACCAAAGCGTGTTGGTGCAGCGCTTGATCAACAAGTCAATGCTAGACGGTAAGAAGTTGGCGGCTGAGCGTGCTGTTTATACCGCGCTGGAAACTGCTGCTAAAAAATTGGATTCAGAAGATCCATTGGCAGTGTTTGAGAAAGCCTTGAAAAACGTTAGTCCAAACTTTGAGGTGAAAAGTCGCCGTGTTGGTGGTGCTAACTACCAGATTCCGTTCCCAGTTCAGGGACACCGTCAGCTGCATTATGCATTTAGCTGGCTGGTGCAATCAGCTCGTGCTCGCAGCGGTATGCCATACTCACAGCGTTTGGCACTGGAAATCGTTGATGCTTACAACGAAGCTGGCGCTGCCTTCAAGAAGAAGGAAGACACCCACAAGATGGCCGAAGCCAACCGCGCCTTTGCACATTTTGCTCGCGGCTAATCATTGCCTAGGTGCAAAATTAGAAAATCGCTCCGTAGAAGGGGCGATTTTTGTTATAATAGAGAAAACAGGAGGATAAATGGCAAGTTTTTCATTTGATATTGTGTCAGAAATTGATAAAGCTGAGATGAATAATGTATTCATGCAGGTAGAAAAAGAAATCCAAGGGCGGTACGATTTTAAGGGAACGAGTGCTGGAATTGACTGGCTGGATGATAAGAAAGGCCTGAAACTCACTGGTGATAATGAGTGGCAAGTTGATGCGGTACTGGATATTGTGCGTAAGAAGTTGGCGGCTCGTGGTCAGTCAAGCAAATCTCTAGACCTCACTAAGGAAAAAGTTACTTCAAATCTGAAAACTACCTGGGAGATACCGTTTAAGCAGGGTCTTGATCAGGCGATGGCAAAACGGATCGCTGCGGATATTCGCACCAATACCCTAAAAGCTAAGCCACAAATTCAGGGCGATCTCATCCGCGTTACCTCTTCTTCAAAAGATGAATTACAAAAAGTCATTAGTTTAGTGCGTGAAAATGATTATGACACGCCACTGCAATTTGTGAATTATAGGTAAGGTAGTAATAAGATGAATCAAAAATCAATTAAGAAATTAAGAATATTAGCGATCGTCCTAGGTGTAGTCTTTTTGGCCTCAATTATTGTTGGGGCCGTTGTTCTTAATAATAATCGCTCGTCCAACGTTAGTAGCTCGGCAAAGAAGAAGATTCAGGACTTACTTTCTGAGGAAAACTCTCAGCATTATCGTAGGGTTGTCTCTAAGTACGGATTTTCGTTGCAATATGATAAGGAAACGTTTGTTGGTGAAGGCCACGTTCTTCGTAAAGAATCTAACAGTAAGGAATATCGTGCCGACTTATATAGTGAAGATGAGCTAAATGAAAGTCGTGCTTACGCAATTCTTAAATTGATATATCGGCAGAATCCAGAGAAAGATAAGAAAGATGGTAACTTTTCGCTTACGAAAATTATGCCCGAGCTTTCGATTACAACTTCGCGCAAGAAGAACTATTTTGACCGCTCAACGATGCCAGATGAATATAAGGATACTAAGAAATATTCTGACTTAGATCTGTTACTTCAGGGTGATATCAATAGTCGTAAGAAAAAAGACCCAAATATGAAATACCGCACTGGCGATGTGACAATTTCTGGTCTGCAGTTTAAGAAACTGGTTGTTGATTACGGAAGCACTTTTGACGGTAAGTGGCAGAAAACTGGCGAGAGCACAATATATATGACTATTCAGAATGGTAGGCCGTATTGGATATCGATATTTGCGCTGAGTAAGAATGTATATATGCAGCCATACATTGACCAGCTGGAATCGTTAGTGGGTGCTGTTACTTTCCATCAACCAGACGAGAGTTATCTGGTTAGCGCTAATGACGGAAGTGGTCATCTGGCCGATTCGGGGATAACTCTAGCCAAGGCAGAGAATTTCTCGAAAGATAAGAATACTACGAACACCCTAAGCACCTTAGATGAGAAATCTATTATTAAAGTGGTAGCTAGGAACCAAATCTCTACAGTTCGTGTCGGGACAATTCGTTGCGCTGATATGATATACACAGCTCAAAATGGTGCCACTATGCGATTAAATGGTCTGTGTACTGGAGGGATTGGTAGTGGCTCAATTGTTTCGGATGATGGCTATATTGCTACAAATGGCCACGTGACAGAAGTCGCCAACCAGAGTATGATCAGGGGACTGCGGTCAAGAGAGCAGTGGGACACTTATTGTCATTTTATGATAAATGCTGGCTATATAACCAGACAGGCCCTAGTTGATCTAATAAAAAAATCACAGGGCGGTGATCAGTCTGCGACGGCAGCCATCCAAGGTCTTATTGATAATGTACCGATTGATAATATTCGGTCAGAAAATGATCGATATGATTATATTATCCAGACCTCAAATGACCCGATTGTTCATGATAGAAGTAATCCGGAAATTTCGAGATGGAAGAAGACCCCGACCAACGTTAGCGCTAAGAAGATTGACGCAGAAGTCAATTTGCGACAGGCTAGGATGGATTTAAATAGCGACAAAACCGATGTGGCAATTTTAAAGATTGACGGTAGATTCCCGGCAGTTGACTTAGGTGATAGTAATGGTTTGTCTCAGGGCGATCAGGTAACGGCAATTGGCTATCCAGCAGTTGTTGATAATGGCACACAAACAAAGCAAGCTAAGACTGTACCAACAGTAACTCAGGGTAGTGTCAGTGGCATGAGAAGAGACGCTGGTGGCCACAAATTATTCTCGATGACGGCACAAATTGCCGCTGGAAATAGTGGCGGTCCGGCTTTTGATAAAGACGGTAAGCAAATAGGTCTTAATACTTATGGTGGCGCAGCCTGTGCGAATAGCAATAAAAATAATAATTCATGTTTTGGAAGTGGCGTTTTCCGTGATATCGCTGATCTAAAAAGTATGGCCAAGAAAAATAATGTTAATCTTTCGTCTGAAGGTGAATTAACTAAGCTCTGGAAAGATGGCTTAGAGGATTTCTCTCAGGGTAAATATTCTAAGGCGAAAGATAAGTTTGAGAAGCTTGATAAAAAATACTCCGGCAATTATCTAGTTACAAAGATGATTGATGTAGCTTCTAACACCCCAGATGATTATGTAGAACCTAAAAAGTCCGACAAAGAGTCTGGCGGCGTAGCAGATGCTGGGGCGAATAAAAAGTCTGAGACGGATAAGACGGACAATGACACTGTGATGATTGTAGTAGTTGTGGTAATTGCCTCTACGGGAGCGTTGTTCTTGATAGTGTCAATCATTGCTATTATAGTTTCCGTCAGTAGTCGTCGAAAATTTAACGCCTACCCGCAGTATGTAGTCGGCCAGTATCCGCAGCAGTCACCATATCAGCAACAGGGCTATCAGCAAGGATTCGCCCCTTCACAGCAATACCCGCCACAGCAGAGTCCTATGTCTTCACAACAATATCCGCCGCAGGGTTATTATCAACAATCACCAGGCCAGTATCCACCGACGCCTATTCAGCCTCCAGGCAATTATCCGCCCACTGGGTCGATTTCAGGGGTTGATGAATCTAAAAATCCGCCGACTCAAAGCTAGTCAAAATTACGGATAACTGATATAATAAAACGCAAGAGTAGTTTTTTGGTGCCAAAAAATTGACCAAAGATCTCGACAAATTAACGTAATATAAAGGAAAATTATGGCAGAGACGAATGTTCCGCTGAAAAATTTTAGAAATATTGGTATTATTGCTCACATTGACGCCGGTAAAACGACGACAACTGAGGGTATTTTGTACCGCACTGGCTTAACACATAAGATCGGTGTGGTTCGTGGTGAAGGTGACGGTGCTACCACCGACTGGATGGCACAGGAGAAAGAGCGTGGCATTACTATTACGTCAGCTGCTGTGACTTGTTTTTGGAAAGATCACAAGATTAACATCATTGACACCCCAGGACACATCGACTTTACCGCTGAGGTTGAGCGTTCACTCCGCGTCCTCGATGGTGCAGTGACGGTGTTTGATGGTAAGATGGGCGTTGAGGCCCAGTCTGAGACAGTGTGGCGCCAGGCTGACAAATATGGTGTGCCGCGTATTTGTTTCGTTAACAAGATCAACCAGACTGGTGGTGACTTCTACAAGTCTCTAGAATCAATTCACAACCGCTTGAGTAAGCAGGCTTTCCCAGTTCACTTGCCAATCGGTTTTGAAAAGACTATTCACGGTGTTGTCGACTTGATTGACATGAAGGCTTACACCTACGACGACTACACTGATCACGAGTTGAAGGTCGGCGAAATCCCGGCTGACATGTTGGAGAAGGCGAAGAATGCCCGCAGCTTGTTGGTGGAGAATGCCGTTGAAGCTGACGATGAATTAATGATGAAGTTCTTGGATCAAGGCGAAGAAGCTATTACTGTTGACGAGCTAAAAATGGCTCTGCGTAAGCGCGTTTTGGCTGGTGACTTTTATCTAGTTACTGGCGGTGATGGCCGCGGTGTGATCGTTGAGAAGTTACTTGACTTGATGGTTGACTTCCTGCCAAGCCCGCTAGATGTTGATGAAATTTGGGGCAAGAATCCAAAGACTGGCGACGAAGTTAGCCGCAAACCATCAGATAAAGAACCTTTGTCTGCTTTGGCGTTTAAGATTGCTACCGACCCATTTGTTGGTAAGTTGATCTTCGTTCGTGTTTATTCTGGCGTTTTGAACTCAGGAAGTTATGTACTTAACACGACGACTGGTGAGAAAGAGCGAATCGGACGAATTGTTCGTATGTTTGCCGACAAGCGTGAAGAAATTAGCAAGGTTGAAGCTGGTGATATTGCTGCTGTGGTTGGCCTGAAGTCTACTGCAACTGGTAACACATTGTCTGACGTGGCGCATCCAATTACTCTTGAATCAATTGAATTTCCAGAGCCGCCCGTATCAATTGCGGTTGAGCCAAAATCAAAGGCCGACCAAGAGAAAATGGCATTGGCATTGCAACGCTTGGCTGAGGAAGATCCAACCTTCCGAATTCATACAGACGAAGAAACAGGTCAGACGATTATGTCAGGAATGGGTGAATTGCAATTGGATATTCTTATTGACCGTATGAAGCGCGAGTTCAAGGTTGAAGCCAACATTGGTGAACCTCAGGTTGCCTTCCGCGAAAGCATCAAGGGTCGTTCTGAAGTCCAAGGTAAGCACGCCAAGCAGTCTGGTGGTCGCGGTCAATATGGTGACGTATGGGTACGCTTTGAGCCAAATGAGACTGGTAAAGGCTTTGAATTTGTTGATGAAATTAAGGGTGGTGTGGTGCCACAAGAGTACCGCCCAGCTGTCATGAAGGGCATCAAGGAAACTCTGGAGGGCGGTGTGATCGCTGGCTATCCAGTGGTTGATGTTAAAGCGACGCTATATGATGGATCATACCACGATGTTGACTCCTCAGAACTAGCCTTCTCATTGGCGGGTTCATTGGCAGCTCGCGAAGGTATCAAGCAAGCAACCCCAATCTTGCTTGAGCCAGTCATGAAGGTTGAAGTCACCACCCCAGAAGAGTTTATGGGTGACATCATCGGCGACCTTAACTCACGCCGCGGTCGTATTGATGCCATGGAAGACTTGATGGGCGGTGCCAAACTGATCAAGGCATTTGTGCCATTGGCAAATATGTTTGGTTACACCTCAGACATCCGCTCGATGTCGCAGGGCCGCGCAGCCAGCACCATGGAGCTAGCGCAGTACGAGGAAGTTCCACCAAATGTTGCTCAAGAGATAATCGAAAAACGCTCGAAATAATCTCCTAAGATAAAGAAAAATCCTCGGAATGAATCCGGGGATTTTTTGGTTAGGCTTACGTCTTTATAGATTTGGTATTTTCAGATTTCGATTATTTAGCTCCGTATGGATACGGTTAACTAGTCTGTTTGCTTTTGTTGATTGTGTACTTTCGGGGCCGTATCTATTTTTAATGTCCACCAGTCGCTGATCCATAGTTAGAGATTTGCCATTTGGGCCTGTCGTCATGTCTGCTAGATTTAAGATCAACAACTCGTCTGTCCAGCTTTCTATATCAGGGTTGCCGTGGTCAAATATGGCGTCAGCCCAGTCAAAGCCGGACAATTTCAAGATCCTGCCACCCTCATGCTCATGCTCTGTCTGATTTTCAACAAAGGCATAGGCGAAATCGTGGATTAATCCCATTGCGAATAAGCTGCGCGCTTTATCCTCTTCCATTTTAAAAACGTTGCGGGCCAGCTTGTATGATTTATAGGCGACGGAGCGCATGTGAAATAGTCTGGAGTCAGATAATCCGATGAATTGGGGTAAATCTTCTTTCATTATGCTTGAGTAATGCGACGAAAAATGTTAATTAATTGGCGTCGAATCGGGCGACCAACTATGTTACCGAAAGATGCGCCAATTGCTACCGCTACGCCAATGAGAATTGCCCTGGCTAGGATAGCTAAAGCTGGTAAGAAGTTGACACTATTTGGTGGATACAACACTACTCCCATTAAGCCGTTGTAAAGAGATAGTCCCGGGACTAGTGGGACAATTCCCGCTGCGATGATAGCTAGAGAAGGGAATTTCCATAATCTGGAGGTGAGGACGGCTACTAGTCCAATGACTGCTGCCGCGATGCCACTAGCTGTGACGATATCAAATCCGAAGCTCATAACTAATCGTGAAATCCACCAGCCAAATATTGCAATTAAACCCGAAATAATCATGCCTAACCACTTCGCGTGATTTCTTAAAACAAATGCCGCCGCAATAATTCCGGCGCCCAAATATTGTGTATGTTTGTCCGCTAAGGTCAAACGATCTGGCGTTGCTGGGAAAGTAATACCAAACTTTGTGGCAATATAGAGCCCGACCATCACGCCAGCAATTACACCACCCGTTGCCATTACTACCTTCAGCAATCTGGCGTTTGCTGTCATGTAGTACTCATCAATTGCGTCCTGGAATGCGCCAACAAACATCAGTCCAGCCACCAGCAGGACGATTCCGCTAATCACTAACAAAGTGGTATTGATGCTCAGCCCCAGACAATTACTGCACCAAGCCGTACCAGCCGCTGTCAGTGTGACAAATATTGCTACAAGGGCCTGAGAATAGAAAAGTGGTGCGCCAATATGTCCCAGCCAGCGCAATAAACCAGTCGCTAAAAATCCCAGTAAAAACGCCAAGGCTGCCATTAGCGGACTGCCGCCATATAAAGTAACTGAACCGGCGCTAACCAGACCTCCCGCTGCGTAAACGACTAGCCCGGAGTGCTTATTTGGTTTTTTAAGTATTTGCTTCAGTCGTTCTTCAGCTTCTTCTAAGGGAAGTTGTTTATGACGAATATCAAGCGCTAGCAGCTGCAAGGCTTGGATTAATTGGTAATTAGGATCGTCCGGTACAATGACCCGCGCCATCGTTAGTGGCTCGTGATTAACGCCACGATCTTGAGAAACCGTCACCAATGTATAACTAATGTCTATGTGAACGCGCTTCCGGCAATAGGTCTGAGTTATTCCTTGCGACATGCGCACTACATCACGCGCCACCACTCCCATACTCAGGAGTTGCTCAGCAATGGTCATAGTCATGCGCAGGGCTCGCATATTTGGGGTTAAGCTGTCGTCAATTTTTTCCAAATCATGCACTGGCTCAAAGCTATAAAAATTAGCCACTCTGGCCAGTGATTGTTCAATAATTTTCGGTACTTTTTTCTTCACAATATCTAGTGTAACAAATTTTATGCCAATAGAAATAGCCCGCCAAGAGAGCTCCAGCTCAAGGCTTAAGCCTTAAGCGAACTATTTCTCTTGACGGGCGTTAGCCCTTGTTGTCGCCATCGTTGCGCTTGGGTGACCACGGTGCGATGGTCGCCAAAAGAATGGAAGTGGCGCCCGCGAAGGAGACGCAGTATTCTACATCTCCTATTTGAGAAGGGTCAATAGTAGTCCCAAGAGGGATGTTGATAATATTGAGGTCTTGGAGTGCAGAGACTCCTGCTGCGACAGACAGGACACTCCATATCGCGACGTAAAAACGCGCTAACGCTGCATCATCCCTCATAGCCCATCTCAGTGTGAGATAGAGTGACATTGGTGATGCTATAGCCGTACAGACGACTGCACTACCCACGGTCAAGTAGGTGTCTCCTAGAAGGAGTAGAATCAGACCGGTTAGAGCCAGGGCTATGGCCGCAATCTTCAACTTGAGCACGAGACGCCTCCTCTTCTTGAATCATGCAAGGACTACTTTCGTTGACGGGATTGTCAACAAAAGTTGTATTAATTTATGCTACACTTGCGTAAAAAAGTCAATATTAGGAGGAGTTTAGTCAACTTTCTGTAAAATAATGCCCGTTCTGGCCGGTAGGTAAACCTTAAGATTGTGATTATTGTTAGACGGGGAAGTGAAAAATCGGGAATTATGGTCTATTCGTGCTTGGCCGCCAAATACTTTATCATCGCTGCTTAGTGCCAACTGATAAGATCCAGCCTCTGCTGACACTGCGTAATCTGATTGGGATTTATTTGGAGAAAAATTAATAACGAATAGAAATTTGCCGTGCATAAAACTGACCACGTGATCAGATTGGTGAACTGTAAGATGGCTGATTTCATCGCCGTCAGTTTTCTGAATAATCTTCATTAGCGCCTCGTCAAACTCGCCCAGCCACTGGTACTTGAGAAAGCCGTTGTCGCGTAAACTCCATTGGCGGCGGGCGTGATTGAACGACCAATTATTGCCCTGACGTGGAAAGTCGATCCACTCGGGATGCCCAAATTCATTGCCCATGAAATTAAGATAACCACCACCGTGCAGCCCGGCTGTCAGCAGTCGGATAAGTTTGTGTAGTGCCACGCCACGTTCCACCATCAGGTCGGGGTCGGCTTTGTCCATGTGCCAATACATGGCCTTGTCGATCAGCCGAAAAATCAGCGTCTTGTCGCCGACCAAGGCCTGGTCGTGACTCTCGGCGTAAGTGATGACTTTTTCCTCTGGGCGGTGTGAACTTAAGGTGTGTGCCAATTCGCCCAAGTCCCAATCTTCATCGCGCTTCTCTTTCAATGTCTTGATCCAGAGATCAGGCACACCCATCTGCAATCGATAATCAAAGCCCAAACCGCCGTGTTCAGTCGGCGCCGCCAAACCCGGCAGCCCGCTCATTTCCTCGGCAATGGTCGTGGCATCTGGGCGAACGGCGTGAATGACGTCATTTGCTAGTCTGAGATAGACCAGTGCGTCCTTATCAACATCGCCAGTAAAATAATCATCATAGCTGGTGAAGCTTTTGCCTAAACCGTGGTCGTGATATAACATGCTGGTTACACCGTCAAATCGAAAGCCGTCAACGTGATACTCGTCCAACCACCAGCGGCAATTACTGGCCAAAAAGTGCAGCACTTCCGGCTTGCCATAATCAAACAACCGTGAGTCCCAGGCTGGATGGTCGTGAGCTTTGAAATATTGCGTTGGATCACCTGCGAAATTACCGAGGCCTTCGACTTCATTTTTGGCGGCATGAGCATGAACAATGTCAATGATGACGCGCAGACCCAGTCCGTGTGCCTCGTCAACCAGCCGCTTAAAATCATCGGGCGTACCAAAGCGTGATGACACCGCAAAAAAGTTGCTGACATGGTAGCCAAAACTGCCATAGTACGGGTGTTCGGCGATAGCCATCAGCTGGATAATATTATAGCCAGATTGTTTGATGCGCGGTAGGACATTGGCGGTAAATTCCTTGAAACCGGCGACCTTTTCTTCCTCGCTACTCATACCGACATGCGCCTCGTAAATCAGCGGCACTTTTGGTGCAGGCGGAATGTCATGCTGCCATTGGTATAGCTCATCAGGCTGCCAAACGACAGCCGAAAAATCCACCGAATCATTATCCTGAACGACGTAAGTGGCGTATGATGGTAAGCGCCAACCGTCGCCATTTGGCCAATAGACACGTAGCTTATATTTTTGACCGTGTTGTAGTATGTGCTTTGGCAGATCAACGCTCCACTCACCGTGTGCGTCTGGTCGCAGAGTAAACTCCTCGCGTTCTTGCCAGTCAGAAAACTCGCCAACCATCACTACGCGCGTAGCATTCGGTGCCCACTCACGAAATGTCCAGCCCGCCGCCGTCTGGTGTAAGCCAAAATGATGAAATCCTAAGGCAAAATCCGCTGGCGATTTGCTGCCCAGAACGTTTGTTAGTGTCGACGAAACATACGCCTTGCGGGCGTTGATGGTGCGTTCATGCGGTGCTAACCACGGGTCAAGCTCAACCAGCGTTTTCTTGCTCATGGTTATAGTATACCGCATAAGATGGTGGTTATGCTTGAAGTTCACCATATTGCAATATACGATACATACATGGAACTACCAAAAGCTGGGACGGGTATTGATTTACTGGGTCGATTGTCCAGGGATGATTGGCGACAGATTGCTGCTGCAAACTTATGTCTCGGTGGGGAAAGTGAGGCCGAGGCGCTAGGAAGCGTAGAGCAAGTCATGCACACTGACGAAATTGAAGGCGAGCGCGCGAGAGTTATTGGCTACAGGCAGACCGAAGATGGTTCATATGAATTATGCACTGTTGAGGGTGTGATTGATTTGGTATCATCCCTAGAAAACAACCCTGAGATTCCAGCGCCTTTTGCGACTTACACTAAAGAAATGGCAGCTTTATGTGTGCGTACGGTGCAGAATGATACGGCGATGGACTATTATTTTCCGCTTGATCCGCAAGCTATTTTGTCGGCAGAATTATTTCCAGACGACAGTGTATTGCCTCGATATATTCGTAAATTACGTCATTATGCTGATAAAACCCAGGAAGCTGTTGAGGAAGATAGCATTAGAGATGCTGCGTCCAGAGAATATCTCATTGATGACCTAAACGGTGTGCTGGATGATATATCAAAGGGGACCGAGGTGAGAATAGATTGCCGGGCGTATAGACGAAGAGCTGGTGGAATTGAATATGGCGTTGACGTTGAGGCAAGATCACAAGTACTATTTGGTGTTGCACCACTGTTTGTGTGGCGAGGTAATCGTCCTGTCTTGGAGATGTCTGATCTAAAAGATAGTTCGGTGGTTTTTTATATTGACATAAAAGACGTAGTTGACATTCTGCCAATTTATGAGAATGGTCATAATAATAGCAATGATTTATTTGAGACAGTTTTTGCGGAGGAGTTTCAGCAGTTAGCTTGGCAGCTGGCAACAGACCTTAAGTATACAGATGAGCCGTATTTTTCAAATACTGTCCGTAATCACATAAAAACGCTTAGTAAAGCACTGCCTGATGAGCTTGGTTTTAACGCTATTGGTCTTTCGGGTTTTGTTATATCGCCAAGCGGTGCAAATAATAAATTGCAGTACGAATTCATTGATAGTGATGGAGCTTATTTTAATGCAGTGAAATTTGTCAGGCATGACGGTGCTATTTATACTGTGCTTGAATTATTGCTTCATGACGATTCAAATGGCTCATCAAGAAAAATATACGCCGTACCTAGTCGTGATAAATTATTAAGATTCGAGAGCTTAAATAATGACGCGGAAGACTTAGAGCTTGCTGTTGATTTACTGCATGATATTGCTCGGGACGTAAGTGAAGTATTCGATAGCGAGGTTTTTTATGATTTTTCCTTGGAGGAACAATTAGAAATATTAAAGCAATATGAGGACGAGTCCCGTGGTGTCATTAGGACTATTAGTGAACCGAGGGAGTTTAAGGGCGAATGTGTAGTAATGGCCTATCGATGCCTACCTGGTGACTTACTGAGTGTCGTGTCGTGGAATGACGCTGTTCTAAAAGAAGTGGGTGTTGGCGAAGAGACTGAACCGTTTACTTTACGAGCGGATAAGGTGGAGTTGTGGAATCCAGAACTTGAAGACTCGTCATATTTAACTAAACAAATATCAAACATTTTAGATTTGCCACTAAGCCTTGGGGAACCGATGCTGATATTGGGAAATTCTAAAGACGACGTTCTTTATCTAGTGAGAGTTCGTGACATTGTTGGCTTGTCGCGCGGTAATCCTCAGGACATTTCATGATATAATCAGACAGATTATGCAGCAAAAACCATTTTCTTTTGAAATAACATCTAGGCTTGACGACACGCTGGCGCGCACCGGCATTATTCACACGCCGCATGGCGATATTAAAATGCCGGCGTTTATCGTGGTCGGTACTAAAGCCAATGTCAAGGCGATGATTCCGGAGATGGTGGCGGATGTCGGCGCGCAGGCGGTTCTAGCGAACGCCTATCATCTATATTTGCAGCCGGGTCATGAACTGATTGAAAAGGCTGGTTATTTGGGCAAGTTTATGCACTGGGATGGGCCAACGTTTACTGATAGCGGTGGCTTCCAGGTGCTGAGTTTGGGCTCGGGTTTTAAGAAGGTTTTGGCGATGAGTACGGATGTTGATGAAGAAATTGCCATCGCTAAAAAATCGTCGCGCCACGCTTGGGTGGATGAAAATGGTGTGATGTTCAAGTCGCACCTAGATGGCTCATACCATAAATTTACGCCAGAATTATCCATGCAAATCCAAGCCGGGATTGGTGCGGATATCACTTTCGCCTTTGATGAACTGACTTCTCTGATTGATCCGTATGAATATCAAGTGGAAGCCTTGGCACGAACACACGCTTGGGCGGAGCGGAGTTTGGCGGAAGTTAAACGTCTGCGTGCAGTTCGTCCCGACAAGCCGTATCAAGCATTATTTGGCGTGCTGCAAGGCGCAAATTATGAAGATTTACGCAAGCAAACGGCTGAATTTTTAGGTGCAATGGATTTTGACGGCTACGGCATTGGCGGCGCGCTGGAAAAGGAAACCATGGCGCAGACGATTCAGTGGGTTAATCAGATCTTGCCCGAGAATAAGCCGCGGCATTTACTCGGCATTTCCGAGCCAGACGATATTTTTGCGGCGATTGAGCAGGGAATTGACACCTTTGACTGTGTTAGTCCGACGCGCGTGGCTAGAAACGGTGCAGCTTATACGCCGTTTGGCCGGGTCAATGTGCGTGGCCAAAAATACCGCGAACTGTTTGAGCCGATTATGGAAGGTTGCGATTGTTATACGTGTCGCCATTACACCGCCGCTTACCTCTGTCATTTACTGCACGCTCGCGAATCTTTGGCTGGCACACTGCTATCAATCCACAACGAACGATTTATCGTTAAATTGGTTGACGACATCCGCGAAAGTCTGGAAAATAACACGTTCTATGAGTTCCGTGATTCATTTTTGGCGAAGTATTATAGTAAGAAATAAGCTATTTACAACTGATTAGAAAACCGTTATAATTAAACCCATACGCCGTGAGGTCTTTTTAATGGACTGTACCCGCGTGAAAAATAATAATTAAATTAAGGAGAACTTCTACAAATGGCAGATGCATTTGACCGAAGCAAACCGCACGTTAACGTTGGTACAATGGGCCACGTTGACCACGGTAAGACTACGCTGACTGCTGCGATTACTGCAGTGTTGGCAAAGCGCCTACCAAGCGCAGTTAACAAACCTGTTGCGTACGACCAGATCGACAACGCACCAGAAGAGAAGCAACGTGGTATTACTATCGCGTCTTCACACCAAGAGTATGAATCAAAGAATCGTCACTATGCACACGTTGACATGCCAGGACACGCTGACTACGTCAAGAACATGATCACCGGTGCTGCTCAGGTTGACGGTGCAGTTTTGGTTATTGCCGCAACTGACGGCCCAATGCCTCAGACTCGTGAGCACGTTTTGCTTGCAAAGCAGGTTGGCGTGCCAAAGATTGTTGTCTTCTTGAACAAGATGGACATGGCTGACGAAGAAATGGTTGAGCTGATCGAAGAAGAAGTTCGCGAACTTCTTGAAAAGAACGGCTTCGACAAAGACGCTCCAATCATCAAGGGTTCTGCTCTTAAGGCTCTTGAAGGTGACGAGAAATACGAAGACGCTATTATGGAATTGGTTGACGCAATGGACAGCTACATTCCAGAGCCAGCACGTGACATGGATAAACCATTCATTATGCCAATTGAGGATGTCTTCTCAATTAAGGGTCGTGGTACAGTAGCAACTGGTCGTATCGAGCAGGGTGTTGTTAAATTGAACGACGAAGTTGAAATCGTTGGTTTGAAGCCAACTCAGAAGTCAGTTGTAACTGGTATTGAGGCCTTCAAGAAATCTCTTGACCAAGGTCAAGCAGGTGACAACGCAGGTGTCTTGCTACGTGGTATTGAGCGCAGCGACATTGAGCGTGGTCAAGTTTTGGCAAAGCCAGGCACAATTACTCCACACACTGAGTTTGAAGCTGAGGTTTATATATTGAAGAAGGAAGAGGGCGGTCGCCACACTCCATTCTCCAAGGGCTACAAGCCGCAGTTCTACTTCCGCACCACGGATGTGACTGGTGAAGTTGAACTTCCAGCTGACAAAGAAATGGTCATGCCAGGCGACACTGTAACCTTTAAGGTTAAGTTGCTTGCACCAATCGCTATGGAGCAAGGTTTGAACTTTGCTATCCGCGAAGGCGGCCGTACCGTTGGTGCTGGTGTTGTTACAAAGATTAATAAATAATCTCTGTAGTACAAGCCTAATTAAATCCCCCGGGTTACCGGGGGATTTTTGATGTCGTCGTGATAGTACATATCTAATCGACAGTTATCGGATTAAAACATTGTTCAGAAATATCTAATGTATAGAGCGGATAGCGTGGACCGTTATTATCCTCCTCGTTGACGGATGTAGTCTTTGTAACCTTCATGCCCATTTTCCTGCCGTCTCTTGTGGTTGAAAATTGAGGAAGACAGAGGTATTGCTCATTCTCGCCGTACGGGAAAGATACGGGTTTAGTGAATTGCCCTACGTTACTTTTCTTCTCTTTGCACTCAGCTGTATTCTTTAAGGTTTCTGCTGGAATATAATATCTATAGTCTACTGCTAATGCAGCTGTTTTACTCATTAGATCCGAAACCCTAGGCTCCCTTTTTCCATGGGTTTGTTCGGTGAAATTTACATTATCAAATGTAAACCTAACTGTATCGCCTCCATCACACAAGTATACTGAGCAGTCTGCCATTTCGGGGAATCCGTCATAGGTTCTTGCTGTACAGTAAGCTGAAAACCCTTCTCGTACACCATTTTCTGAATAATAAATCGAATTCTTTTCTATATCTATTCCTTTTTCGGAGTCGTTATTTTTCGGCTGAGGCGTAGCAGTTTCAGAGCTGCTGTATGGAGCTGAGCTTGAGCTTCCGGCGTCAACTCCTTTCTCTTCTACACATCCGGCTAAGAAGCATGACGGCAGTAAAGCTAATGCGGCAAGCGCTCGGTACGTTCTCGCGGCGCCTATGCGTGATGTTTCCTTTGTTTGTGGCCCTCTCTCCATATATCCTCCCATTGATAATATGTAAAAGTTGATAAATTTCCAATATTATACATATTTATTGATGTAAAGTAAAATCAATTGACAAAGTGATAATGTTTATGACAAAATGAAACCATCTAACGTAAAAAGAAAAAGGAGATATGGTGAATAAACAGAAATTGGTGATTATCGGTGGTGGCGGAATGGTTGGCGCGACGACGGCGTATGCGTGTGCGCTGCGCAGTGTGATTGAAGAAATTGTATTGATCGACCGCAATGCGGATTTGGCGTGGGGTCAAGCCGCGGACATCAACGACGCCATGGGGCTTGACCGCAATGTGGTGGTGCGCACGGGCGACTATGCTGATATCAACGACGATGACATCGTGGTCATCACCGCTGGTTCGCCGCAGTTGCCAGGTCAGACGCGACTGGAATTGGTCGGCGTCAATGCTAACATTATGCGCGACATCGTCAAAAACATCATGGCCGGTGGCGCCAAGCCGTATTTGGTGGTCGTCAGTAACCCAGTTGATGTCTTGACCTATGTAGCTTTGAAAGAATCGGGACTGCCAAAAACCCGAGTGTTCGGCACGGGAACGACGCTGGACACCACACGCCTGAAGTCATACCTGGCAGACGCGCTAAACGTCGATAGCAAAGCAGTTGATGCCTACATCTTGGGTGAGCATGGCGACTCTTCGTTTTCGACCATTGAAACCGCGCAGGTTGGTGAGGTGCCCATTCGAGAATATCCAGGCTTTACGGAGGAGATGATTGAGGGCATTGAGCAGAAAATCCGTGACCGCGCCTACCGAGTGATCGAGACAAAGAAGTCGACGTATTTTGCTATTGGTTTTGTGGTCTCTAAAATCGTTTCAGCTTTGCGTCAGTCAACACGTACAGTCTACCCAGTCTGTTCGCTGGCTGAGGGTGAATATGGACTGGACAATGTGGTGCTGGGCTTACCGTCGATTATTTGTTGTGACGGCGTGAAAATTTTGACGGGCTATCCACTGACCGAGCGCGAGAAGCAATCGCTAAATAACTCCGCTGCGATCATCGGTGGAATGATCGCCCACCTTGATAAAGACCAGGAAAATTGATATAATCACCTAGTTACTACTAATTTATCTCGAGAACTCGGTTGTTCGTACGGTAGAATGATTAGAGGTTACGAGATTGCACATAAGGAGGAGCTATGGCTCAAGATACCGGGATCAAAATCCGCATCCGTCTGAAGGCGTACGACCACAAGGTCATCGACCAATCGGCAAAACAAATCATCGACACCGCGATTCGCACCGGCGCGAATGTTGCTGGCCCAGTGCCACTACCAACTCGTCGCAGCACCTACACAGTGGTGAAAAGCCCACACGTGTACAAAATGGGTGGTGAAACCTATGAGCGCCGGGTTCACAAGCGGTTGATCGACATCACCAACGCGACACCAAAGACCATCGACAGCTTGCAGAATTTGAACTTGCCAGCTGGCGTTGACGCTGAGATTCGTATGTAATTTTAATGCACTAGAAATTTCCGCCTCTTGAACGGGGCGGATTTTTTATGCTATAATTTTCATCAAGCTTATGACAAAACAAAAATCTCGTACTTACGCCCGCAACCGCTCAAAGTCCAGCGCTTTGTTCAGCCGCAAAGGACGTGAGCGAATTTATGAAAATGACGGCACGTTCTTTTTGAAATTGGTGATATTTGTCATTCTCAGTGCATTATGGTTACGTCTAAAGAATCCCTTTGGGTTGGGTACTTTCACTGTGCAAGCGGTGCCAGTTGGCTTGTTCGTAGCGCTGTTGCTAGTTCTGAAGATTGAACAGTACCAATTTAACCGTAAAATTTGGTACGTCACTCTGATTTTAATGGCAATTTTGACCTCATTTACGCCAGTCGGCGTGATGATCTAGCTTATGCTGTACTATTTTGGACTTTGATGGTATATTAATTACTAAAGGAGTGTGGCAATGGATCAGGATGCTTTATCTAAATTTATCAACGACATTATAGATGCTAAGAACTTTAAGACTCTTGATGGTGATGTCAGGCAGCAATTAGAGAAAGATCTGAAGAATAGGCTACTTGATCAGATTGATAGGGCTGTGCTTGGGGCTTTGCCTGAAAATAAAATTGACGGTTTTAATGAATTATTAGATCGTGATGCTAGTAAGCAGGAAATCCAACAATATGTAGCGACCAGTGGCGTTGATACGAAAAAGATAACGCTTGAGACAATGCTGCGTTTTAGGTCTTTGTATCTTGGAGATAAGTAAGAGCTATGTCAATTGATACTAATAGGTCAGAATTGCCGGCAGGAGTGCCGACAACTTATCACTATAAAGACCCTATGCTAAGTGGCGCGCAGCCAAAACCTCATGACAAGCCCTTGGTTGTAGCGGTTGTTGACCAGACACATGATGTTGAGGCGGCAGCTAAAGACTATGCGGAAGCTCGTCTAAGAGAAGAGTCTGAGACTGCCAGGGAAGCTGGCCGAATAAAGGGCTTTCTACATAGGATATGGAGAGGCGAGAACGGTATTGCCACCAAGTACTTTTTCAATAAATACGTTGAAGAAGCTAAGCAGCGTGCTGAAGAAGAAGGGTTAACTGCTTTATACACGGATAATGTTGCGTTACGTAATGCTGCTATGGGGGCGACTATTGCGCGCTTTACTTCTGAATACGACGAATCTATACACGAGGCTGCTGGAGAGCGTCGAAAAGAGTTGGCTGAGGATTCACCGTTTGGCTTAGCGGTGAAGAAGCTGATTGAAAATTATGTCGAAGGTGACAGCAAAGACTGGAGTGAGGAGGCTTTTAGGGAAGCGCAGTCCAGGATAATGCGTCAATTAAATCAGTATGGTGATGGTGACGATCTCATCGGCGAAGGTAAAGTCAGAATAGATAATATTTGGCAAATCGCCCAAGCGGTCAAAGAAAGCGTTGATCATGGTGAAAGTCTTGATAATGTACTACAAGACGTGAAGATTTATACTGGCGAATCTCGTTCTGGAGTTCGCACCGAAGCTCACCAAAGTAAAATCGATAAAACTATTGAGCGGTTACAGAAGTCAAAAATAGGTTCGCTTGTTGGCCCTGAGACGGTAAGCTTGGGTGCAGCGATTGCTACTGGTTTATTCCGAGTTGGACGAGGGTCGCTAGCGCGAGCTGCTGGCGTGACTGGCGTGCCTGGGCTGCTCGGCGGCGTGTTTGCTGGTATGCGTGAAAATAAACGGCTCAAAGAAGAGCGTGCCATACACGCGCGAGAAGTGGCTCAGGGTCAAGAGTTTGAAGACAAAGGCCGACGTGCAGAAATCGAAAAAACTCGCTATGAAACAGTTGCCGCAAAGGAACTGATTGGCTCGCTAGAAGAGTTTATTGATAAAGAAAACTTGTCTCCAGAGGAGCTGCAGCAGGGCTATGAGTCAATTGTTAGTGCCATGGCTAGAATTCATGCTTCAGATAAATTACAAGCCGACTTTATTTCATATTCAAGCGTGACGGAAGTTGAATCAGAGCGATTTAATTTAGATGTGGCAATAGCTAGAGCTAAAGTGAAGCTGAAAGGTAGGCTGGGAGATTTGCCAGAGGCGCTTATTGTAGACCTGGGTATTGATAAAGACGGTACGGTGGATGATGCGATATATAAATCTACAGATGTACTTTATTCTCTAATGGATGATAGAAGCAAAAAAGATGAGGCCTTTAAGAAGTTAAAGAGGCGACGCGTAGCAGTGGCAGCGGCAACGGGGGCTGTGACTGGCTTTACGATTGGACTGGCTTCACAAGAGGCTTTGGCATTCTTTAATTCTGGTTACGACGGCCTGCTTGAAAATGCCCTTACGGGCGAAGGCGGGGGCGATAGACAAACTTTGCTAGCAGGTATATTTCATGGCGAGGGTTATGGCTATAGCTCTGAGACTATCGTGAGTGCTGGAGATTATACTTCATACGACGTAGGCGGTAGCCAAGGAAGTATCAATTTACCAGATAATTATCAATTGGCATACAATCCTGACGGAACAGCAAATATCATTGATCCAAACGGTAGTATTTTTGCTGAAAATATTTCGTTTGAGGCTGACGGCTCTTTATCTCAAGCCTCGCAGGAACTGCTGCAGGAAAAGGGCGCTATCGTAGAAGATCTTTCTGCAGTAGTAAGCAGTCAAGAGTCTATCGTGCAAGATTTGAGTGTTGATGAATATTTAGGCTACCATCAATCTGAACTGACGAATATTACTCGAGATTTTTGGTATGACAATGATACCGCCAGTGTGTTTGATAATAATGAACTGGGACTCCACTGGGGAAGTCAAGGTGATGATGGGTCTATTCGGCTATCGATTTCTAACATGACGGATTATGGATCTTATCATGGGCTTGATAGCACTTCATGGTCTGATGAAGCTCAGGGTGGAACACTGAAATTTGCCGTGTCCGCCTCAATAGACACCCAAGACAGAGTATTCATGGTTGATATCGCCACAGATGGAAGTATAGATATCCCATACGATAGTCCAGTGGCAAATCTTTTTTCCGTTGATGAATATGGTCAAGTAGAATTTAACGGTGCATACGGCGAAGTTGTTGCAATTCAAGACGTGGACGCGGACGGAATAACACATGTGGCTCCGCTGGCGACTATGGAGGGAAATAACTCTATCTCAACCATCTCAACTACAGTTGAAGTCTTGACAGATAAGAATGTCCCTAATTTCCAAATAACACCTCCGCCGATAGAGACGATAGTTAATGCTGCTCAGGCTGTAGAAGGCTTTGGCGGGCCGGCGGTGGTGTTGAGGAGGCCACTGGAAAGACTAAATAAAAAAGAAGATCCGTTTAGGTATAGCTATGGATCGCGCAGGGATCTGGCGCAGATGCGTAAGTGGATAGCTGACATGGGCGGGCCGCATACGCGTAAACAAATAGAAGATGTCTCTGGTAAAAAACATTGGGTTGAGGCTGATGGCTCACCGGTGATGAGAAGTGTGGAGCGAGAGCGAGAAAGTATAGCTAGTTATCTAAATGATGAGTTTTCTGATAATCCAGAATACGAGCGAAAAGTTGCTGCTGTTGCATCCAGCTTGGGATCTATGAATAACGATTGTAGGGTTTCCGTCAATATTCCCGCCTGGATGGAGGAGGATAACCTTAGCAGACTTCTCAATCAGTATATAGATCAGGTAGACAATAAAGGGGACTCTCTTGATCGATCTTTGTTTGAGATAAATATTCTGGTAAATCGTAGAAAAGGAACTCCAGAGGATAAGTCTGTAAAAGTTATAGAGAATTTTATAGAAGAATATACCAGGCGCTACGATGGTGTTCGTCCAGTTGTTCATTATGCAAACGTTGAGATGGAGCCGGAAGAGGCCAACATAGGTTTCGTGCGCAAACTTCTGACTGATGCTGTTTTGCAAAGAAGTCTTGACCGCGATAATCAGCTCCAGCCGCTATATATCGAGAGTGAAGATGCGGACCTGATAGAAGTAGACAAGAGAACAGTATTTAATATTATTTCTAAGCTGGATAAGAATCCTCATCTTGATGCTGTTCATGGCATCGAGGGTAGGCTGCCGTCTATTATTAAAGATAACGCCCTACTCTTAATGCGAAGAAATGCCTGGGAGGTGTTCTTGTTTAATGTGCGACAAAAACGTTTTAGGGATCCAAGAAATCCAAATTGGAACTCATTCTCTAACCGTGTAATCACTGGAGGCTGGAATTCTGGATACTCGGCAGAGGCTTATGCTATGATTGGTGGCTACGAGCCGGCACGGGCGGGAGAGGATATCTCAATTGGTGAGAGGATTTCTATGATGCGAGGTGATGGTGATTATCCAAATCTTGAGACAATAGGCTCGGTTCCAACACGCACCGAATCTTCTCCGCGTCGCTTTATAGACGAAATTGTGAATAAAAAATCTGCCTATGAGGACTTTGGAGATGATGGCAACGAAAAAGCGATAAGAGGAATGTCGTTGTCGGATGCAATGAAGCGCATAGATGATTACGCAGATATAACCGAAGATAATAAACCCACCTTCGAGAATGAAGCGCAAATGTATTATGACTGGGCTCGAGGCTCTACATTTACTTTAGGTGACGCAAGAGACGTGGCCAGGAGGATTATGCGATCAGTAGGCTACGAGGAGGGCGATTACGTATTTGATGGAGATAAAATCCATATAATAAACTGGGACAACGTTAAGCGCAATATTGAAGCTTACAGGCATGGTTTTACCTCAGCAAAAAATCCGAATAGAAAAATGGTTATTAGAGAGTGGTAGAAGACTTATTAAAAATAATACCGTCAATTCCAAGTTGATGGTATTATTTATTTAATACTATTTGATTCCAAGCGTCCTATAGCGGCCTATTATTTCTCTAGCTTATTGATGGCGTAGTTGACTTCTTGAATAATATCAATCAACGCCTCAGCGCGCGCTACCGTATCTGAGATATTTTTAGCCGCCCCGTAGGCTAGACTGATTAGGCTGCTATTATTAGTTATTCTTGCGGCTGTCATGTATATTTCAACTTTTCGCTCTTCATCAACGCCCTCTATTTTTTCCATATCTGGGATTAGCGAGTCGATAACCTCTTTCCTAAGAGAATATAATTTATTCAATTCTTCGTAACTGTTTTCGATTTGAGAATCGTTCATAATTGCCCCCTAATTAACAAAGATTTATTTTCAATCTATCATATTATAGCATACGCAGAATAGTGAATAAAACTGAGATATGTCTATAAGTTGACTTTAATTGTCATTTTGTGCTAGAATAATGAAGTAATTTCTATTACGCGTAATATCAACTGTTCTCCTTGATGAATGAGCAGGTCTGGCTATAGTTGAAGTGTTTATCATGAACGCCTCACTCAGAACCCAGAAACCGCACGTCATCAGGAGTATTTAAGTGGGAGTGAGGAAAAGTGAAAACACTTCTCGGTACCAAACTTGGTATGACCCAGCTCTTGGCTGAAGACGGCAAAGCCATTCCGGTGACGCTGATCCAAGCCGGCCCTGTCACCGTGACTCAGGTGAAGACTGTCGAAACCGACGGTTACAATGCGGTACAGGTCGCTTATGGAGAGGGTAAGAACCTGAGCAAGGCCGTGGCTGGACACGTCAAGCCAGCCCAAGTGACCCCGAAGCACATTCGGGAATTCCGCGTCGACGAGATCCCTGAGGGTATCAAAGTTGGCGATGAAATCAACGTTTCCGCGTTCGAAGTCGGCGATTCTGTCGATGCGACCGGAACCAGCAAAGGTAAAGGTTTCGCTGGAACCATTAAACGCCACAACTTTAAGCGTCACCGCAAGACGCACGGTGGTAAAGGTAATACTCGTAAGCCAGGTTCAATTGGCTCGATGTATCCACAAAAAGTGTTCAAGGGTAAGACGATGGCTGGCCACATGGGTCACGAGCGTGTTACCGTCAAGAACCTGGAAGTGGCATATGTTGATCCAGAGACCAATCTGATCGGGGTGAAGGGCGCTGTGCCTGGGCCACGAAAAGGGCTGATCATTTTAGGAGGTAACAAGTAATGGCTGAATCAACCAAACTTCCTAAAGATATTTTTGCTGTTGAAGTGCCAAATCACGAACTATTGAAATTGGCATACGATAGCTACCTAGCAAACGCCCGCCTAGCAAGTGCAAACACCAAGCAGCGTGGTGAAGTTTCCGGTGGTGGTAAAAAACCATGGAAGCAAAAGGGAACTGGTCGAGCACGTTTTGGCTCAAGCCGTAACCCAATCTGGCGCGGTGGTGGTGTGGTCTTTGGTCCACGCGGCAACGAAAACTACACCAAAAAATTGTCAAAGACCGCCAAGAAAGTGGCAATTCGCCAAGCATTGACAGTGGCGAATGAAGCGAAGAAGATCGTCGTCAAAGATATCAAGACGACTGGCAAGACCAAAGAGGTCGCAACCTTCTTGGCTGACAACAAGTTTGAGCGCCGCGTACTGATCGTCGTCGACGAAAAGACGCCAGAATTGATGCGCGCGACAAACAACATCCAGAACGTATTGGTGATCCGCGCGAGCTACCTCAGCGTCTACCACATTCTGAATGCGGATACTATTGTCATAACCCCGAAAGCTCTGCCAGTAATCACTGAGTGGCTGAGTAAGGAGGAAGCGTAATATGAAACAGATGACAATTATCCCACGCATTAGCGAGAAAGCCTACGCCGCGAGCGCCAATGGCGTCTACGTGTTCCGCGTTCCGCTCAACCTGAATAAAAACGAGATCAAAGCAGCAGTTGAAACGCAATTTGACGTCACCGTTCTGAAGGTAAAAACCTTGGTGCAAGACGGCAAAGCTGTGCGTTTCTCACGAGGCAAGAACCGCTATCCTGGCACGACTACACGCAAGGATTGGAAGAAGGCTTACGTGACGCTGAAAGAAGGCGATAAGCTCGATGTGTTTGACGCAGTAGAGCAGCAGATAGAGGAGACCAAGTAATGCCAGTGAAAGCTTACAATCCAACCACTCCTGCTCGTCGCGGCATGACGAGTCAGGATTTGTCAGACATTACAACAAGAAAACCTCTTAAAAGTCTGATTAAAGCTAAAAAGCAAAATGCCGGTCGCAACAACCAAGGTCGAATTACTGTTCGTCATCGCGGAGGCGGCGTTCGTCGTCACTACCGCTTGGTGAACCACAATTTGCCAGCAGGCTTGACCTTGACGATTGAAGAAATCGAATACGATCCAAACCGCTCAGCTCGTATTGCTCGAGTTAAGGATCAGTACAATTTGTACCACTACATCTTGGCTGACACCTCAATGGTTAAGGGCAAAACTATCCGAACTGGTGAAGAAGCTCCAATTGAGACTTCAAACCGCTTGCCATTGTCAGTTATTCCTGTTGGTACGATGATTTATGCTATTGAGTTGACCGCTGGTAAGGGCGCACAAATGGTACGCGCTGCTGGTGCTAAAGCTCAGTTGATGGCGAAAGAAGGCAACTACGCAACTATCAAATTGCCATCTGGCGAAGTTCGTAAAGTTCGTTTGGAAGCTACCGCTGCTATCGGTGTAGTCGGTAACGTCCAGCACCAAAATGTTAAGATCGGTTCAGCTGGTCGCAAACGCCGCAAGGGTATTCGCCCGACCGTTCGTGGTGTCGTTATGAACGCCGCAGATCACCCACATGGTGGTGGTGACGGTGGTCGCCACGGTACTGGTAAAGCACCACGTACTCCTTGGGGTCAATTGACATTAGGTTATCGAACTCGTCGCCGTAAAGGCTCGAATAAATTAATCGTACGCACGCGTCACGACGCGAAGAGGAAGAGGTAAATCACGATGAGTCGTTCATTAAAGAAAGGTCCATTCGTCGATGTAAAGCTAGCAAAGAAAATTGCTACTCTTAGCCTTGACGATCGAACCGTTATCAAAACCTGGGCGCGCGCTTCGACCATCACCCCAGAAATGGTCGGTCGAACTATCGCTGTCTACAATGGTAAGATGCACGTGCCTGTGCTGATTACCGAAAACATGGTTGGCCACAAACTCGGTGAGTTTAGCCCAACTCGTAAGTTCCGTAAGCACGGCGGAAAGGATAAGAAGTAATCATGGCTGATACAACTTATACTGTTCGCGCTTACGCCAAAGGTGTTGACCAAACACCACGCAAGGTTAGCTTGGTGGCTGCGCTAGTACGTGGCCGCACCGTCGCTGACGCATTGGTTATCTTGGAGCACGTGCCAAAACGCGCTGCTTTGCCAGTCAAAAAGGCAATCGACAGCGCCAAGGCAAACGCCATCAACAACCACGGTTTGGACGCTAAAAGCTTGGTAATCACCACATTGAGTGTTACCACTGGTACGCGTCTGCGCCGCTTTAAGCCAGCGTCACGCGGTCGTGCCTTGCCATTCCAGAAAAAGACGTCAAACATTTTGGTTGAAGTAACTGGTACTGAGAAGCCAAAGAAAGCGCCTGCGAAAAAACCAGAGACCAAGGCTAAAGCAGAGACCAAACCTGCCAAGCCTGCAGCGAAGAAAGCCGCCGAAACCACGGCAAAAAAGGAGGAGAAGTAAATGGGTCAAAAAGTGAATCCAATCAACTTCCGCCTACAAGTTCACAAGAACTGGAGCTCTCGTTGGTTTACGGCCAATAAGAAAGAGTTTGCGGAGGCAATTCGCCAGGATCACGAAATCCGCGAATTGATTGAGAAGAAATTTGCCTCACGCCCAACCATCAATCGCATTGAGATTGAGCGGAGTGCCAACTTAATCACGGTAACCATTCACACGGCGAAAGCTGGTGTGGTGATCGGCCGTGGCGGTGCTGGCGTGAATGAATTGAAAAAGCAAGTTGAGAAGATTGTCGGTCAGGCAGTTCGCATCAACATCGAAGAAGTGCGCCGACCGGAACTAGCAGCCAAATTGGTGGCAGAAAACATCGCCCGCCAGTTGGAACGCCGCATCAACTTCCGCCGCGCAACCAAAATGACCGCGCAAAACACCATGAGTGCTGGTGCCAAAGGTATCCGCATCGAGGTAGCTGGTCGTTTGAACGGTGCTGAAATGGCACGCCGCGAAAAGGTGATTGAAGGCTCGGTGCCATTACACACCCTTCGTGCTGATATTGACTTCCACTGTGCTCGCGCCCAGACACCAGCTGGTATCATCGGCGTGAAAGTGTGGATTTATAAGGGAGAAAGGAGTCGCTAAATGCTGTTACCGAAAAAGACTAAATATCGCAAAGTGCGCATCGGTAAAAACCGCGGTCAAGCAACCCGTGGTAATTACATCGCGTTCGGCGACTTTGCACTGCAATCACAATCAAACGAGCGCATCAACTCCCGCCAAATCGAGTCAGCCCGTCAGGCAATGACCCGCTACATCAAGCGTGGCGGTAAGATTTGGATCCGGATTTTCCCACATACACCAGTTACACGCAAGCCACTTGGCTTGAAGATGGGTGGTGGTAAGGGTAATCCAGAGTTCTTTGTTGCCAAGGTGAAGGCCGGCACGGTGCTATTTGAAATGCAGGGCATTTCCGAGGAAGTAGCCCGCGAAGCAATGCGCCTGGCGAGCCACAAACTACCAGTCAAATGTAAGTTCATCAAGCGGGAGGACGCATAATGGCTGAAACAAAGAAACCTAAAAAAGCAGCAGTTGTGAAGACCGTTGAGGATTTGAAGAAGGAAGTCGCCGAAAAGCGAAATGACCTGCTTCAAGCAAAACGTTCTCACGCTGCTGGCGAATTAGTTAATCCAAAAGCGCTGCGTTCACTCCGCAAGGACATCGCGCGCCTGCTGACACAAATTAACGAAAAGGAGAGCAAGTAATGGCCCGACGAACACTGATTGGCGTCGTAACGAGTGCCAAGCGCGATAAGACCATCACCGTGACGGTCACTAGCCGCGAAACACATCCGCTCTACGGCAAACAGTACACCGTGACTCGCAAATACACTGCTCATGATGAGACCAATCAAGCAGGCGAAGGCGACAAGGTGCAAATCGAAGAGACTCGCCCAATTTCCAAGACCAAGAGCTTTACGCTGGTCAAGGTGATTGAAAAGTCTCGCGGTTCTATCAAACTAAAGGCTGAAGTTTCTGGTGAAGCTGAGGAAGAGACTAAGGAGGACGACAAATGATCCAACAAGAATCTCGCCTCAAGGTAGCTGACAACTCGGGTGCCAAAGAAGTATTGTGCATCCGCGTTCTCGGCGGTACCCGCCGCCGCTACGCTCGCGTTGGCGACGTGATCGTCTGTTCAGTCAAAGACGCCAGCCCAACCGGCAACGTCAAAAAGAAATCTGTCGTCAAGGCTGTGGTGGTTCGCACCCGCGACCAAATCCACCGCAAAGACGGCTCGACCATTTGCTTTGATGACAACGCCGTGGTGATTATCAACGATGACAAGCAGCCAAAGGCTACTCGTGTCTTCGGCCCAGTGCCACGCGAACTACGCGACATGGGCTACATGAAGATCGTAAGCCTAGCTCCGGAGGTACTCTAATGGCTCGTATTCACAAAGATGACACCGTAAAAATCATTGCTGGCAAGAACAAAGGTACGACTGGTAAAGTCCTGAAGGTCAACACCAAAGATCAGACTGTTTTGGTCGAAGGTATTGGCGTCGGGCACCGCCACGTCAAGCCAAGCCAGTACAATCCAAAAGGCGGCAAGAAAGACATCCACGTACCGATGGACATCAGCAAAGTCGCCCTGGTTGTCGACGAAAAGTCAGGCAAAACCAGCCGGGTTGGTTTAGTAAAGAACGCTGACGGCGGCAAAACTCGCGTCGCTCGCCAAGCAAAAAATAAGGAGATTAAATAATGGCAGAGAAGAAAACCGTCGTGCCAGCTCCTCGCTTGAAAGCCTTGTACCAGGAGAAATACCTGAAGGAACTGCAAGCCGAACTAGATCTAAAGAACGTGCACCAAGTGCCAGCTTTGGAAAAGATCATCGTGAGCGTTGGCACCGGCAAAAAGAAAGATGACAAGCGTCATTTTGAAATTGTCAAAAACACCGTTGAGAAAATCACCGGTCAGGCACCAGTTGCCCGCCAAGCAAAGAAGTCAATCGCTGGCTTTAGCATCCGTAAAGGTATGGGTGCGCCAATTGGCGTCAGCGTCACGCTGCGCGGCAGCAGGATGTACGAGTTCATGGATCGCTTGATCAACGTGGCACTCCCACGCGTGCGTGACTTCCACGGCGTCGGCCTGAAGTTTGACAAAGGCGGCAACTACAACCTGGGTATCATCGAACAGTCAATCTTCCCAGAACTGACCTTCGAGGAAACGCAGATTTTGCACGGGTTGCAGGTAACATTTGTCATCAAGAACGGCAGCAAGGAAGCATCAAAAGCTTTGCTGGAGAAATTTGGCATGCCGTTTGAGAAGAAAGGAGGCGTCAGGTAATGGCTAAGAAATCAATGGTCGCTCGCGACAAAAAGCGTCTGAAGATGATCGCAAAATACGCTGCGAAGCGCGCTGAGCTCAAAGAACTTGGCGACCTCGACGGTTTGCAGAAATTGCCTCGCAACTCGAGCCCAACTCGACACAAGAACCGCGACAGCATTTCCGGCCGTCCACGTGGCTACATGCGCCAGTTCGGCCTGAGCCGCATCAATTTCCGCGAAAAAGCAGCCAAGGGCGAAATCCCAGGCATAACAAAGAGTAGTTGGTAAGAAGGAAAGGAGATTCGACAATGTCTATGCAAACTACAGACCCAATCGCCGACCTTCTGACGCGCATTCGCAATGCGAAACTGGTTGGCAAGACGGAAGTTCGTGTTCCGTCCAGCAAGATGAAAAAAGTCATCGCTGAGCAATTAGTCAAAAACGGCTACCTTGCAGATGTTAAACTAGAGGACGCCAAGCCTCGTGGTGTGCTGGTGGTTACTATCAACGAAGAGGGTACCAACAGTACCATCAACGAGATCACCCGCGTCTCAAAGCCAGGTCGTCGTGTCTACGTCGGCTCGGCAGAGATTCCAAAGGTGAAAAGCGGCCGCGGTCTAGTACTCATCTCAACCTCAAAAGGTGTCATGACTGGCGCCGAAGCAGCCAAGGCTAAACTTGGCGGTGAGTTGCTGTTGAAGGTGTACTAGAATATAACTAGTAAAAAGAGAAGTGCTCGGAGAAATATCCGGGCGCTTTTTTGTGTACTTGAGTTGCCCTTGCTATAATGTGGTCATGCAAGACAACAACTTTATCTCGTTCGCCACTCGTACAAAAGAATTATGTATTGATTGGTTAGTTATTAGTGCCTATCTTATATGTCTTTTTGGTGCATCAATAACTTACTACTTCGTAGTATTTGGCGGCGTTCCAGCTTTTTCCGAGCTACAAAGTCAGCTCATTACTACATTCGCGTCTGTCTTGGTTATTGTTATATTATTCGCTTATCTTGATTTTAAGGGAGGTAGTGTTGGTAAACGCGTCGCTGGCTTGAAAGTTTATTTCACTCATAGAAGTTTCAGCCGAAGTCTCGTTCGTAATAGTATCAAATTTCTCCCTTGGCAAATTGGCCACATGGCTGTCATCCATGGAGTATATACTAGATTTGATGTGATAAGCATTGTATTGTCGATTATATCTTGCATCCTCCTAGTTATAATGTTCTTAATGGGTACTATGCGCTATGACCGACGACATCTTGGGGGCATGGTAGCTGGAACTCAGGTGCAATTAGCGAAACATAGGTAAAGATATTTGTGCTAATATTATACTGTGATTCTGGACGGGCGAGTGTTATCTAAATCTCCGAGTTGGGTCTTTTTTGCGTCGCTGAGGTCGCTGAGATTATACCTTGCTTTTTACCCCTAGTTTGTGTTAAAATACTGAAGTTAATATCAAATCACACGAAAGGTGAGTAATGAGTCTGAGTCGAATCGGAAAACTGCCGGTGGTTATTCCGGCCGGTGTGACAATCACGGTTGACTCTGGTGATGTGGTCGTAAAGGGCCCGAAAGGTGAATTGACACAATTCATCACGCCAGCAGTTGAGGTGAAAGTCGAAGACGGACAAGTCACGGTTCATCCGAAGGATGAGTCCAAAACTGCTCGCGCCCAGCACGGTCTGATGCGCGCGCTGATCAACAACATGGTAATCGGCGTTACCAAAGGCTACGAGAAGCGTCTCGAGGTCAATGGTGTCGGTTTCCGCGTGAGCTCCAGCAACAACGAGCTGGAAATGGCGCTCGGGTTTTCACACCCGGTCAAATACAAAGCCCCAGAGGGTATCACCGTTACCAATGAAAAGATGACCATCATCGTTAGCGGTATCAATAAACAGCAAGTCGGCCAAGTCGCTGCGGAAATCCGCGCACTGAAGAAGCCTGAGCCATACAAGGGCAAGGGTATCAAGTACGCTGACGAGCAAATTTTGCGCAAAGCAGGAAAGACAGGTAAGTAATCATGGCAGAAAATAAGAAATTACTCAACCGCGCTCTTCGCAAAAACCGCGTTCGCGCGAAAGTTTCAGGCACTGCAGAGCGCCCACGCCTGACAGTCACCATCAGCAACCTGCACGTCAGTGCTCAGCTGATCGACGACGTTGCTGGCAAGACATTGGCTGCCGCAACCACCGTTGGCACCAAAGCAAAAGGTACGATGAGCGAGAAATGTGCCGCCATCGGTACTGAAATTGCCAAGAAAGCAAAGAAAAGTAAAATTAGCGCAGTGGTCTTTGACCGCAATGGCCGCCAGTACGCTGGCCGCCTGAAGGCATTGGCTGATGCTGCGCGCCAAGAAGGATTGGAGTTCTAGTATGGCAGAACAAGCTGCAAATACTACCCCACGTGCAGAAGGCCGTCGGCCTCGCAGTCCGCGTGGTGGTCGCCGCGATGACCGGCGAAATGTGCGTGATGACGCACCAAAGGAGTTTGAAGAATTGGTAATCAACATTGACCGCGTGAGCCGCGTGGTCAAAGGTGGCCGCCGCTTCCGCTTTAAGGCGTTGGTGGTTGTCGGTAACCGCAAGGACAAGGTTGGTGTTGGTGTGGCTAAGGGTGCCGACGTGCAAGCTGCTGTTGCCAAGGCAACCTCAGTTGCTAAAAAGCACTTGATTACATTGCCACTGAGTGGCGAAACCATTCCACACGACAGCGAAGTTAAGTTCTCAGGTGCCCGCGTGCTGATCAAGCCAGCTGCTCCTGGTACTGGTATCATCGCTGGTGGTGTTGTCCGACAGATCATCGGCGTGACTGGTGTCCGCAACCTGCTCACCAAGTCACTGGGTTCAACCAACAAGGTGAACATCGCCTACGCAACTATTGAAGCATTGAAATCACTGGTTCCACGCGAACAGTGGCTCAACACTCAGCCAGTCAAAAAGACTGCTAAAAAGGAGGCTAAGTAATGAAATACAACGATCTCCAAGTTTCAGCAAACAAGAATAAAAAGCGCGTTGGCCGCGGTATCGCTGCTGGCCAGGGTAAAACCGCTGGTCGTGGTACCAAAGGTCAGAACGCCCGCACTGGTAAAAAGCTTCGCGCTATGTTCCAGGGTGGTCAGCGCCCACTGGCTCAGGCTGTACCAAAAGCTCGCGGCTTCAAGAGCTTGCGCACACCAGCTCAGGTAGTCTACCTCGACCACTTGAACGCCTTTGACGGCAAAACCGTCGACAACGCGCTGCTGTTTACCGAAGGCTACATCGCCACGCCGTTCCACACGGTCAAGGTGATCGCTCGCGGTGAATTGAAAGCCAAGGTTGACTTGAAAGTGCAGGCTGCTTCCGCTTCAGTCGTTATAGCGATTGAAAAAGCCGGCGGCTCATTTGAAAAAGTCGCGACACCACTGCGTCAAAGCATAAAAGAAACTGAAGAGAAATAAATATTCTCATCAAGCACAAGAATCCCCTCTATAGAATAAGGGGATTCTTTATTTCGGTATGGAAATATTAGTTGTGGTAATGTATAATTAACAGAGTTAAGAATTGTTAGAGACTATGAGGGGCTAAAACATGAATTGGAGAATAATTTTCCGCTCGCTAAAAAATAAAGACATGCAAAAGCGATTATTGATTGTCGTTGGAATAATCGTCGTTTACAGATTGTTGGCGCATATCCCAGTGCCATTGGCTGAACCGACCCAGCTACGTAACGCGATTTCGTCAGTACTTGGTCAGACTGATTTGGGCGGAATTTTGAACCTACTTTCTGGCGGCGCACTGTCAAGCTTCTCTCTAGTTCTGGTCGGACTTAGCCCATTTATTACCGCCAGCATCATCATTCAGTTATTGACTAAAGCTATTCCAAAGCTAGAAGAACTTCACAAGGATGGTGAGACTGGTCGCCGTAAAATTCAGCAGTGGACACGCATGATTACTGTTCCTTTGGCTATCGTTCAGTCAATTGCCTTCATCTTTATTCTACGCCAAACAGTTCTTCAAGGTGGCTCAACAACACTGGCCGACCCAACAGCAATGGAGTGGATTGTGTCTGTTACCGCCATGACTGCTGGCTCGGTTCTGTTGATGTGGCTGGGTGAATTGATTACAGAGCAAGGCATCGGCAACGGTATTTCCATCGTGATTTTTGCCGGAATTATTAGCCAGCTACCGCAAATGCTTGCGTCGCTCATTTCTTCGCTGCTCGACACTTCATCAGGCAGCTTAAACGTATTTAACTGGTTCACGCTACCTCTTAACCCAACCATGTTCTGGACGGTGCTTATCATGTCTATTGCGGGACTCATCGTTCTGTACTTCCTGGTAAAAATCAACGAAGCACAGCGTGTTATTACTATCAATTACGCCAAGCGTGTCCATGGCAATAGCAACTATGGCGACGTAAAAAGCATTCTGCCGGTCAAGCTGATTGCAGCTGGCGTTATCCCAGTTATCTTTGCAGTTGCGTTTCTTAGCTTACCGCAGTTCGTTGGTCAAGTCATGAAAGCATCTGGTAATGCCAATCTTCTGCCAACAGCCAACAAGCTCATCACCTGGTTCCAAGCACCAAGCGCTGGTTCATTTACAGGTAGCACTGCTGAAGCGTTCATCTACCCAACGCTATACTTCCTCTTAGTCATCGCCTTTACATATTTCTACACTGGCATCGTCTTTAATGCTAATGAAATTGCTGAAAACTTACAAAAGCAAGGCGGTTTCATTGAGGGTGTTCGTCCAGGCGCTCAGACTGAGAAGTATCTAACAAAGACCGTTAATCGCTTAATTCTGTTTGGCTCAATTGTTCTGGGGATCGTGGCGATTCTGCCATTTGTTGCCGAATACCTGACATATCATTTGACAGGTCTGCGCGGCTTGCGCTTATCAATCGGAGGTACCGGAATCTTGATTATCGTGTCGGTTGGGCTGGAGACATTAAGGCAAATTAACTCGCGAGCATTGATGGTCACCTATGATGACTTTGACCCAGATGAGCTACTCGACGGTGGTAAAAAATCTAAAAAACGCCGCTTGTTTAAGAAAAAATAATTGCATCATAAAAAATCCCCGCCAAGGAAGCGGGGGAATTCTTTTTATAGCTAGCTTATCGCAGCTTATAGTCGTAAACTAGCTTTTCGCCGTCTTTCTTTTCGTTCTGGCAGACCGGTGCAATTTCCTTGCTGATATTATTTTCGTCGGTCATTTTACAACTCGGAATGTCAAGCAGATTAAACTGATCGGTCGGTGAAATTGCTTTCCAGCCGCCATCTTTCTTAACTGCAAACATTCGCGCAATAGCACTGCCGCAACCATATCCAAGCAGCAACTGCTTCTCGTCTTGAGAATTTGCAATTACACTAACTGCGCCATTGTTATCTTTACATCCTGATTGAGCGACTTCTTTTTTCAAAAAATCACGGATTTCCTGCACTGACACATCATTACGCGCAGTCGCCTTATTCCCCTCAAATCGAAAACCAAGCGAGCCCAAGCTTACGAATCCGTTACCAACTTTTTCCGTCGCCGTGTATACTTTATGTGGTGATTGATTATCTAATCGCCATGCCAAATATCCGACTGTCGCTATTAGCACCACTACCGCACCAATCAAAATTGGCACCAACATCTCAATCTGAGATTTTTTCGCCTGAGTTTTTGTCCGATTTTTCGTACTTGCCATAAAAATCCTTATGTTAAATTTGATAGCTCAAGTATAGCACACAAATTTATGAAAATACCTCTTGTCAAACCACGCTGAGTGCTGTATAATTGACAACTGTAACTTATGGCGAGTCAAAAGGAAGTCATCAAAATGATCGGTAAGGTAGTGGAAGCACTGCCTAATACGCAATTTCGGGTGGAACTGGAGAATGGCCATAGTATCATCGCGCACATTTCAGGGCGAATGCGCAAGCACTATATTCGCTTGGTGCCTGGTGATAAGGTTGAAGTTGAGATGACCCCTTACGATCTTACAAAGGGACGAATCAGCTTCCGCCTACGTGACGACCGGCCTCAACAGAGCCGGTAGTCAAATATTAACGTTAATCTCGGGTTTACTCGGGAAGGGAGATTTGAGCACTTTATGAAAGTTCGTGCAGGTGTGAAAAAAATCAGCCCCGATGACAAGTTTGTCCGCCGTAAAGGTCGGTTGTACGTCATCAACAAGAAAAAACCTAAGAATAAGCAAAGGCAGGGTTAAGCATGGCTCGAATTGCTGGGGTAGTTATCCCAACAGAGAAGCAGGTGCAAATCGCGCTCACCTATATTTATGGGATTGGGCCAAAGCACGCTTCGAGCATCCTTGCGGCGGCTAAGATTGAGCCGACCACTCGGGTGAAAGATCTCACCGAGGCTGAAGAAAACAAGATTCGCGAAATTATCGACAGCGAATACACCGTTGAGGGTGATCTCCAGCGCTTGGTAACTAACAACATTAAGCGCTTGAAGGATATCAACGCCTATCGCGGTCTTCGCCACAAAGCAGGACTGCCGACACGCGGACAGCGGACTCGTACGAATGCACGAACTCGCAAGGGTCGCGCCATCGCCGTGGGCGGTACACAACCAAAAGCAGCAAGTAAGACCTAAAGAAAGGACTAAGAAATGGCAGACGCAAAATCTACCAAGAAGAAGCAGCGCCGATCAGTCCCAGCTGGTCAGCTGCACATTCAAGCAACATTTAACAACACCATTGTTACCTTTTCTGACAAGAAGGGTAACGTGTTGACTGCTTCATCAGCTGGTGCATGTGGTTTCCGTGGTAGCAAAAAAGGCACCGCCTATGCTTCACAGGTTGCTGCTGAAAAAGCTGCTGAAGCTGCGAAAACTCAGTATGGTTTGAAATCAGTTGACGTTTTCGTCAAAGGTGTCGGCTTGGGCCGCGATGCCGCTATTCGTGCGGTTGGCGCTTTCGACATCTCAGTAGAAAGCATTAAGGACGTAACTGGTGTACCTCACGGCGGTGTTCGTCCACGAAAGGCACGGAGGGCATAATTATGGCACGAGATAATTCACCGATTGTCAAGCAAAGCCGCCGCGAAGGTTATGCGCTTCATCCAAAAGCACATAAGGTTTTGGCGCGAAAATCTGGTATTCCAGGCCAGCACGCGCACGGCCGCCAAAGTAAGCCAAGCCTGTACGCTACGCAGCTGCGCGAAAAGCAAAAAGTTCGCCGCCTGTACGGTTTGGTGGAAAAGCAGTTTGCGCGCCTGATGAACGAAGCAACCCGCGCCCAAGAAGGTTTGGCAGGTGAGAACCTGTTGAAGCTGCTGGAGCGCCGCTTGGATAACGTCGTTTATCGTTCTGGATTCGCTGTTAGCCGTCGGGCTGCTCGTCAGCTGGTTAGCCACGGGCACTTTGAACTAAACGGCCGCCGTGTCGATATTCCATCAATTCGTGTTAAGGCTGGCGATGTTATCACCGTTCGCCCAAAGAGCACTAAATCTGAGTACTTTACGCACATTGACGACGTGATCAATAATTCAATCCAAGGTCCGCTGAGCTGGCTGAAGAGCGATAGCAAGAAACTGAAGATTGAAGTGACTGGACTGCCAAAGCGCGAGGAAGCAGAAGCTGACATCAACGAGCAATTAATTGTTGAGTATTACTCACGATAAAAGAAGGGTTAGGGAAGAATTATGGCAAAAGCAATTTACAATCCAGCACTCGCGAGCGTTGATGATATTTCCGCGACCAGTGCTACTTTTCTAATCGAACCGCTTCATCCGGGCTACGGCAATACTCTTGGCAACTCATTGCGGCGCGTTCTGCTGTCAAGCGTTCGCGGTGGCGCGATTGTCGCTTTCAAGGTCGAAGGCGCAACCCACGAGTTTACCACCGTTGAAGGAATCAAAGAAGATGTCGTTGACATCATGCTTAACCTGAAAAACGTTCACTTGCGCGTATTTACTGACGAGCCAGTTGAGCTACGCTTGGAGAAATCTGGTGCCGGTGAAGTAACTGCTGCGGATATCCAGACAAACGCTGACGTTGAAATCGTTAACCTAGAGCAAGTAATTGCTACGATTGACGATCCAAACAAGCATTTGGTGATGGATTTGGTCGTAGAAGCAGGTTGCGGCTACCAGACAATTGAAGAGTCAAGCGAGAACCGCTTGCACAGCGACATGATTGCTATTGATGCAATGTATTCACCAGTGTTGCGCGTTCGTTACAAAGTCGACTCAACTCGCGTTGGCCAAGAGACAAACTTGGATAAACTAGCAATTACCGTTGAAACCAACGGTACAGTTACTCCACGCGAGGCGTTTGAAGAAGCAGCGGCAATCCTGGTTAACCAATACACAGCTTTAGCAGGCAACACCATGGTGACTGGTGCGCCAGCACTTGGCACGACCAAAGACGATGAAGAGTCAGAATTGGCTATGTCAATCGAAGAATTAAACCTAAGCGCCCGCACCACGAACGCGCTGATTAACAATGAAATCCGCACGATTCGCGACCTGGTGACTTTGACCGAGCAAGATTTGCGAGAATTGAAAGGCTTTGGCTCAAAGGCGCTGGATGAAGTACGCGACAAGATGGCGGAGTTGGAGTTTTAACTATGCATAGACACGGATATCAAGGGCGCAAGTTCGGCCGTGAGCGTGATCAACGGCGAGCCTTGCTGAGGGGCCTGGCAACCAGCCTGGTTGAGCACGGCAAAATCGAGACCACCTTGCCGAAAGCCAAAGAGCTGAAGCGCCACATTGAAAAAATCATCACCAAGGCGAAGAAGGGCGATCTAGCCAGCCGCCGCCAGGTGATCGCAGCACTCAGCACCCGCGCTGCTGCTTACAAACTGGTTGATGAAATCGCCCCGCAACTGAGCGGCCGCACCAGCGGACACGTTCGCGTTGAACGAACACGTTTGCGTGTTGGCGACGGCGCGCAAATGGCAATAATCGAGTTTGTCGACGATATCAAACCAATGCCAAAGGAGGAGAAATAAGATGAAAACTTATTCACAAAAACCATCTGACGTTTCTCGCCGCTGGGTATTGTTTGACGCGAGCGAATTGCCACTCGGTCGCTTGGCAACTGAAATTGCTAAACATCTGACCGGTAAATACAAGCCAACCTACACACCACACGTTGATGGTGGCGACTACGTCGTAGTTATCAACGCTGCAAACACCGTCGTTACTGGCTACAAGGAAACTGACAAGTACTACTACCGTCATAGCGGTTTCCCGGGCGGCATCAAAGAAACGCAGTTCAAAGAAATGCGTGAACGCCACCCAGAACGAATTATTGAAGAAGCTGTCAAAGGTATGCTACCAAAGAACAAATTGCAAGCAGAGCGCCTCAAGCGCCTGCGCGTATTTGCCGGCAGCGAGCATGCTCACACAGCACAAACCCCAGAGAAAGTTGAGGTAAAGTAATATGGCTACTGATACCTATTTCTACGGCTTGGGACGACGCAAAAGCGCTTCAGCAAGTGTTCGCTTGCTTCCTGGCAAGGGTACCATCACTATCAACGGCAAAGCAGCCGCTGAGTACTTGGATGGCAACAAGACCTTGCTCGCCGAAGTAACTGATCCACTAGCTGTCGTCAGCAAGCAAAAGGAATACGATGTTACCATCTTGGTCAAAGGCGGTGGTCTCGCTGGTCAAGTTGACGCCATCAAGCTTGGTATCGCCAAAGCATTGACGGCTGCTCACGCTGATCTGCGCCCAGTTTTGAAAAAGGCTGAGCTGCTCAAGCGTGACCCACGCGAGAAAGAGCGCAAGAAATACGGTCTGCGTTCTGCCCGCAAGCGCGAACAATTCTCTAAGCGTTAAAACAGAGGAGAAACCAGTTCTCAGAAATACCCCGTCTCATATGCAGGCGGAGTATTTTCATAGTATACTAAGACTATGTTTGATAGAATAATCCATCGATGGCTACGCGTTCCGTACACCTTAAATGTGCATTATTTTTGCCGACCAGACAATCCAAAGTCTACGATTCTACTTGTCCATGGATTAGGCACCTCATGGCGCACCTGGAAGCCATTGACGCAATATCTACCCAAGGACACGCGGGTTATTGCTATTGACATGCTGGGATTTGGCAACTCACCAAAACCCGACTGGAAATCATACAATGCTCACGACCAAGCCACCAGCATCGCCGCCACGCTACGCCACGAATCAATCACTCATCTGGACATCATCATCGGGCACTCTATGGGATCACTGGCCGCCGTGGAGATCGCTAAGAAATATCCACGATTAAGCCGCTCTTTAATCTTATGCAGCCCGCCAATATACCAACCTAAAGCTAACGAAAAAATCCATCATCCAGAAAAAATATTACGCGCCCTATACAGCCTTATCAACAAGCACCCAAGGAGTTCAAAGCGCCTACTGCAATTTGCCGACCGACATAATATATGGCCCGACGCGGGATTTAAGGCCGATAAAATTACCGCCAAATCTTTCCTGACCGCGCTAAACGCCGCGATTATTAATCAAACCACAATGGCTGATATATCACAATTGAAACTCCCGATCACTATTCTGTCGGGCAAACTTGACCCGTTAATTGTCGAACGGAATTTGAAGAAACTAGCCAAAGAGCATAAAAATATCACCCACCAATCAATGACTATGCAGGGCCACGAAATAACGGATAAATACGCTGAGCGTTTGTCTGAAATTATAAAACAGCACTTGACTATCAATAAATAGACCCATTGACTTTAATGTAATATTATTATATAATATAAGTATTATGGAAACTGTAAGATATAATAGCTTAAATAATTATAATCACGACAATCCTTTTGAGGAGCTAAGTCCATCGCTCGAAGATGCGCGCAACCACCCCGAACTTCAGTTGCCGCCTGAAATTGAAGCTGCTTTGGAAGGTGCAAAAGGCATCCCTGCTTACGTAGATCCATCCGACAGAAAAATTCGACGTAATGCGTCCTTTGGTGCATGCCCCGAACTCAGCGCTACAGATCCTTGGAATGGATTAAGCGCAAGCTCAGCTTTATCTACCATGGAAAGTGCCTACATAAATGGCGAGGCTGCTGTCGCTGACATTGTGAGGATGACCCTTTCTGTAGTACGCCTAGACGACTACTCAAATAACAAATTTATTAGTGTTCCCGTTATTAGAAATTGGACAGATACTTTCTGTAAAGACACAACAGAAAGACTCAGAGCACCATCCGAAGAAGATATTGAAAAGATTAACGCTGCAAACAGCTGGCTTGATAGTCATAGAGAAATAATTGCTGAATTCTTAAGTAAAAACTTATATAAAAAGGCTGAGAATTTTATGATGGTCACTGATCTCACAATCACTGAATTCGACAGTACATGCAATCACGCTGCAAATAATGCTACTCGTTGTGAAGGTCTACGTTTCGACGCTCTACTAGAAGAGCAAATTAAAAATAACATTATAGATCAGCTCCATCAAAATAAGGAATCTTTAAGAGAGGGAGCGGTTGAACTCTGTATTAGATACATCGTGAGGTTAAAGGATGGCGGAATTCTGGAGCCATCTAAGTATGATTACGACCACGGTTGCCTTGCCACCCTAAAAAACTACTCGAATATCCCCGAAATCAAAGAGGAATTAACAGACCCAAATACTATAGAAAAAATTATTGATAATATTGAAGCGTTGTCTGAATTCACTGACAGTATTACAAACAATCCAGAAATAAAGAAGCTCACTTCATTCATCGAGGAAAAAACCAAAAAAGCAACATACCCTGACTCTGAGTTTTTATACGACAACCATTATAAAAATACAACCACAATAAATCCAGAAGACGAAGATTATCAATCTAAAAGGAATGCCATATTAAACAATGCAACCTACAGGCAATATTTTACAAAAGAAATCGAATACATTCTTAATCCGTACGTGCTTGCTCGTACTGTTATGCATAATCATTCCTTCAATTATAGAATAGTTAGCTCAATCTTTAATATTCTAACGTCAGAAGACGAAGAGTTTATAAAAGAGCTAGGCTTATCTGATGAGTCTCAGAAAATTAAAAGCTTCTTAGATGATAAAGAGGATTCTGAAAAAATAAGGAAATTAGCTCTACTTAATCTATTACCAGAAGATACTTTTACATATAACCAAAAAAATCTGATTGCCTCAAAACACGATATTGAAACTATATACAAAAATATAGCAGATGCATCAATAGAAAGTTGGTCCGAAATAAAAAAAGCTGTGTCTACCTTATTTAAGTTGCTTGAAGAGTGTGGCATAGAAGTGGAAGTGGACGAAAAAACCGTATTAGAAGCTGCCTGTAATACTGAATACGTAAAGCATGAACCGTTACTATGTGATGACGATCTTTACTAGCCAACCGTCCAATCATAACAACAAATACAATAATTAGCATAACACCATAGTAGAGTGGTATAATTATATTCAATGAAACCATCCAAACCCGTCATTCTCACCGGCGTGCGCGCCAACAACGATATTCACATTGGCAATTATTTTGGTGCCATTTTGCCGATTATCAACATGGCGAAACGTCGCTCGGCCGATTATGATATCAATCTGTTCATACCCGATCTTCACAGCTTCACCACGCCAATTGACCATAGCAAATTGTATGACAGCATTCTCAATAACGCCCGGATTTATACCGCCGCTGGATTACCACTGGGCAATCCTTCAATTCATCTTTACCGTCAAAGTCGCATTCCAGCACACAGCGAGCTAGCGTGGATTCTGGACTGCTTCACTGGATTTGGCGAGATGAGCCGAATGACCCAGTTTAAAGACAAGGGGAGTAAAGGCGACGCCTCCGTTGGACTATTTAACTACCCAGTCTTGATGGCCGCCGACATTCTACTTTACGGCGCGACTTACGTGCCGGTGGGCGACGATCAAACTCAGCACCTGGAATTTACCCGCGACATCGCCGAGCGAATGAATCGCAAATTTGGCGGCCTGTTCGTCGTGCCTAAACCAGTCGCCGAGCAGCATCAATTCTTCGGCAACGACCAGGGTCTAAGGATCAAAGATCTGATGAACCCGGCCAAAAAAATGAGTAAATCCGACGACAGCGGCAAGGGCATCATTTTCCTTGGCGACGAGCCGCAAGTGGCCCACAAAAAAATCATGAGCGCCACTACCGATTCACTAGGTAAGGTGCAGTACGACCGCGACAACCAGCCGGGCATCTCCAATCTGTTGGAGATTTTGACGCTGGTACGCCAGGATGCTGGACGAGACGTCAGCTTGGAGCAGACCATCAGCGAATACACCGGCATGGAGCGCTACGGCGATTTTAAGCGAATCGTGGCGGATGAAGTAGCAGAATTTTTGGCGAATTTCCAAGCGCGCCTGGCGGCAGTTGACGAGCAGGCTATCGAGCGCAAACTGGAGTCCAGCGAGCGCGACATGAACCTCGTCGCCAATGGAACTTTGCACCGTGTCCAAACGGCCGTGGGACTGCAGAGATAGGAACGCTCGCGTGAAAATTTCGCCGCGCACCGTCCTCAAGATCGCCAGGCTGTACCAGTTGGCGGACGACAACACGCCCGTCAAAGCCTTGCGCCGCCTGAAGGTTCAGACGGACGAATCGTACATAGTGGCGGAGTTTATTTTGAATAAGCAGCATTTCGCCGTGCTCTACGGCTCAATTGTTGACGAGGAATCAATTGACGAGCTGTGGCCTGACAGGCCCGCCAACGCCGAAATTTTACCAAATCCGCTTGATTCGAGCTGCACCGAGACGCCGTTTCAAGGCAAATTTGTCATCATGCTACACATCGTACCAACCAAACAGCGCCTGGACGTCCACTTGTCCACGGCATTTGACCCGTCAATTTCGCGCAGTCTCTGGCAAAAATACATCAAAGCCGGCTACATTTCGGTCAACCAGCGCGTAGTGACGGCGCCGAAGTTTGAGGTTGACGAGACCGATGAGATTGCCGTCAAGCTACCAGAACAGGAGCAGGCCAGTGCAGAGCTGCCGATTTTGTACGAAGACGATGACGTGATAGTGGTAAATAAACCTAGCGGTCTCCTGACGCACGCCAAAGGCGGACTATCGACCGAACCAACCGTGGCGGAAATTATTCGCCCCAAAACGTCGTTTGCCTCGGACACGGACCGGCCAGGCATCGTCCATCGACTCGACCGCGACACTTCGGGCGTGCTGATTATCGCCAAAACTGCTGGCGCTGCGACCCATTTACAACGGCAATTCGCCCAGCGCACCACTAAAAAAACCTACCTCGCGGTGACCGACGGCGTACCGAAATTAGCCGCCGCAAAGATTGACCTACCGATTGGCCGCAACCCAGCCGCGCCCAGCACCTTCCGCGTTGACCCCAACGGCAAGCCTGCTCAGACAACCTACCGCGTACTGGCAGCAACCGACACCCAAGCGCTGATTGAACTTAAACCCACCACCGGCCGCACCCACCAACTCCGCGTCCATATGGCATACCTGAACACACCAATCCTCGGTGACCGCGTTTATGGCAAACCGAACGCCAGCCGTCTGATGCTCCACGCCCACAAATTAGAGATTACGTTACCATCTGGCGAGAGGAAAACATTTGAAGCAGCCACTCCAGAAGAATTCACGCAGCTATTTCCAGGGGAATTGTAGTGTCTGAAATTATCGTCTCAACCCAAGACATCCAGAAAATCGCCCAAATCACCGCTAGGCCGCCACACGCACTTTTAATTGTGGCTGATTATGGGCTAGACAGCAAAAGCGTGGCTCAAAAAATAGCTAAAAATAGTGATATTTTACGCTTGACTCCGCTTCCAGATAAACAGTCCATATCCGTTGAGCAGATTCGCGATCTCATTGCTAAATTACGAACTTACGCCATAAATCGCCGAACTATTATTATTGATGAGGCGGACTTGATGACTGAATCATCCCAAAACGCGCTGCTAAAAGCTTTGGAAGAACCAAATAAAAATACCATCTTCATCCTTATTGCAAAAAATCCAAAACTAATGCTAGATACAATAAAATCTCGCTGCCAAACCCTTACGCTTCATAAAACATCATCAGTCCAGGATAAAAAACTGCTTAAAAATTACAACTTGGACTCCGCCACTATCCAGCAAATCCTCTTTTTGGCTGCCGGTCGGCCGCTACTGATTCGTCAGCTAGCAGAGAACCCAGACAAATTCGCCGAATACAGACAGCTAGCCACTGACGCGAAGCAAATTTTAGCCACAAATCAGGAATATACTAATTTAAAAAATATCGCAAAATATTTTACCGACCGCCAAAAAGCGCTAATGCTCACTGATATCATCATCAACATGATTCGCTTTCAATCCCTATCTCATGGCATGAATTCGACATTAGAAAAACAGCTCAATCAGACTACAATCGTCAGTAAAGCACTAAACTCCAACGCTAATGTCAGACTAGCGCTGATGCAACTTGTGCTATAATAATATAGATATGTTTGGGCTATTCCTCATTCTAATTCTAATGATTTGGGCGATTTTTTATCGTCCCTCAATCAAAGACGCTGGTGATTTGCCAAGTAAAATTACCGAGAAACTTGATCAGTTGTGGGTAATTGCCCAAGATTCAATTCGCGAAAATAAATATCTGCGAGCAGAAAAGGCCCTACTAACCATCTTACGTGTCGACGAAAAGAACGCCACTGCCTATAATCGCTTAGGTATTTTATACGCCAAACAACGTGCCTATAAAGACGCCATCGAGTGTTTTGAGATTGCCCAAAGCTTAGAGCCAAGCGCCTCAAGCCTTCATAACGTTGGCCTGATTTACTATGAAACCGAAAATTATGAAAAAGCATCATTAGCCTTTGAGCAAGCCCTGGAGATGGAAGATGACTTGGCAGCTCGCTACATTGCCTACGCTAAAGTCCAAGAAAAAATTGGAAATACGAAAAAGGTGATAAACGCACTAGAAAAGGCCGTTGAGCTAGAACCAATTCCACAAACTCTTAAGATATTGGCGGAAGCTTATGAAAACTCTGGTCAAGCAGACCTTGCTGAAGGTCTACGTAAAAAGGCCACTAAGATGTTAACGCCATCTGCGCCGGCTCAAAAAACTGTCGGTACTCCACGGCCACGCCAACAGCGAAAAATCCATCAGCCACGAAAAATTGTCATGTAGGCTATTGCCACGGGGTTAAAAAATTGCTAAAATAAGTCCAGTGCCGCTTTAGCTCAGCTGGCTAGAGCAACGGTTTTGTAAACCGTAGGTCCTCGGTTCGAGCCCGAGAAGCGGCTCCACATCACGCTGGAATCGTGTAGTGGCAATCACAGGAGACTGTAAATCTCCCGCCGTAAGGCT
>ERZ772945.111-NODE-111-length-63067-cov-7.828318_pt1 | contig 63067 bp, 61 predicted proteins | sample MGYA00511681_ERZ772945 | MGnify/ENA primary metagenome ERZ772945 (study PRJEB29015, sample SAMEA2737943) | human oral metagenome | biome: human oral; feature: human-associated habitat; material: dental | place: China | collected 2143 ...
GTGCTTTCTTAGTCCTGAGCCTTATGGCTTGGGACTTTTTAATGTCTGCATTTTTCCTCCTTTTCACGCCATCCATAAGACAGCCGCCATCAATCCGATTGCGCCAGCCCAGAGGGCAGCTGTTGCCAGCGCGTTAAGTATCCTTACTTTTCTCATGTTTACCCCTTCCCGAAAATCTATCCTCGTTGGCCCAACAAAAGGGAACAAGCCAGGCAAGGCTTCCAAGTACCATAAATGTTGGAATCCAACTCTCCGAGTCCAGTAGTAGGATGCCCCAGAACAGGGCGGAGGCTGCTACCATTGAGGTCACTAATAAAATCGTATTGTGTAATCTTCTCATAGGCTTTCCCTACAGATCTTTAGTATTATTTTCTCGCTATTCGTAACACGTAACTCAGAGTCGGTTATCTCATATAGCCTCTCCTGCAAACAGACAGTTCCGCTTTTTGTATATTCATTGTCCCGCCGGAGTTCAACCCTTATGTATGGATGATTTCTAAGTTTCTTAACCAATACGTGCCTAAACTTAAATTCATCTACTAATTCCCAGTTTTCGTCGTTCCAAACATAAAAAATAGCCTTTTTCAGAGCGTCTTCTATTGTCATATATCCTCCTCTGCCTTAATCCCCGTTGCTGCCTCGAATTGCTGTCTTGGAATGACATACGTCCGCTAAAACGGTGATCGAGCGCAGGATTGTGTTGTGTAACCTCCTCTTCATTTAGCCCCTCCTATCAACTCCAATCTGTCGTGGTCATCCAGTCCCTTGCTCAAGATGCGGATCTCTCTAAGGGTCATAAAAGACGGGTCCCTCATACGGCGGTAGAGGGTCGATCCTCCGATCCCTAACCTCTTGGCCAGCTCTGGATCGCTAAGGCCTTCCAGCTCCTGATACTTGCGTATGATGCTTTTAGTCCGTCGGTTCTCTATGTCCGTTGCTGACGGCTTTAGCTTTGGCATTGTGATCCTCCTTCCTTTTCTGTGTGATATACTCTCCTTGAATAGGGAGGTATAATTCATGAGATTAAATCCTGAATGTGTCCGCGCAATCTTGCTAACCGTCGAGGAAGAGATCAAAAGCCCATATGAGGAACTTGTGATATCCCCCGGTCCTGCTGAGTACAAAAGACTTGAGCCCTTTACTTCAAATGAGGTCATGTATCATCTGAGACAGTGCATGCAGGCTGGTCTCATAAATTGTCCCGAGACGGATCTGTCTGGGAATTATTACGTCCAAGACTTGACTCCAACGGGTCATGAATTTCTCGCGAATATTCGCGAGAACACCTTGTGGAAGCGTGTTATGGAAAAAGCTGCTTCGGCCTCTCTTCCGGTCATCGCCGAAGTTGCAAAAGCGGTAGCGCACCAGTATTTCATTGGTTAGTACTCCACCACCAAATGCAAGGTCAACTCGGCCGTATTTTTAGGCAGATCAACCGACTTGCTGATCTCGTATCCGATCACGTGCTTTAACTCCAGGTTGTCAAGGAATATCCGCGTGTGATCGTCACTGAGTGTCAGCTTGTGCCTTTCTTTTCCGTTCTCCATCTTTCCTCCTCTCCTCGTTCTGTCAGTGGTACTCGCTTGGCGCGTCATCCCAATAATGGGACAGTTAGATTAAAAAAATTTGGCACTTTTCGTTGTTGTCCTCTATCTTTGCAATATCGCAAATCGAAACAATCTCTTTTGTTGTGAAAGCTCCCTTCCCAGACACCTTAAAGGTGATCGTGTTTGGCGAACAGTGCATTTTCTGCGCCAACTTCGTGTAATTTAATCCGGCCCTTGCAAGTGCGGCATTAAACAATCTTATATTAACCACTTCCATCCACCTCCTTTCGTGTTGTCCCGTAATTGGGATGATTAAAATATACTCTCACTTGGATTTTGTGTCAACCATTTTTGGGATGTTTTTTATTTTTTTTGAGATTTGCTATTGTGATTTTGGGATGTCGACCTTATAATATGCCTGTCATAACTCCAGAAGGGAGGCACGCATATGGGTCAATCCGAAATGGCAAAAGCTATATCACGAAGATTATTAAACGCGATAAACGACAGCCAATTGTCATACTCAGAAATCGAAAAACTAAGCGGCGTCCCAAAATCCGCAATCCAAAGGTACGCAAACAGTCTGACAGATTCTATTCCGATAGATCGCCTCGTCGCTATCTGTAAAGCTATTAGCGTTGATCCAAAGTCCATAATGGGGTGGGATTTACAATCTGATGACTCCGAAAAACACTATTATCTCGACAAGGACGCAAGAGATGCCGCAGAATTTCTCTTCCATAATCCGGACTACAGGGTACTTTTCGATGCGTCAAGGAATGTCAAAAAGGAAGATATAGATTTTGTAGCGGAAATGATACGGAGGGCCACTGGCCAAACAGATGATTGACTCTTCTGACTTCAATGTTATTTTTCAAAGCATGCCGATCGGCTTACACGGTTATGTCGTAAAGGATCACGACGATTTTTTCACGATTGTCCTCAATTCGAAGTACACCTATGAGGACGCATTAAAAACTTATCAACATGAAATTGAGCACATCATGCACAATGATTTTACTCGCCATACGGCGGATAAGATAGAACTGATGGCGCATTGTTTTTAATACTAGGAGGGTACACATGGAATTTAGCGAGGCTATCAGGCAATTCGCAAAGCGGGCCGTTACAATGGTCGACGCAATAGGAACCGAGGAGGCGACTAAAACCTCTTTGATCATGCCTCTTTTTCAGATTCTGGGCTATGATGTATTTAATCCTTTGGAATTTTGTCCGGAGTTCGTTGCTGACGTAGGTATCAAAAAAGGGGAAAAGATTGATTATGCCATTCTGGAAAACGGGGAGCCAACTATTCTGATTGAGTGCAAATCATGTAAAGAGGATCTCGATAAACACTCCTCTCAACTCTTTCGGTATTTTGGCACTTCAAAGGCTAAGTTTGGGATTCTTACCAACGGTATTATCTACCGCTTCTACACCGATCTTGAAGAGTCCAACAAAATGGATTTAGTCCCCTTCCTTGAAGTAGACTTACAGAATCTCAAGGATAGCTCCATTAATGAACTGAGGAAATTCGGCAAGGATAATTTCGACAGAGACAAAATCTTTAGCACTGCAGAGGAGCTGAAGTACACATCCTTGATTCGTGATGAAATCACGAAAGAATATGACTCTCCCACGGATGAATTCGTTCGCATTATTGTTGGCCGCATATATGATGGACAACGGACACAAAAGGTCATCGACAAGTTCACTCCGTTGGTGAAGAAGGCTTTCTCGCTGTTCATGACAGAGATTGTGAACAGTCGCATCTCATCTGCGCTAGACGCCTCTGATCAGAGCGAACCAGAAGAGACCAATACAATCAAAAATGAAGAGAAGAAGTCCAAGATCATAACTACGCAAGATGAGATCGAAAGCTTTTATATCGTTCGTGGCATCCTTGCCGGAGTAATCCCAATAGACGATATATCACAGCGTGATACCGAAAGCTATTTTGGCATATTGTATAAAGATAACAACCGGAAACCTTTGTGCCGAATCAATCTGGATCGCAAGATAAAATACATCTACATTCCGGATAGCCAAAAGAATTTCGAACGTTTTCCGCTAGAAACGCTGAACGATATCTATAAGTACAAGGATAAATTGCTAGCAATTGCTCAGTTCTACGCTGAAAACTAAAAAAGTCCCCCTGGCCGAAACCAGAGGGAAAACTCCGTGAAGTGAATCACTGAGCCGTGAACAAGCATAGTGTAACACTTCTCGGAGCACCTGAAAATTGAACAGGTGTTCTTTTTGTACGCATTTTAGGAGGTACACTATGGCAACAGCCAGGAAATTACCCTCAGGTAACTACAGAGTCCGAATTTATCAGTACACCGATCAGAGCGGGAAAAAGCACTATAAGTCATTTACGAGTAAAACAAAGAAGGAAGCAGAGCGAAAAGCAAGCATCTGGCAGACCTCAATCAGTCAATCTGCAGGCCGAATGACAATGGCAGAGGCGGCAGAGGCTTACATTGATGAGCGAAGGCCCGTACTCTCTCCCTCGACAATCCGGGGGTATGTAACTGCGTGTAAGCAGATTGAGCCAATTGAGGCTGTTCAGGTCAACGAAATTACACAGGGACAAATCCAGTCTTTTATCTCTAGCTTTTCAAAAACTCATGCCCCAAAGACTACACACAATGTGCACGGCTTCATATCTGCCATAATGCGCCGCTTTCGGCCTGATTTCAGTCTTTCTACTAAACTACCGCAGAAATCCCCGGACACGATCTACATACCCTCAGAATCGGATATACAGAGGCTTCTCAAAGGCGCCGAGGATGATCCCATCATGTACCGGGCGCTCTTATTGGCAGCTTACGGCCCCTTACGCCGATCCGAGATTTGCGCAGTGACAAGTAACGACCTCGAAGGGAACGTGTTACATGTCCACTCTGCCATCGTTGAGGACGAAAAAGGGCAGTGGCATGAAAAGCTGACGAAAACCAATGCCGGGGACAGGTATATATCTCTCCCTCAAAGTGTTACAGAGGCTATGCAGGGTATAAATGGGAAGTTGGTAGACATCTTGCCGAACGCACTACAAAGACGCTTTCTGCGGCTTCTTCGTGATACAGGCGTGACGCACATGCGTTTTCACTCTCTCCGGCACTTCTGCGCCTCTCAGCTTCATGCGCTTGGAATGCCAGACGCTTATATCATGCAGCGTGGTGGCTGGGAATCTGATGGAGTTTTAAAAAGCATTTACCGCCATGCACTGACCGATTATGCAGCTTCAGAAAACGACCGAATTAACGCAGCTTTTGACGCTATGATTAAATATGTATGACACGAGATATGACACGGCATAGAAAAACCCGCCGTATAAGCGGGTTTTAGGAAGCAAGATACGGGAGTCGAACCCGCCTCCTCAGCTTGGGAAGCTGATGTACTACCGATGTACTAATCCTGCATGTCAATTGATAGGTACATTATACCCATTTGACATATTCACTGCAATCACAAAATAATCTTGCAAAAACCGTCTTGCAGCGTCTTGCAAACCAAAGTGGAGTGAAACGCTTATTTCCACTCCGAAGGGCTCCAAGTGGATTCTGATTCCTGCTGCCTGCCAGCCGAACAATCCACCGAAAGGGGCAAAGGAGACCAGCTCCCCGTCAGCGATCCCTATGCCCAAAGATCAGCCGGCCGACCCAGATGACAACTACTGCCCCCACGACGCCGACGACAATATGCCCCAGGAAAGAATAGGGCATGATGTCCAAGGCCCTGAAAATCCAGTTGCCGACTGCACCACCGACCAGACCCAGGATGATATTGCGAATAATCCCTCCCTTAGAATCCATAATCAGCCCGGCCAGCCAACCGGAGATCGCTCCGACAAGAATACTTACCAACATATTTTTTCCCTTCTTCCACTGAATCTACAGTCCAAAGTGGAATCCAAAATGCGACACTAAAACTACAGTACAACATCGAAACTATCGTACAAAACGAAAACTACAGCGCAAAATAGAATCCACAGTAAAAAATCGAAACTACAGTACAACATAACGACCTGTGAGAAAGCTGTTCTCCCGCAGAGATTCAAGCGCAGATCAAAAGTCATAGGTTTTACACGTCAAAAGTCATAGACTTTACATGGCTCGAACCCGATCCAGGAAATTCTTCAGGATCCGCCCTGTCGCTCCCCAGATCAAATGCCGGTCAAAAAGGTAAAAGGGCATGGACTGCCTTCTTCCCTGCCAGCGATACTCCTGTCCGATCATGTCTGTAAATCCCTCATCCGGGATGGGCTTCATGGCGATACTGTGCATGACAGGCTCTGCTGCCAGAAGTTCCTTCAATGACAGGACAAATACTTCAGCCACCTCATCTTTCGAATAGGTTCCCTGATAATCCTCCAGTTGAACCAAAAAAGCCCACATGGGCGCTCCGCTGGGGCCAAGCGTCCCATCGATCTGAGTCAGAAGATGAATCTTGTCTCCAGAGACCAAAAGCTCCTCTTTTGTCTCCCGAAGAGCAGCTTCTGCGGGACTCTCCTTTCCCTCAATTCCACCGCCCGGAAAACAGATCTCACCGGGCTGGGTCTGCAGATCAGAGGAACGGACTTCAAAGAGAATTCCGGGTCCCTCCTCTGTCACAAGCAGGGGAACGGCCACCGAGGCCTCCCTCTCCTGTTCAAATCCAAGCAGCTTGGGCCGCTCCTTAGACCAGCAATCCAGGAAGCGATCCTGATTCCACTCTTTCATCTCGTCACTCCACCAGGTCTGCCAGCTCCATAATCAGTTTCTCTGTCTTATCCCAACCAAGGCAGGGATCCGTAATCGACTTGCCATAGATGCCGCCGTCAATGCTCTGCGCCCCATCCTCCAGATAGGACTCAATCATCAGTCCCTTGACCAGGCCGCGGATATCTGTGTTGACGTGACAGGAGTGCATGACGTCCTTGGCAATACGGATCTGCTCTAGGTATTTCTTGCCGGAGTTATTGTGGTTGCAGTCTACAATAATGGAAGGGTACTTGAGTCCCTCGTGCTCCTCATACAGATCAGCGACGCGGCGCAGCTCCTCATAGTGATAATTGGCGTGGTTCATCCCGAAGCGATCCACATAACCGCGAAGAATGACATGAGCATAGGGATTCCCCTTGGTGCTCACCTCCCAGCCGCGGTACTGAAAATCATGCCCGTGCTGGGCTGCCACGATGGAATTCATCATGACGGAGAAGTCACCGGATGTGGGATTCTTCATCCCGACCGGGATTCCCAGACCGGAGGCCACCAGGCGGTGATGCTGATCTTCCACAGATCTGGCGCCGATCGCCACATAGCTGAGCAGGTCAGACAAATAGCGGTGATTCTCTGGATAGAGCATCTCCTCCGCGCAGGTAAAGCCTGTCTCCTCTATCACGTGCATATGCATCTTTCGAATAGCAAGAATCCCTGCCAGCATGTCCTCCGGCTTATTGATATCCGGCTGATGCAACATACCCTTATAGCCGAGCCCGGTTGTCCTGGGCTTATTGGTATAGACTCTTGGGATCATGAGAATCTTGTCAGCGACCCGATCCTGTACCTTCTTAAGGCGAACCATATAATCAAGGACGGCAGGCTCATTGTCCGCGGAACAGGGACCGATCACAAGCAGAAGCTTATTCTCCTCCCCGCGCAGAATCGCGGCGATCTCCTCGTCTCGCTTCTCCTTATCCCTTGCCCTCTCCTCTGAGAGGGGAAATTCTTCCTTAACCTCCTTTGGAATAGGCAATTTCCTGCGGAAGTTCATATCCATATCCATCGTAATCACTCCTAGTTCTCTGCATTACTCCTCGGGCTGTCCCGAAATCTCTCACAGTGTAACAGATATCGACCTGTCGTGCTATCCCGCTAAAAAGCGACGTCTCTCCTAAGCCTCCAAAAACACCGTCTCTCAGGCAAATTCACGCCGCCCTCAGGCAAACTCACGCCGACTTCATACATCCACAGATAACCCTATAACAAATGGCTTTCGTCACTATCATTCATCTCATCTTTCATTATCTCGCATTCCTTCTATTGAAGAAAACCGATTCCAGCCGACGGATTTTTTATCTGATTTCGAGCATGCCTCACGGAAGGCCTCCTGCAGATCGCCCGCTAAGGCCCGCATCAAGTCCCTGTCCAGCTTGCAGACAGCCCTGTCATAGGTGAAAACCCCATTGATCTCCCCCTCCACATCAGAGATCTGGGTGTAAATGCTTCCCACCAGACCCTGCTGACGTATCGCCGGAAGGATGATATCCCGATAAAGTCTCTCAACGGCCTCCTGCAGTTCGGCGGGATTCTTCTTGTCCGATCCGTATCCATAGCGCCTCTTTTGCATGCAATGCCCCTCTACTGCCAGGGTGTATCCCCCGCACTCGGAGAGAAAGAGCGGTTTATCCTTGGCTTGCAGGGTATAACTCCTGTGATAATTATGCTGGGAATCGAAGTCACTGAGCTTTTGCGCGTACCAACCTGATGTGGCGTCGACCAGACGCCCGGGGTCTTTTTCCTTGACCAGACGATAGAGACGATCCGCGTCATATTGCCCCCATCCCTCGTTGAAAATCGTGTAGGCGATGATAGAGGGGTGATTGCGCAGCTGGTCAATTGTCCCTGCCAGATGCTGTTCAAAGAAGGCTCGACGCTCGATCTCATCCTCCCCCGGCAGGCGCAGGGCATTTGCCTCATCATCTGCCCGGTTCAGTTTGCCGTAATTGGGCAGGGCCGTATCACGCATGAAATCATACTTGCCGCTATTGACCATATCCTGTAAAACCAGCATGCCCATGGCATCACAGGCATAGTAGAAGCGTTCCGGCTCCAGCTTGATGTGTTTTCTCAGGCAATTAAATCCCAGCTCCAGCGCTCCCTGGATATCCTCCAGATAAGCGCCGTTTGTCTCCGGCAGATAGATCCCCTGGGGCCAGTATCCCTGATCCAGGAGCCCGTGCAGATAGACGGGCTCTCCATTGCAGCAAATCTTTCCGCCCTCCATGCTGACGGTTCGAAGCCCCAGATAAGTCTCGATCTCATCCTCTCCAATCGCAAGGCGAAGACGATAGAGAAAAGGGTCTGCGGGCGACCAGAGATGAGGCCGGGCAAAGTGTATTAAAATGGAACCATCAGAGCATTTCTCCTGGGATATACTCTCCCCGGTTTCCTCGCGGGATACGGGCGCGAGCAGGTCTGCCCGGTCGATAGATATGATCTCTCCCGAAGCGTCATAGGCCCGGATCAAAGCGCTCTTTTGGTCCGAAAGGATCTCCAGACGATCCGCATGGCGCTCTGGAACCGCCTCCATCCAGACCTCCTGCCAGATGCCGGAGACCGGCGTATACCACATGCCCTTGGGCTTCTTCGACTGTTTGCCATATGGGTAGACGGGGGACAGAGAATCTGTCGCAATCACCTTTAGAACATTGTCCTCCTCCAGGGCGTCTGTGATATCGAAGCAAAAGGCCAGATAGCCTCCCCTGTGACTTCCCACCAGCCTTTCATTGAGGAAGACCAGGCAATATTGATCTACCGCCCCGAAATGGAGAAGAATACGCTTTTTTCTCACGGGAGATGAGGAGGTCTTCGAATCTTCCTCCTCCAGCTTTTGCGGCGTGAGCGGGCAGGGGATCAAATCTCCCCTCTGATTGTGCCAGCCTATACGCAAAGAAAAGTGCAGCTCATAAGAGAGGTCATCCCGGATCTCCCCCTCATAACCGCTTGCGGCTGCCTGGGGTGGAAAGGGCAGTCGAATGGGATTTCCGTCCAGCGTCCAGTCCTCATTCAGAATGCGATAATTATCCCGGATCATCTGCGGTCTCGGATACTTCATTCGCTCCAGGATTTCATTTTGATCTGTCATATTCCCTTTCTCATCCCTCTCTCACGACATCCAATTATCTGCCGTCGGGCGAGCCGGCACAGACAAGCCATCTGCCGCCGTGTGAGCCATCACAGACAAGCCATCTGCCGCCGTGTGAGCCATCACTAACAAGCTCATCCGCCCTAGCCAAAATCTCTGATACAGGGATCTTCCCTGCGATAGGGTTTCCAGTCATCAGAGCCGCAGCCCTCTCTGCCGTTCGGGTTTCCGTACTTGATGAAATTGCACCAGGCGCAGATCATAGCGTCGGAAATCTCGTAATCCCACTCCTCAAACGGTCTCCAGGACCTGGCTAAGGTCCCGAAAACATACCAGAGTTCCGCGGAATGAAATGCCCCTGCCCGATCTCCCGGCAGAGCCCGATTAAAGTAATAAATGTAGGTCTTCTGCTTAGAAGTCTCCTCCCGGGCCAAAGCCCAGTCAATACAACCCTGATAGAGCTTCCCTCCCGGGCGGCCGACGGCGCGCCTCCTGACCAGTATGTCATTGGCGTTGGATCCCAGCAGGTAGGGGATATCCGCAATCCTTCCGGCGCGGATATTCTCATCATAGGTTCCGGGGAGTACATATTCGTCACACATGGGAGAGAAGGGAAGCCCCTTAATCTTACCAATCACCGCTTGCGTCTTCTTGCAGAGAACCTCCGCCGGCAATTCACGCATCTGACTCAGGCGATCACAGCGACAGGATCTCATCAGCATCTCCCCGATCCGATAGGCTTCTTCCCGATGCAAATCACGGGCCAGGCCATTGTTCACACCTCCGCCCGACTGCATAATCGCCCGGGCAAACAGTCCTCTTCCCAGAGGAGAATTACAGAGGGTTTGAACACTCACTGCCCCGGCGCTCTGCCCGAAGACGGTCACCCGATCCGGATCCCCGCCGAAGGAGGCGATATTCTCTTTCACCCAGCGCAAGGCGGCAATCTGATCCAGGATCCCGTAGTTTCCGGTCGTCTGCGCGGGATCCTCCAGGGCCAGCTGAGGCAGGGCAAGAAAACCAAGGGGGCCAAGCCGGTAATTGATGGTGACTAAAATAACACCCCGCTTGGCAAACTCAGCTCCATCAAATTCAATCTCAGATCCGTAGCCTCCCAGGAAAGCGCCCCCGTGAATCCAGACAGCGACCGGATAGGCTCCATCTTCTGCCTTCTTCTTAACCGGAGTCCAGATATTTAAATACAGGCAGTCCTCAGACATGGGAGGCAGAAACTCTGGATCGGCATAGAACTCCTTCTGATAGAATGCCTTGCCCTTTTGATTCTGCACTGCCCGATTCTGAAAAACCACTGCCTGCCGGATCCCTTCCCATGCTTTCGGAGGCTCCGGTCTCTTCCAGCGCAGATCTCCGACTGGGGGCCTTGCATATGGAACCCCGCGAAAAACCGTGTAGGACAGAGTCTCCTCTCCCTCCAGCAGCCCCTCATTCACTCTCACTTGTCTGGTGTTCATGGCTCTTCCTCATCCCAGGTCTTCACTGTCAAGAACAATGGTAAATGGTCCATCATTTAAGAGCTCGACCTTCATATCCGCCCCGAAAATCCCCTTCTCAACTCCGGGAATCGACTTCTTGCACTGGGCAATGATGTACTCGTAGATGGCTTCCGCCGATTCCGATCCGGCGGCCCTGGTGAAGGAAGGACGGTTCCCCTTTCTGCAGTCGGCATAGAGGGTAAACTGACTGACTAAAAGCAGCTTCCCATCCACGTCCCTTAGGGAGAGGTTGGTCTTCCCCTCTTGATCCTGGAAGATGCGCATCCCAATCAGCTTGTGAACCATCTTGTCCGCAAGAGACAGGCTGTCCGTCTGACAGATCCCAATCAAAACCAAAAACCCTCTGTCGATCTCTGCCTGCTTCTTCCCGTCTACTGTGACGGAAGCATGGGTTACTCTTTGAATAACGAATCTCATAGGACAAGTACCTCTTCCTGGGTTTTCAGAATTCTTTTCCTTAAGATGTCTCTATTATAGTGTTCAATCTTATTTTATGTTTCGATTTTAGATAAATTTTATAAAGCCTGCTCCTTCGTGAGGCTCTTCTTTCGTGACATATGCACGATTGGTCTGAGATCAGCTTCAAAAGCCTGCGCAAAACTAAAATAGAATGCCCGCCAGGCGAGCATTCTATTGAAAAAGAAAGGAGATAATGAAAAAGATTGCAAGACTAATTGTTCGTCATCCGAACCCAGTCATACATGGCCAGAGCACCAACCGCAACGATGAATACAACTGCAAATCCCATCAGCATACGCTCACCCCCCTAATTCCAGTGGGCCCGATTCTGCTTGTTGAACCAAATGCCCAATCCAATCACAAGAGCCGTTACCAAACTGCCAATCATTAAGGAAATCACATATGTTTCGTTCATAGGCCTTTCTCCTATTCACTTGGTGCTTTTTAGCTGTTTCTATTATAGCATCGCTTCTTGGGCAAAAAAGCGTTTTTCTGTATTTTTAGCGCTTTGCACAGTTTCCCGGGTGAATAATTGTATAACTTTTCGATTATTTCTTTGCTGTCAGAACGGTCTGCCCGAAGGCACAGACATCATTGAGAATACACGCCTCACAGCGAGGAGATCTGGCCATGCAGACCGCCCTCCCATGATCCACCAGACGATGACAGAACTGGTTGGCCTCCGCGTCCGGCAGGACCTTCCAGAGCTCTTTTTCCACCTTGGCCGGTTCCTTGATATCTGTCACCAGGCCAATTCGATTGGAGAGACGGATACAGTGGGTATCTGTCACAACTGCCGGCTTTCCGAAGACATCTCCCAGAATCAGGTTGGCTGACTTTCGGCCCACGCCGGGCAGACGGAGCAGTTCTTCCATTGTGTCAGGCACCCGGTCCTGATAGACCTCATGCAGCATCGTCATACAGGCCTTGATATCTCTGGCCTTGGAGGGCCCAAGACCACAGGGATGCACGATCTTCTCGATCGCCTCCACCGGCGCCTGGCTGATCGCCTCAATCGTCGGATAGACCGCATAGAGCCCGGGGGTCACCTGATCCACCCGCTTGTCCGTGCACTGGGCTGCAAGACGCAGACTGATCAGAAGCTGCCAGGCATCCGCGAAGGTCAAGGTCGTCCTGGTATCCGGATAGATCCTCTTTAAGCGGTCAATACAGGTCAAAGCCAGTTCTCTTCTTCGATCCAGATCTCTCTTCTGGGCAGGAGTCAGTCCCTTCTTATGATCCGCTTTTTGATCCGCTTTTTTTCTCTTCCCAAAGCCCTGGCTTTTCACCTTGGTCCCCTTTTTTATCTCTTCTCCCTGTCTCTTTGCATCCTGATCTGCTCTCATATACGCTCTCTTAATAATTGTCTCTCAATTCTTGTCTGCTTCATTTGTGTCTGCTCAGCTTCCCAAATTTCCGCTCTCCACGCTTTTTCCTGTCTTTTCCTGTCTGATGAACTCACTCCAATCCCAGAGTTTCATCCAGGCCCAGCATAATGTTCATATTCTGCACGGCCGCACCGGAGGCTCCCTTGCCCAGGTTGTCAAAGAGAGCCGTCACAAAAGTCTGATCCTCTCCTCCCCCGACGATCAGCTCCAGGTGATTGGTCCCGGCCAGATGATTAGCATAGATCGTATCTGGCTTCTTCTCATAGGGACGCACCCTCACAAAGTGCTCGTCCCTGTAGTAGTCTGCCAGCCGCCAGCAGACCTCTGCGGCTGACGGTTTTCCATGCAGGAGTCGGTTTTGCAGCAAAAGAGTGGATGCCATTCCCTGCGCATAGTCGTCCACCACCGGCAGAAAAACCGGATCATAGATCAAACCCGTGACTGCCTTCATCTCCGGCAGATGCTTATGCCTTAAATCCAGTCCATAGAGACCGGGAGCAGACAGACTCTCATCCCTGTTCTTCGCCTCATAGGCTTCAATCATCTTCTTGCCTCCGCCGGTATAGCCGGTCAGAGAGTAACAGGTCAGAGGGTAATCCGCAGGCAGAATTCCCATACGAATCAGGGGGGCTGTCCCGGCAACCAGACCTGTGGCATGACAGCCCGGATTTGCCAGCCTCCTTGCCCCAGCGATCTTCTCTCTCTGCTCTCTCGACAGCTCCGGAAACCCATAGACCCAGCCCGGATCCGTCCTGTGCGCGGTCGACGCGTCAATCACACGCACCCTGTCGTTTTCAATCAGAGAAACCGCTTCTCTCGCCCCCTCGTCCGGAAGGCAGAGAAAAACGATGTCGGCCGCATTTAAGAGCCTGCGCCTCTCCTCTATATCATGCCGCTTGTCCTCATCGATGCGAAGCAGGTCGAGATCCTCTCTGGCCCCGATACGATCATAGATCTGCAAGCCTGTCGTTCCGCTCTGCCCGTCAATATATACCTTCGTCTTCAAGCTCGTCCCTCCTTCGATATATCAACAATGGAATATCTGCTTCGCAAAGATGCTATGACCTGAAATCAAACGAATAAAACTACAGATCTGAAATCCTGCGCCCGGCAGCAATCCGTTTTTTGCCTCCTCTGTTTCATGTCACTCCAGAGAATCTGTGAAATCGGTATCCATCGTTCCATATACCTGGGCGTCCGGATACTTCTTTCGCACCTGATCCACCACTTCCCGGAAGGAAACCTGACGATTGGGCGACTCAAAACTAATCACCAGATCAAAGCGAATTGACCTGGGATTTCTGCGATAATAAAAGCCATGCATCTGCAGGACATAGGGGTTGGATAAAACCAGCTTCTCAACCTCCCGGCGAATCTGCACCGCCTCCTGGTCCTGGGTCTCCACCGAGTATATCCCTATCCCGGTCAGAATCACTCTGTGCTTCCGATAAACCGCCGTCTGGATGCGGCGAATCAGTGTGTCTACCTGGTCAGCCGTATAGGTATCGGGCACTTCAATATGGATAGAACCATTGTAAGAGTCCGGGCCGTAATTGTTCAGCACCAAATCATATGCCCCCGATACATCCTCAAAAGAAGTCACCGTCTTCTTGAGCTCCCTGACCAGGGTCGGGTCCGCGCTCTCTCCCAGGATCTTGGAGACCGTCTCCATGAGCATATCAAAACCGGCCTTAACGATCACAAGAGAGATCAGAGCGCCCAGCCAGGCTTCCACCGAGATATGGGCGAATACATAGAGCAGGGCTGCAATCACTGTTGTCGTGGAGATGACAGCGTCATTGACGGCATCCTTGCCAGAGGCCACCAGTGAGTCTGAATTGACCCGCTGACCGGTTCTCTGAACAAATGTGCCAAGAATCACCTTGACCAGTACCGCTACTGCGACAATGATGATCGCGGGGACAGAATAATCCGGCGTATCCGGATGAATGATCGCTTTTACAGATTCCACCAGGGATGAAATGCCCGCGTAGAGGACAATCACCGAGATGATCAAGGCGCTCATATACTCGATACGGCCATAGCCGAAGGGATGCTTTTTATCCGGCTCCTTTTGAGCCAGTTTCGTCCCGATAATCGTGATCAGAGAAGAGGCCGCGTCCGAAATATTATTGACCGCGTCCATCGTAATCGCAATGGAGTGGGTCAGAAGACCAACCGCTGCCTTGAAGGCCGCAAGTCCCACATTGGTGAGAATTCCGATCACAGAAGCGCGGACAATCTCTCTTCCCCGGTCGTTGATCTGACGGTTGATCTCTTCCGGACTTGTAAGCGCCTCTTTTGCTTCCTCTGAATGTACTTCACTCATTTGATCTGTCCTTTTTCTCTAACTTTATTTTTACAATCGTCTTTCCTGTCTGCAAAAAATTCGATTGTGCACGTCTGTTATTCTAGCACATTTTCCTCCCGGGCCTGCATATTTTCCTTCCGGGCTTGTACATTTTCCTCCCGGGCTCGACTTGCAGTTATTTTCCCTTCTTTTTATACTGGATACAGGAATGACCGGGAGACTGTGCTTGGAGATACCACAGTCTCTTTCCCTGTCATTTGCCACGTCGTTGAGGGAGGACCGTATGAATCGAGATCATCTGCAGAAAGCTGTTCACATCCATCTGGACAGGGTCTGGATCACGCTCAAATGGATTATCTTCGCTGTAATCTGCGGTATCATCGCGGGGATAATCGGGTCTCTTTTTGATATCGGCATTGAGCTCGCGACAGACCTGCGGGTCAGCTACCCCTGGCTGATCTACCTCCTTCCCCTGGGCGGAGCCTGCATCTTCTTCTATTATCACCTGCTTGACGGGGACAACTCCATCGGAACCAACCTGGTCATCTCTTCCATCCAGTCCGGAGATCACATCCGAAAGCGGATGATTCCCGCCATCTTTTTCTCCTCTATCTTCTCCCACCTGCTGGGAGCTTCTGTCGGACGAGAGGGGGCGGCCCTGCAGCTGGGCGGATCCATCGGTTACAATCTCGGCAAGACCTTTCGCCTGCCCAGACACAACCAGCATGTCATGATCATGTGCGGCATGTCGGCTGTCTTCTCCGCTGTCTTCGGAACACCGGTTGCCGCCGCCATCTTCGCCATGGAGGTCGTCTCTGTCGGCATCATGCACTATGCCGCCCTGGTCCCCTGCGTTGTCGCCTCTTTCGTGGCAAGAGGCATTGCCATTTTCTTCTTCCGCATCCCAAACGCGGGCTATCCGCTGGAAAATATCCCCGAATTTACTCTCGCCAGCGCTCTTCCTGTCCTAGGCCTGGCTGTCATCGCCGGATTCGTCTCCATTCTGGAGTGCGTCAGCTTCCGCAAGGTCGAGGTCTGGTCTGAGCGTCTCCTTGCCAACCGCTATCTTCGCGCCGTCCTTCTTGGCACAATTCTTCTGCTTTTGACCCTCCTGGTCGGCAAGCCCACCTATAACGGCCTGGGTATTGACAGCATTGCCGCCGCCGCCGCGGGAAACGCGCCGGACCTTCTCTGGTACAGCTTTCTCCTCAAGATCCTCTTCACCGCCCTCTCCCTGGCCGCGGGCTACAAGGGCGGAGAGATCGTCCCCACCCTCTTCATCGGATCTGCCCTGGGCTACGCTTTCGGCAGTCTGGTCGGCTTCTTTCCCGCCCTGTGCTCTTCCGTTGCAGTCGGAGCCCTCTTCTGCGGGGTCACCAACTCTCCCATCACCTCAATCATCCTCTGCATTGAGCTCTTCGGAATCCGCGGCCTGCCCTACTATGTCCTGGCCATCGCCATTTCCTATGCCGCCTCCAGCTACTACGGTCTCTACTCCGCCCAGAAGATCGTCTACTCCAAGTACCGGAGCAACTACATCAATACAGATGCCAAATAGAATGCTTCGAGCAGATGTCAAATTGAGTGCTTAGAGCAAGCGTCTGCCGGGCAAAAGGAAACATCAGCCCCTGATCCCCATCTTACGGGACACAGGAGCTGATGCTGATTCATCAAACCTGACTGATTCAAATTGCAATACGCCGGCTAGTCTTCCTGGGCATCCTCCTCATCTTCCTCCCCTAAGTCTTCCAGGGGATGAGCAAAAATCAAATAGAGAATCGCCAGAAGGCAGAAAAAGCGAATGCTTGCAGCATATTCTGAAATGAGCATTGCCCCCTCAGAACCGGATAGATCCAATCGTATGAGATAACATATTATGATCACTAGCGGACGCGACAGGAGGCATAGTCCCATAAGAATAAAAGCAATTCTATGCTGATACTTTTTCATGTCCTTCCTCCATAGTTTATTTTGCGGTTCTGTTTCCCTCTAATCTGGATGTTAGCATCCATAAATTTTTGTGTCAATCATATGTTCCTATTGCGTTCCTTTTATGTTTTCTAAAATTTAGCCGCTGTCCCCTTTTAACAGGAGGCAGCGGCTGATATTTATTCGTCTTCTACATCATTCATATGCTCTTTCGCGTCTGATCGACACGCCAGATAGGCCAGTACCTCACTAATAGCCAAACATGCCCAATAGTCTATCTTTGCTCCTCCTCCTGTAATCACTCGAAAGATCAAATCCATTAGAACCCAGATGATCGGCATAGTAATAAGCGCTCGTACTTGTTTTTTCTTTAATTTATGCATGGCCGGCTCGATTCCATCTTCTGGACCAGGAGAGATTCTCTCTTATTGGTCGTTGATGATTCCTGCTGACCTGATCTCCATTCCTGAATCGATGAGAACTGAAAGCAATGTAAAGAGCCCCATACATTCCTCCTCACACCTCTATGTTACAATTCTGTTTCCCTCTAATTCAGATGTTAGCATGTGCAAACTTTTGTGTCAATAACATGTCTTGATTGCGTATCCTTTGTGTTTTCCCTTAATGCAAAGCTATCGATGCTGTTGGATCAGCCAAAAGAATCTGTATGATCAACACTTTTTATCTGTAATCCGAAAGGATTTTTAAATTTCAGATCCTTTATCTTTATCGAGATACCCGGAAAATATAAATTCAGCCGCTGTTCCCTTCTTACAGGACACAGCGGCTGAACATCTCAATTGATTGATTTACTTGACCGTCTTCATCCACAAGTCAAGAACCGCTTCCGTCGGAAGCAGGGGCAAAAGCAGATGCATCATCGTCGCGGGAAGACCGGAGCAAGACAGGGCCAAACCCTTGCGGCTGGCCCACAGAGCATCCCTGACAACCTTTCTGGCTCTTGACGACATGGGAAAGGATCGGATCACCAGATCGGAATCCTGACTCTCTGTACTCTTCGCCCCGTCAATGAACTCGGTATCCTTAATCCAGTAGGGACAAACCGCCGTCACTGCAATGTGTCTCGGCTCCAGCTCCTTTCGCAGGGCTCTCGCGTAGGCGTAGAGGAAGGCCTTGCTGGCAGCATAGACATTGAGCCCCGGAAGGGGCAGGAAGGCGGAGGCAGAGACAATCTCCAAGATCCGGTCTCCCTCCTCCATGAAGTCCAGGGCCAGCTGGCTGACGGCGACGGCCGCCTTGCAGTTGAGGTCAATCATCCTGGCCGCCTGATGGCGGTCGACACTGGCATAGGACCCGATCTTTCCGAAGCCGGCACAATTAATCAGAAGACCGATCCTCACCTGGTCCGCCGCAAGCATCATCTCAAGCGCATCCAGATTCTCCTCTTTGGTCAGATCCATGGGAAGCAGGCGGCAGGCCTTCTTCAGGCTCTGCGCGACCTCCCTGAGGCGGTCTTCTCGTCTGGCCAGAAGCCAGATCTCATCGATCCTCTCCTCGGATTGATCGATCTGTCTGGCAAATTCCGCCCCCAGACCGGAAGAGGCCCCTGTGATCAGAGCAATTCTCTTTGTCCTTCTCCTCATAATTTTTACCCCTCCTGTCATTTCCCTTTTCTGATCTCCATTGTACCCTGAATCAGACAGGATTCAACCAAATTGTATGGAACGATTCTCGCCTGACGTCAGATAACTATTTTATATTTCAGATCAGATAAATTCTCTTTGTCTCAGATCAGCTGCATTGCCCTGGCAAGATCCATTCCCCTCTCCGCGAGGAAGACTGCCCCGCAGGCTGACAGGGCCACCAGGAGCAGACTCTTCTTCCGATAGGCCATCCAGAGAGCCACGACGAATGCGAGCAGACCTGAGATCGGCGAAGCGGTCGCTGTCAAAATAGCGGGGAAGGTCATGGACGCAAGCGCCGCGTAGGGGACATAGTAGAGAAAGGACTTGAAAAAGTGGCTTCGAATCTCCCTGGTAAAAGCCAGAATCGGAAGCGCGCGAATGGCATAGGTGACGAGGGCCATCAGAAGAATGTAGATATAGATACTGTGTCTCATCACTTTTTCCTCCCTTTTTCTCCTCCGTCCCCTGTCGAGTCAGCAGGCACTTTTTCTCTGCCCTCCTCCACAGCGTCGGCGTCGGCTTCCTCCTGGGGCAGGGGATGGATCCAGGCAAAAAGAGCAGCCGCAAAAACGGTGACGATAATGACGCTCGTCCCGGAGGAAAGCCTGGGAAGCAGCCCCGATACCAGCCCCAGTGCACCTTCCAGAAACTCAGGCCCGTAGGCCAGAGCGGCCGAAAGACTCATGGCCGCCAGAACAAGTCCTAAAAGCGAATGATCCTTCTCCATCGGAGGAATAATAATCGCGAGAAACATGCCGTAAATAGCCACAGATAAAGCGGAGAGAATCATGGCCGGCAGAAGCTTGCCCATGACGGCGCCTGTGGCGGTTCCCAGCACCCAGCCGGGAATCGCCACCGCCATGGCTCCCAGGTGAAAGTCCGGCCTCACGTATCCGGGTCTGGTGATCGAAATCCCAAATATTTCATCCGTCACACCGAAGGACATGAGAAGGCGCTTATACAGGGGCGCGTCCGGCTCCATCCGCTGAGCCAGGGAGAAGGACATGAGCATGTAGCGCAGGTTGATGACCAGCTGGCTCAAGAGGATTTCCAGGTAACTCCCGTCTCCCAGAATAATTCCCAGACCGGCAAACTGGCCGGCCGAAGTGACATTGGTCGCCGATATCAAAACCGCGTCCATTCCCCGCATGCCATCGGCGACCGCCGTCATGCCAAAGGCAAAGGACACGGCAAAATATCCTAAAGCAATGGGGATGCCGTCACGCATCCCCATTCGAAAGTTCTCTCGATTCAAGGCTTCCACCTCAGTCTTCTCCCTGACAGGGACGCAGAATATCAACGACCGCCGACAACTCCGCGCTGTCCTCCACATGCTCCAGGAGAACCTCATGGTGGAAGGAGATCCCCTGATCTCCGACGGCGGTCACCTCGGACAGAGGGCTCTGAGACAGGGTCTTTCCGATCTCGACAGAGAAATATCGGCCGACCTTCTTCTTCCGATCCCAGGTCAAAAAGACGCTCTTGGCACAGGGGACGATCAGATACTTCTGCGGCATGTCAATGCGGACAATATCCAGATCCTCTCCCACGGTCAGGGCCATTGAATCAAAGTCCTCCAGGAGGTAGGGGTAGAAGCGCTCTCCCCCCTGCAGGCGATAGCAGGACTCATAGAAGGCATCGATGGCTTTCACCCCGCCCTCCGTAAAATGCCGGATGCTATCCTGCGGATCCTCCAAAAAAGCTTTTGCCAGAAGGCCAAGGTCAACCTGCTGACGCATGAAATAGTTGAACTGGCTCTCTGTCATGGCCTGCTGATTTGTAGATCCATCAGGCTTTGTCACCGTCACTTCGATGACGATCTCCTCTTCCTTCGTCTCCGCATCTGCCCGTGTGACCTTCCCCTCCTGTATCGGCTCTCCCTTGTCTGTACGGAAGTTCATATCCTCCTCGTCGTAGCTGCTCTCGCCCCTGGAGACAGAGAGAATCTTTTCGATCAGAATCTTCTGCAAAACGATCTTCTCTGAAAAGGGATTGACAATAATCCCGGCAATCTTTGCCTGCATAGTCAATTGGCAGGCCCCCAGGAATGGCACTCTGGTCAGAGCTTCTGACTTGGGCGCCCCATCCCCGGATGGAAGCGAATTAACGGATGTATACAGAGGCAGCCAGAAGGCCTTCTGCTCGTCCTGCAAAAAGACCGGGTGCGCATTCCCCTCGTCGTCCACAGTCGAAGGTGAGATCATATCGATTCCCGCAAATTGATCCAGCATGGCAAGGAAGGTCTCCCTGTCGCCGCGGTCGGAAAAAGCCCGAATGATATCCAATGTCTTATGGTCGTCAATGGCCAGAGCCTTGAGACGATCCTTAATCCGAATTGCCATTTTACACTCACTTATTCTTAAAGTATTGATCGATACCCTTCGCGGCTTCCTTGCCGGCGCCCATGGCCAGAATGACCGTAGCCGCTCCGGTCACCGCATCTCCGCCCGCGTAAACCGCTTCCTTGGTGGTTGCCCCGAACTCGCCCTCCGTCACAATACAGCCGCGACGGTTGGTCTCCAGCCCCTTGGTTGTATGGGAAATGAGGGGGTTTGGAGAGGTTCCGAGAGACATAATCACCGTGTCACAGCTGATTTCATACTCAGAGCCCGGAATTTCAACGGGACGACGGCGGCCGGACTCATCCGGCTCACCCAGTTCCATTTTGATAATCCGACATCCCTTGACCCAGCCCTTTTCATCGACCAGAATTTCCGTGGGATTCTGAAGGAGGTCAAAGATGATCCCCTCTTCCTTCGCGTGGTGCACTTCCTCCGCGCGGGCCGGAAGCTCCTCCTCAGAGCGGCGATAGACCACATGCACCTCAGCGCCCAGGCGAAGGGCCGTGCGGGCCGCGTCCATGGCCACGTTGCCGCCTCCGACCACAACAACCTTTTTCCCCCGGGAAATGGGGGTATCGTAGTCATCATCGTAGGCCTTCATCAGGTTATTGCGGGTCAAAAACTCATTGGCCGAGAATACCCCGTTGGCCTGCTCCCCGGGGATTCCCATGAAGCGGGGAAGACCCGCGCCGGATCCGATGAATACCGCCTCAAATCCCTCTTCTTCCATCAGCTCGTCAATGGTAACAGAACGCCCGATGACGACATTCTCCTCGATCTTGACGCCCAGTGCCTTGACGTTCTCCACCTCGTGACGAACCACCTTATCCTTGGGCAGACGGAATTCCGGGATTCCATAGACAAGCACACCACCGGCCCTGTGCAGGGCCTCAAAAATCGTGACGTCATAGCCCATCTTGGCCAGATCTCCGGCACAGGTCAGGCCGGCAGGGCCCGCCCCGATCACAGCGACCCTGTGCCCATTGGGCTTGGAGTGATTCTCCGGCATAATCCCCTGGGCGGCGGCAGTATCCGCAGCGTAGCGCTCCAGCTTGCCAATTGCCACAGGCTGACCCTTGATTCCCCGGACACAGACGCCCTCACACTGGGTCTCCTGGGGACAGACGCGGCCGCAGACAGCGGGCAGGGCCGAGGACAGTGAAATCGTCCGATAGGCCGAAGCAGCGTCTCCCGCCTTGATCTCCTGGATGAAAGCAGGAATATTGATACTCACGGGGCAGCCTGCCACACAGCGGGGATTCTTGCAGTTGAGGCAGCGATTAGCCTCAAGGATCGCCTCTTCTTCTGTGTAACCCAGACATACCTCTTCAAAATTCTTAGCGCGAACCGCCGGCTCCTGCTCGGCGATCGGCACTCTTACCATCATATCCTGTGCCATTATCTGTCACCTCCGCAATTGCCGCAGCCGCCGTGATGTGTCTTGCCTTCCTTAAGGGCAAGCATGGCCCTGCCCTCTGCTGTCTTATACTGCTGCTGGCGGATCATTGCCGCATCCCAGTCTACCTTGTGGCCGTCAAACTCGGGCCCGTCCACACAGGCAAACTTAACTTCATCTCCAACCAAAATACGGCAGGCTCCGCACATACCGGTTCCGTCCACCATAATGGGGTTCATGGAAACCTCCGTGTGAATGCCGAGCTCCGCAGTCAGCTTGCAGACGAATTTCATCATGATCATAGGGCCGATGGCAACGCAGTGATCGAAGCGGTCTCCCTGATCCCAGAGGGCCTGCAGCTGATTGGTTCCCATCCCGTGAAAACCGTAGGAGCCGTCATCCGTGCAGACATAGAGGTGTTCCGCGACCTCCTTCATGTTGTCCACATAGAAGAGAAGATCCTTGTTGCGGGAGCCCATGATAACGGTTGCGGGAATCCCATGCTCCTTGAGCCACTTGACCTGGGGATAGATGGGTGCCGTTCCGACGCCGCCGCAGATAAATACGATCTTCTTTTCTCTTGTCTTGTCGAGATTCTCCTCCAGACAGAGAACCGAGGGACGACCCAGGGGACCGATGAAGTCCTCAAATGCCTCTCCCGCTTCCAGAAAGGACATGCGCTCCGTCGAAGCGCCCACCGTCTGAAAGACAATGGTGATGGTCCCCTCTTCGCGGTCATAGTCGCAGATCGTCAGGGGAATGCGCTCTCCTGTCTCGTCAATCTTGGCGATGATGAACTGGCCCGGCAGGCATTTGTGTGCCACACGGGGCGCCCTGACCACCATCTCAAAGATCTTGTCGGCAAGCTTTGCCTTACTCAGGATCTGATACATAGTTTTCCTCCCAAATGATCCCCGGGTGAAATGGGGATACCTGTGCCAACAACGGCGTGCTGCCGTCAGCCATAAGGATACCATTTCAGCCCCTCATTATCTACGGATTGCGGCTGACTTTGCCCACTTTTTCGAGGACAATGTGAAAAACATCCGAAAAAGGAGAGCCCGTCATTTCTCACGAACTCTCCTGATCTTCCGTTCCTTTTATGCTTTCTGATTCGCCATCGAATGAGCTGCCTGCCCGGGGCAATCATAAGATCCGAATTAAGAAAAGTAAACCAGCTCGTCCTCAGGCCTGTCTGCCGATTTAATTGAAACGGGATAGAGAACCGGACCCTTGCCGGAATACTCCTTGGCGAACTCATATCTGATGTCCGCCGTCAGATCGATCCAGGACTTGTGTTCTACCTCATAGGCCCTGTCATATTTAGCCTTCATGCCCAGGAACTGAACATCCTCTACACAGCAGGTCATCGCGAAGCGCCCTGGCACGAAGACATTTCTCCGGTTCCTGCCCTCTCCCTCCTGGGGATTATAAACCAGGGCCGTAAAATGCACCCTCTTTCCGTCATACTTGTCGGGATGGTCCATACAGTCCATAAACCAGAGCGCGTAGTCCGCATCCGTGATCTCCAGCGGATCGGCGTTGAGATCAAAGGGAAGGGCCTCTTCTGACTCATCCACGCTGCCGTCCGCCCGCTCATAGACCAGTTGAGCCTTGCGGTTTACGGCCTTGACCGCTGCCCGAAACTTGGTCTTCGGGGTCTTATCATCACAGCGATTAAAGATCACAACATCGGCATGAAAGAGCTGTTCCATGATCATTGCCCGCATATTCAGCTGGTACATCTCGAAAGTCCCCGCGTCCACTGTCGCAAGAGACTGTACGATGATCCATCCCGCGGGCAGCCGCATCTCATAGACGGGGCCTGTCTCCCAGGTTCCGTTGTACTCGACAAAAACTAAATCGGGCTTGTACTGAGCATTCAATTCCACCAGCTTCTCGTAGCTGAAGTCATCCTCTTTCTCAATCCAGACTAAGCTTCCGCCGATGTCCGCCAGCCTGTCCTCGTCATACTCCTCATCTCCATCCTCACAGGCAATCAAAAGGAGGCGGCTTCCGTTCTCCGTGAAGTTGTTCTCAAAAAGGGTCTCTCGGATCAGGCTGGTCTTTCCGGAATCCATGAATCCGCTGAAAAAATAAACGGGAATTTCTGTCGCCATATGGGCTCTCCTCTCTCAGAACACATTTCTTTGGCCTCTTTGGCCCAGACTCTTCAGATTCTTTTCTCTGCCCAAACTGTCATCTCATGCGAGACCGATCATGCGAGACCGAAGACTTCCTCCAGCTTCTCTTCCCTGACATCCGTGCCGATCACAACCAGACGTCCGGTATAATCTGGCTCACCGGTCCTGATCTCATACTCCCCGTCGACCAGGTCAAAATAGAGCCAGGTACCGTCTTCACAGGGCACAATCCCCTTGGACCGGACAATGTAGCCATAGTCCTCGGTCTTTGCAAAAGCCTTCATGGCATTTTCAATCGTCTCCCGGGCGAAGACATGCGGTGTCTCCTTTCCCCAGGTCGTAAATATATCATCCGCATGATGGTGACCGTGCCCGTGGTCATGATGGCAACAGCCGTGGCTCTCCCCATGCTCGTGATCGTGGTGACAGCCATGGCCTTCCTCATGCTCATGCTCGTGACCGTGGTGACAGCTATGGCCTTCCTCATGTTCATGGTCGTGATCATGATGGCAGCAACCATGGCCCTCTCCATGCTCGTGATCATGATGACAGCTATGGCCTTCCTCATGATCGTGATCATGGTGGCAGCAAGCATGGCCCTCTCCGTGCTCGTGATCATGATGATGGTGTTCTGCCTCCTCCTGCTCATGATGCATGGATGCCAGGGCCTGTACCTCCAGGGAATCCTTACCCTCAATCGCGGACAAAAGCACCTTGCCGGTCAGCTGATCCCAGGGTGTGGTAATTACTGTAGCCTTGGGATTATGCTCCTGAATCTGTCTGGTGCAGAACTCCAGCTGCTCGGGACTGGCCTTCTGACTGCGGGAGAGAACGATCGACGTCGCGTGCTCAATCTGATCAATAAAGAATTCCCCGAAGGCCTTGAGCTGCTTGGAGGCCTTGAGCGCATTGATCACGGTCACCAGAGCTCCCATCTGACAATCCATGGTCTCCGCCACTTCCATGACAGATACCATAACGTCCGACAGCTTGGCCACACCGGAGGGCTCCACGAGAATCCGGTCCGGGTGATAGGTCTCAATAACTTCTCTCAGATTCGCTGTAAAGTCGCCGACCAGCGTACAGCAAACGCAGCCGCCGTTGATCTCAGACACGGTGATTCCTGTCTCCTTGAGAAAACCGGAGTCGATGCCGATCTCACCGAACTCATTCTCAACAATAACGACCTTCTCATCCTTTAAGGCGTCGCCGATCAGCTTCTTCATGAAGGTCGTCTTGCCCGCTCCCAAAAATCCGGAAATAATATCAATTTTGGTCTTAGCCATTTTTCTTCCTTTCTCAGGAAGGAGAACACGCAGCGACAAGCAGGCTGTGCGCTCTCCTCTTCGTCAGCTCTCTGCGTCCGCCTACCGCGGAGTCGGCAGATAAGTTGTGCTCCATCAAGTTAGCCACCAGAACCTCTGGTGGCTAATCTATACTTCTATCCTATCACCTCTGTCAAGTGTCTTAATCTTTACATGCGCTCCGGCGCCGCAAATCCCAGGAGGTCGATGCTCTTCTCAAGGATCCTCTTCGTCAGTGAGAGCAGGGCAATCCAGGAGGCCTTTTTCTCCTCATCCTCCTCAGACAGAATTTTCGTCTCGTGATAAAAACGGTTGAAAGCATTGGAGAGCTCATAGATATAGGCGCATAATTTGTGGGGCGCCAGCTCCTCATAGGCAGTCCTGAAGTTATCTCCGAAACGGGCCGCCAGCTGCATCAGATCCTTTTCGCTTGGCGAAGCCGGAGGCAGAACGCGAAGGCCCTCCAAGGAATTCTCCTCCTCATAGCGCTTCAAAATCGACTTGATGCGCACAATGGTATAGAGAATATAAGGGCCGGTGTTACCCTCCGCGGAAGTAAAGCGGTCCAGATCGAACACATAGTCCTTGGAGGCCTGGTTCGAGAGATCCCCGTATTTTAAGGCGGCCAGACCGACGATCTCCGCCGTCCTGCCGGCCTCCTCTTTTTGCATATGACCGCCCTCCAGGATCTTTTCCAGCATTTTCGCGTTGACGTCGGCGAGCAGATTCTCAAGGCGCATGACCCCGCCGTCTCTGGTCTTAAAGGGCTTTCCATCCCTGCCGTTCATGGTTCCAAAGCCCAGGAATACCAGCCCGGTCTCCGGGGGGACAATTTTCGTCTTTCTGGCCACGCGGAAGCACTGGGTAAAATGGAGCTCCTGACGCTTATCCACCACATAGATGATCTCATCGGGCTGACAGCGTTCCTCCCGCATAACCAGGGTGGCCAGGTCTGTTGTGTTGTAGAGCGCTGAGCCATCCGACTTCAGAATCATGCAGGGAGGCATCTCCTTTGTGTCTGACTCCTCCGCCACATCGACAACCAGGGCCCCCTCGGAGAGATAGGCGAATCCATCCCTCTTCATTTTCTCTACCATAGCCGGAATATAGGGCTGAGCATCGGACTCTCCCATCCAGAGATCGAAGCTGACCGACAGCTTCTCATAGTTCTTCTTTAAATCGCTGACAGAGACACGAAGAATGTGTTCCAGAAGAGCCTGATAACCCCTTCTCCCCTGCTGCAGTTCATTGGTCGCCTGCATGGCAGCGGCGTGGTAGCCCTCATCCTCCTTGGACTTGCCTGAGGCGCAGGGGTAGATTTCCTCCAACTCCGAGATGGTAAATGGCGCCTCCTCAGGGTAGGCCCCCTGATAATCCGCATCGAAGTAGACCAGGTCCGGCTTGCGCTCACGCAACTCCGTGATAATCAGACCCATCTGCAGACCCCAGTCTCCCAGATGAATATCCCCCAGGACCTGATTACCCGCGAAACGGGCAACCCGCTTGACTGCCTCTCCGATGATAGCGCTGCGCAAATGTCCCACATGCAGGGGTTTCGCCACATTTGGCCCGCCATAATCGATAATAATGCTTCTGGGATTCCTCTCCTTCTCAAGACCCAGGCGCTCCTGATCTGCCGCCATCTGATTGGCATAGTCCGCCAGAAAGTCCCCGGAAATCCTGATGTTGAGAAAGCCCGGCTTGACAGATTCTACAGACGCAAACATCTCATCGCCAAACAGGCGGTCCGCTATTTCATCCGCGATCATAAAGGGGGCCTTGTGGTAGGTTTTAGCCCCCGCCATAGCGCCGTTGCACTGGTATTCGCACAGGTCCGGCCGGTTGGATACGGTCACCCGGCCCAGCTTGCGGTCATATCCGGCCGCCTCAAAGGCGTTCGCGACCCGCTCGCTAATCAGTTCAAGAAGCTCTTGCATAGATCATCCTCACATCCACTGGTACAGGGCCCTTTCATCAGCCCCTCATCAAACACAAAATCAGGCACAAAGCATCATGCCTGTAATTCCACAAAATCTGTTAGATTCTAGCATAACCCGCCCCTTTTGTCACAGAGCCGGGGCCTTCCCTTACCTATCTCTGTATGCCCGAGGGCACCTATTCCCCGTCTCTGTAAACCAAAGGCATTTATTCCTTATCTCGGCAAGTCAAGTCCACCTCTTCTTCATCTCAGCCTCACGCATTCCTACTGAAGTCATCTGTTTTAAAGATAATATTGCGATATTTCCAGAGAAGGACTTTTAAGAGCCAGCCCAGCAGGCAGACCGAGATCAGCTCTCCCGCGCCGACGGTTAAGACCAAAAACCAGAAAGCATCTCCCAGGCCGCCGGCATACTTTAAGACCAAAGGAATGATGATGGCGTTGACGATCACCGGGGGCAGGGTCGCGAGAAAGCCCTTCTTTCGAAGCAGGTAGCTGAATACCGCCGCGATCAAAGTCGCCAGACTCCCGAATACAATATCGGCCAGTCCCGCCCCGGGGACAATGATATTGGCGATCAGGCAGCCGACAAAAAGCCCCGGAACCGCCGCCGGCGTAAAGACCGGCAGGATACAGAGGGCTTCTGAAATACGAACCTGAATGGCCTCGCTGGCCAGTCCGAAGGCGGAAATAAAGACGGTTAAAACGACATAGATCGCCGCAATCATAGCCGCCTGGACGATAAACAGGGTACTGAGTTTCTTTTTGTTCATTTGTAATCTCCTTAGTTTTGTTTTACGTGTGGATGGTCTCGAACACACGGCAGGGACTATCTGTCCCACTTATTGCTCAATGCATCGATCTGATCGGCGAACTTGCCCAGATCCTTGTTGGCCCCTCCCTCAGACCGGCGAATGACTGCCATAAGCCTCTCTCCCGCAGCCACAAGGCGACCGAAGACAGCAGAAGTCGTACGCGCCTTCCCCGGGACCTTCTCCTTCCTGACACGGCTTCCGACGGCGACCTGATCTCCTGTGATCAGGTCAAAACTGTCCCCGGAATAGGGGGCATAGCTGTCATAGCCGTATGTCTCCTTGATCGCGGCGGCAAAGGCATCCGTCACCTGATCCTCTCCGTGTACGACAAAAACCCTGGACGGAGCCTCCTTAAACCCGCCAAGCCACTCCAGAAGCATGTTCCGGTCGGCGTGGCCGGAGATGCCGGGCAGCTCGCAGATCTGAGCCCTGACCTCCACTTCCTCTCCGAAGAGCTTGATGTGTCTGGCTCCATTTAAGAGGTTGTAGCCCAGGGTTCCCGGAACCTGATAGCCGACAAAGATCACGGAGGACTCCGGCCTCCAGAGATTGTGCTTCAGATGATGGCGGATCCGGCCAGCCTCACACATACCGGACGCGGAGATGATCAGCTTGGGTTTCTCATCGAAATTGATGGCCTTGGACTCCTCAGAGGAGACCGCCACCCGCAGCCCCGGGAAAGCGATGGGATTGATTCCCTTCTGCACCAGCTCCAGGGCCGCCTGGTCAAAGCACTCCGAGACAGACTTGTTGAAGACATTAGTCGCCTCCACCGCCAGAGGAGAGTCCATATAGACTTCGAAATCGGCGTAAGGAGCGGGAATCAGCCCCTCCTCCTTTATCCTTCGGATATAGTAGAGCAGCTCCTGGGTTCTTCCCACGGAGAAGGCCGGAATCACGATGTTTCCGCCCCTCTTTAAGGTGTCCAGTATCACCTGGGCAAGCGGGACCGCGAAGTCCTGAGGCTTGTCGTGAACCCGGTCCCCATAGGTGGACTCTATCAATACGTAATCCGCATCTGTCACATGCTCCGGATTCTTGATCAGCGGCCGGTCATGATTGCCGAGGTCTCCGGAAAATACGATCTTGCGCTCTATCCCATTTTCCCTGAGCCAGATCTCGATGAAAGAAGACCCGAGCAGATGTCCCGCGTCATTGAATCTGACTTGAATCCCCTCGCTGACCTCTATCTTGCGTCCATAGGCAATTCCCTCAAAGAGCTGCAGCGTCTTTTCCGCGTCCTTGCTTGTGTACATGGGCTCTACCAGCTGTCCCCCGCTTCGCTGCGCCTTGCGGTTCTTCCACTCCGCCTCCTGCTCCTGAATATGGGCGGAATCTTTGAGCATAATATTGCAGAGCTGCCTGGTCGCCTCTGTGGAAAAGATCGTTCCCCGAAAGCCGTGTACATAGAGCAGGGGCAAAAGGCCGGAATGATCGATATGGGCATGGGTCACAAAAATATAGTCCAGGTCAGACGGATTGACCGGAATCTCCTGATTCTCATAGATATCCGCCCCCTGTTCCATACCGCAGTCCACAAGGAACTTCTTATCCCCTGCCTCCACATAGTGACAGGATCCGGTCACCTCATGCGCGGCTCCAATAAATGTAATTTTCATCCTTCTCCCTCTCTGCTCCCCTTTTCGGAAGTTCCTGTCCTCTTGTCATGCCTGGTCAAATGGATTTCCACTTCCCTCTCATCCTTTTCATAAAACCGCTCCTTTTCACCTTCCTCCCGGCCGACTTGCTCCAGGTAATCAAATGCCGGCAGATAGCAATTGGCCCGCTTCCAGACCAGGCGCCCCGGGATCTCCCTCCCCTCAAAGCGGCTCTCATCCATATTGTGAAAGAGGTCCGCCATCTTGGTTCTGCGGGCCAGGGGATTGACCGCCAGTCTCTTGATATAGTCCAGATAGGGCATGCTCTTGTCATGGGTCAAAAGTTCCACCGCGTCCGCGATTTCATCTCCAAAGATCGACCGGATGTCCTCGACGGTCGCGGAAGAATCCTCTACCGTATCGTGGAGCCAGGCAACGCATTTCTCCTTGGGGTCGCGAAGAAGCGAGGCCACTGTGCGCGGATGCTCGATATAGGGCACCCCGCATTTGTCTGTCTGTCCCGCGTGGCACTTCCTGGCATAAGCCTCTGCTGCTTTGACCAGTTCCAGATCGGTCATGCTCTCACCTCGTCCAGAATCTACGTTTGCTGCTACCATTATAGCCGAAAAAAATCCCCCTGTGTTTCTCCATCGGGAATTTTCACAGGGGGTAACCGGTTTTGATCTACCAGGAAGAACCGCCGCCGCCGCCGGAGCCGCCCCCGGAGAAACCTCCGCCGGAGCCGCCACCGAAGCTTCCGCTGCCGAAATCTCCCCAGGAGGAGGAATCGGATGCCGGAAGCGTGACAGACGCGTGATAGATATCGTGATTGACCGCGTTCATCAGACTAGAGAAATAATAGTAGTCCCAGAAGGCATCTCCCCTGTCAGCACCCGCCAGATAGGACGGAGCAGGCATGGTAATGTCCTTGAATTTGTCCATCCAAACCTTCGATACGCCCAGAACATAGGCAAAGGGGATAATGTTGTAGAAGTACTGGGGATTCTCATCCACCAGCATCTGCAGGCGATCTTTCTCAGCGGTCTGCAAAAAGGTCCGAAAACCGAGGATCCGCCCGTAGATCTCATCTCCTTTGCCCGTGCGCTTGGGCATAAAGTGCATAAAGAAGGCGATGATCAGAGTAGCCGTGATCGCGACCAGAAGTCGAAGCAAAAGTCCTCCGGTAAAATAATTGAAAAAGCCTGCCAGAGAGGATAAAAAGCTCTTCCCCGCATAGAAGATCAGAGCCAGAAATATCCAGGAGCTGGCAATGCGCCACAAAAGGGCCGGAATACTGAGTCCGCTGACCCCGCCGACACTGATGCCTCCGATCCTGACCAGTCCGGCGACATGGACGGCAACAAAGCTCATAATCGCCGCGACAATCAAGCCACTGATGAAAGAGGCCAAAGTCGAAGCTCCCTCCGCGTTAAGCCCGCTGAAAATGGCCACGAAGGAAATCAGAGCCACGAACATCAGAAGGATCGCGTCAATCAAAAACTCCTGGTTCGTGTAATTCTCCTCCTTTACCTTGGAGTGCAGATTCTCCTGTCTCAGAATCGCCTCGCAGGTCTCATGAAAGCTGCCCTTTAAGTCGGAATGCTTGACCTTGCTCCCAGATTTAAAGAAGCCCTGCATGAAGAGCCGCTCGCTCTCGTTGCTCCCCTTGTAGTGGGATACGCGCTCAAAGCTGATATTTTTCGTAAGGCCCCCGGAAAAGGGAAGACCCCCTCCGCTTTCTCTCTTCTTATCCCGGATGATCAGATAGCCTTCATTGGCCAGGTAGGGGATCAAAGAGGGAATATCCGACATACTGACCTTGCCGTGATAGGCCATGGCTACATCCAGACTGTTATAGCCCTCCGGCGGGTAGAACTGAACACTCTCCACAACCTTTCTGTCATTGCCAAAGATGAACCAGAAAATCACCGCCACAAAAATGCCTAAAAGGGCAAGCCCGATGACCAGAAAGAGACTGTAGTCCACAGGATAGGTGTAATAGCCCTCCGGCAGAGTCATGCGGACGGTAAAGCCCTGATTGCTCTTCAGCTGGCGCATCAGCTTACCCTGGATCGTATTTCCCTTGATCTGATAGAGTGTGTCTCCCGTTCGGCCGCTTCCATATCCTCCGGAGGTAAAACCAAGGCTCTTTGCCTGGTCTTCGGTGATCTCCTTTGGCATCGTAATCTGAAAGCTGACATTGCCGATCGTTGTATTCCAGCTGGTTCCGATCAGATTATAGTAGAATTCATCCGCTCCCTTCAGAGTATCCTTGCCCAGCTGATAGCGGTAGGAAATGGTATAGGTCTTTGGACCGTAGACATAGGTGCCTGCATCCCCCATCTTAATCCTGACCTTTCCATTGGACCTCTCCACACTGGACTTGACATTGGCCCGGACATCCGTCACCCTGGCCCGAAAGCTGCTTGAGCTCCCGTCCTCTCTCCGATAAGTCCCCGTCGTCGGAATTGTGCGGATCAGACCATGCTTTTGACTTGTAAAATAGGCCGCGAAGGTCTCTTTGACCTCATAGGTATTATCCTCCTTCACCTGGACATCTACGTGATAGGAATCCATCACATAGCCGTCCGCCAGGCCATCGCTGCCATCGTGACTCGGAATCAAATCCTCACTGGGAGACAGGTCCAGCTTGTCCGTATTTCCAAAGACATTGTCCGCGGCATGGGCAGGCATGCCGAACAAAAGACACGACTGCAGCAGGAGTCCGAGAGCAAGGATAACAGCGCCAAGCCCTCTTCTGCGCATTTTATATTTCATCCAGTCTCTCCTTCTACTGTTCAAAATCATTTCCCGCATAGAGTTTGGCCGGGGGCAAATGAAGCATATCGGCGATCAGATTGCCCGGGAAGGTCTCAATTCTCTGATTGTAGCTTCTGGCGCATCCGTTGAAATAGCGAACGGCGTATTCCAGATCCTGATCTTCCTTCTTCTTCTCTTCCTCGGTCATCCCCTCCGCCTGCTTGCTCTCATAAGTCCTGCGGACAGACTCCATGGTGGCCAGAGCTTCCTCTGTCTGTTTGCGCAGACGCGAGATGCCGTTATAGCTGACTACGTAAGCCACGATCGCAGCCAGAATGATAAGGCCGACAATTACAGCGATAAATACCATTTCATTTCCTCCTCATCTCTCGCACAATAATGCACAGACGCACCATCTGCACCTCTTACACATTGCCGGAATCAGGCAGATCCCTTCTCCTGGGATTGGGGCAGTACCGTGCGCATCGTCACCCTGGGGCCGCCCCTGTGCTCGATATAATCCTCTGTAATCTCCACCTCTCCGATATCCGGATCCTTGGGGATCTCATACATGATATCCATCATGTACTCCTCGATGATGGCGCGCAGGGCTCTGGCTCCCAGCTCCTCTTCAGCCGCTTTTCTCGCGATGGCGCGGAAGGCTCCGTCTGAGAAGGTCAGCCTGACTTCATCCAGGGCCAGGAGCTTCTGATACTGCTTGATAATCGCGTTTTTCGGTTCCGTCAGAATACGGACGAACATATCCTCGTCCAGCTGTTCAAAGGCCGTGACAATGGGAAGTCTCCCCAAAAACTCCGGAATCATGCCGAAATTGCGCAAGTCCTCACTCCGAACCTTCTCCAGGATGTGGACATCCTTACCGACATCCCCTCTGAGCTCTGAGGTAAAGCCCATGGAGGAACGCTTGGAGAGCCGCTCCTTGATAATGTCCTCAAGGCCCGGAAAAGCGCCACCCACAATAAAGAGAATATTCCTTGTATTCACGGTCGTCATGGGCACCATTGCGTTCTTGGAAGAGGCCCCCACGGGCACTTCCACTTCCGCCCCCTCTAAGAGCTTGAGCATCCCCTGCTGCACGCTCTCGCCGGAGACATCCCGTGAGTGTGTGTTCTTCTTCTTGGCCAGCTTGTCGATCTCATCGACAAAAATGATCCCCTGCTCTGCCCGGTCTACGTCGTTATCAGCGGCGGCGAGAAGCTTGGAGACCACGGACTCAATATCGTCTCCGATATAGCCGGCCTCCGTCAGGGAAGTGGCATCCGTGATTGCTAAGGGCACATCCAAAAGTCTGGCTAAGGTGCGAACCATGTAGGTCTTTCCGCTTCCGGTCGGCCCGATGATCAGAATATTGGACTTCTCGATATCAACTCCGTCCAGATCCTCAGGCGTTCCCAGTTCTCTCTGATTCTCCTGCTCGGAGGCGATGCGCTTGTAGTGGTTGTAGACAGCCACGGAGATCATCTTCTTCGCCTTGTCCTGTCCCACCACATACTGGTCCAGCTGCTCCTTGATCTTATGTGGGGCGGGGATATCCTTGATATTCAGTGTGGGATAGTCGTCCTCATCCTTCTGCCCGTCGGCCCCGCTCTTTGCTCCCGGCTTCGTCCGCTTCTTGATCCTGGGGCCCTGGCCCATTCCCATCATGCCGCCATTGAAGAGGTCGCCCAGATTAAACATGCCAAAGCCGGGAAAACCGGCAAAGGGATTGTTCGAATTCTGTCCGGGGTCTTGATTGGGGCTGGTCTTAACTTCCTGGCCCGGGTCCTGATTGGGGTTTTCCCTGTCTTCTCCGGTATTTTGTTCCGGGCGGTCCTTAGGATCCGATGTTTTCTCCCCGGAATTTCCTGCCGGGTTTTCATCAGCCCCTTCAGATCTCCTGTCAGCGGTTTGCTCCGACTCCTGCCCCTGTATCAACTGATCCTGTCGCAGGGGGCTTCCGTCCGGGTTGACCACATCTGACTTCAGAGCATCCCGATCGGGACTTTTCGGATCTGTCTTCCCGGAAGCGCCCGGCATCATCTGCTGCAGCAAGCCGGGATCCATGGGAAAGCCCATCCGCTCGATTGTCTCAAGGCTCTTTTGCATGCAGTCGGCACAGATGGTCAGATTGCCCGGCAGATGGATCATCTTGCCGGCGACGGAAGAATTGCGGTGGCATACACTGCAGATCTCCTCATAATTGTTGTCATCAGACATATATTCCCTCTATCTCCTACAGATATTTCTTTACTCTTTCTCGTTTTCATCCCGCAGAGCGAGACGGGCCTCCGATCAATCCAACTGTCTTCATTCTGCCTCTTCATTCCCTGCCGCGTTCTCGATCACCTGGTCCATCAGGTCCCAGATATCCTCTCTTCCCTGCTTGGTCAAAGCGGAAAAGGGGATAATGATGGTATCCTCATCCGCCTTGAGCTCCTCTTTCATCTGCCTGAGCTGGCCCGGGATCTGCGATCGCTTGATCTTATCCGCCTTGGTCGCGATGACAATGGCCTGGTAGCCCATATACTGAATCCAGTCGAACATCTGCTTGTCATTGGCATTGGGTCTGTGACGAATATCCAGCAAGAGAAAGACCGCCGCCAGCTGCTCTGACGTGACCAGATACTTCTCGATCATCTTCCCCCAGGCCGCCTTCTCTTCCCTGGAGACCCTGGCAAAGCCGTAGCCGGGCAGATCAACGCAGTAGATCTGATCGTTGATCCTGTAGTAGTTGATTGTCTGTGTCTTGCCCGGCTGAGAAGAGGTTCTGGCATAAGCCTTGCGGTTCATAAGGGCATTGATCAGTGATGACTTTCCCACATTGGATCGTCCCGCAAAAGCCACTTCCGGCAGCTGATTTTTGGGGAGAGCGGATGTGACTCCCGCCACTGTCTCCAGTTCCACACTGCGGATGACCATCATTGACTCGCTTTCTGGGCCAGGAGCATGTTCTCATCCACCATCTGATCCGTGACGGTCAGCTCCTTGACAGAGTCATCGCTTGGAATCTCATACATGGAATCCATCATGACATTCTCCATGATCGACCGAAGACCTCTGGCTCCGGTCTTGCGCTCGATCGACTTCTTGGCGATTTCTCGCAGGGCCTCCTCCGTGAAGGTGAGCCTGGTGTCATCCATGGCAAAAAGAGCCTCATACTGCTTGACGAGACTGTTCTTAGGCTCTGTCAGAATGTGTATCATGTCCTCTTCCGTCAGCTGATTCAAGGCGACATTGATGGGCACGCGGCCGATGAACTCGGGGATCAGGCCAAACTTGACGAAATCCTGAGGCAGAACCTGTCTTAAGAGATCTCCGATCCTCCGATTCTTCTTGTCTACGATATTGGCTCCAAAGCCCATGGAACCAGCTTCAATCCGCTGCTCGATGATCTTCTCCAGTCCGTCGAAGGCGCCGCCGCAGATGAAGAGAATATTGGTAGTATCGATCTGGATCAGCTCCTGTTGCGGGTGCTTGCGCCCTCCCTGGGGCGGAACAGAGGCCATAGTGCCCTCGATGATCTTGAGCAGGGCCTGCTGCACTCCCTCTCCGGAGACATCCCTGGTAATGGAGACATTCTCAGATTTCTTGGTAATCTTGTCGATCTCATCAATATAGATAATTCCAAGCTGCGCCTTCTCGACGTCATAATCGGCAGCCTGGATCAGCTTGAGAATAATATTCTCCACATCCTCGCCGACATAACCGGCCTCTGTCAGGGTAGTCGCGTCCGCGATCGCGAAGGGGACGCCAAGAGTCCGGGCCAGGGTCTGCGCGAGCAGGGTCTTTCCGGAGCCGGTGGGCCCCAGCATTAAGACATTGGACTTCTGCAGCTCAACGTCAGTTTTATCCCCCTTCATAATCCGCTTGTAGTGATTATAGACTGCCACGGAAAGGACCTTCTTGGCCTCATCCTGACCGATGACATACTCGTCTAAGAAGGCCTTTAGCTCCTTTGGCTTCTTCAGGTTAATCTCAAAGCTCTCCCTCGGCTTGGCAAAGCGCCCTTCCTCGGCAAAATCCTCATCGATGATCTCCGCGCAGATATCGACGCACTCGTCGCAGATATAGGCCCCGTTCGGGCCGGCAATCAGCTTACGCACCTCCGACTGGGTCTTTCCGCAGAAAGAGCAGCGCACCTCACCGTCTTTTTTCTTGTTTGCCATCTTGCTCCTCATTGATAAAGACATGGCAAGGGCATCCCTGACGGGCTACCCTTGCTCTTGCTTCCTTTGTTTCACTTTAGCGGTGGTCAATAATCTGATCGACAATTCCGTACTCCAGAGCCTCTTTGGCGTCCAGATAGTGGTCGCGCTCTGTATCCGCCGCAACCTGCTCATAGGTCTTTCCGGTATTGTCCGCCAGAATCTGATTCATCTTGCGCTTGGTCTTTAAAATGCTCTCTGCGGCGATTTCAATCTCCGTCGCCTGGCCCTTGGCCCCGCCGGAGGGCTGATGAATCATAATCTCCGCATTAGGCAGGGCGTAGCGCTTGCCCTTGGCGCCGCCCGCCAAAAGGAATGCCCCCATGGAAGCAGCCATTCCGATGCAGATGGTTGAGACATCCGGTTTGATATAGTTCATTGTGTCATAGATGGCCATCCCGCAGGTCACCACCCCTCCGGGGGAATTGATATAGAGGTGAATATCCTTATTGGGATCCTCAGACTCCAAAAAGAGCAGCTGGGCCACAATCAGGGAAGCCGTCGTCTCATTGACGTCTTCGCCCAGGAAGATAATCCGGTCCTTGAGGAGTCTTGAATAGATATCATAGCTCCTCTCTCCTCTGCTGTTCTGTTCAATTACATAAGGCATTGATGCCATAGAAATCCCTCTCTTTCATAAGAGACGAAAATGCCCCCACAAGGGAGCATTTCCACCTCTGTCTGCCTGTGATGCGATTACTCCTCTTTCTCGGGCTCTTCTTTCTTGTCCTCTTCCTTCTTCTCTACTTCCCTGACATTGTCGTAAATCAGGTCAACCGCCTTCTGGATCGCCAGATCCTTCTTCATATTCTCACGCTGGGACTCATCGACCAGCTCCTTGACCTTGTCCAGCTCCATCTTGTAGCTGTCAGCCATCTTCTTGAGTTCTTCCTCGACATCCTCGTCAGAGGCAACAAGTCCCTCCGCCTTGGCCAAAGCCTCGAGAACCAGAGAGGACTGAATCCTGCTCAGAGCGTCCGGGCGGGCCTGCTCACGGAACTGGGCCATGTTCATACCGGTAAACTGCAGGTACTGCTGCATGGACAATCCCTGCTGAGCCATATTCTGAGAGAATTCATTCATCATCTGATCCAGCTGGAAGTCGACCATGGGATCCGGGATCTCCATCTCAGAAGCCTCAGCAAGCTTGGCGACAGCCTCGTCCTGCTGGGTCCGCTTTGCCTGCTCCTTCTTGCGCTCCTCCAGCTTCTTCCTGACATCCGCCTTATACTCATCGAGGCTGTCAAACTCGGAAACATCCTGGGCAAACTCGTCGTCCAGGTCCGGGAGCTCGGTCGTCTTGACCTCGTTGACCTTGACCTTGAAGCTTGCCGCCTTGCCTGCCAGACTCTTCTCCTGGTAATTCTCAGGGAAGGTGACATTGACCTCAAGCTCATCTCCGGCCCTATGGCCGATCAGCTGATCCTCAAAATTGTCAATGAAGGAACCGGAACCGATCTTGAGATCATAGTTCTCTCCCTTGCCCCCGTCAAATGCCTGTCCGTCGACAAAACCCTCAAAGTTGATGTTGGCTGTGTCACCCTTTTCAATGGCGCGATCTACGGTGACGGTACGGGAGTTCTTATTGCGCTCCAAATCAATTTCCGTATTCACTTCATCATCCGTGACGTCCGTATCGATCTTGGTCACTTCGATTCCCTTGTAGTCAGCCAGCTTTACCTCCGGCTTCACGGCGACCTCGGCCGTAAAGATGAAGTTCTTGCCCTTCTCAAGCTGCTCAATATTGATCTTGGGCTGTGAGGCGATCTCTAAACCGCACTCGTCATATGCCCTGGGATATTCCTTTGAGAGCAGGTCGTTGGCGGCATCGTCATAGAAGACCTGGGGTCCGTACATCTTCTCAACCAGCTGTCTGGGCACCTTGCCCTTGCGGAAACCGGGAACGGAAATCGACTTCTTCTGCTTCTGATATGCTCTCTCAAGAGCCTTCTCAAGCTCAGCCGCGTCGACCTCGACGGTCAGCTTCGCCATATTCTTCTCTAAATTCTCAACCTTAACGCTCATTTCCTGCTCCTCCTTGTCAGCCGCCGAAGCGCACGACGGGACACGTGTATTCCACTGTTTCCTCAGCACCTATCGCGAATCCGCGTATAAGTGCACAAACAAATGGGATTATAGCATAGGCCTTTCCTCTTCTGCAAACCCTCTGGACTGAATCACACGCACGACAGAATCGACGTATTTCCGGCAGGTCTCCTCATTTACGGCCTCAACCATAACCCTTACCAAGGGCTCTGTTCCCGAAGCTCTGACCAGGATTCTCCCATCGTCTCCCAGAGCCTGCTCCGCCGCTCTGACAGCGGCCAGAACCTCTTCATCCTTCTGGGCGGCCTCCTTGTCCGTCACACGGACATTCTCCAGGACCTGGGGATACATGACGCAGTCCCTCGCCAGTTCTTTCAGACTCTTTCCCTGCTCAATACAGGCCTCCATAATCTTTAAGGCCGTCAGGATACCGTCGCCGGTCGTCGCGTGCCGGCTGAAGATAATGTGGCCGGACTGCTCCCCGCCCAGGGAGAAGTGATTGGCAGACATATTCTCATAGACATAGCGGTCTCCGACAGCCGTCTTCTCGTAGCGGATCCCGGCCCGGTCCAATGCCTTGTAGAGTCCCAGATTCGACATGACAGTGGTCACAATGGTGCTCTTGTGCAGCTGTCCGCGCTCATTTAAGAATCTGCCGCAGACATACATGATCTGATCGCCGTTGACCAGACAACCGTTCTCGTCAACAGCCAGACAGCGGTCCGCATCCCCGTCGAAGGCAAAGCCGACCTCGCAGCCCTCGGCGATCACATAGTGCTGCAGGGCCTCGATATGCGTCGAACCGCACCTGTCATTGATATTGGTCCCGTTCGGCGTATTGTTGATCACATGGGTATCGGCTCCCAGGGCATCAAAGACAGATTTCGCCACACTGGAGGCGGACCCGTTGGAGCAGTCAATCGCGATCCTGCGGCCCCTGAAGGATCTGGTCTCCGTCGCGATCAGATAGCCCATATAGCGGTTTCGGCCGGCGGCGAAATCGACGGTGCGGCCGATTTTAGTCCCGGTGGCCAGGGGGAGTTCTCCCATCTTCCCGTCCAAATAGGCCTCAATCTTCTCAATGATATCGTCGGACAGCTTCTCTCCCGCCCCGTTGATGATCTTGATCCCATTGTCATAGTAGGGGTTGTGCGAAGCGGAAATCATGACTCCGCAGTCAAAATCCTCTGTCCTCGCCTCGTAGGAGACAGAGGGCGTCGTCGTGACATGCATCAGATAGCAGTCCGCTCCCGTCGAGGTGATGCCTGCTGCCAGAGCGTACTCGAACATATAGGAGGACCGCCGGGTATCCTTGCCCATGACAATGCGGGTCTCCTCGCCCTCCTTCTTATTCCTGCTGTAATACCAGCCCAGAAACTTGCCGACGCGAAACGCGGCGTCAGCCGTCAGCACTACATTGGCCTCACCCCGATATCCGTCCGTTCCGAAATACTTGCCCATAAATCTACCTCACGCAAAAGAAAATCAATTTCTGATCATCGCCGGGCGGCCGGCATATCCTCTTCTCGCCGACCCCACATAAAGGCGAAGGCTATTATAACATTTCCTATGCGCCTGCCATAGCCGCGCCGCCCTTTGAGCTCCTGGAGACCAGGTACTGGATCAGGACGCAGACCGCTATGACCACGATGCCGATAATGTCCGTCAGCGCCCTGGGATCGATCAGCATAAGGCCTCCGAGGGCAAAGAGAACGCGGACGACAGGATGAATCCTTGCCAGAAGATACCCCTCGAAGGCAGAAGCGACGCCGAAGATCCCAATCAGGGAGGTCACCGTTATCTGAATAATCGTCGGCACCGTCGTATTGATCAGAAGCAGGGCCGGGTTATAGCAGAAGACATACGGCACGATAAAGATGGCAATGGCCAGTCTCGAGGCGTTGAATGCCGTTTTCATGGGATTGGACCTGGCAATGGCGGATCCCGCGTAGGCTGCCAGCGCGACCGGGGGCGTAATATCCGCGACAATACCAAAATAGAACACAAAGAAGTGGGCCGCCAGAGTCGGCACCCCCATGCGGATTAAAATAGGCGCCGTGGTCGCCGCCATAATGGCGTAATTGGCAGTCGTCGGCACCCCCATGCCCAAAACAATGCAGACAAGCATGGTCAAGAGCAGGGCGATGATCAGGCGGTTTCCCGCCAGCCCCACAATACCGTTTACAAGTTCATTTGCCAATCCGGTCATGGTGATAATGCCGGAAATAATGCCGGCCACGCCGCAGGCTGCTCCCACCGTAATGGAGGACTGGCCGCCTGCCATAAGAGCATCGACGATCTTGCCCGGCGTAATCCGATTGTCCTTGTGAAAGAGAGAGACCAGGATCGACAGCAGGATACAGATGGCCGCCGCTTTCTGCATGGTCATCACATTGGCGGATACCCAGTAGACCAGCATGACCAGGGGGAGAAGCAGATAGATCTTCTTGAAGAGCTCTTTCGCCCTTGGCAGGTTCTCAGGCTCTTCTCCCTTGAGGCCCAGCCGCTTGGCCTCCAGGTGCACGGTGATGAAAATCCCCGCGAAATAGAGAAAAGCCGGAATAATGGCCCGGCTGATGATATCAGAGTAAGGGACCCCAACAAAATCCGCCATCAGGAAGGCCGCCGCTCCCATAATCGGCGGCATGATCTGGCCTCCCGTCGAGGAAGCCGCCTCAACGGCCCCCGCGAACTCGGGGCGATAGCCGGTCTTTTTCATCATAGGAATAGTGACAGACCCGGTCGTCACGGTATTTCCTACCGAAGAACCGGATACCATGCCGCAGAGGGCGGAGGAAATAACTGCCACCTTGGCGGGGCCTCCCGAGAAGCGACCGGCAATGGAGTTGGCCAGGTCGATAAAGAAGCCCGAAATCCCTGTTCTCTCCAAAAAGGCGCCAAAGATGATAAAGATCACAATGTACTTGGACGCGACATTGACGGGCGTCGCGAAAATCCCCTCTTTCGTGTAGAAGAGATTGCGGATCAGATAGCGGACACGGCCAAAGAAGTCCGGATTGGTCAGACCATAAAAAGCTGCGTAGAGGATAAAAAAACCGGCCACTAAAAGGATGGGAATCCCGACACAGCGACGGGTCACCTCGATCAAAGCGGCAACAGCGACAATCCCCACCAGAATCTGAAGAACTGTGAAATGCGTTCCCTGGAGGACGATGCTCTTTGCGTTAAACGTGAAGTAGAGGTAGGAACCGGCCCCCAGAATGGTGAAAATCAGGTCATACCAGGGCATGTGATTCTCTCTCTGCTCACCTCTTTTGGCCGGATAGACCAGGAAGCCCATCATGATGATCAGGGCCATAAAGGAGGTCAGACGAATCTCCTCTAAAAATGTCGCAAACAAAGTCACATAAATGCAAAAAAGGGAAAAGCCCACCATAACGCACTTGATAACCAGACCGGGCCTGCCGGTCCAGATGCGGGTGTTGGACTCTCGGTCATACTTCTTCATCACGGCGTCGACTTCCGCGGACGACACCGTCTGATTCATATCGCTCATCGGGACTCCTCTCTCACTCTTCTGACTTCACAATGACGCCGTGTTCCGCGTAGTACTTAGCCGCTCCCACGTGGAAGGGGATATCGATCCCCTGCGTTGCCGATGATACGGACAGTTCCCTGCCCTTGGCATTCTCCCTGGCGATGTCCTGGCTGTGGTCAAAAATGGCTGCCGTCAGCTTGTAGACTGTATTCAGGTCCAGATTCTTTGAGACAAGAACCGTGGCCTTGATGGTCACCGTCTCGATCGGATCATTCTGCTTGGGATAGGTCCCGGCGGGCAGGGTCTGTGCGGCATAGAACTTGTTATCCGCCAGCAGACGGTCGCGGGTCGTTCCGTTAATCGGGACGATCTTTACCCCATTGGTTGTGGCCAGCTCGGTAATTGCCGTAACAGGAGCGCCAGCCACAATAAAAGCGGCGTCGATCTTGCCATCCTTTAAGGACTCCTTGGAATCCTCGAAGGACTGGTACTGGGGGCGAATCTCATCCAGGGAAATATCCGCCGCCTTCAGGACGTCTACGGCGTTGAAATAGACGCCGGAGCCGGCCGCGCCGATTGAGACGCTCTTGCCCTTTAAGTCAGAGACTGACTGGATCTTGTCGTCCATGGTGATGATCTGAACCGTCTCATTGTAGAGGGCCCCGAGGACGCGGAAGTCCCGGTTGGCGCCGGTGGACTCGAAGAGGCGGGTTCCGTTCCAGGCATAGGTCATGACGTCGGACTGAGCAAAGCCGAGCTGGTAGTCCCCGTCAGAAATAGACTCAATATTGACCTTGGAGGCGCCGGTGGATACCGCCGTCACCTTAACGCCGGCAAAATTGGTCATATACTGAGATAAAACGCCGCCAAAGCTATAGTAGGTACCGGCGGTTCCGCCGGTTCCGAACATGAGGCGATTCTGGCTGCCGCAGGACGCCAGAAAAAGCGCCGCAGCCAGTCCCATGGCAAGCAGGCAGCCCGCGCGCGATCTCTTCTTCCTTGTCATACTCTCTCCTCTTCTTCATGTCAATCCGTGGCTTCTTCACGTCAATCCGTGGCTTCTTCACGTCAATCCGTGGCTTCTTCACGTCAATCCACGGCTTCTTCACAGCAATCCATGGCAATCAAATGTCCGCTCCGCGCACAGAAGATTTTTCCCTCTTCTTTCGGACGCAAAGCCCCTGTCATGAGGAAAACTTTGACTTCAGCCAATCCAGGCCGTCTGACAGGCGCTCTCTCCATGCTTCAAGACCAAGAGCGGCGCCCTGTCCCCCTGTCGTCCTCTCCTGATTTTGTTCCGGGTTCTCCCAGAACAAACCCTTCCCCGAGAGCAGCTCCTCCCGGTGTTCCTGAATCAGAGGCAAAAGATCCTCTCCCCGATAGCGATCCCTCTCCTGATCCCTCGCAAATCCCCAGAGCAAAAAGGGCATGGGGTCTACATCCGCGGGAATGCGCCCCTGCCGGATCCAGTCAGAAGCCATCTGGCGCAGCTTATTGCAGGCCGCTGTCAGATGTCTGCCCACAAGCTCCTCCGAAATCTCCATCGCCGCGGCGATCTCCTCCGGACTCATCGACAGCTCATAGTAGAAAAATCCGGCGAGAGATTCGGGCAGATTCATAATACGCAGGGCCGTCACAAGGCGGTTTCCGGCCCTCTCGTAGGGATTGTTCCTGTCATCCTCCCCGCTCTGTGGCAGGCAAACCGAGGACAGAAGCTCCCTCTTGGCATAGCCCTGGCTCACGGTCTCTTTCTGCGCGAAAATTTTGCGGTAATCCTCCTCGTGTACCTGAGCCAGCATGGTCATTCCGCTCGCGGCCACGATGCGGTCCATCAGCTCTCCTGGGCCAACCCCCTCGCTGAGCATGGAGAGATACTGCTGGGCTCTGGCATAAGAAATCAGCAGAAGATCCAGCGTCAGCCGCTCATCCCTCATCAGGTAGGCGGCGGTATAATAGGCTCGGTCAATGGTCATCGAATACAGATCCGAGAGACTCTGCACCATATGAAAGCGCTCCCTTTCAAAAACATGCACACAATAACTTCTCTATTTTAGCACAGAAAAATTCCTCTCTGAAAAAGATTTTCTGTCCTGCCAGGCCCGGACCTGTCAGCCGCATTCTCTCCTCTTTTCCCTCTCAGTTCTGGAAGCTTCCTGTGCTGATCTTCGGCACAGTAAAGCCCCTGGAGAAATAGTCTCCGTCCGACAGCTGATAGCTCCCGTCGGGATGACTGCTTCCATCCCTGTAATCGATTTCGATCCCAGGCTGCACATTGTAACAGAAGACGCAGAAGCTGACGCTCCTGCCGGCGTCTGAGACAGAGTAAGCCTCCATGAGCACGCCTCTGGCGACAAGCTCATTTTCCCTGAAAACGGGAGTCACCCGGTAGAGAAGGGAATTCCCTGTCCTCTTGACATAGGAAGCCGCCAGGTCCTCGAAGGGTTCCATCCCGCTCACATTCATATAGCGGGTTCCTGTGATCAGATTCTTGGGATTGGCGTTTTGGCCGGTCAGCTGATAACCGATCAAGTGGCAGCGATTGTAGAGATAGCGGTCTTTGATAATGTCAGCGTATTTAATGGTATGCCAGCCGCTGGGCTTGACAGCTCCGATCTCCCCTCTCCTGGCTGTGGGCATGAGCTGCGGATTGATCTTTGCCCAGGCTACCCCGCAGCGTCCCATAGAATCAAGCTCAGAATAGGACTGGCCCGAAAGACCGTCTGTTTCCTCCCTGCTGAAGTAGGGCCGATTCCTGTGCATGACGGCAAAAGCGGACCCCTCATAGGCGGGAATGTCCGCCGGATCAAACTGGTCCCGGCTCTCCTCTTCGCCTGTGCCTGATTGACCTGACGAATCCTTCGTCTGTCCCTGCCGGCCGTCTTCCTCCCTCGAAATCTGGCTGCTGCTTTCCCTCTCGGATTGACCGGCCCTCAGCGCGGTTGAACCGCAGCCATTCAGGCCGACCAAACCGGCCAGCGCCAGTCCGATCAGAAGTCCCCATCGCTTACTTCTTCCGCCAATCATGAACAAGCTCCCCTTTGTATTGTTTTTTCCTTTGTATTGCTTTTTCCTTTGAATTACTCTTCGAATCGCTTTTCTCTCTGAATCACTTTTGACAGTATTCCTTTTTCGAAAGCACTCCTTTTCAAAGATGAGCGCAAGAGAAGAGTGCCCGCGGATCGTCAGCGAAAGGAGTCGAAAACACGGATCAATTTCTCCTCTAACTCGCCAAAGTCTCTCTCCTGAAAGATCAGAGGCGGCAGCATTCGGATGACATCCCTGCCTGCCGTCAGAATGACCAGCCCCTCCTCTAAGGCCCTGGCCGCCACCTGCCCCGGTTCTAAGGTCGTCACAAGCCCGCGCATAAAGCCAATGCCCCGATAGGAGCTGATGAAGTCATAGCGGTCTGCCATGCCCTGGAGTATTGCCTCGAAATACGGTGACAGGGCTGTCACATGCTCCGGGATTCTCCGCTGTCGCATCAGACGGATCGAGGCGGTCACTGCCGCGCATGCCAGGGGATTTCCTCCATAGGTGGTCCCGTGGTCTCCGGGGACCAGAGACGTCTGAGCCAAGTCCTGGCTGACACAAAAAGCTCCCACTGGCAGGCCGAGTCCCAGGGCCTTGGCCGTGGTCAGAATATCCGGGCGGATTCCATAGTCCTGATAGGCGAACATTCGCCCGCTGCGCCCCATACCGCACTGAATCTCATCGACGATCATCAGAATGCCGCGCTCATCACAAATCCGGCGGATCCCGCGCAGGAATTCCCTGCTGGCCGGGATGATCCCCCCTTCTCCCTGCACGGTCTCCAGGATAATGGCGCAGACCCCTTCCTCCAGCTGGTTCTTAACAGACTCCAGATTATTAAATTCAGCATAGCAGACCCCGTCCATCAGGGGATAAAAGGGGGTGCGGTAATGTTCTGTTCCTGTGACAGATAAGGCCCCAACCGTTCTGCCATGGAAGCTGTGCTTCATGGCTATGATTTTCTGACCGGCCTTCGGGTTTTTCAGATAAGCATGCTTTTTGGCAGTTTTTAAGGCTCCCTCGATTGCCTCGGCGCCGGAGTTGGTGAAAAAGACCCGGTCCATACCGGTGACCTGAGTCACTGCCTCTGAGGCGGCCGCGAGCTGGGGCGTATAATAGAGATTGGAGCTGTGAATCAGCCGTTCCAGCTGCTCGTGCAGAATACGGTTATATTCTGGATCACCATATCCCAGAGCCATGACCCCGATCCCGGAGCCCGCGTCCAGGTATTTCTTCCCGTCCGTATCATAGAGGTATACCCCCTGCCCGTGGTCAAAGACGACGGGAAAGCGATTGTAGACATGAAAGAGGTTCTCTTCTGCCCTTTTGATGTATTCCTCCTGCTTCATACCGGTTCTCTCCTTATATTTTGTCAGCTGATACGGCATCATCAGAGAGCATGGCCGTGCCAACTCCCTTGTCGGTAAAGATCTCAAGAAGGAGGCAGTGGGCCAGGCGGCCATCCAGAATATGAACCCTGTTGACCCCGTTCTCAACCGCCTCAATACAATTGTTTATCTTGGGCAGCATCCCGCCTGTAATACAGCCGTCCTTCATCAGATTGCGGGCCTCAGAGACGGTCAGCTCTGAGATCAGCGTCCTGGGATCATTCGAGTCCTGATAGACTCCTTCGATGTCAGTCAAAAAGGCCAGCTTCTCTGCCTGAAGCTCCCTGGCAATCGCGCAGGCAGCCGTATCCGCGTTGATATTATAGGTATCATAGTGATCGTCATACCCGATCGGGCAGACAATCGGAAGGAAATCCTTCTGCAGCAGATCCAGCAGGATCTTCGGGTGAACCTCCTTGACCTCTCCCACATAGCCGATATCCTGCCCCTTGGACAATTTCTTTGTCACCTTGAGCAGACCGCCGTCCTTGCCGGAGATTCCAACGGCGTGAACTCCCTGCTCCTCAACCATACGGACCAGTGACTTGTTGACGCGATTTAAGACCATCTCTGCGATCTCCATGGTTGGCTCATCCGTCACACGCAGACCGTTGATGAAGCTCGGCTTCATGCCGACCTTGCCGACCCAGCTGCTGATCTCCTTGCCTCCTCCATGGACAATGACAGGCTTAAATCCGACCAGCTTCAAGAGAACCACATCCTGGATGACGTCCTTTTTCAGCTCCTCATCCAGCATGGCGCTGCCGCCGTATTTAATCACAATCACCTTGCGGTTAAAGCGCTGAATATAGGGGATTGCCTCGATCAATGTCGCGGCCTTGTCCTGAATCTCTTCGATCTTCTTGTCTGAAATCGTGCCGTTTTCCATCTGTGCCTCTCTCCTCGAATCATCTCTTGCAGGTCCTATGATCGGTAGTCCGCGTTAATGGTTACATAGTCATGCGTCAGATCACAGCCCCAGGCCGTGGCCTCATGGTCTCCCTGTTTCATGTCGCAAATCGCCGTTACTTTTGGGGCGGTCAATATCTCTGTCGCTTCTGCTTCGCTGTAATCAAGGGCGAGACCATCCTTGACCAGCTGGATTTTTCCCTTTTCAGACGAGAAATAGAGGTCTACCTGATCCGGATCGAAGTCCGCGCCGGAATATCCCAGAGCGCAGAGTATGCGTCCCCAATTGGCGTCATGACCATAGATGGCCGCCTTGGTCAGAGAAGAGGTCACCACCGACTTGGCCAGAATTCTGGCCTCCGCGTCAGAGCGGGCATTTCTCACCTTGACCTCAAAGAGGCAGCTCGCCCCCTCTCCGTCCGCGGCCATCTGCCGGGCCAGACGGCCGCAGACCGCCGACAGGGCCTTGACAAACACCTCATAGTCCTCATTTTTCCTGTCAATTCTTCGGTTGTCTGCCTGTCCATTGGCGAGAAGCAGGCATGTGTCATTGGTCGAAGTATCTCCATCCACGCTGATCATATTGAACGTGTCCGACACAGCCGTTGCCAGGGCCTGCTGCAGAAGGCTCTGCTCTATGGCGCAGTCGCTTGTGATAAAACAGAGCATGGTGCACATATCCGGATGGATCATCCCGCTGCCTTTGGCCATACCGCCAATGGTCACCCTTTTCCCATCTAAAGTCAGCGTCACCGCCGCCTCCTTGGGCGAAGTGTCTGTTGTCATAATGGCTGAGGCCGCCCGACGGCCGGCTACAGGGCCGGACTGGAGGTCAGAAGCCATAGCCCCGATTCCTGCGCAGATCCGATCCAGGGGCAGATCCATCCCGATCACACCGGTAGAAGCCAGCAGAACCTCCTCCGGTGCAAGTCCGAGGGCTCTGGCGGCACAATCTGCTGTCTTCCCGCAGACCCTAAGCCCCCGCTGACCCGTGCAGGCATTGGCGATTCCCGCATTGACGACAATGGCGCGGGCTGTCCCCTTCTCCCTGACAATCCGCCTGTCCCAGAGAACCGGCGCCGCCTTGACCACATTCCTGGTAAAGACACCCGCAGCCGCGCAGGAGCTGTCAGAGACCAGCAGAGCCATATCTGCTCTCTCCCGGTACTTGATCCCCGCGGCAGTATGTCCGACGCGAAAGCCACTGGCAGCGGCAACGCCGCCCTCGATCACCTGATACATTGGCACCTCCTCTCCTGCCCTCTGACAGAACAAAGCTCTATGTCAGACCCGACTGCCCGTTAAAGCGGGTGATATTCTCCCCATTCAGGATAAACTCATAGGAATGAATATCTTCCCTTCGACTCCAGCCCTCTTCCCGCCAGAAGGCATTGCCCAGTTCGTTGGATTGAAAGGCAATCAGAGTCACCTTATTGATGTGCTCCTTGCGCAGAGCCAGCATGGCGGCTGTCACCATGGCCCTGCCGATTCCTCTCTTGCGGCAGCTGTCAGCGACACAGACGTGATAGAAGCTTCCCTCTCTTCCATCGTGTCCGCACAGGACCGTTCCCACAATTCTCCCATCCATCTCCGCCACAATGGAAGTCGCCGGATTCCGGCGGATAAAGCGGGCAATCCCCTCTCTGGAATCATCGATGCTTCGCAGACCGAGCCCACGGATGCTCTTCCAGAGAGCAAGAACCCAATCATAGTCCTCTTCCCTCATGGTGCGAATTGTGTAATTGATCTTCGCTTCCATATCCTATCCTATTCACTCATACCATACGTTCATGTCGACATTCCCCTTGCCCTCCTGGATTCCGGGCACATGACCGGCGGAGCTGTACTGCCAGAGATTGAAGCTGCCCGTGTAGTTGGTGTAGGTGTTGTAGTGAGCCAGCCAGACAGGTTCATGCAGCTGATCCGGGTGCAGCTGCTCATAGAAGAAGGACTTGCTGGCATAAATGCCCGACCGGTAGCCCTCCTGCTCCACCCTGCGGTAGAAGGCCAGGGCTGCCGCTGTAGCTGTGTCCTTGGAGATGTGCGCCAGGGCCAGACGGCCGCTGGTCGTCGTATAGTATTCATAGTCCATGAAGACCGGCAGATCTAAGGACACGCCTGACTTCTTCACGACGTCGACTGCGTACCTGGCCTCTTCTTCTCCCTCTCTCTCATTGAGAGCCTGAGAATAGAAGTAAACGCCGACCTTGATCCCGGCCGCCTTGGCCTCGCGCAGATTTTCAAGGGCATAGGGATCGCCGCCCAGAGCGCCGCTCTCGACTCCCCGGTATCCCACGCGGATAATAGCGAACTCGACTCCGGCTTTCTTGACCTCTTTCCAGTCGATCTTGCCATTGTGCTTTGAGACATCGATTCCCAGGTGCTTTTTGGCATTGGCAAACCTGTCCTGATGCTTTAATTTCTTAAACTCATCATAGGCGATGGAATCGCGGTTTACATCTTCATTGTCCCAGACGACGTCGGAGAGGACGAAGCTCTGCCCCTTGTTTTGATTCCAGGACCACTGCTGGACATTCGCTCCGCTGTAAGCACGGCCTTCAGGAACGTCCAGGGCCTTCGAGGACGCCATATTGATAAAGGTATAGGATCCTCCCTCCATCTCGTGGATAATCCACTTCTGCGCCAGGGAATCGTTGCTCGCGTACTGCTGGACATTGGCCCCGTTCGCGTGGCTGGCGGCCGCGACCTCTAAGACCTTCCCGGAATGCACATTCGTCAGCGTGTAGTAACCGCGCTGATCATACTGAACCTTAAAGCGCTGGGCATCCGTGTTGTTGATGGCGTAGAGACCCGCATTGGCCCCGCTCTCCATAGAGGCCCCGCTGATGTCGACCACCTGTCCCGGATTGTTATAGGCATGAAAGCGATAAGTGGATCCATCCGCCAGGCTCCTGGCATCTGTCTTCTCCAGGCGAAATATCTGAGCCCTGCTGCCGTTCCAGTCGCAGACCTGCAGATTGCCTCCATTCCTCGTGTCCGCCGCGAAGAGATCCAGGACAGCGGCGCGGTTATGAGCGGCCAAAAGCCAGACGCGTCCGTTTCCTGCATCCGCCAGATAAAAGCGCTGATTAACACTGTCGTCATTTTCCCTGAGGAAGACATTGGCTCCGCTCTGTCCTCCTCCGTCATAGGTGACCACCTTGCCGGACTGGGCCGATGTGATCCGATAGCTTCCGTCCGCATTTTTGCTGAAGATGAAGCGCTGTGCCCTGCTTCCATTCCCATCGTAGATCTGCAGGTTGCAGCCATCCTCCATGCTTCCCCCTGGCAGATCCGCGACCTTGCGGTCGTTGACGGCAGAATGCATTTCATAGACCCCGTCCTCTGCGTCGGCGACTTTTGGCGCGTCGATCAGGGTGAATTTCTGATGCATGCCCCCGCTGTAATCCCAGAGCTGAACATTGGTTCCGTTTGCTGTCTTCCGCTCCGCCAGATCTAAAACCTTGTTGGACAGGGCGGAGATAATACGGTAATAGCCATCGACAGTGACATCCACCTTCCAGCGCTGGGCCAGGCTGTCGTTGCTGTCATAGAGCTGGACATTGGCCCCGTTTTCACGGCTGGCTCCGGATACATCCAAAACCCTCCCGGTCGTCGCGTTATAGATCGTGTAGGTTCCATCCCCATGATACATAAAGGTGTAGCGCTGAGCCGCCGAGTCATTGCGGTCATAGAGGCTGACATTTGCTCCCTGTCTGCCGTCCGCGGATGGAATGTCCAGAACCTTTTTCTCATTCATGGCGGAAGCGATCAGATAGGTTCCGTTGTCCAGAAACTGATGAGGAGCGACTCCATTGCTCTGCGAATCCGCCGTCCGACGCAGATAAAACGTCTGCACGCCGGCCGCGCCCAGGCGATTCAGCTGCACATTGCTTCCGTTCGCCAGCGAAGTCCCCCTTATGGTCAGGTATTTGCCGGAAAGCTTTGAGACAAAACGGTAGAGTCCCCCGCCCAGGAATTCCGCCTTCCAGAGCTGCGCGTCGCTGCCATTGTCGTCATAGATCTGAACATTGGCCCCCTCCTCCCTGGAGGCGGAAGCGACATCCAGCACCCGCTCCGTCAGCTCCGTATAGATGCTGTAGCAGCCATTTCCCCGGTAGACAAATCGATACTGCTGGGCCTTGGTATTATTCTTGTCATAGACCTGCACATTGGTCCCCTTGTCGGCATTGCCCGCCGGAAGATCAAGAACCTTGCTGTGGTCGCCAGACGCGGCAATATAGTAGCTTCCACTCTCAAGGACCTGACCGGGAGCCTTCTCTGAGACGGCCGTCAGACGAAACTTCTGGGCGCTGCTCCCGTTGTGCTGATATACCTGTACATTGGTCCCGTTTTTGGTCTTGCCGCCGGCAAGATTCAAAAAGAGCCCAGACCCTACATTAAGCATCTGATAGAAGCCATCCGACCCCTTCTTGAGAATCCACCGCTGGGCGTCTGTCTCATTTCCCTCATACACATCGACATTGGAGCCATTCTCCCTGCCGGCATACTGAACCTCTAAAAGACGACTGCTCAACACGGATCGGATGGTATAGTAACCCTCCGGATGATAGGTCAGGAGAAAGCGCTGGGCCTTGCTCCCATTCTTCCGATACAACTGCACATTTGCCCCATTGTCCCGGTTGCCTCCGGCGATGTCAAGAACCTGGTCCTTGTCGACGGCTGACGCGATTACATATTCCCCGTTGCCGATGACATAGCCCTTGTTGGGCACGGGATAGGTATCTTGAGCCTTGCCCGACACAGCGGAAGCGCTTGCGTACAGGGCATTGGCCGACCGCACGAACCTCTTCTGGCCGACTTTATCCCCTGCCGTCTGCGCAGAACTGCTCTGACCTTCTTCGGTCCCGGTCGATTCCCCGGTTGCTTTGGCCTCTGATTTCGCCTCTGATTTGTCCTCTGCTTTCGCGCTCTCCTCTTTTATTTCAGAATCCGCGCCCTCTTTGGCGAGCGAACTTGCTTCCTCATCCTTCGACGTCTTCTTTTCCTCGATCAACTGGCTGGAATACGTTGCGGACGCGTCAAGCAGGAGCTGATTCTTCCCGGCCGCCTTCTCGGACTGCTGCCCTGCGTCGGTTCTCTTTCCTCCCTGTGCTTCGGTCTGCTGATCAGCGTCATCTATCTTTTCGCTCTGCGATTCGGCCTGCTGATCAAGACTGGCCACGCTCACCTTCTCTTCTTTTACTTCCGCGGCGTCGGCCTCATGTCCCGCGCTCAAACCAATCAGACCGACAGCAAAAGTCGCCGCCATTACCTTTGTTGTTGTCTTCACTCTTTCTCCCTGATTAGAAATACTTCAAAAATCAACTTCTCGTATTATAGAGGATGAAAGCTCTGCCTGTCCTCCTCTATCCTGCACAAAATCATCCCACTCTATGAAGATCCTATGAATTTTTATTCCGGGGCGCTTCAGGTCTGCTTATCTTACACCTGTCTCTGCCCTCTTTACAAGTTCCTTCTGCATATTCTTGCATTTTCACCAAATTTTTCTATCCGTATTTCTTCCTGCTATCTCATGGATTCGTCATTTTACGCTCAAAACATGTATTTTTATTCTTTAAATATGTATATTTTTACACTTGCTTGATCCGCTGATTTTCCTGTATATTTAGTTCAAAAGAAAAAGCTGTCAAGAAAGGACATGTATCATGGCGAAAGACAAGGTTGTTCTCGCGTACTCCGGCGGTCTGGATACGACCGCAATCATCCCCTGGCTCAAGGAGAACTACGGCTACGAGGTCATCTGCTGCTGCGTTGACTGCGGTCAGGGAGAAGAGCTGGACGGACTGGAAGAGAGAGCCCGCTACTGCGGCGCGTCCAAGCTCTATATTGAGGATATCACCGACTCCTTCGCCGAGGACTACATCATCCCCTGCGTTATGGCCGACGCGGTCTATGAGAATAAATATCTTCTGGGTACCTCTATGGCGCGCCCCGGCATCGCCAAAAAGCTGGTTGAGATCGCCCGCAAGGAGGACGCCGTCGCCATCTGCCATGGCGCCACCGGCAAGGGCAACGATCAGATCCGCTTTGAGCTCTCCATCAAGGCTCTGGCCCCTGACATCGAGATCATTGCCCCCTGGCGTGATGACAAGTGGACCCTGGAGTCCCGTCAGGACGAGATCGACTATTGCAAGGCCCACGGCATTGACCTCCCCTTTGACGTTGACGAGTCCTACAGCCGTGACCGCAATCTCTGGCATATCTCCCACGAGGGGCTGGAGCTGGAGGATCCCTCTCTGGAGCCGGATTACAAGCACCTTCTGGTTCTGTCCAAGACCCCTCAGGAGGCTCCCGACGAGGCGGAGGAAGTGACTATGACCTTCGAGGCCGGCGTTCCCACCTCTGTCAATGGAAGGCAGATGAAAGCGGCCGACATCATTCGTGAACTCAACCGTCTGGGCGGCAAGCACGGCATCGGCATCATTGACATCGTGGAGAACCGGGTGGTCGGCATGAAATCCCGCGGCGTCTATGAGACTCCCGGCGGCACCATTCTGATGGAGGCTCACCGCCAGCTCGAGGAGCTCTGCATCGACCGCGCCACCATGGAGGAAAAGAAGAATATCGGCAACAAGCTGGCTCAGGTCGTCTACGAGGGCAAGTGGTTCACTCCTCTCTCCGAGGCCCTGCGCGCCTTCGTACTCTCCACCCAGACCTATGTGACCGGCCAGGTCAAGTTCAGGCTCTACAAGGGCAATATCATCAAGGCCGGTACGACTTCCCCCTACTCCCTCTACTCTGAGTCACTGGCCTCCTTCACCACCGGTGACCAGTATGACCACCATGACGCCCAGGGCTTCATCACCCTCTTCGGCCTCCCCCTGAAGGTTCGCGCCCAGATGCTCGAGCATGTGGAGAAGAAGGCCAAGTCCAGGTAAAAGAAAGCCAGGTCCAGGTAAAAGCGCTTGATCTTTTATGGGGATCATGGTATTTCCAGGCAATCATGAAGGCGAGGGCCGCCTTCCTTGTGGTTGTCGCGCGCGGACTTGTCATCAGCGGCTTTTGATTATGATTCTTCCGGCCATAGTCAGCGCCGACGCGATATGGCTCGCAATGCCGGTCACAGAGCTGCTGGTCATGATCTACACTGCCTCAATGACGCGAAAAAAGCCTTCATATGTGATCTGATTTGAACTTATTCGTATGTGATTTGTACTTGTCCGTATGTGATCAGGTTTGAACCGTACCGGGCTTTTTTATATAATATGTGTGCGGGCGCAGATTCTGCGCCTGTATTCATCACAGGGGAGGTTGTTATGTGAATACCTCATAGGGGGCATCAATGGATACTTTTTCTCTGACGATCTGTGATGACGATAAAATAACTCACGAAGTTGTTGCGAAATATCTGCTCAAATTTTATAAAAAGAGAAATGTCGAACTGCAGCTGCAGCATTTTTACAATGCCAAAACACTTCTCTCTCATGCCGAGGATCAGCAGACGGTCCTGATGGATATTGATATGCCCGAAACAGACGGTATTGCGGCATCTGAAAAACTGACCCTGCTCAATCCAAATGTGAATATTATTATGCTGACTTCAAAGCGAGAGCGTTTCAAGGATGCTTTCCGGATTGGGGCCACCCGTTTCGTCACCAAACCCATCGAACTCTCTGAGCTGTATGAGGCTGTAGAGAGCGCGCGCAAAAAACAGAGGACCTTCCCCGATTTGCTTGTAGAAGTAAACGGCCGCCAGTGGAAGATCAATCAAAAAAAGCTCTATATGGCTGAGGCATACCTCAATAAGACAATCCTGTATCTGAAAGACCGAAATATCTCTGTCAATCTCACCTTAAAAAATCTGGAAGCCAGGTTATGCCCTGACTTATTTCTCAGGGTACATAAGAGCTTTCTGGTTAATATGACGCATGTCGCCGATATTCAGGATCGAGTGATCACCTTAAGCAACGGCATACGGGCCATGGTATCCTTTCGCAGGGAAACGGACGTCAAAAAGAAGCTCTTTGAGAATGAAGCATACTGGGGGTAACTGATGCAATATGTGGAGTCGGGAGCAATATTGCTATTGACTGTTTTTGAATATCTGTCCTTCTTTTACACCTTCTTTGAGAAACGAAGGTTCCGCAAAAAAACAATAAGAGATCTTCCAGTCACTGCCGCCCTGCTGGTTTCCTTTTTTCTGGCCATAACGCGCTGCCATCGCCTTTCTCAGCTTCTGATCGCCGGAATGATCCTGGGTGCCTTCTGCATTTATTTCTTCCTGATCATTGATTTTAAGACCTTTTTTCAGCTCTTTATCGTCGCCTTCCCAATTTTGGAGATTGCCGGCTCACTCATCCGGTACATATGTAATATCGCCGGCGTGCGGGATGATATCGGAAAGACCGTTCTGACTCTGGCGATCATCGTATCGATGATATGGGGACTTTATGTTGCAAAGCTTAAACAGATGCTTCCGAACAGCTTTATCCTCCCCCTGAAATTCAACTGCATCTATGCCATGCTCCTGTTTGTGATTACTGTCCTCTACTCTTTTTTCACCTCATTTATCGAGAAAAATTATACGGGGCACATATTGTGGCTGGGGCAGATTCTGCTGGTCCTTGGCGGCATCATCATCCTGTACTCCTCATTTTTTATCATCTACTATATCAACGCGAAGAGGCGGTCCGATTACGAGCGCTTCGTGACCGAAAAATACATTGAGCAGCAGCGCATCTACTTTGAGCAGCTGCTGGAAAAAGAGAAGGAAACCCGCCAGTATCGGCATGACACCATCGCTCAGCTGGTGCAGATACAGTATTACCTTGAGCATCAGGAAATCCATACCGCGAGGTCATTTACCAGGGAAATGCTGGATGAGATCACAAATATCAGCCGGCAAAATATCGATATCGGCAATGAAATAGTCAACACCATGCTCAACTACTATCTTGCCCCATTGAAAGCGCGAAAATACAAAATCAACATCAAGGGCTTTATGAAAGAGGAGCTTCAAGTCAGCGGCCGCGACCTCTGCATCATCGTGTCAAACCTCCTGAAAAACGCGGTTGAAGCAGTCGAGGTCATGAATCCGGACGAGGGCTTCATAGATATCGAAATATACTCCAGACAGACGACCTGGTATATGAAGGTCATAAACAGCACAAGCAATCAGCAGATCAGCGCGACGACCAAGGCCGATACCGAAAACCACGGCTTCGGACTCTCAAACATCCGCAGATCGGTTGAAAAATATGAGGGGCTTTTTCACACCAATATCAGGGACGGTGTGTTCACAGCAGAGGTATGGCTGAGGGCCTGAGCACAAGTATGACTGAGAGCCTGATGCGGTCAGACGTTTAGCACGATTTTTTAACGTTCGCCTTTTCTCAAGAGAAAAAAAGATCCCCTCTCTGTAAAATAAAAGCGTAACAGGAAATACGCATATTATAGGTAAGGAGGGATCATCATGTTTTTAAGCTGTCTTATTGATGTTATTTTGGGACTCTTGCACTGATTACTTTTGAATGTAACGTTATTGAGCAATACCATTGAGCATTCCACACACCGCGTACTGAAGAGTACGCGGTGCTTTTCATTCTTTGACAGGCGCGGGCGATTGTTCCCTTTCTCTGACGCAGGCTCACTGACATTTTTTACCTGTTAAACATCACTCTTTCACTGTTAAACATCTTCGCCAGCCCCATTGTCATAAGAATCACACAGACAATATTGCTGATCGTCGCCACCACACAGTTGACCGCGCGAAAGTCCTTTGCGAAGATCGCGGTCAGACACTGCACGCTGTTAAAAAGAGGAATCACATACATTGCTGTTGTCGTCTCCGTGTATGGAATAAACATTCCCGAAAAGCCAATCATGATAACCGCAAATGTCAGGGGCGCGATGCTTGTGCTCGCCTCCCTGATCGATCTCGCGTTTGCTGAAATCAGGCAGGTTATGGCAATCATGACAAGAATGGTCGAGAGAACGACAAGCAGAAGGAAAAAGTAATCCTTCCCCCCGTACATGGACGCCTTTACCTGATCACTGCCAAAGATCTTCGGCATGGACAAAATGATTGCCAGGCAGCTGAAGAGCCCGCTTGCCATAGCCAGAATGCCGAGTGACAGGATCTTTCCTATGGCGAGATCCGACCGCTTCACCGGCGTTACAAGCAAGGTTGTAATCGTTCCCCGCTCTTTTTCTCCGGCAATCGAATCCGGCGCCAGAGACATACACACGCTGAACAGGATTGTCATAATCAGCATCGGCAAAAGACCCGAAAGCGTCTTCGCGATGCCCTTCTCATCACTTGCCAGATCATATTGGCCTCCCCCGGCATTAATATCCAGAGCATTGAAAAGGGAGGACTCATAGCTGTTAAAATAAGACTGCAGATATGCGTAGGCCGCCTTGCTCTTGTCATTGCCCGAATTGTAGTAGATGCTGATCTCTTCCGCCTTTGTTGGCCGTCCTTCCTTTATCGCCTTCATGCTGCTGTCAAATGTATCTGAGAAAACAACTGCCGCGTCTAATTTTTCGCTCCTGACCTGCGATTGATACTCCTTTAACTGACCGGCCTCTCCCATGCTTTCCATCTCAACATTTTTCAGGCTTTTTAGTGTGGACAGGCTCTCCGGCAGATGGTACACAGCGATATGGTAGCTTGTCTCCTCCTCCTTTTTCTCGCTGCCATTGATATAAGCTCCCAGTAAGCTGTACATCAGAAAGATCATAATCCCCGGCATGAATACGGATACAAACAAGAGCCTCTTATCCGTGATAAAACGGGTCAGTTCCTTTTTGATAATTGCATTGATATTCTTAAGTCTCATCGCCCACCTCATTTAAATAAATTTCAAAAAGACCTCCTCCAGACTCTTTTCCCTGGTCAGACTCTCCAGAGTCCCCTCTCTGACCAGCCTTCCCTTCATGATAAAGCCGACCCGGTCGGCCAGCTTTTCTACCAGGTCAAAAATATGCGTTGAAATAATAATGGTCTTCCCACGGGCCTTTTCTTCCCGCAGAAAATCCATAACTGTTCGCGCGGTAATCACATCTAATCCGTTTGTTGGCTCATCAAAAATAATAATTTCCGGATCGTGAACCAGAGAGATTGCGATGGAGACCTTCTGCTTCATTCCGGTAGACAAATCGGCGACCTTACTCTCCGCGAAGCGACTGATCCCGAATCGCTCAAAGAGCTTATTCTTTCTCTCATCTCTTATTTTCGCGGGCACATGATTCAATTCCGAGAAAAAATCAAAGAGATAATTCGGAGTGAAATAATCCTCTAATTTCAGTTCTGACGTGAGAAAACCGATCTGCGCGCGCACCGCTTCCGGCTCTTTCGAAACACTGCTTCCATTGATGCTGCAGTCTCCCCTGTCCGCTTTTATCAGCGCGGACAGAATGCGCAGGCTGGTTGTTTTGCCAGCGCCATTGGGTCCCAGCAGGGCATAGATTTCTCCCCGGTTCGCCGTAAAACTCAAACCTGACAGGGCGATTTTTTCCCTGCTTTTGCTTCGATCCAGCCGCTGCTGTTTTCGCGAAATCCTGTATTTTTTTTCTAAATCATGCGCTATAACGATAGCTTCCATACAAATATCTCCTTTGCTTTTGGTCAGCCCTTTCTGCCATATCTGGCGAAGACAATGATAATCATGATTACCACTAAAACCGCGCTCGCGATTAACACCTTTGTGTTCCTCAAGAGCAAATTCACCAGCACAATCAACACAAGCAAAAAAGCAAGTAATCCCTGATTCACCTTTCATCCTCCTTATCAAACTCTTATTTCTTAAACTCTTATTTTGCCAGATAGCCTCCGTCAACCGCCAGAGCCTGTCCTGTGATCATAGACGCCCTGTCGCTCACGAAAAACAAAACCGCGTTGGCAACATCTTCAGCCGTCGCGTATCTTCTCAGTGGTATTTCCCGCATATAAGTCCTGTACCTGCCGGATTGCATCAGCATCTGCTCATTTTTTTCTGTGAGCACAAAAGTGGGAAGCACACTGTTAACCCGTATTCCATACTCCGCCCACTCCAGGCACAGGGCGCGCGTTAAATTAATTAATCCCGCCTTGCTGGCGCAATAGGGGGCGCGCTGCAGATTCGCGACCTCTCCGTGCTGAGACGCGATATTTACAATGGCTCCTCCTTTCCCCTCCATCATCAGTTTCCCGATACACTGGCTCATAAAAAATGCCCCCTTTAAATTCACCCCTAAGATATGATCCCAGTTTTCCTCAGTGACATCTCTGGCGTATCCCAGGTAGTTAATTCCAGCATTATTGACCAGAATTTCCGGAACCAGCCCCCTCTCGCTTATTTTCCTTCCGAGAGAACGAATCTCTTCAACTTTGCTAATGTCACAGGAGAGAAAAATATATCGATCGCCAAATTCACGGCGTACCCTCTCTATGAAGGCCTCCTCTTCTCGAACCGCCTTGTCTAAGTCTGTCCCTATGACCAGGGCTCCTTCTCTTAAAAACATCCGGGTCATTGTCTGCCCGATCGCGCCGAGCGCGCCGGTGATTACGCTCACCTTTTTCTTCAATAACATGGTCCGCCCCTTATCCGATGCTCTCAATCACCTTGTCGAGCGCTCTGGCAGCTCTGGCTATCTCCTCTTTCGTGAGCTCGTAGGGTGGCATCAGCATCAGCCCGGCAGTCCTTCCAGGACATTGAAAGATATACAGGAGCATTCCCTGCCGCAGCGCAAAGGACTCCAGCAGATTGAGTTCATCCATGGATAACGGATTTTCCTCATTATCCACCAGATCAATCGCAATCATAAGCCCCTGTATCCTGATCTCTCTGATATGGGGCTGACCTTGTCTTAAGACCTCTAATAATGTCCTCCACTGATCCGATTGCCGGTTAATTGTTCTGATCATCTTCTCATCAATCAGCCGAAGGGTCTCGCACCCGATCGCGCAGGCAATCGGATTTCCGTTCTGTGTCGAAAAATGATTGATATACTCCTTCTTTGACGCGTACGCGTCTGCTATTCTCCCGTTGATCAGCACGGCCCCCATTGGCATAATCCCATTCGTGACCGCCTTCGAAAGACATAGAAGATCCGGTTTTACAGAAAACTTCTCAGACGCGAATTTACAGCCGGTTCGGCCGAATCCTGTAGCGACCTCGTCCGCAATCAGGACAACCCCATATCGCCTGATCAGATCAAAGAGCCTTGTCTGATACCAGTCCGGCAGGCTGATAATCCCACCCGATCCCATAACCGGCTCCAGGAGGACTGCGGCGACATCTTTCTCCCGAAAATTTTTCTCCAGGTCCTTCAGATACTCTTCTCTCTCTTTCTCTTCCTTCTCAGCACCATTGATTCCCGGGAAAAACGGCGTCCGTAAGAATCGGACTCCTTCCATCAGCGGAGCGTATTCCACCGTCTCCTTTACCATGCCGCTGACAGACATAGCCGCACAGGTCGTTCCGTGATAGGACATGTCAAAGGACAATATCACCTTCCTTTCTGGCTGCCCGCTGATATACATATATTTTCGGGCGATTTTCACTGCGCACTCCACCGCCTCAGAACCTGAGCAGGCATAGACCAGCCTGACAAATCCCCCGCCCGCGTAATCAATCATTTCATCCGCGAACTGGTCTGTTTTGGGCGATGACGCGCTGATCAGGTTGACATAGTGCAGGGTATGACACTGCTCCGCAATGATCCTCTCATATTGCCGCAGGCCATAGCCCAGGGGCACATTCCACAGTCCGCTGTTCAAATCAAGGTATCTCCGCCCGTTTTCATCCAGAACATAGCTTCCCTCTCCTCTTTGGATGAGAATACTCTGGCTCTGTTTGTTCACATTGGACAAAGGATAGATCACACTGTTTTTTGCCATACTCATCCTCCTAACATATGCAGATCCTGCAGCTTTGAAATCACCTGTCGATACGCTTCCTGAATTGACCTCCGCTCCTCCTCGGTCGCGTATCCGAAGGCCCTGGCGCACGCCTCGATATCACAGCCTCTCGCCGCGATTTCACTCAATCGGAAGAAATTCTCATTGACCCGAAAAACCTTTGCCTTTCGAATCGAAAAGAGAATGTACCCCCTCTCTCCTGTCCTTTTCTCCATCAGAAAGCTGTCCTCATCCAGGATAAACTCTTTCGATTGACACAGATCCTTCTGATTCAGAGGAGTAACCACTCTGATATCATCCTCCGGCCTTAAGATCCTGGAATTGAAAATAAACTTCAGAGCCAGCAATGACTTATACAGGTAAGAAAACCTCATCTCGTCTGTCATCAGCTTGCAAAACTCCTCCTGCGACAGGAATTCCGGAAGGGCGATGCATTTGCTGCAGCTTCCCCGGCTCCCGCAGTTTACGCAGTCCCTGTGATTCGCCGCCGCGGACTTGTCCCGCTTGATTCTGACGGATAAGCGAAAGAAGGGCTCCCCTGCCGTCCCTGCGCAATAGTCAGACGTCAGACAGGGATACAGGCCGCTTCTTTTCACCCGCAGCCGCTGCATGGAATCCACCGAGCAATTGCTCGAATTACAGAAGCGGCACATGTCAATCATGTCCGGCTTCCACATTCTGTTTTGCCTGACCAGGCCTGTCCTCGCGTATTCCCTCATATCCGCGAGAAAGGCATCAAAATCTTCTCTTCTGTAGATTCCCACATACATGTTCATCTCAGCACTGTCCGGCGGCTCCCGATATTGGGCGTATCCGGTAAAAAGAAATCTCTTTTCACTCTCCCCGCCGTTCATCACGAGTCGACTGCAGCCCTCCTCGCTGATGATCTGTGTCGCGTTTGACGCGAGATAACCGGTACGACTGACCCGGTTGAAATCCATGCTGCCCGCCCCTCTGACAAAGAGATTGTGGTTCATACCGACGTAACCCGCAATTCCCTTCAAAAGATCCTCTGAGATATCTTCCATACAGATATGTTTTGTGACCATATTTTCTCTCTGTGCCGACGGATAAAGACCCGTCAGAAAAAATCTGGTCCCTCTCCAAAGCGCGGAGTCATCATATTCCCTGTCCAGGCTTTCGATCGGATACATGCGTATCTTCAGGTCCTCGCATTCTG
>ERZ772945.112-NODE-112-length-62710-cov-4.409018_pt1 | contig 62710 bp, 77 predicted proteins | sample MGYA00511681_ERZ772945 | MGnify/ENA primary metagenome ERZ772945 (study PRJEB29015, sample SAMEA2737943) | human oral metagenome | biome: human oral; feature: human-associated habitat; material: dental | place: China | collected 2143 ...
CCGTTAGACCTGCAAAGAGCATAAAGCTTATAGATAATGCAACCATTGACAAGAGGGATGAAAATCCGACAAATCTAAACCCTGTAACACCACAGCCGCCAAAGAAGGCGAATATGGTAGTACCGCAGGATGAAAACAAAGCTAAAAAGCTGCCTGTTCCAAAGACTGCGGATAAGAATAAGACATATATATATGTGATGATGCTTATAATATCCTTAGCAACTTTGATAAAACTGAAAAAGAAAATAAAGTAAATTTTACCCCGGCCGCTTAGGTCGGGGTTTTTATTGTATCAGCTAAAAACTAAGCAAATCGGCCACTTTGTAAGAAAACCGTCAGAATTACAGAGGTGAATAGTATTGACAATGTGCGGTTCTTTTAGTAACATTAAATACTGTGTAAGTAGGCGATGGTATTTACACACAGTGAATATGCGATGGTATTCACAAATAACAAAAATGTAAAGCAACCAATAAAAAAGGAGGAAAAAGGAATGCCAACATTTAACCAGTTAGTTAGAAAAGGCAGACAGACTTCAGTTAAAAAGTCAACAGCTCCTGCTCTTCAGAAGGGATTCAACTCACTTCACAAGAAGTCAACAGATATCTCTTCACCACAGAAAAGAGGAGTATGTACAGCTGTTAAGACTGCAACACCTAAGAAGCCTAACTCAGCGCTTCGTAAGATTGCCAGAGTTCGTCTTTCTAACGGAATCGAAGTAACAAGCTATATCCCGGGAGAGGGACATAACCTTCAGGAGCATAGCGTTGTGCTTATCCGTGGAGGTAGAGTAAAGGACTTACCTGGTACAAGATACCATATTATTCGTGGTACATTAGATACAGCAGGTGTCGCTAACAGAAAACAGGCTCGTTCAAAGTACGGAGCTAAGAGACCAAAAGATAAGAAATAATAACTGAAGATAAAAAATATAATTCTTTAGCGAAAGCAAAGCTTTCATAATTAGATAGTGCCGATTTTTTGTTGGTTGCAAAAAATATAGGCACGAGGACGCAAAAAGCGAGTACCTAAGATCTAAGTGAATATTAAGGAGGGAAGAAACGTGCCACGTAAAGGACATACACTAAAAAGAGATGTATTGGCAGATCCTTTATACAATAACAAGGTAGTTACAAAGCTTGTAAATACCATCATGTTAGACGGTAAAAAGGGTGTTGCACAGAAGATTGTGTACGGAGCATTTGACAAGGTTTCCGATAAGACAGGAAAGGATCCTGTAGAGGTTTTCGAGGAAGCTATGAACAATATCATGCCTGTACTTGAGGTAAAAGCGAGAAGAATCGGTGGAGCTACATACCAGGTTCCTATCGAGGTAAGACCTGAGAGAAGACAAGCTCTTGCTCTTAGATGGCTTACATTCTTTTCAAGAAAAAGAGGCGAGAAGACACAGGTTGACCGTCTTGCAAACGAGATAATGGATGCGGCAAACAACACAGGTGCCGCAGTGAAGAGAAAAGAAGATATGCATAAGATGGCAGAGGCTAACAAGGCATTTGCTCATTATAGATTCTAATAGGAGGAAACCAATTGGCTGGAAGAGAATATCCTTTAGAGAGAACCAGAAATATTGGTATCATGGCTCATATAGATGCCGGTAAAACCACACTTACTGAGCGTATCCTATATTATACTGGTGTAAATTATAAGATCGGTGATACCCATGAGGGTACCGCTACAATGGACTGGATGGAGCAGGAAGCAGAGAGAGGTATTACAATTACTTCAGCCGCTACAACTTGCCACTGGACATTACAGGAATTTAACAAAGTAAAGCCGGGTGAGAAGGAAAATCGTATAAATATTATCGATACTCCGGGACACGTTGACTTTACAGTAGAGGTAGAGAGATCACTTCGTGTACTTGACGGTGCAGTAGGTGTGTTCTCTGCAAAAGAAGGCGTTGAGCCGCAGTCTGAGAACGTATGGAGACAGGCGGATACATATCATGTACCTAGAATGGCATTCATCAACAAGATGGACGTTATGGGTGCAGACTATTATGCAGCTGTTGAGCAGATTCATACAAGACTTGGTAAAAATACAATCATGCTTCAGATCCCGATCGGAAAAGAAGATGATTTCAAGGGAATCGTTGATCTCTTTGAGATGAAAGCTTACATCTACAATGATGACAAGGGTGATGATATTTCAATCGTTGATATACCTGACGAGGTAAAGGACGAGGCTGAATTATATCATGGCGAGCTTGTTGAGAAGATTTGTGAGCTTGATGATGACCTTACAATGATGTATCTGGAAGGTGAGGAGCCTTCAGTTGAGCAGCTTAAGGCAGCACTTAGAAAGGGAACTTGTGAGAACAGGGCTATTCCTGTTTGCTGCGGTACCGCTTATCGTAACAAGGGTGTGCAGAAGCTTATCGATGCTGTCGTTGAGTTCATGCCTTCACCGCTTGATATCCCTTCAATAAAGGGTGTTGATCTTGACGGAAATGAAGTTGAGAGACATGCTTCAGATGAAGAGCCTTTCTCAGCTTTGGCATTTAAGATCATGACAGATCCTTTCGTAGGAAAGCTTGCATATTTCAGAGTTTACTCAGGAACACTTAACGGCGGTTCATATGTGCTTAACGCTACAAAGGGTAAGAAGGAGAGAGTCGGTCGTATCCTTCAGATGCATGCAAATAAGAGAACCGAGATTGACAAGGTTTACTCAGGAGATATTGCAGCCGCAGTAGGATTTAAGGTTACAACAACCGGTGATACAATCTGTGACGAGCAGCATCCTGTTATCTTAGAGTCAATGGAATTCCCTGAGCCGGTTATCGATATCGCTATCGAGCCTAAGACCAAGGCAGGACAGACAAAGATGATAGATGCTCTTGCAAAACTTGCTGAAGAGGATCCTACATTCAGAGTTAAGACAGATACTGAAACAGGACAGACCATTATATCAGGTATGGGTGAGCTTCACCTTGAGATTATCGTAGACAGACTTCTTAGAGAGTTCAATGTAGAAGCAAATGTAGGTGCACCGCAGGTTGCTTACAAAGAAACATTTACTAAGGCTGTTGACGTTGATTCCAAGTATGCAAGACAGTCAGGTGGTCGTGGTCAGTACGGTCATTGTAAAGTTAAGTTTGAACCGATGGATCCGAACGGAGAAGAGACATTCAAGTTCGAATCAACCGTTGTCGGCGGTGCTATTCCTAAGGAATATATACCTGCTGTCGGCGAGGGTATTGAGGAAGCTACAAAGTCAGGTATTCTTGGCGGATTCCCGGTACTTGGTGTACATGCAAATGTATATGACGGTTCATACCATGAAGTCGATTCATCAGAGATGGCATTCCATATCGCAGGTTCTATGGCATTTAAGGATGCTATGAGCAAGGCGGGCCCTGTACTTCTTGAGCCTATCATGAAGGTCGAAGTTACAATGCCTGAGGAATATATGGGTGATGTTATCGGTGATATCAACTCAAGAAGAGGTCGTATAGAGGGTATGGAGGATATTCCGAGCGGTAAGCAGGTAAATGCATTCGTTCCGCTTTCAGAGATGTTCGGTTACTCAACAGACCTTCGTTCAAGAACACAGGGTCGTGGAAACTACTCAATGTTCTTCGAAAAATATGAGCAGGTTCCGAAGTCTGTTCAGGAAAAAGTACTTAACGATAAGAAAGCTTAATTATAAAAGTTTTTCATTATAAAAATTTAAAAAAACAGGTTGAGCCGGTTTATTAACTTGATAAATCTCGGCTGATACTATATAATATAACAAAATTTACTATTAATTTAGGGTTTAATTCAAGGAGGAATTAACAATGGCAAAAGCAAAATTTGATAGAACAAAGCCTCATGCTAACATTGGTACAATCGGACACGTAGATCACGGTAAGACAACTCTTACAGCAGCTATCTCTAAGGTTCTTGCAACAAGATTCCCTTCAGATACAAACAAGATCGTAGACTTCGATAAGATCGATAAGGCTCCTGAGGAGAAGGAAAGAGGTATCACAATCTCAACAGCTCATATCGAGTATGAGACAGAGAAGAGACACTATGCACACGTTGACTGTCCTGGACACGCCGATTATGTAAAGAACATGATCACAGGTGCTGCACAGATGGACGGTGCTATCCTTGTTGTTGCCGCTACTGACGGTGTTATGGCTCAGACAAGAGAGCATATCCTTCTTTCAAGACAGGTAGGTGTTCCATATATCGTTGTATTCATGAACAAGTGTGATATGGTTGATGATGAGGAGCTTCTTGAGCTTGTAGAGATGGAGATCAGAGACCTTCTTAACGAGTATGAGTTCCCTGGCGATGATACACCTATTATTCAGGGTTCAGCTCTTAAGGCTCTTGAGGATCCGATGGGACCTTGGGGTGACAAGATCATGGATCTTATGGATGCTGTTGACAGCTACATTCCTGATCCTGAGAGAGATACAGATAAGCCTTTCCTTATGCCTATCGAGGACGTATTTACAATCACAGGTCGTGGTACAGTTGCTACAGGTAGAGTAGAGAGAGGTACACTTAACCTTAACGATACAGTAGAGATTCTCGGTATCCATGAGGATAAGAAGTCAACTGTTGTTACAGGTATCGAGATGTTCAGAAAGCTTCTTGATCAGGCTCAGGCAGGTGATAACATCGGTGCTCTTCTTAGAGGTGTTCAGAGAACAGAGATCGAAAGAGGACAGGTTCTTGCTAAGCCGGGTTCAGTAACATGCCATAAGAAGTTCACAGCTCAGGTTTACGTTCTTACAAAGGACGAGGGTGGACGTCATACACCTTTCTTCAACAACTATCGTCCACAGTTCTACTTCAGAACAACAGATATTACAGGTGTTTGCAACCTTCCTGCAGGAACAGAGATGTGCATGCCTGGTGATAACGTAGAGATGACTATCGAGCTTATCCATCCTGTTGCTTGCGAGCAGGGTCTTAGATTCGCTATCCGTGAGGGTGGTAGAACAGTAGGTTCAGGTAGAGTTGCATCTATCATCGAGTAATCTTTGATTAAAAAATAAAGGGTATTATATCGGTTATACAGTGATGTGTCTTTTGATACTAGGTGATCTATAATACCTTCGTATAAAAAAACGGACTCCCAAAATTGGGAGTCTTGTTTTATTCCTGATTTATTTTACCGTGCAGCCAAATATTGCCTTTGAACCTCCTGCCGACCATAGGCTCACCTTGCAAATCCTCTTTCTTTATGGCTATACGAAGTTCTATATCGCTACATTCTACCTTAAGTATCAAAATCTTTTCATTAGTGAGTATATTTTCTTCTTCTTTAATATCTAAGATATTTCCTACAATACTGTATATATCGTTTTCCATACCGTAAGGCATAAACAGTGTATCAACGATACTGTATACATCCTCGGTCTGTATCCTGTCACTGAGAGTGGAATACAGCAATGCTTCATCTGTAGTCAGAGTGTCTATAGCATTTTCATCACCGCGCTTGGCGGCCTCTATAAGTAAAGTTCGATCCTGTGACCTCTGCTTTGAACTTTCAATTTCCACCAAGGTCTTTTTTATAGGTAATAAAACCCTGCCGTCCGAGCAAAAGCCGAACAGATTGACGGATGATATCTTCCTGTTTGTGTTATCAATATAGTCAAGAGGGTTTGAAAGCCTGAATATTAAAGACATTCCAAGCCTGTTGTCATCAAGCATACCTGAGAACACCGAGTCGTCTATATGTTTTTCGATACTGCATTTTGAGGCTGAGCTTATAGAAGTATCTTTGATATAGGGAAAATATCCTTCTCTTACAAATACACCGAGATTCTCAAGGTATCCGTATATACATATACCCACAGACTCAGAGAGATTTTTACGTATCTCCCAAAGTCTTTCCTTCTCTGTAGTAACACTGATTCTTGATGAGGCGATATTTTCTCTTTGAATTTTATCAAGCAATTCTTTTACTTCATTTTTTTTCTTGTACATTGAGAAGCCGATGCTTCTAATATAATTTTGCAATTTATATTCCCTCTTTCCTACGAGATTTGCGTATTTCATTGCGAGTCTCACCGGCAAACCATTCACGCTTCTCACCGTCCGTCTCAGGGATAAGTCTCGGCACTCTGTGCGGCTTGTCATCCTGTAGTGCAACATATACCAGGTATGCGGTATTTACAAGGAATCTTTGCCCTGTAGCCAAATCTTCCACATAGCTGTTTACCCTTACTTCCATAGTTGAGTTGCCTACATGAGTCAGATTTGCAACCAAAACCGCAATATCACCGATGTACATAGGCTTTGAAAAATGTATATTGTCAATTGCCACAGTGGAAACAGGCATATTGCAATGTCTTTTAGCTGCAATACCGCCTATAAGATCAATCCATGAAAGCAGGTCGCCGCCGAAGAGTCTGCCTGAAGCGTTTAAGTATCTGGCACTGACCTGATAGGTCTGCTCACATCTTGAATCACTTACTTTTTTTATCGTATCTCCGTTTTGAATACAGTCATTCCAAGGAGTTTCATTCTTTATCATATTATCTGTAATATTTTCCATAAATATCCTCGTGTTCTTTATTTTATTTCTTTTTTCTACGATTGCCTCTATCACAGGAACCATAAATATAGCCACTATACCGCCTGCAAATCCGTTATTATAAAGGTTCAGACCTTTGTATACAATCCCCACATTAAGTGCTACGGATGAATGTAGGAATCCGGCTATAAGACCTGCCAATACGCCGAACTCACCTGCAATAGGCGCTAAAGTGGTAGACAATAAAAGCGTAAGTATAGGCGAGGGGTCATTTAGATGCCATTGCTTCATAAAGGCGGAGATACATACTCCGACCATTACGGGAAGTATATTTCTCATATGCTTGCCGGCAGGAGAAAAGCCTACTATTGTAAATATCGATCCTATAGTAGGTCCGTTTAAGTCACCCTTTGCAGCCAGTACAAAAGCTGTAGCTATTATACCGTTTATTGACATATTAAAGATATATACGGCATCTGAATAATTGTGTTTGTATGTGCCGTGTACTCCGGTTTCACGAAGCAGCCTTATATATGCCGGAAAAAGCTCTTTGCCGTCCAGTATAAGAGCAATCACAACCATATAGCCGAACAGTACGAACAGTGCAAAGGCAAATAATACGGTATGTGAACTGTCCCAAATAAGTCTGGTCTCTATATCTACACCGAATGATTTGAATAAAGATACAAGTACGGTTGCTATAATACCTGATGAAAATCCTACATTGTAGAGTGAGTAACCCTTATGTGCGGATTTTACATGAAGTGATATAGGAAGAAGTACATATCCTATGATAAGTCCTGTGGCTGTTGCAAAGAGCAGCTGCCAAACCGTACTTTTGTGCCCTATTTGCATTACAAGTGTAATGGCAGGTGAGAGGCTTGTACCATAAAGTCCGTAGTAGATATATTTCTTCAGTGAGTAGCCGTGCAGTCTGGCATACACAAAGAAACCTATAAGTATAAGCCATATATTCACTACATTCTTTCCGAAAAGTGAAAACCCGAATATAAGATATGAGCTTACCACTATATGTCTGTCAAACTCCACCTTAAAGTGATACAGCAAAAACAACAGGATAAGTGTAAGTACTCCCGCGTTAAAAAATGCTGCGCCGATACCGCCGACCACTATATAGTCGGTGATAAGAAGGTCGGGCTGTATGATTATTTGCCAAAGTCCGGGCAATATTTCCTTGATAGGTGAAAATATCAGTGCAAATATCATAAAATAAATGGGGACTGTAGAGATAAATAAAAATCTCTGCTTATAAGTTAATGTTCCGGTGGCTTTGTAATCCCTAAAAAATGCCATAAGAAACTCCCGTTTGAGGCTCAAACCTCGTCATATTTTTATTTAATTATAATTAATAATAGGGAGTTTCGTCAAATACTTTGATATATATAAAGAAAATTATAAGAAATAAAAAAGCTGCCACCAATTGTGACAGCTAAATGCGGGTGACAGGAATCGAACCCATCATATACCCCTTTAAAGCCTTGATTTTAAAGGGGTTGCATTTATTCGTGTTGCATTTCGTGTTGCATACTCTCAAAATAATCATTTATTCTTTTATTAATTTCCTTATTTTTCCCCCTCATAGTATGTTGGTATACAGTCTTAAGTGTTGAGCTTGTGGACCATCCGCCGCGCTCCATAATGTATTTATCCGGGATTCCCATAGCGTGAAGAATCGAGGCGGAGTAATGCCTTAAATCGTGAAATCTGAAGTGTTTAAGACCGGCTTTTTTTAAAAGATTTGCAAAGCGATCCGTTATCATGTTAGGATGAAGGTTTGTAATTTTTCCTTCTTTAGGCAATAGATCTATAACAAAATCAGGGAATTCTATATATCTGTCACTGCTATAAGTCTTTGGGGCTTTTATGACCCATGATCTATCAGGAGCTTTTACCATAGCATTCTTAACATGAACGATATTGCCATTTATATCTGAAGCCTCTAAAGCACATATTTCACCCCGACGCATGGGACCGAAAGCGGCAAGCAGTATAGGTATTTCTAATTCTGTACCTTTTGTATATGCTAAAAGCTGCTTTACCTCATCATCTGAGGGTATATGGATATCCGGCTGTACTTTTTTAGGCAAGTCGGTTTTAAGTGCAAAATTAGGCCTGTATGTGCGAATAACGGCGTTAAGCAGCCCATGAACATTTCGGATAGTTTTAGGTGATAAAGTGCCGGCAATGGAGTTTATAAATACCTGAATTTGCTCTTGGGTGATACTGTCTATTTTAAGTTTTGCAATTTTACTGATCTGATTATTTGCTATACCAGTATAAGTTCTTACTGTGGTAGGGGACAAGATAGATAATCTATTATTGATATACTGTTCAGTGGCTTTGCTGACAGTAAGATTGCCTTTTACAGTGGCGGTTTCCTCTAACTTAAAGGAAGTAGCCAAGTATTCCGCTTCTTTTTTAGTAGCGGCAGTAAAGGACTTATAGTGTCTTTTCCCCTTATCATCTGTATAGTCATATATTTGGCATCTGTAACTTCCTGATGGGAGCTTTTTCGCTGTAGCCATAGTGTACCTCCTTTTGGGTATGGTCAAAATGCTGTCGGCGTGATACAATATAGCTTGTCGATGGCGTATATTGTAAGCGTAACAGCTTTACAATGTATATGTGTGCCACTTGGTATTGGAGTACCGGGTGGCTTTCTTAATATAAAAAATATTTAGTTACCAATAAGGTATCTTAATATAGTTTTCTTCCTATGAAAACACGCATTCACAGTATCTGTATTATTAGAAATAATAATTCTAATGAATGTAGTTATTATTCTACTCATATTGTTGTATAGTGCCATTGAATTTTTAAGCTCTAATTTATTATTAATGTATTCATCCAGTACAGAAATAAGGCTGTGTTCTAATTTTTTTCCTCCATGCACATAGTTACAGGAAACATTATACTCACTTTTTATTAAAGAAAATTCACTTTGAAATTGTGTATTTTTAAAAAAAGTGTTGTTCATTTCATCAAATAAGGAGTGAGTAACTTGACTGTCTTCAAGAGTCCTTTTCATAATGTACCTAGTAAAGTTTTCGATTATGGATCGCTCATTTAAGTATATATAACGGATTTCGTTTTTGATAATGCTAATTATAAGAAAAAAGAAATCTGATATAAGTACAGCGAGATTATAGTTGTTTTCTTCATGATATAGATATTTTAAAAACATCAATTTTTTTGATAAAAAAGCAATAAAATCTTTAGTGCTTTGTTTGGATAGCGATTTATTCGTATCCAAATCATTTAGTTTTAGCATAAATGAGCTTAATTCTTCCTTAGTACTATTTAGCATGGAATTATTTATACTGTGTTTCATTGATTAAACCATCCATCAAGCTGATTTTTTTTCTTTTTATCCGGATCGGACATGCTATCGATACTCTTTTGTATAAAACTATAAAGTTTATTTTTGTAACTTCTATCGTCTTCCATAGAGAAAATCAACTTAGATATTTTTGCGACAGTTAAAGTTCGTGATTTTATTAAATATGGTTTTAAATCTATAGAAAAAACATCTTTTACAAAATCATATACTGCAGCATTATTTTTGAATATTTCCTTTGATAGGAGTAGTGATGAAACAATACCAATTAGTTTATATTTAGGTATAAGTTTATTTTTTAACTCATTACGATATAATATTAAATCATTGTACATCTTTTTCCTCCTTTTCTATCCTATCCATTAATTCTCTAGAAACTGCCATAATATCTTGCTTCGCTTTACTGTAATTATTTGGGTTTGCACCAAACTTACCAAATTGTATACTTTTATAAAAAGTAGTTTGAGATGAAAATATATCTATTCCTTCCAAACTTTTTTTACTTTCGAAGCTTTGTCTTAAGTCTTCTTGTTTTTGTGGTGGGTTCTTATAAACCATAGTATAAACTATTCCAAGACATTTTAGTGGTAACTCTTCCTCGCTTATAAGTCCTTTTATAGCTGATTGTAGAGAATCAATACCTATTATCGAGTACCTATCAATACGATTTGGAATCAGATAGTAATCTGAGGCTATTAAAGAACTATCAGTATATATAGTCAATGTTGGTGGACAGTCAATAAAAATATAATCATATTCATCTTTCAGATTGCCCTTATCAATAAATGTCTTAATTCTTTTAGCGAATCTGGCATTGCTGGAATTATTTGATAGGACTAATCTTAAGTCTCCACATATTAAATCCAGATTATCAGTTAGTGCAACTTTTAATTCACCAACAGTAGGATACTCATAAGCTTTAGTTAAGCTTTCAGCAGTTGAAAATAGTCTAAAAATAGTTTTTTCGGTGTCGATAACTTGTGATGTGTAAAACAAGTTATCAGAGGCTTTATATTGATCTAATAACGATTGTGTTGCATTAAACTGTGGATCAGCATCTATAAGTAAAACTTTCTTACCAATTTCTGCAAGATAGTCTGATATACCGACACAAAGAGTTGTCTTACCAACTCCACCTTTCATATTTATAATCGAAATTACTTTGCCCATGCTTACTCCTAAATGTATTCTCTTTACAACTGTAGAATAACAATATCATACAGGTGCGGACAAGTATTAAATTGTCCTTGGACACCTGTTATTTAGTTGTAAAACCATCACCAAGCTACGTCCGCAAATAAAAATTATAATTGACATTAGAACATGTGTTCTATATAATTGTTTTATCGCTACCTTAAATAGTGCGTCAAGGAGGTATTTAGGTGGATGGAGAGTATAAAAAATTGATTGTTGAGTTATTGGATAAGCTTAGTGAAAAACAACTAAGATATATCTACAAACTCATAAAAGCATTCTTAGACTAGATGCGGCCCACTTCGGTGGGTGTCTAGTCTTTTTTTATTAGTCCTTCAGCTATCTCGCTGAGTAATTCCCATTGTTCCGGTGTAAGTTTTGCCAGCACGGATATAACTCTGTTCTTAAAAGAATCTTCTTCTTCTAATAATAAATCCCTCGTTAATCTGGCGATTTCAGTTTCTCTATCAAGTGTTATAAACATTTCACCGTTTCCGGTTCTAAGCCACTCTTCGCTAACATTGAACTCCCTGCAAATAGCTAAAATCATTTGTTCGGTGAGGTTATTTGTTCCATTTTCCAATCGTGAAATAGAAGATTTACCAACCCCTACCTTTTCACCAAAAGCTTCCAGAGTTAGTCCAAGTGTTTTTCTTAATTCCTTTAACCTTTCGCCCATTTTACCTCCTTTCTATATAGCATTGCTAAATAGTAGGAACAGACCGACTACTATAGTAGCTAATCTAAGTAAGGTAAATAAAAGCAATGATATCTTTTTTATCATATTAATTACCTCCATGATTGAAGTATAAAGTATAAACGGGAAAAAGTCAAGAAAAAAGTTCCTTAAAGAAACAAAAAACTATTGACAAAGTTACTCTAAGGAACTATTATGTTTACATAAGCAAAAAGAAAGGAGAAACGCAATGAAGAAATGGTACAAAATCATTGATGAGCTCACCGTCTTAACCGGAAAGCTCATCAGGCTGGCATTAGAGGTTGGCACTCTAATATCAGTAATACATATGATACTTCAAAGTATCAAATAAATAAAAACAGTCAGGAATGGGGCGAAAGCCTCAAACCTGACTGAATTATATCATTTCTTCATTGCAAGGGCAATAAGATGAAAATAGCAAAGTTGATTCTAAATGTGCTTAGATTAGCGGTTATTGTAACAGGATTGTATTTAATATTTTTCAGATAGGAGGTAAGAACATGGCACTTAGTAAAGAAGATAAGTCAGCACTCATTAACTTAATCGACATTATTGAAAAGTTGGATGACGGCGCAAAAAAGTATCTTATGGGTGTGGCTGACGGAATGAGTTTTTGCAATATGTCAGAGGACTTAAAGCGAAAGCAGGAAGAAAAAGAAGCAGTTTAGAAAGGGAGGTGATTTTATTAAAGAGATAAAAATAGTAGAGCAGAGGGAAGTCCTTGGAAAAGAATTCAGGATATATGGAGATTTTGAAAATCCTTTATTTTTGGCTAAAGATGTTGCGGAATGGATTGAGCATAGCAATTCAAGAATGATGCTACAGGCAGTAGACGAGAACGAAAAATTATGCGTAAATAATCCTTACGCATTACAAGGACAGCAAGAGCAATGGTTCTTAACCGAAGACGGACTGTACGAAGTCCTTATGCAGAGTAGGAAACCTATAGCAAAGGAATTTAAGAGGGAAGTAAAGCAAATTCTTAAGACTATCCGCAAACACGGCTTATACGCTAAAGAAGAGCTACTTGATAACCCGGATATAGCCATAGCGGCTTTCAAGGCACTAAAGGAAGAGAGGGAAGCAAGGAAAGCTTTAGAAGCTGAAAATAAGCAAATGCAACCTTTAGCCTTGTTTGCAAAATCGGTATCAGCAAGTAACACATCAATACTTATTGGAGACCTTGCAAAGCTCCTGAAACAAAACGGATATGATACAGGGCAAAAGAGGCTGTTTGAGGAATTAAGACAAAGAAGCTTTTTAATGAAGACCGGTAGCAGTAAGAACCTACCTACACAAAAGGCTATGGAGTTAGGCCTGTTTGAGGTAAAGGAAAGCACGATAAATAATCCTGATGGAAGCGTTAGAGTTACAAAGACCACAAAGGTTACAGGCAAAGGGCAAGTGTACTTTGTAAATCTCTTTTTAGGGAAGCAGGTAGAAGAAAAGGTTGGTTAGGAGGAAGTATGACAGCGAAACCGATAAAGATAGAAATAGTAACAAGCTGTATATCTGATGTAGAAAGAATAGTTGAAGCAGTTAGAAAGCTAAGAAAGTCCAACCCTGATGAAACGTTGGAGGTTACAGTCAGGGTTGAGAAAATGTGTTCTACACACAAGGCTATAAAGGCAGATTTTAAGAAGCCTCTGGATTACCTATTGCTACTGCAATTACTTGATCAAAAAACAGGAAAAAGCTTGGTGTAGAAAAAGCTGAATGCCCGTTATTAATTGTAACATCTTTAAGTAGTATGAAGCCGTCATTCTCATTGATGTCTTTGAGGCTTTGAATGTTTTGCTCGTAGTCCTTTAATAAGGTGCCGGCAGTCATAGATATACGGCCTGAGGCTGTCATTATATTTGATTTATCGTTAATTTCCGATTGATAGCCAGAGATAATACCGGCAGCAGTTATAAATACTAGTTTGTTGTTATCACTTGAAAGATTTGAAAGCGATTTAATAATGTGCTTTTTTAGGCTGATTTTAGACATACTCATATCCCTCCTTTCGTTTACTCAGCTACTGCAATAGCTTGTTATATTAGTTTAGTAGAGATTAGGGGGAAAGTAAATAGTAGGATTTTATGAATGAAAAAAAGAGTAGAAAAATATGCAGAAATGTCAAAAGGCATCCAATACCTTGAATGGTTAGAGCTTCAGAAGACTATAAACGAGATGTTCAGGGAGAAAACAAGAAAACTTCAGGAGGAACTTAGATTTAATTTTGGTGAGAAAGAAGAAGGAGGTAAGAAGTGATGGCAGGAGTGGTTATACCATATTTGGGACCGGATGGAGAGCATAAAGGAAAAATTGAACTTATAGACATAAACAAGAAAAAGACAGAACCACTAAAAGGTGAAGTCGGTAGATTAAGAGAAAGAGTTACATGGCTTAAAAGTATAGTATGGGGACTGGTTGCACTAAACATAGCCACGATAGCAATAGTAATACATTTAGTGACTAAGTAGAAAAGATAAGGAGGATCGTATGCCAAGACTTACACCATCCGCCACTGAGATGATGGATAGAGAATACAGGGCGGCATATAAGGCGGGGTTAGAGCTTAAAGGTCTTACACCTGCAAACATCGCAAAATTACTCGGAACATGTGAAAAAACAGTAAAAAGGCGAAAAGATAAGCCGGGGGATTTGAAGTTGTTTGAGTTAAGAGCAATAGCAGAGAAACTTAACTTCACACCTGAGCAAGTAGTAAGGATGATTTTAAAGTAGAGGAGGAAAAAGGATGACTGAGGAAAAAATGATGGAACTCTGTAAGGAGATAGTACCGGCGATAGAGAAAATAAGGGAAGCTTTTATAAGGCACGGAATAGAAAAAAGCGTGCACCTTAACATAAACAACAATGATGACTGCCAAGTGACAATGATTGGATGGCGAAAAGACTTTGACGGTTGGGATTTAACAAAATTTAAAAACAAACCGTATGAGATATGGCAAAAGGGAGAGCCAGTGCCGGTGGATAAGGAATAGGGGTTTAACATGGAAACACTGGATATAAAAACAGCTATTCAGATAGCGAAGATACTGGCAGCAGCTCCGAATGAGCGAATACCTATGATACTTGATGTATTTGAAAAGGCGGATGTTGAGATTAATGGCCTTGATGAGCTTTCAGAGTGGGTAGCACTAAGTAGGCAGACAGCATTAATTGATACAGAGGACTTTGTAGAGGCTCTTATTAAAGGAAGAACTATGACAGGTTCAGAGTATAGAATACCTACTTCAGAGTTTAATAGCTACTGTAGTTTAAAAGGTGTCAGTGCCAGATACGCAAGAAAGCATCTGTATGAGAAAGGCTTTATAAGAAGTGGAACAGACAAAGGAAAGGTTAATTATACTTTATCCGTTCCGGATCCAACTACAAAGAAACAGATTAGATGTGTATGCATCATACCAAAAAACGAATAGAGAATAAACGGGACAAGTATAAAGCTGGTGTAACAACCAAAGGTCAAGCGGTTTCAGAACAGCAAGTAATAGATATTCAATGTGGACAAATAAGTGGATAAGTATGTGGATAACTAAAGGAGGTATAAGAAGGTGAGTAAAATGCTTAAAGGGGTAGAGATACCAACATTAAAGAAAAATGATGAGGAGAATCAACTTGAAAGTTCCCTGCAGGAATTGGAGAACAAATACAGCATTCTGGTCAGAGAAATAGAAAATAAGAATAGTGTTTTAATAAGGGAAACAGATCTGTTAAGAAAGTCAATAATCAGACTGGATAGAAGATTTGATGTAATAGACAGACTTAGGCGAAAACTGATATGGACTGTTTTTATATGCACAGGGATAGGGTGTGTTGTTCTAAACGGTGTCATCTTAACTATGCTATTACGATTACTTTTACTTTTAGGGAGGTGACAAGCCTTGAAGATGGCATTAAAAGAGGGGCAGGTATTTATAAAGGAAGCGGACAATGTTCAATTCCAAATTATAAAAAGTTGGGGAAAGATGAAATGGAGTAGAGCAAGTCAGACACTAAGTGGAGTAGCAGATATTGAGTTGCTGAATAAGTTAGCTGGCCTTGTGAACCTTCCAGTGAGCATAGAAGCTGAGCGAAAGCGACTTAATAGAATAATGGCAGCGGTAGACAAGGAAAGAGTAAATGAGAACCCTGTACCAATGATAGAACCACCGATTAAGGTCTCGCCATTTAAGCATCAGATCAGAGGGTACAACATGGCACTAATGGTGCTGGGGTTTGTAGAACCACCAAAACAACTTAAAGGAGAATAGATACATGAAAAAGAGTAAGAACTACCAAAAAATTATAAGTCAGTTAGAGGACTTATATGTTCATGTATCAGATATGGCAAAGATAGATGATGATGACAGCAATAGTGTTTGGATCAAGGATAAAAAAGCATTACAGGAAGCAATAGGAATCATTGATGATTATGAAAAAGCTACAGAGCAGGCATCACTACTCGTACAGAGATATGAGGTAGGAGCAAAGGTTATACATAGAGATATGGATATATACGTTTGTCCTAATTGTGGTAGAAGGGCGAAGCTCAATCATGCTTATTGTCATTGGTGCGGGAAGAAACTGCTATGGAATAGTATTCCGGTTTCACATCGAAAAGTGAAAAAGAAAAAATGAGGAGGAGCATGAAACAAATAAAAATAAATGTTCCGGATGGAACGCAATTGCTGCATGTATTGGTGGTTATAGATATGGGTAAAGAAATTCACTATGAAACAAAATTCTGTGATTTAAGAGATGGTAATACAGAGTACTCTCTTAATTCCAATGATGAAAAAATATAGGAGAATCAAAAGGAAATGTTTGAGAAAATATTTGAAAAATACAATCAAATTATATTTTTTGATACAGAAACAACAGGATTTAATCCTGAAAGAATGGATCAAATAATAGAGCTGGCAGCTATAAGTATTGATAAAACCGGTAGACAGCAGGAGATGGATGAATTTATAAAGCTTTTCAGAATACAAGAACTACCACAAAAAATCACAGAATTAACTGGAATTTCAAGTGATACACTTTCAGACCAAGGAAAAGATGAGGTGGCAGTGCTGAAGAAATTTATAAACATGTTACAGAATAATGGGCATACACTTCTAATAGCACATAATGCCCAGTTCGACCTTAAATTTATGGCATATGCAATTCATAGAAACAAGAATAAAGAGTGGATGCAGGTGTTTAATGATTGCGACTATCTCGATACCTTAACAGTATACAAAGATCGCAGGCAGTATCCGCATAGATTAGAGTCAGCAATAGTTCAGTATCATTTGATTAATAAAGTAAAAAATAGCCATAGAGCGATAGATGATTGCAGAGCACTTATTGAAGTGGCAAGGTGTATGTATGAAGAGAGAGAAGACTTGGATAGATATGTAAATCTATTCGGATTTAATCCAAGATATGGTCCTGATGAAAAAAAGCTTAAAAAAGTCACATATGTAAGTCAGAGCATGGATGCTTACTTGGGTAGACCATTATATGAAACTATAAAAAAGGGAGTATAGATGGGCATACAAAATAAAGGATTTGGATTCCTATTTGAAATGGGGTGTGGAAAAACACTCACAGCCATAGCCACACTGGGTACAGCTTATAAACTTGGAAAAATAGAAAAAGTTCTGATTATAGCACCCACATCAGTCTGTAGTGTATGGCCTAAAGAGTTTGACGATTACGCAGATTTTAAGTCAATAGTAAAAGTTCTTTTAGGAGATAAGGATAAAAGAATCAAGGCACTCTCTGACTTGAACAGCTTTCCGTTTAAAGCATTAAAGGTGGCCGTAATTAATTATGAAAGTACATGGAGAGAAGATATATTCGAGGCGTTATACAACTGGGACGCAGACATGATTATATGTGACGAGAGTCAAAGAATAAAGACTCATGATGCGGAACAGTCAAAGGCAATCCATAAATTGGGAGACCAGGCACGATACAAACTGATTCTTTCAGGAACTCCAGTACAAAATAATGCTATAGATTTGTACAGCCAATACAGGTTCCTAGATCCAACAATATTCGGTACTAATTTCTATCAATTTAGAAATCGCTATGCGATTATGGGAGGCTTTAACAGGCATCAAATAGTTGGCTACAGAGACCTTGACCAGCTGATACAAAAAGAACATTCAATAGCTTACAGAGTTACAAAGGAAGAGGCCTTGGACTTACCGGAGCAGACATTTCTTGAGAGAAGAATAACTCTAACTGCAAAGGAAAAGAATATATATAACAAGATCAAAAGAGAAAGCTTTGCAGAACTTGATGGTGGTGGGAAGGTTACAGTCACAACTGTACTCACTAAGCTCCTAAGACTACAGCAGTTCACAGGTGGTTTTTTGGTGGCTGATGGGTCCGAAAAGGCTGAGCTTGTGAGCAAAGGTAAGCTCAATGCTTTAGAAGAAATCATTGATGATTATGTGGTGGATGCAGGAAAGAAGCTTGTAATTTTCGCAAGGTTTAGACCGGAGATAGATTTAATCGGTCAAATGCTTGCAAAGAAAAAAATCAAGTATGGATCCATATATGGAGATGTAAAACTGGAAGATAGAGGTGGCATAGTTAAAGATTTTCAGATAAATGAGGATACTAAAGTATTCCTTGCACAAATTGATACTGCAGGACTTGGAATCACACTAACTGCTGCAGATACATGTGTATATTATTCCGTCAATTTTAATTATGCAGCGTACTCACAGAGTCTCGCCAGAATCCACCGTATAGGGCAGAAGAATATCTGTACATATATTCATTTAATTACAGAGGGAACGGTGGATGAAACAATACTGAAAGCACTTGCTAAAAAAGAGGACTTGGCAAAGACGATAGTGGATGAATGGAGAAATTATTTTTAATTATGGAGGTTCAAAATGCCAAATTGGTGCGAGGGGGAACTGAAGATAAGAGGAAAGAAGAATGACATAATTAGATTTATGGAAGAAGGTATACAACCAATGACTCCACTTGCTGAAAGTTTGGAAAAAATAAAGTTTACTCGTGGCAAATCCTCTACCTATGTAATGTCTACATGCAAGAGAAAATATTTAATTATAGAGGCAGGGAGAGCTTTTATTGATAAATTTATGATTGAATTTGAAAATCTAGAAAGCGATGAAACAGATATACATGTGGAAGCATTCCCGGCAAGGTTTGCATGGAAAATAAATGCAGAGAAACTTCAGGATATTGCTAAAAAATACAACATTGATATTAAAATTCTAGGATTTGAGTGCGGTGGACAGTTTAATCAATTGGTAGAGATTGTAGATAAGAAAATAATAAAGAACGAGATTATAACCTATAAAGATTATCAATGGGAATGTCCATTTTCAAAAATGGGTGGATGAAAGGAAGAAGAAATGGGTAAGTTAAAAGGAGACAATTTATATGGGATTAATGGATGTTTTTAAAGAAGAAGAAACCGCTAATTTAAAATTGAGTACATTATATGAATTATTAAAACAAAGTGCTCAAAAGGAATTAATCATAAATGGAATAAATTGTGATGTTCCGCATAAGTATTTAAGAGAAATTATAACCGGCAATTCGGAATCAAATATATTTTCCGGTGTAGATAATATTAGCTCTAAAGAAAGAGAGGAATAATATGGAAACAGTAATAACATTAGGTGACAAAGTAAGAGCTTATAAGGATCTCTTAGATAAAAAGGATGAGCTGGCAGAACAGACAAAGGAAAATAACAAGAAACTTGATGAACTTGAGCAGGAAATCGCACAGCAGATGGTAGATGAAGAAAAGCCAGATACTACGGTAGACGGCTTCAAATACAGCCTGCAGGAGAAGACCATATACTCCAAAATTGGAGAAGATAAGCTTATGGAGAAGGGCTTGGACTTCTTTGAAATACTTCGTGAAGAAGGGTTCGGAGATTTGATTGTTGAAAGAGTGGATTCAAGGACACTTAATTCAGCGATGAATAATCTTGTAGAGGAGACAGGAGAGCTTCCAGAAGGGCTTGCGGAATGCTTAAGTGTTTACTCACAGCTAAAAGTTTCAAAGCGTAGGGCAAATACAAAGGCTCTTAGTAGAGCAAAGAAAGCACAGGAGGAAATCTGATGAAAAGACTTAGTGAATATACAAATGAGGAACTTATAAACCTTACAAAGGAAGAATATGATGAATTGATTGATTTTGAATGTATGTATGCAGGTGCACCATTATCAATTGAAACACCGACATATAAAGAGCTTCCATCTATTCCTGAACCTGAAGTGGTCCTGTATCAGGTAGCCGGATTTTTATTTGAAGACGAATCTGAAGCAAAAGAATTTTTAAAGGTTGTAAATAATCTAAAATCTTGCGTTGAAACAGATTATGATTACTACTCCGGAAATTCAAATTACAAATATGTGAAGAAAAGAAATGTACGACAGAATAATGGTATTACAGAAAAAAAGGTATACACAGAGGAAACATACTGCAGTGTTAGGGCAACTCTAAAAAGTATTGAAGATTTGGAAAAATACAATAGAGATGTAAAGGCTGAATATGAATCGAGATGGGCTCAAAGGAATGTAATTATTGGTGATGTTAATGAAGCAATAGACAAAGCTCGAGATGAATCTATAAAGTTAAAGAATGCTGTACGAATGTATAAGAAATATTTAGAACTCAGTGAAGGGAATGAAACAATAGCACAAAGTTTCTTTTCTACTACGGAGTATGCGAACCTTTTCCCAAAGGTTTTAGAAAAGATTGCAGGTCAGGAGGGAGCAACTAATGGATAACTACTTTGAGTGGAAAGATAATCTGAAAGATAATATGCAGGAAGTGGCCAATAGAACTCTTGAGCAAATACAGGAAAATGCGATTCTTTCAGAGGTTAAAAACAGGCATGAGGGATACGGTATATCTGCAGAACACTATATCATAATGCAGAAAGCTTTTAAAAGCGTAAAAACGGATATGGATGATTTCCTTAAGCTCTTACCGGTGGAAGATAAAAATGCTCTAAATACTGTTAGCTCACTGTATAATTCAGCCATTGACATGGGAGTGGCTGCAATGGAGTTTGCTGCACAATGTAAGAGGATACTTGCTGATCTGTATGACAAAGAGAAATCGCCATTAGAGCAGTACATAGATGAGATAGAGTCAGATAAAGAAGACTTTGAAGATGTAGAGGAGAAATAAAATGGCAAAAATTAATTTTACAATTACAAAAGCAAAAAAAGAACAAATTTGTGTCAAGGTATTAGTCAGCGGACCTTCAGGAAGTGGGAAGTCTTATTCAGCGCTTAGGCTGGCAACAGGTATTGCCGGCAGAGTGGGTGAAGATACAAAGATTGGCTATATCGGAACTGAAGGAATGAGAGATAAGCTCTATGCAAACGAATTCGACTATGACCTTATAAGCTTAGAAGAATACAGCCCTGATTACTATATAGCTGCTATAGATGCATTTTTGGATGCAGGATATAAAGTAATAATAATTGACTCAATGACTCACCTGTGGAACTGGGTGCAGGACCAAGTGCAACTGCAGACAAAAGGAGATAATACATTTCAGGCGTGGGGAAAATATAAAAAGGAAAATAAGAAGATTATTGAGAAAATACTACTTGCCCCGGCACATATTATAGTGACAGCAAGGGGTAAGGATGAATATGTGCTTGAAGCAAATAGCAGAGGCAAGATGGCTCCAAGAAAAGTAGGAGTTGGAGCGCAACAGGATAAGGATATTGAGTATGAGTACATGGTTACTTGGATGATTGATCAGGACACTCACCTTGCTGAAGCTGTAAAAGACAACACTCATATATTTGAAGGTAAAATTCAGGTACTTGATGAGAAGTCAGGAGAAGCACTCTATGACTGGGCAAATGATGGTGATCCGGTAAAGTCTCCGTCACAGAGGGCAGAAGAGGTAAAAAAGATACAGGATGAAATTACAGAAAAGGCAACAGAACTTGGTGGTTCAAAGAATAAAGATATGATGAAGTGGTATAAGGATAAGTTTGGTGGAAATCATAAGAATAATAAAGACCTTGAGTTCTTAAAGCAAGCTTTAAGCGAGATGGATCAATTCAAAGCAGTAGAGGAACAAAAGGAGGATAAAAGTGAATAAAGTAATACTTATCGGAAGATTTGTTCGTGATCCTGAAATAAGGTACACAACAAATGATAGATGCTGTGCAAATTTTAGTATAGCGGTAGATAGAAAGTATAAGCAGGAAGGACAGCAGGATGCAGACTTCCCCCGAGTAATCGCTTGGGGGAAAACTGCAGAATTCATTGAAAAATATTTCAGGCAGGGAATGAAGATAGTAATTGAAGGACGAATCCAGACAGGCAAATATACAAATAAAGAAGGTCAAACAGTCTATACAACTGATGTGGTCGCAGAGTCTGTTGAATTTGCCGAAAGTAAATCTGCTACATCAGGCAATAATAACAAGTCGAAACCTGCAAAAAGCGACAACTATCAAGGCATGGATGAAGATGGATGGATGAGCATACCTGATGATGTGAATGATGAGGGACTGCCGTTTAATTAAAAGGAGGAACTATGAAGCCGTTACATGGAAGTTTTGATTACTTACAACAAAGAGAATGTATTCAAGTAGGAGAAATTATAGATCCTGAAACATTTTGCCATTTTTCGAATAATTCAACTTTTCAAAGAGATGATATATTTCAAATAGATTATGTAGCAGCAATAATCGGAGATGTTGGGCTTTATGATACCATAGCAAAAACGAATAAATATGCACCTTGGAGATATGTAGGTCAGTGTGAAAAGGGACATATAGAAAACAAGAATCCTGCACTGATGCCGTTTGTGTATATTTGTTCAAGGTACAGAGCAAAAACATCAGAGGAAAGGCTGCAAAATATTGAACTTGCTAAACATGCTTGTGAGAGAGTTATACAGATGGGGGCAATACCAATAGCACCGCATTTATACTTTACCAGATTTTTAAATGATAATGATGAATTTGAGAGAGACTTTGGTATGGAAGCCGGCAAAAAGATGATGGAGATGTGTAGTTCTTTCTTTGTGCTTACAGTAGATGAAGAAATCAGTGAAGGCATGGATGAAGAAATTAAATATATGACAGAGATACTTGGACTTGAGGGTAGTAACAAGAACTATACAAAAGAAGAGGCAAAAAGGATTGTAGAGCAAAGATTGGAGATTTGATATGCGTGTAGATGAAGTGGACATTGACCACTTGGTTGATTACAAAACTGAATATTCTCGCATTATTCCAAAATACAAAATCTCCGGAGATAATCTGACAGGTCTGTGTCCATTTCATGATGATAAAAACAATTCTTTTTCAGTAGATCTAAAAACAGGCTGTTGGAAATGTCATGCTGAAGACAGAGGCGGAAATTTTACATCATTTTATGCAGAACTGAACGGTATCGATACTAAAGAAGCCTATAAAGCTATATTAAAGAAATATGGGGCTTATAAAGCAGAAGAAGATAAGAAGCCTGAGGGGAGCCTGTTATCGTACAGCGTAGCACAGTATGTACTTGAAAAGAGGCTCCCGGAGGACTTTCTAAAAAAGCAATGCTGTCTACAGACAAAAAAGGACAAACAGGGAATTCAATATTTATATATTCCATACTTCAATGAAAATTCTGATGAAGTGACCTATAGAAAAAGGTATGGGGGCAAACAATTCAGATGGAAGTATAGAGCCGGAAAAGATATCTGCATGTATGGAGAGTGGAAGCTGGAGCAGATACGGACTGCAGGATATGTTGCCTTAGTTGAAGGCGAATCAGACAGTCAGAGCATGTGGTACATGGGCATAAGTACACTTGGAATCCCGGGAGCATCTATGATGAGAAAAGAGTGGGCAACCACTCTGCAGGATTTAAAAGTGTATATCCATGTTGAGCCTGACAAAGGTGGCGAAACATTCCTTCATAAAGTTACTACAGCACTAAGAGATGGCAATTTTATCGGACAAGTATACAAGTGGAGTTGCAAAAACTTAGGCTGTAAAGATCCTTCAGATGTGTATATCAAATATGGCAAGGAAGAAGCTGCAGAGAAGATAAGGGCGGCCATCAGCAATGCACAGGCTATAGATATAGATGAGGAATCAATTCCTGAAGCTTTACCCGGAGCACCTGTGAATTTAAGGCAGCCTGAAGGGTGGGTTTATTCAGATAAGGGTATAAGTAAGATTGATGAGAAGAAATTTACACCTGTTACAGTTTGCAGGACACCGATTATTTTAACTCAGAGGTTGCGAAGCATGGAAACCGGAGAAGAAAAAATGGAGGTAGCCTTTAAGAGGGATGGCACTTGGCACAAAGCAATATATCCAAGAAGCACGATCTTCACGGCAAGAGGCATTACAGCACTGGCAGATCTTGGATGTACGGTCACTTCTGAGAATGCAAAGCAGGTGGTTAAGTTTTTATCTGCTCTGGAAGCGGAGAACATAGACATCATAAGAAAGGCTGACTCTACATCTACATTCGGATGGCAGGAAGGGAAGAGATTTATACCGGGACATGATAAAGATATAGTGCTTGATATAGATCCGTCACAAAGGGCACTTGCCGCTGCCTACTGCCAAAACGGTACATTCAAGGACTGGCTTGAGATGATGAGACCACACAGGAAGAGAGATAAGTTCAGATTTATTTTAGCTGCAGGATTTACGGCTCCGCTTCTTAGAATAATTAAACAGAGAATATTCTTTGTATATAACTGGGGAGGCTCTAAAGGCGGAAAGACTGCAGGTTTAAAGGCTGCACTCTCTGCATGGGGGGACCCTGAACGACTGATGGTAAATTTTAATGCTACTCAGGTAGGTCTCGAGAGAACGGCATCCTTTTATTGCGACTTACCACTTGGAATTGATGAGAGACAGCTTGCAGGAAACAATCAGAATAGCCTTGAAAAGATAGTATACATGATAGCAAGCGGAACAGGCAAAATCCGTGGAGCAAAGAGTGGCGGAATTCAGGCAATGCATACATGGAGAACGGTCGCACTTGCTACAGGTGAGGAGCCACTGTCAACAGAAACGAGCCAGACCGGTGTTAGCACCCGTGTGCTTGAGATTTACGGCGGTCCCTTTGATGATGAGAGAGAAGCGTCTATGATGCACCAGCAATCGTCTATAAATTGTGGCTGGGCAGGTCCGGCGTTTATAGGGATGTTAATGCATATGGATGAGCGAAGCATAACATCAAAATATGATGAGATGATGCAATTCGTATATCAATTAAGCAAAGGCAAGAGTGGTTCGCATATCGCAGGGATAGCTGCAGTAGCACTAACTGATGCAATTATAGATACATGGCTGTTTGAGAGCTCAGAATGGCTTCATAGATATGAAGTTGGAGGATTTGACACTAAAGAGGCTAAGGACAATCCTGAAGCATTACAGATAGCTCCTGAGTCATGGGAAAGAGCCAAGGAGATGGCAAGGAACATCCTAAAAGAGCAAATGGATGCAGATGTTGGTGATGTCAATGAAAATGCCACACAATATATTATTGATTGGATTCTCTCAAATAAAGACAGTTTCGGAGAAAGGGTATACGGCACATGCCTAGGGCTTATACAAGGACCGGAAGTGTATATATTTCCATCGATGCTCACTCAAGCACTTACAAAGGCAGGATACTCATCAAGAAAGACTATGAAATATCTGGCAGATAAAAACCTGATTGGGACAACGACCAGCAAAAACGGCGGAACTAAAAATTCAGTATTTAAGTGGTTCAATGGAAGGCAATCTCGATTTGTGGAGTTTCATCTTGGGAAAATTGTAAAGGAAAGTGAGCCGGCAGTAGATGAGAATGGAGATCCAATGGGAGAAGGATGGAATCAAGTTCATGAAAATGAGCAGATGGAACTTCCATTTGATTAGATTGCGCAAAATCAAGAAGTCACCAAATTTCAAAAAAGGTCACCAAATTAAGAAATTGGAGCAAATTTGGTGACTGTATGAATAAATAAAAATATTAAAGTATTAGCACTAAAATATGTTGAATATAACGAAAGTTACTACTCACCTATTTTAAAATCAAAATAGGTGAGTAGTAAAGTGAGTAGTCAGGTGAGTAGTAAGAATGGCTTAAAATAAGGCTTTATAACCTATATACTCACCTATAACACCTATATACTCATTTATATACCAATATATTTTTCAGTGGAAAGTGGTGATACCCTGTCACCAAATTTGCTAAAAAAACAAGGTATATATCAAAAAATAGGTGAGTAGGTGAGTAGTAAGCCTACAAACGGCGTAGTTAAGCCATTTTTACTACTCACCTAAGGTTTTTCGTAAGTGAGTAGTAGGAAATAAGTGAGTAGTAAAATGGATTTTAAAAATCAGATTGATGAACTTAAGAGGCTCGTGGAGAGACTAAAGAAAAATGATTTAAATGTTCCAAAAGAAGAACTGATGACAAAGTATAAAAAGTCTTACATGGAGTTGAAAAATGAAATAAAGAAAATAGCAGATGGTCTGATAGATGAGATACTGATAGAGGGTTTACTAATTGTTAAAGATGAAAGAGGATATAAATGTCTTGAAGATATAAGCAGGTTTGTTGAAAAGAAAAAAGATGAAGGGATTATTAAGCAGTGTAGTGATTTAATCTTTAAGGAATATGATGTGGATAAAGTGGTTGAACTGGCTAAAGATGTTAAAACCGGAATTGACAAAATTTACAGTGAATATTTAGAGGAGGTAGAGCAATGAGTATGGTGGAAATATTGGAAATGCTTAATAAAAAAGTCAAGGAAGATGATAATAGGCATTCGCCTTGGACACGTATGGTATTAGAAAAAGATTCACTGAAAAAGTTAAGGACTGTTTTGGTTATAGAATATGCCAAACATAAAAGGAGTGGTGGCAGTAATGAATAGTGAAGGATACAAGGATCCTACTGCTGATATTGCGGTAGGAGGTATATACCATAATCGTGGGAAAATTGATTATACAAAGTTTAAAACTTATGATGAGCTTTTAGGATATATAAAAAATAGATATGAGAAGATAAGAAACAATTATGAGGCAGAGGTTTTTATTAGAGAGCGTATGCCAAAAGAATCGTATTATCAAAGAAAGATAATGGAGTGGATCGGTAAAAACATTCCTGATGCAGTTATTTGGAAAGAAGCAGCAGGCCCATATTCAAGACAGGGAATCCCGGATATTACTTGCATAGTGAATGGCCGATATTACGGGTTTGAAGTAAAGAGGCCTTTTATTGGAAAACTAAGTAAGATCCAAAAAGAAACAATTGATTTGCTTAATAAGGCAGGAGCGAAAGCATATGTAGTCACTTCGGAAAAGGAAGTGGCTGAGATTTTAAAAGATGAGATCAAAGGAGTGTTTGATGGAGCAAAAAGAAGAGAATAAAATTTATTCTATGCCACTACTTAAGAACATTGGACTGCAGGCAGTAGGTAAGAAAGGCTGGAAGTTAACCCAATGTCCGGTGTGTGGGTGCAAATGTTTTGAAACTCCTCAGGCAAGAGTGCTAAGGGATTTGAAGTATGTAGGAATGTGTACAGAGTGTATGCTGAGGAAAAGATTTTGCAATAAAGGAGTGTCTAATGCAAACTGATAGCAAAGAGTTGATTGTTGCTATGAAGAAGTATCTAGGGCAATATTATAAGGCTAAGCTTAAAAGAAAACAGCTGGAAGTTAGATTGAAAAATTTCAGGGAAGAGATGGTGGAAGCAAAGGGGATAAATTATTCACCTGTGCCGGGAGGTCAATCAGGATGCACAACATCAAAGACTGAGGATTATGTAGTCCGAGCATTAGAGATTGAAGATAGGATTATGAAGCAACAGGTGGAAGTCCAGAGGGCAATGTTTGCTGTGATGGAAGTAATGGACTTCCTACCGATTGACTCTGTGGAGAGAAGTGTGCTTGAGTATAGACATATAGATTGTTTACCCTGGAAATTTATAATTGCTAGAATGAGCTATTCAAAGGCTTCTTGCCATAACTATTATAATGCAGGGATTGATATGCTGCTTGGGTGTGATGAGGTTCAGGCAACCCTCCAAAAGTATATAGAGTCTAACAAGTAAAGTGTATTGACTTTATAGAGCATAGGGTAGTATTGTTGAAGTTACAATAACAATACAAGGAGGATGGTATGAATCAAAAAAGGAGAAAAGTGATGGCTGTGATTTTAATTGCTATTATTGTTATATGTATTATAGGGATATTGGCAAAGAAACCTGCAGGAGATGATAAGCCTGCGACTGATAAAAAGGAGACGGTGGAGTCGTTAACTCTTTCAAACAACTCAGAAAAGGAAACTGAAACAACAGGGAAGTCAGCGACAATTGATGGGGTGGATGTAATATTTTCTGACAACGTAAAAAATGATGCAACAGGCAATGCGAGACTTGCGAAGGTTACCGGAGAGAAATCAGTGGAAGAGTATGTGCTTGATTATTATAAAATGTATTTTAAGAGTGACCAGGAAGTACATGCAATAGTAAACTACACGCTTAATACAACAGCCTGTGTGACAAGCGTGGGTGATAAAATAAATGTAAGGATATATGAACACATAGATGGAGAAGAGCAGGATGCAAAGAAACTGTTCTCCGGAGAGAAGTCCGCAGAGTACAATGTGGACAAAGAGACAGGAGCGATAGATAAGGTCGAGTGACTAAAGAGTAGACACAAATAGACTTTTATATGTGCTATTATAGTAGCATGGAGTATAACGAAAGGGGATATAGCATAAGGTCGATGTGGACTTGTGCTATGTCCTTTTTTAATACAAAATACTGAATGCATCAAAAAAATGGTAGGTACTACCTGAGGGGGTGGGGCATGCGGGGCGGAAAACAGCCCGGTCCTTGTCCCCCTAAAAATAAAAACACATGTTTGATTTCGTTACGACTGGCAGGGAAAGTAATCTATAGGAGGTGATGGTTGATGCTTGAAGATCAAAATACTTATTGTCGTGTAGAAGTTATCTCCTCGCTTTTTGGTGTGACTGTGAGAAGGGTTCAACAACTTACACAAGAAGGAATAATATCTACTACAAAAACATTAGAGGGGAATAGGTACGAATTAGTTCCAACGACACAAAAATATATAAAATATCTTTCGGATAGAGCATATGGTAAAAGTAAGTCTGAAAGAGAAATGGAACTTAGGGAACAAAAGCTTCAAGCTGAAATTGCTTTAAAAGAATCGCAAGGGGAAATGCATAGGTTAAAGACAGAGATAGCATCGGGTAAGTACATTGATATCGAAGAGGTGAAGATGGACTATAGCCGATTTTTTGTTTCATTCAAAAAATTTGCATTATCTTTACCAAGTAGACTTGTAGGAAGAATTATAGGACACTGTGATCCTGTTGAACTTAGAGCAGTAGAGAAAGATTTGAGTTCAGAAGTCATAAGATTGATGGACAGTTTTGTGGTGGCAGGATGTACCCATGAAGAATTGGAAAAGAAAAAGCGTGGCAAGAAATCCGTTCCGTAAATTTGAAGTAACAAGTTATCAGAAGGAAGTACTTAAATTCTTGAAGCCACCAGAAGATATTACAGTCACACAGTGGGCAGATAAATATAGAGTTTTAGACTTAAGGTCTTCTGCTATACCTGGGCCGTGGCGAACAGAACACACACCATATTTGAGAGGAATAATGGATGAATTTAATAATTATGAAACAGAGGAAATTATATATGTTAAGCCTACTCAAGTAGGTGGCACGGAATGCCTACAAAATATGGTTGGATATATTATTCAGCAGGACCCGTCTCCAACTATGATAGTGTATCCTACTGATAAACTTGCTGAATCGGTATCTCAAAACAGGCTTCAACCTATGATAAAGGCTTCTACGGGGCTTAGAAACAGATTTTTAGAAAACGAGTCAACGAGGTTGGAGTTACAGTTTGATGGAATGTATTTAACTCTTGCAGGTTCAAATTCTCCATCAAGTCTTGCAAGTAAGGCAATCCGATTTCTTTTCCTTGATGAGGTAGATAAATATCCAGGTGCAAGCAAGAAGGAGGCGGATCCAATTTCTCTTGCAAGGGAGAGAACGAAAACATTCCATAATAAAAAAATATTCCTGACGAGTACGCCTACCTTAAGAGAAGGGCATATATGGAAAGCCATGGAAGATGCTGATATTGAAAAGCATTACTTTGTGCCATGTCCACATTGTGGAGAGTATATTGAATTAAAGATGAAACAAATCCAATTCCCCAAGGGTGAGGATATGAGCTATGCAGACCGTGCAGAGTTCGCAACCTATGTGTGCCAAGAATGTGGATGCATAATAACAGATAGAGATAAACCGGATATGCTTAGACTTGGAGAATGGAGAGTTGTCAAGGAAAACACTAAGTTCGCAAGAAAAGTTGCATTCTGGATGAATACGTTGTATTCGCCTTTTGTGAGGTTCTCTGAGGTTGCAAAAGAATTCCTTGAAAGTCATGATGATCCCGAGAGGCTGCAAAACTTTGTAAACAGCTGGCTGGCAGAGCCTTGGGAGGATACAAAGCTTAAGACCAGTGCAGACCTCGTTATGGAAAGACAGACAGAGTATGAAGAGTTTATTGTTCCTGAATGGACGAAGGTTCTGACAGCAGGAGTTGATGTTCAGGAAAACTGCTTTTATTGGAGTATAAGAGCATGGGGGGATTATTTCACAAGTCAAAATATAGCACATGGCCAAGCATATTCATTCCAGGAGGTGGAAAGAATAATGAATTTGTCGTACCGGATGCCTGACAGTACTCCTCTTGTAGTTGCACTCGCATTGATAGATTCAGGTAATGATACCGATAGGGTATATGATTTCTGTGCAAACAACTCTGAGTGGGCATTACCAAGTAAGGGCGCTTCAAATAATATGCTTACTCATTATAAATTATCTAAAGTAAACAAGGCTGACAGCAAAGCTTACGGAATGAACCTTGTACTTGTTGATACCGGTAAATATAAGGATATGATTGCAGGACGTATGAGGAAAGATAATGGAACTGGTTCATGGATGGTGTATAAAAATTGTGATATGGAGTATGCGACACAAGTAACTGCAGAACACAAGGTTAATGTTAAAAATGGGAAAGGTGTAGTTAAGCAAGAGTGGAGACCAAAAACAGCTCATGCTGATAACCACTATCTTGACTGCGAGGTTTATGCACTATGTGCAGCGGATATTCTTGGAGTGAGAACAATGCATCTTGATAATGTTGTTGAGAATGTAGAGAAGAGCACAAAGCAAGATGATACAAAGCACTTTCCTGAAGAACAATGGATTCGAACAAATGAGAACTGGAATATTTAAGGTTAAGGAGATTTGCAATGAATAACAATTATACGGCAAATGAAATGCTGGAAGAAGTTAATAATGCGATATACTCAGTCCTTGTCGGTGGACAGTCGTACAAGATAGGTACAAGGCAAATGACAAGAGCTGATTTGAATCTATTATACAAAATGAAGAATGATTTGATGGCTCAGGTTCAATCAGAGAATGGTAATCACCTGCTGGATGACACCTATGTTGCGATATTTAGTGGGAGGTAATGAGTGTGAGTTGGTTGGATAACATTATATCTTTTATCTCTCCTGAGTGGGGAGCTAAAAGAGAGGCATGGCGACAAAACCTTGAGGAAATGAGGAGCTATGATGCAGGTGATTACTCAAGAGGGAATGCAAATTGGCGAGTAATAAATCAATCAGCGGAGTATACCGATAAATATAGCCGTGATAATGTCAGAGCCAGAGCAAGGGACTTAGAGAGGAATTCTGACATGATGAATTCCGTTATAGGTGCCTATAAGAGAAATGTAATAGGTGGCGGATACACCTTGCAGGTAAAGACAGGGGATGATGAATTAAATGATACCATAGAGGCGGCATGGAAAAAGTGGTGCAAAAAGCAAAATTGTGATGTAACTGGAACTCAGTCATTTACTCAGATGATGCGAATGTGCATGAAGAGGAAGAAAATAGACGGCGGAATTCTTATAGTAAAGAGGTATACAAGTGACGGATTTTTGCCGTTTAAACTTCAGACATTTGAGGTGGATGAACTTGATAACTCACAGATGACTCCAAAAACACAAGGTAATAAAGTAGTTGGTGGTATTGAGTTAAATGAATACAATAAGCCGGTAGGCTATTGGATTAGACAATATCCTGTTGACAGTTTGGCACTGACAACACCTGTATACATTGAGGCAAAGGATGTTATATTCCTTTACACAAAGCACAGACCATCACAGATTAGAGAAATGAGCGATATGAGTCCCACAATCACAAGAATTCGTGATGCAAATGAGTTCATGGTGGCAGTTTCGGTGAAAGAGAGAATAGCAGCCTGCCTTTCGGTATTTATAAAGAAAACAATACCAACTACAGGAATCGGAAGAGGAATTGGTGCAGGGCAGGGAGCACTACATGACTATCAAGGCAAATCTATAACACCGGGGATGATTAAGGAGCTCAATGCTGGAGATGAGATACAAGTAGTCAACCCTGCAGGACAGGCTACAGATGCAGCAAGCTATATAAAGCTTCAACAAAGACTTGTTGGTGCAGGACAGGGTATCAGTTATGAGGCAACAAGTCGTGATATGAGTGAAAGCAATTATTCTTCAACAAGGCAGGGAATAATAGAGGATGAGATGACTTATGCGGAAGAAAAAGAAATGCTCACTGAAGTAATGGATGAAATATTTGAGACATTTGTTATATCCTTGTGGTTATCAGGGAATATTCAGATAAAAGATTTTTGGAAAAATAAAGATAAATATCTGGACCATGCGTGGATCATAGCTCCTAAAAAGTGGATTGATCCGCAAAAGGAAGCAAATGCAAACAGGATTGCACTTAATACCGGACAAAAGACATTCAAACAAATCGCAGCAGAGCAAGGAAAAGATTGGAAAGAGCAAATCGAGGAAATCGCAGATGTTCTTGCATATGCCAGAGAGTTTGGAATTGACATGGGAAGTGTAATTTTTGACAAAACAAAGGAGGACCTCTATGAAGATGAGGAAGATGATTCAACAGCAAAGAGATAAGCCTGTTGAGAATAGTAGTACTACAGCAAGAAGAGAGATGGTTGAAAACAGCATAAGATCATTAAGTGGAGAGGGAAATGAGCGAAAGTTTATCCTCTCTTTTTCGTCTGAAGAACCATATCAAAGATATTGGGGTGCAGAAGTTTTAGATCACTCGGAAGGTGCTGTGGATTTAACGAGAATTAACGAGATTGGATGCCTGCTTTTTAATCATAATCGTGATGCTGTAATCGGAAAGATTGCTAAAGCGTGGATTGAGGGCGGAAGAGGAATGGCAGAAGTCGAGTTTGATTCTGATGAGGAGTCTGAGCGTATATTCCAAAAGGTTGCCAACGGCACACTTAAGGGAGTGTCAGTCGGATATCAAATCGAATCTTGGGAAGAAGTGGCACAAGGCAAACAGTCGGCTGATGGCAAGGCCATAGGGCCTGCTGCAATTGCAAGGAAGTGGACACCTTTTGAAATTTCAATAGTGAGTGTTCCGGCAGATCCGACAGTTGGAGTTGGAAGGGAACTGTCTGAGCAACCGGTATTCAAGGCAAAACGTTCTATGGATTGGTTTGAAAGACAGATTCAGATAAATAAAACAAATGTTCAAGGAGGTAACTAATTATGAACAAGAAAGCACAAAGACAGGCAAAGCTATCAAGGCAGCAGGAAATAATTAATACTGCAAAGAATGCAGGAAGAGACTTGGCTGCAGAAGAGCAGGTTGAGTTTGATTCTCTTCAAAGAGAAATTGAAACTTTAAATGCAGAGATTTCAGCAGAGGAGCAGAATGAAGAGACTGGAAGTGCGGATTTAAATACTGATGTTCAGAGAGCACTTCAGGATGAGAGAAACAGAATAAGAACTATCACAGATATTTGTGGCGAGTTTGGAATGGATGCGAAGCCATACATTGATGGTGAGGAAACTGTTGATGCTGTGAGAGCGGCCGCTCTTGATCATGTGAGAAAGAATGGCGCTCCAATTGCGGCAAGAGGTGTTGATGTAATCGCAACAGCTGAAGATAAATTCAGAGAGGCTGCTGCTGATGCATTGCTTCTTAGAAGTGGAATGAGCCTCCACAATCCTGCCGATGGATCAAGGCAGATGATGGGAATGTCTCTCCGTGATTTAGCTATTGAGTGTCTTGGAAGTGAGGGTGATGGTAATTTAAATCGAAGAACATCTGATGAGCTTTTTGGGATGCTTCAGAGACAGTATTATAATCCGACTGCTGCATTCCCGGCAATTTTAGACAATGCCATTAATAAAGCATATGTAGAGGGACATAAGACTGTTGCTGTAACTTTTGACAGATGGACAAAAAAGGGAAGCTTAAAGGATTTTAAGACAAATGATAATAACTACTTGGCAGGACCTGCAGGAGAGTTCCTTGAGGTACCTGAGGGAGGTGAGCTTAAGCATGACACATTTAATGATGTAAAGCGTCCTACAAGAAAGCTCAAGACATATGGTCGACAGTTTACCCTTACAAGGCAGGCATTTATCAATGATGATATCGATCTTGTAACTAAAATTCCTGCTAAGTATGCGGCAAGTGCAAGAAAAACAATAAATAAGCAGGTTTATAATATATTGCTTAAAAACCCGGCAATATATGATGGAACTCCTCTTTTCTCAAACAACCACAAGAATGTTCTGGCAACAGGGACAGGAATAACAAGAGAGTCAATGCAAAAGATGATCTTGGCTCTTCAGGGTCAGTTGGATGAGTTTGGAGATGCAATAATTGTGAGACCGGCAACACTCGTTGTTCCGTCAGGAATGGGATTTGATGTGTTTACAATCTTTAACAGTCCGACAATCAACACATCAGGTAACACGCAGGCAGTCAATCCGCTCTTTAGATATGCAAGTTCAATCGAAATTGTGGAAGAGCCTACAATTAATGCACTTTGTGGTGGATATGGAAAGACAATGCCTTGGTTCTTAATCGGACATCAGGATGATACCGACTTCATCGAGGTTGATTATCTTAACGGACAGGAGATACCAACTATACGCAGAATGGAAACACCGGGGCAACTCGGATTCGTTTGGGATATATATCTTGACTGGGGTGTTGCAGTTATGGACTGGAGAGGTGCGGTCAAGAATAACGGAATAGTGGTTGGCGATCCACTGGCATAAAAAGGAGGTAAATAATAATGGCAAGTGCTATATATTTTCAGAGAGGTGAGGCTCTCGATTACACAAATACCGGAAGTAGCAAGATTGAAGTTGGAACTGTTGTAAAAATCGGAACAAGGATTGGCATTGCAGGTGATGATATTAATCCTAAGGCGACAGGAGTTCTTCATGTTGCAGGTGTATACGAATTTAAAAAGACAGGAACAAATGAAATCAAAATGGGTACAACGGTATACTTTGATGGAAACGGAATAACTGAAACAGCAGGAAGCAATGCAGTGGCAGGTTATGCGGCAGAGGATGCAGTGGCAAGTGCTACATCTATCAAAGTGAAAATCGGATAGGAGGTCACTATGCAAAAGCTCATAGCTAAATATCCGATACTTTATCTGTCAAAGCAGTATGAAGTAGGTGAGGAGTTGATTGCAAATAATCCTGATATGGTGAAAGCTTGGATTGATGCGGAAACTGCAGAGTGGGTATATGATGAAGAAATAGAGTCGGATGGCACTGCAGATAGTGTAGTGGCAGCAGAGGTGGTTTCTCCGCCAAAGGCAATTCCTATGTCTGCAGAGGCAGGGCTTGTCGGGGATGCGGTAGGTGCAGAGACAGATGAAAATCTTGTGGGAAGAGTTCCAAAGACAACTGCCAGAGCAAGAAAGTAGGAATAATGGTACGAAAGTTATTCAAAGAAATTATAAATCAGGACATTGATAACATATTTATAAATACTTCGGAATTTTCCGACATACATAATTTGGATGGCAGGGATATGCCAATTCAGATTGATGACAACGAAGTTATAGAGCGAGAGAAGAAGGCGAAGTCTAATATGGATGGAGTGTATGTTAAGCAAAAGCTGATTTATGTGAAAGCGAAGGACTTCGGACCGTTGCCTGCAATCGGAAGGCAAATCATGCTTGATGGCAAGCGCTATTTAGTTGTTGACTCTACGGATGAGTATGGTCTTTATACGATAACATTGGAGGGAAACAGGAGCAAATGATTGAGTTTGGTATTGATGAGGTTAGTCTTTCAAGGGTTAGAGCTAAGCTTTTGTTGTTCGAAAATCAAGTACCTAATGTTATAAAAAAAGCCTTAAACGCTACTGCCAGAGATGCAAAGACAGCTCTGGCAGATAAAGCTAGGGAGACGTATGCTGTAAAATCTCCAAGATTTAAAAAAGCAATTAGACAGAAAAATGCAACTGCTTCAAATCTTGTTGCGACTTTAAAGATAACCGGTAAGGCTACTGCACTATCGGATTTTAAATATAGAAGGCATAGCGGTGGAGCAAGTGCAAGGGGTAAGCTGTACAAAGATGGAGCCTTAAAGGATTTGTCATTGAACGATAAATTGAAAGCGTTTGTTGTGAAGTATCATTCAGGACATACAGCTGTAGTTAGAAGAGACCCTCCAGGCAGATACACGAAAGGCATATCTGAGAGGAGAAGAACCGGTGGGGACACAACTAAGCTTAAGGAGTTTTACAGTCCTTCAATTCCTAGAATGATTGGAAATGAAGCAAAAGTTTATGGGCTTGTAAAACCTAAGATACAGGAAAGCTTGAAGAAACATTTAAGTAGAGAAACAGGCCGAATCTTTGGAGGTAGATAATGACTGTAGGAAATCTTCAAAAAGAGTTGATGAAAGATATAGGTAATATCTTCGAAAAAGATTTATTTAAGGATTCTCTTGGGAAGTACGTGTCATTGAACATATATGCTCAAAATCTTCCTATTCGTGAGGATGAAGATGCACCGGATCCTGTTCCTTACATTGTTGTAAGAGTTCTAGATGGAAAAGTGAAGGGATGGGTGGAAGCTCAAGAGGTCCAAGTGATGTTAATACTTGGATGTTTTGATGACAACATAAACAATGATGGGCATGAGATACTTCTTGAATTAATACAGAAAATAGAAGAGAGATTTTTGAAAAATCCTATCTTATCAAAGCAGTTTATGTTTTTAAATGACGAACAACATCCATTTGAATGGGCTCTTCAGGAAGAAGAGTCATTCCCTTATTTTTTTGGAGCTATCAGCATGAGTTTTAGAACGCCCACTATAAGAAAAGAGGATAAATACACATGAGTGAATCTAAAAAGAATATAGAAGTAGTTGAGACTGAGACAGTGGCAGTTGTACAGGATGAGAAAGTATTGATGTATGTTGGCCCTACCATTACAGGAGTGGCAAGTCATGGAATGGTGTTAAACAACGGATTGACAGGGTCATTGAAAGATGCAATTGAAAAGGAGCCTGCATTTAGAGGCTTGTTGATTTCAATAGAAAATGCCGCTGTCGCACTAAGAGAAATTGATACAAAGACAGGTGTAACTTTTTCATTATATGAAAAGGTTGCCAATTACAAATAGGAGGATAAGCAATGACTTATTATCACGGAATTAGAGTTGAGGAGCAGGCCACAAGCATTATTGCTCCAATTACAAGTACAGCAGGACTGCAGGTAGTTGTCGGTACTGCACCGGTCAACCTGGCAAAGGACCCGTACAGTGTTACGAATACACCATTAATTGCGTATAGTTTTGCAGAGGCTGTATCTAAGCTTGGTTATAGTGATGACTTTAAAAAGTACACGCTCTGCCAAAGCATGGATGCAAGCTTTAGAGTGTTTAATGTTGCGCCAATTATATTTATAAATGTTTTGGATCCTAAAAAACACAAAAAGGATAATCCTGAAGGACCAATCAATGTGGTAGCCAAGCAGGCAAAAATTGAAACAGTTGGAGTCTTGCTTGACACATTGGTTGTAAAGAATGGTTCTGCAATTCTCAAAAAGGATGTGGACTACATTGCAACCTTCTCAGAGGATGGCTCAGTGCTGATATCACTAATAGAGGGTAGTACACACGCATCTGCAAGCTCTCTAACAGTAAAATCTACGAGCATAGATCCTACCGCTGTAAGAGCAAAAGATGTGGTGGGTGGATATGATGCCGCCACAGATAAGGAGACAGGAATAGAGCTGATAAGACAGGTTTATCCTAAGTTCGGATTGGTTTCCGGATTATTGCTCGCTCCGGGATGGTCACATATACCGGAGGTAGGAGTTGTCCTCGGCGCTAAGTGTACAGAAATAAATGGTGTATTTAGCTGTGAATGTATTATAGATGTTGATTGCACATCAACAGGAGCAAAGAAATATACTGATGTCGGTACATGGAAAAAGCAGCATGGGTATACAAATAAGCACAGCGTGGTGCTTTGGCCACAAATCAAGGTTGGTACAAAGCAATATGCATACTCTGCGATATTTGCCGCACTAGTGGCATACACTGATGCCACAAATGATGATGTTCCAAATCTCTCACCTTCAAATAAACTGATTGGAATATCAGGAATGGTTCTTGATGACGGTACTGAAGTAGTACTTGATCAGGATCAGGCAGGAGCTCTTAATGGAGAGGGAATCGTTACTGCAATTAACGTTGGTGGATGGAGAAGCTGGGGAAATAATACTGCAGCGTATCCGGGGATAACAGATCCTAAGGATAGATGGTTCTGTTGCAGAAGGTTTTTCTCATGGTGGAGCAACAGCTTTATTCTAACTTATTTCCACAAGGTGGATGATCCTGCTAATTACCGCTTGATTGAATCAATTGTTGATAGTGAGAACATTAGAGGTAATTCTTATGTGTCTCAGAGTAAATGTGCCGGTGCAAAAATTGTATTTGATGAAAAGGACAATCAAATCACAGATATTTTAAATGGAAAAATCAAATTCCACCAATATCTTGCACCTTATGTGCCTGCAGAAAATATTGTAAATGTCCTTGAGTTTGACCCAACAATGTTGGCTACAGCACTAAATGGAGGAGGTAACTAATTATGGCAGGAGTACTTGGAATACCCGGTGTAATAAATAATTTTAATCTTTACTACAAAGGTACAGCCCTTGTCGGATTAACGGGAGAGATAACCTTACCCGACTTCGAAGGAACTACGGAGACGCTAAGTGGTCCCGGTATACTTGGTGAGCTTGAAGAGGTTGTAATCGGTTCATTTGGAAGTATGGAAATAGAAATTCCTTTCAGAATACTTGATGAGGATGCATTCAAGCTTATGTCTCCGACGGAAACCCTTGACTTGACTCTAAGAGCAAGTGAGCAATACACAGTAAAGGGAACCGGTGGTATAGACACAAAGGGAATGAGAGTAGTAATAAGAGGCAGACAAAAGAAGCTTACAGGTGGAACTGTTAAACAGGGCGGAACAATGGATGCATCTGTTACTGTAGAAGTGGCCTATATCATGATAGAGCATGATGGAAAGAAGAGAATTGAGCTTGATAAGCTGAACAATGTGTACAAGGTTAATGATAAGGATTTACTGGCTAAGATAAGAAGTCAGTGTTAAAGGAGATAAATATGGCTGATAAAAATAAAGTGGTTAATGTAGAAGGTTCTCAGGGTGAGGTGTCAGGAAATGACACCTCTATGATTATTAAATTCTCACGTAAATATACCTTTGAAGATAGAGAGTATGAAGAGCTTGACTTGAGTGGCTTAGAAAACATGAGTGCAACAGATATGATTGCAGCAAATAAGATACTTGAAAAGAGTGGCAGTTTTTCCTTTTTGCCTGAGATGTCTCTTGAATATGCTTGTATCATATCTGCGAGAGCAACAAAGATTCCGGTTGAATTCTTTAAGTCTTTGCATCCTAAAGATGCAATTAAGGTGAAGAACAGGGTAACCTCTTTTTTTTACGGAGAGGGATAAGACCTGACGATGGTAAAAAATTAAGAAAACTTGCCATACAGCTTGCTATGGTTTTACAGACAGGGATTGATTATTTTCTATCCCTGTCTGTTTTTGAATTGATAGAAGTTGCAGAGGAGGTGGAAGAGATTGGCAGGAAACAGCGAGCAGGAGTTGGCAATTCGAATCGCAGGTAAAGTTGAAAACTCTTTGAAACAGAGTTTTGGAATGACTGAAGATGGAATTAGCCACCTTGCAGGAATGGCTAAAAAAGCGGCTGTTATGATTACAGGAGCCTTTGCTGCAATAAAGGTTGGGCAATTTATTGGAGATGCGGTCAGTGAATATTCTGAATTTGAACAGTCAATGGCGAATACAGCAGGTATAGCCGGTGCTACTGAAAGTGAATACGACAAGTTGTCAAAAGCCGCAAGAGAAGCAGGAAAAGCTACAACCTTCACCGCCTCTGAGGCGGCTGATGCACTTGGTTATATGGCACTTGCAGGCTGGGATGTTGAAACCAGTACGAAAGCGCTCACTCCTGTTCTAAAACTGGCAGAAGCTACGCAGGCTGACTTGGCAACCACAAGTGATCAGGTTACGGACTCAATGAGTGCAATGGGAGTCGGCATAGATGAACTGCAGGAATATCTTGATGTAGTAGTTATGACAAATAATAAAGCAAATACTACATCTGCAGACTTGATGGATGCGATGATTGGATGTGGTGGAGCTGCAAGGGCATCAGGTATGGATTTCAAGGAGACGGCAACCGCACTTGGTATATTGGCGAACAACGGTGTAAAAGGTGCAGAGGCAGGTACAGCCTTGAATTCTATGTTGGTTCGTATTTCAACTAAAGATGCTGCAAAGGCGGCATTTGAAGCCCTTGGTGTTGCAGTCTATGATAATGCAGGCAAAATGAGAGATATGCGTCAAATTCTCATAGACTTAAATGGTGCAATGTCAGGCTTGACAGAAGAAGAGAAAAATAACTACATGGCCGCAATTGCAGGAACAAATTATTACTCGAAGTTCGGATATCTACTGGATGGTGTAAAAGAAGGAGCTGATGGTGCAGCTTCGGCATGGGATGCATTGGCAGATAATCTTAATAATTCTTCGGGTGCGCTTGATACGATGGATGCTAGAGTTACTAATACATTAAAAGGTGCCGTTGCGAGATTTGGAAGTGCAATAAGTGATCTTAAAATTTCTATGGTCGAGGCCTTTGGACCACATGCTATTAAAATAATGGATGGGCTGTCAAATACTATTCCTAAAATCACAGAAAACTTTGTTGGAATGATAAACAAGCTTCCAATAGATGATTTTATGACCGGGGTTGGAAATATGTCCTCAGGCGTTATGGACTTCTTAGTTACGCTTACCGGTGGAGAGGGAAGTATAGATTCATTTAGCAATATGATGAGCGATACTTTCGGAATTGAACTGCCTGAGTCAATAAGAAGTACCATAGAGGTTGCACAGGATTTTATAAAAAGAGGTCAAGAAGTTGCGGGTTTTCTCATAGGAACTTTGAAAAATGCGATTGGTAATGTGATGGAGAAAATAGCAGAAAATGAACATACATTTGATGTTATTCTGGATCTTTTGAGCGATTTAAAATGGAAATTTCTTGAAGCCTTTGATAATGCAAAACCCACAATAACGTATATAGCAGAGACGGCTATTCCTAACATTACTGACGCTCTGCTTAAAGTAGTTGGAGGTGTGACAGATGTGGCTGATGCATTCGTACAATGGGATGGATTCCTTCCTACAATCACAGCAATTGGAACTGCAGTAGCAGCCATAAAGTTTTATAAGTTTGTTACTGGGGTTTATTCTGCGGCAAAAGCTCTTACAATATTAAATATTGCAAAGGCCAAGGATATGGCACTGACTCTTGCTATAAAAGCTATGTATATTCAGGATGCAATAGTTAAAGCAGCAAGCGTGGTCCAAACATATGCTCTTGCGGCAGCACACGCAGTGTGGAATGTTACGGCAACAATCGGAGCAGGGGTTACATGGGCTCTTGGTGCGGCATTTGCTTTCCTACTCAGTCCAATAGGTTTAGCGATTGTGGCAATAGGTGGAATAATTGCTATTGGAGTTCTACTCTGGAAGAACTGGGATACTGTGAAAGAAAAAGCAGGGCAACTTGGAGCATGGCTTGGAGAGAAGTTTAATGCAATCAAAGAATCTATCGGAAATGCTATAGAAGGATTTAAGAATAAATTCCCAGTCGCCTTTGCGTTCATTGAAGGAGTGTTTAATGGATGGAAGGCAACAATAGATGGAGTTATCGGTGGAGTTAAGCAGGTATTTCAGGGTGTCATAGATTTCGTACAAGGAGTATTTACCGGGAACTGGTCACAGGCTCTTGAAGGATTAAAGAGCATATTCTCCGGTGCATTTGGAGTCTTGAGTTCTCTTGCTCTTGCTCCACTTAATGCAATGAAAGGTGTTGTCACCGGTGCTCTTAGTGCTATAAACGTGGCCACTGACGGTAAGCTGTCAGAAATAAAATCATTCTTCACTACACACTTGGAAGGAGCTAAGAACACAGTAGTTGGAATCCTTGATGGAATAAAAAATGCATTTAATGAAAAGTTGGAGGCGGCAAAAAGCATTGTATCAGGTGCTGTAAATGCAATAAAGGGGTTCTTCAACTTTAAATGGGAGCTTCCTAAACTTAAGATGCCACACTTCTCTATAAAGGGAGACTTTAGCCTTGCCCCACCAAAGGTCCCTACACTCGGAGTTGAATGGTATAAAGATGGTGGAATAATGACCAGTCCTACAATGTTTGGAATAAATGGGAATAATGCTATGGTTGGCGGTGAAGCGGGGGCCGAAGCAATTCTTCCATTATCAGACCTGTGGAACAAAATGGGAGGATTTATCGACAGTGCAATAGGTGCATCTGTAAAACTTCTTGCAGAACGCATTGAGGATTACCAGATGGGGACGAGCAGAGTTCCTCTGTCAACTCTTAGTGATAGAATAGCTTCCTCTGGATATGCAGCAGCAGGGGCGAGTGGAGATGGTGGAGCGGTGTCAATAAATTACGCACCGGTGTACAAATTCGAGGGTTCGGTATCGAAAGATGATATTATTCAAGCCAATGAGATATCACAAGATAAGTTTGACAAGCTCATGAGACAGTGGATGAAGGACAAGGGAAGGACAAGGTTCTAGGAGGTTGAGATGAGGAGATACATCACGGTTCAAGGTCAGACTTGGGATCAAATCGCCTATGAACTGTATGGGAATGAATATATGTGTGATAAGATTATGGATTTAAATAGAGATAAACTTGATTACTTCGTATTTCCTGCAGGAGTGGAGCTCATTGTCCCTGACAAAGAGTTTGCAATAAGTGAAACTGTTCCCAGTGATTATCCTACATGGAGGGCAATGCTAAATGCAAAAGGCTAGGAGGGTAACATATCAGATATTATATGATGGAGTTGAAGTTGGTCTTTCAAGTCGTTGTGAGTCATTATCTTATACAGATAATGACTCCGGCAATGCTGATGAAATAACTATAAATCTTAGTGATAGAAATATGGAGTGGGCATTGGGAAATGGTTTTGTCCCGGAAAAAGAACATGATTTGGATGTGACAATATTCTTTCATAACATGACAAATAGCAGTATCTATCAATTGTACCATTGTGGGAACTTTACAATAGATGATATCACATATTCAGGTGGAAGCGGTGGACATAAATGCAGCATAAAAGGAGTATCGTTGCCTGCAGGACTGGGATTCCAAACTGGAAAGGTTAGTAAGACTTGGGAAAAGGTAACTGTTAAACAGATTGCTGAAGAGATAAAAGGCAAGTATGGAATGGAAAATCTTTACTTCTGGGCAGGTGAACCGATAATTGAGAAAGTGGATCAGGAAGAACAATCTGATAGTGAATTTATAGCAAAGCTATGTAGTGATCAAGGTCTATTTATAAAGATATATAAAAAGGGGTTGGTCATATTTGATAAGAGTATGTATGAGGCAAGAGGGATAACGGCTACATTTTCAGAGATAGACTTTGAGGACTGGAGTTGGAATTCAACATTAATCGGCACATATACAGGTGCAAAAATATCATACACTCAGGTCGATAAAAAGGCTAAGAACAAAAAAGAAAAAACAAAGATAATATCTGTTACTGTGGGCGAAGAACCAAGAATCCTTGTTCTGAATGAAAAAGCAGATAGCAAGGAAGAAGCTGAGAGAACTGCAAAGGCAAAAGTAAATGCTGAAAACGAAAAGGCAGTGACATTGGAGTTCACGGCCTTGGGCAATGCAAACATAGTTGCTTCATGCAATATAGAGATTAAAGGAATGGGGCGTATTGATGGGAAATACTATGTGACAAAAGTAAGTCATGACCTTTCAGGAGGCTCCGGGCATAAAATGAAAGTCAGTGCCTACAGAATATTTACAAGGTTATAGGAGGATCTATGATAAGAATAGGATTTGTAAGCAGTATTGGAACCGGTGGAGTATCTGTAACCTATCCTGACACAGGAAAAACAACCACAGAGCTTCCGGTATTGGCTTTTGCAGGGATAAAACAGACATTTGAAAAGGATGATGCTGTAGTGGTTGCCCACATGAGCAATGATAATTCTATGGCAGTAGTTCTTGGGAAATTTTATGCAGGTGATGATCCAAATGCGACAATCAATGTAAGTGATGGTGCTATGAGTTTTACCGACTCAACAGGAAGCATAACTTTAGCAGAAATCATTGCTAAGTAGGAGGATAAATGGCAAAGATTGGAAACTGGGGTCCTTATCTTAAATTTGAAACAAGTGATAAAAGAATTCTTACATTCAATGGATTTAAAAGAGATTTTGGAATTAGAACTACACTGCATCAGACAATAGGCAGTAAACCTTTAGTAGAGTTGCTTGGAAGTAACCTGCAGTCAATTACATTCACTATAAAGGTAAGAGCCACAAGAGGGATGTCTCCAAAGAAGCTTGAAAAAAAGCTGGTAAATTATATGTCAGCTGGAGTTATTGCTCCACTTGTCATTGGAAGAAGAAATATCTGTTCAAAAGCAATGATTACAAATGTATCTGAAAGCTTTGGAGTTGTGCTCCAAAAAGGTGAACTGTTAAGTGCGCAGTTTGATGTCACTATGACCGAGTACAGATAGGAGATGAGATGAATGAGATTCGATTTGAATTTTTAGATGAACTTAAGGATAGTGAAATAAAAGATATTCTTAGAAATTTGAATAATATCTTCAGACTGTCTGAAGGTACTGTACCTTTACTTAGAGGATTAGGACTTTCAATAGATAATGTTTCTAAAATTGCCGTTGACCTTGAGAATGACATAGTGACTGATATGGTTGCAAAAGTTGAGTCTTTTGAGCCTAGAGTATCTGTGAGTAGTGTTGACTTCTTTCACGACCAAGACGGAAAAACAAAAATAAAAGTATATCTGGAGAAAGGTGCAGGAAATGGAGAATACTAGCTTAAAAGGGATAATTGATTACCCGGAAATATCATTTATAAAAAATTATACAATGGAAAAACTTGCAGATGATATGGTCTCATGGTTCAAAGAAAAGTATAAAGAACTTACCGGGAAAGATATTGTACTTGGAAAGGCAGACGAGCGCAGGATAATACTTCTCGCAGGTGCTTACTTTATATACCAAGGATATATGTACATGGATGATGCAGGAAAGATGGGGTTACTTAAGTATAGTAGAGGTGAGTATCTTGAAAATTTGGGTGCTATAAAACACATTCATAGAAAGCCTGCGGCAGGATCCACGACAACAATAAGGTTTGTTATGAAGTCAAAGAGGACATCTGCTATAGGTATACCTAAGGGTACAAGAGTGACAGCAGGCGACAATGTATACTTCGCAACGGATGAATATTCAGAGATACCTGCAGGAAGTCTAAGTGTAGATGTTCCTGCAACATGTACAAGCGTTGGACAAATGACAAACAACTACGATATTGGAGACCTTAACGCATTAGTTGATATTATAGCCTTTATTGATGAGGCAAAAAATATTACCAAACCTGAAGGTGGAGCAGATATAGAATCAGATGAGTCACTAAGGCAAAGGATATATATGGCTCCTGCTGCATATTCATCTGCAGGTTCTGCTGATTCATATGAGTACTTTGTAAGGCAATTTTATACTGGTGTAAGCAGTGTAAGGATTACAAGTCCAAGTCCACGAGTGGTAAGGGTAAGATATTTACTTGAGAATGGAGCTATTCCTGAAAGCGAGTCTATTGCCAGACTCAAGGAATACTTATCAAGTCCAAGTATTAAACCGCTTACTGACAGTATAGAAGTTCTTGCACCTGTAAAGAAAACATATTCTATCAATATTACTTACTATGTAAATTCAAGTGATCAAAGCAGAGCGGCAAATATTCAGCTAAAAGTTGTAGCAGCGATAAATGATTACATAGATTGGCAAAAAAGTGAAATCGGTAGGGATATAAACCCGGATGTTTTGAGACAAAAGATATTAAATGCCGGTGCGAAAAGGGTGGATATAACTTCACCTGTATTCACAGTTGTTGATGAGGATTCAGTGGCAAGCCTGAAATCTCAGTCAGTAACATATGGAGGTCTTGAAAATGATTAAGTACAAAGATGGAGAGCCTGCTTCGGTCTTGCCATACCTACTATCTTCAGATCCTGATATTGCAGCGATAAGCTATGCGTATAAAAAAGCAATGGTAAAACTTATTGTTGCATCAGCTCAAACAGTGCTGTATGCAGATATTGAACATATGGATGAGGAACTCCTCGATTTGATGGCGCTAGAGTGCCGAACTCAGTATTACAAAAATGATTTGCCTATCGAGACAAAAAGAAAGCTTGTTCAAAGCTCGTTGATATGGCATCAAAAAGCGGGAACAATAGGTGCAGTAAACGAGCTTATTGATACAGTTCTTGGTGAAGGAGAAGTGGTTGAGTGGTTTAATTTTGGTGGTGCTCCGGGTACTTTTAAGATACTGACATCAGCGAAATTAAATGATTCATCCCTTAGTTACTTTCAAGAAATTATATCTAAGATAAAAAACATGAGTTCTTCGCTTATAAGTGTTGAGCAAAGTTGCAAACTGGATATGGATTTGTATGTCGGTATTGGGATGGTACAAACTGCGAAAACAGTAATCAAATAAGGAGGATAAATGGCAAATTTTAGAAAAACCGTGGTCACCAACACAGGTATAAGTGCAATCAACAATGCACTGGCCAGCAAGCAATTCTTAAAACTTCAAAGCATTAAGGCTGGGAATGGAGCATATACCGGAACTGAAAATTTAGATAATGCTACCGAACTTAAAAGCTTAAAAAATAGCTTTCCAATAAAGAATGTAAAATTGGTTGATGATACCACGATAAAAATACAAACCTTAATCACAAATGATGAGATTACAGTTGGATACGATATCACAGAGTATGGAGTCTATGCAGAGATTGATGGTTCAGAAAAACTGATTGCAATAGCTACAGCTATAAATGCAGATTTTATACCAAGCAAGGCAAGTTCACCTGCATCAATACTCCTAGAAATGTATCTGAAGATATCAAGAGCAAGTGAAATACGATTCTCGTATACTGTACCTGAAGGAGTCTATGCTACTACACAGCAGATAGAAGGATTTATAGACAAAGATAGTGGAGTAATAGCAGAGGCCGTTCTTTCGGATGGGTGGCTTGAAAATACAACCATTACAGATATAACTGAAATAGGTGCAAAAAGAACAATCAAGAGTGCATTAAGTGCTTTAGTGGCAGGCCTTAAATTCGTGATCAACATGCTAAGTAAGACTACAGAAGTATGGATGAGAGCAAATGCCTTCACGCAAACAGCGCCATATACTCTGAGAATTGAAATGCCGGGTATGAAGTCAACCGACACTCCGATAGTTAGTCACTTGATTAATAACGGAACAACTGATGCAAATACCATTAAAAGGCTGTGGAAGTCCTATGACTGCATAGACCGCATAGATACTTATGACGGATATATGATAGTTTCTTGCTTCAGAAAAAGACCGGAGGTGGATGTACTGCTTGGAGTAAAAGGGAGGTAGTTCATGGCAAAAGCAATATTAATGAAGGGTGGTTCTGGGGGAGTAACGTCAAGTGATGTGACAGCCTCTAAGGCACAGGTCTTACAAGGCTACAGGACAATTACTTCAGACAGCGATGATAAGGTGGCTGAGGGTACTATACCTAATCGTGGTACATGGTCTATAGCTTCAGAGGTTGTAAATGCAACTGGCGAAGGTACAGTGCATGTAAGGTTTGAAGAAGGATACTACATACGAGATGGACAGTATAAGCCTACCGCAAAAATTCCTTATGCAGTTTTATCAAATGTTATAGGTGTAGACACAACTAAGATGTTACAGTCACTGACGCTTGCGGGTAAGCGGGGACAGATTAAGGAGATAGATACTAGAGCAAACAACAGCAGAGTCAATAAGTCCACATCCTGCGGTATTGATAATTGGACAGATACAAACAATCCGATATTTTATATAGACCTGCCGCATGGAAATGCATACTACCGTAGAGATGACGGGCATCCTCACACTTGCATAGATGCAAGTACACTAGGCAATGCCACAGCAGATAAAGTGGTAGCAGGAAGTACTTTTACCAGTAAAAACGGTGTGGCAGTACAAGGGCAAATAGCTGATAGAGGAGACGGAGCAGTCGTAAGCTATTTACAAGGTAGAGAAGATTGGGCAAATAGAATATGGGTATTATTTAAAAACGGATGGTATCACCGAGAACCATTCAATGATGGACAAGGCCATATCCATGAAGCCTATGTCTATGTTACATATGAGCAACTAAAGAATTTATTTGGAATTGATGCATCTAAGATGTTACAAGGACATGATTTGGCAGGTGTACAGGGCGAAATCCCTAAATGGACTTGCACTACAGGAGATGTCATAAGTGCATATGATAACAATGTGAGTGATGGTTTTGCATGGGATGACACCTATGCAGGCAGAGGAAGGGGCATTGTTGTTCATATACCAAACGGTGCATATATACAAGGCGCAAATTATGTGTTCCTTGCAAGCCCGAATTTATACCCTCAAAATGTGGTAAAGAATGTAAATATAAATGGGGTAACAGGAACAAGAGATTATATTGACTTGATAAGTCCTACATGGTTGTCGGATGCAACTCTAAATTTGCAGGTGAATACTGTAGAGAAGGAGATTCATATCCCCAATAAGTTCCTGCAATACAACGGGCTATTTATGAAAGTTATAGTTTGGGGCAGTACACTGGATGGATATTATAAGGATTCAAATGGAGGTGCTTGCCCTTGTGTTTTAGCCGTGACAAATTGGGATGGTGGAGCAACATTTACAATAAAAGTTGGTGCAGCTATGTTTTATGGAATATTGGAAAGACAAGGAAGTGGGTTTAATGATTTCAAGCTGAGATACAGAGGTTCATTCGCTTTTAATCTGTCGCTGAATTTTTTAATAACGCAGGGGTTTAGCCACCAATGGGCCGGAAATTATGCTACATAAGGAGGTATAAATGAAATATACGGTATTTTACAATGTAAATAACGGAGAAATTGTATTCTCAACTACAATTCCGTTAGATATTGAGAATATGAAAATAGCTGAGTTTGACGTGGAGAGTGGGAAAACTTTAGTAAGTGTAGATGTCAGTAAGAAAGAACACTCTATAATTGCTGAAGATAATCCTATCAGTGAAACCGCTAAAAACAGTAGCAGAATAACTACGCTTGAGAAGGCAATGATGGATATGATTGCGTCTCAATTTGGCGATGATGAAGAGAGTGGTAAATAACAATGATATGGCTATGTACAAAGCTATACATATTATTAGGTTATATTATTTGTTTTTCAGAAAGAAAGGAAAAAGATATGAAGTTTAAAAATTTAGCATTATTTTATGTACAGTTGATTTTGGATGGAAAGTGCACTTATTCAGATGTACCTAAGCGATTAAAGTTATATGTTAAGCAGGTCGCTATTGACTTAGGCGTATGGGAAGATATTGAGGGGAACGCTCAGGAGCATCCTGCTACACCTTCAAATGCAGACTAAAAGTAATGAAGAAGTACCTTGGCAACAGGGTGCTTCTTTATTTTAGATTTTTAGAAAGGATTAAACTATGATTAAAATTGGACAAGCAAGCCGTGACGAGCGTGGAAAGTATAGTGGAGGCAGGGCTGGAGATCAGGACAAAAAGGAAGTAGCGGTTAGAGAGTGGTACAATCGTCCGTGGAATAAAGTTCTCAGACCGAAAAATCCTGCAATTGCAGGAAGGATAGCAGCAGCAATGGAGGATGCCTGCAGAAACGACAATATTGGATATGATCAGTATGAGCGAACTACATTATATGATCTGTGTAAGGAGAATGGCTGGATTATAAAAGCTGTAAATAGGCCTTGCGAGACCGACTGCAGTGCGCTGGTTGCAGTTTGTGTTAATGCAGCAGGAGTTAGCGTATCAGGAAGCATCTATACCGGAAATGAATCTGCTGCATTGTTGAGGACAGGTGAGTTTGAATTGATTGAAGCACCTAAGTATCTTATTACAGATGAGTATTTGCGAAGAGGAGATATTCTTTTGTATGAATTCCACCATACTGCCATTGCACTTGAAAATGGAGTAAAGGCAAGTGTTGAAACACAAAAAAGACCTGCATTTAAGCTTGGATGGAATAAAAATCATGACGGACAATGGTGGTACGCAGATAGTCCATACAGCTATATTGCAGGACGTTGGTCTCTAATAAATGGTCGATGGTATGTGTTTGATATGAGAGGCTACATGATAGTCGGATGGTTTAAACAGGGACCTGAGTGGTACTACCTAAATATAGATGGAGCTATGTTGAACGGTCAATGGGTAGATATTAATGGTAAAAGTTACTATCTGCAGGAGTCAGGCCTTATGGCGAGAAACTCATACATTAAGAGCAAGGATAAAAATATGTATTATTGGGTGGATTCAGATGGTGAATATAAAAAGGAATTTGACACCACGGATCCTGACTTGTCAAAGTATCAATTAGTAAAGTAAAGGAGCTTATATGAGAGCAAGTGTTTTATATTCAGCAGTTGGATTGGTTGGAGGTTTTATAGCAATGGCCTTTGGGGGATGGAGTGATGCACTTATCACTCTTATAATTTTTATGTCGGTTGACTATGTCACAGGACTAATAGTCGCTGGAATCTTTAAGAAGAGTAAAAAGTCTGAGAATGGAGCCCTTGAATCCAGAGCTGGGTTCAAGGGCTTATGCAGGAAGGGAGTCGCTCTTCTTATTGTACTTGTAGCAGTGCGACTTGATATAGTTATGCAGACATCTTATATAAAGGATGCCGTTATTATTGCTTTTATTGCAAATGAAGGAATAAGTATCATTGAAAATGCAGGATTAATGGGCATTCCGGTACCTGGTATAATTGCTAGAGCGATAGATGTTCTTAAGAAGAATTCAGATGAAAAAATGGCAGGTTAGCGTGTTGCATTTCGTGTTGCATAGTTGTGAAAAACAAGGTATTTTAGAAGAAAAACCAATCTTTTAAAAGACAAAAAAGAACGCTGGGAATGGCTTGTTTCCTAGCGTTCTTTGAAAAAAGTACGATTTTATTTGGTTTTGTAAAAACTGCGGGTGACAGGAATCGAACCTGCACGGTCTCCCACAAGAACCTAAATCTTGCGTGTCTGCCAATTTCACCACACCCGCATACTTATAAAAGTATACTTCAGAGGTAGGTAAATGTCAAGAAAAAAATTATGATGCTATAATTTTTTGAGTATGCCGAAAAGTTTTTCAGTTTGAAAACTTTTTTGCTTTGGTTTATCATAGATAGAAAAGTTTGTGGGCTTTTGTCCATAGGAAAGAAGTGTGAGTTTTTATGTTTTCAGAAAATGTTCAAAAGATTTTTGATGAAATCATGGCGGACAAGGAGAATAAGGAGTTTACCGATGCAGGTATTAAGCCTCTGTTTTCGGCTCCGCAAAATGCTAAAGTGATGATTGTGGGTCAGGCACCGGGCATTAAGGCGCAGGAAGCAAGGAAGTACTGGTTTGATAAGAGCGGTGACAGACTTAGAGAGTGGCTTGGTGTTGATGCGGATACATTTTACAATTCAGATATTTTTGCCATCATCCCTATGGATTTCTATTATCCCGGAAAAGGTAAGAGCGGTGATCTTCCTCCGAGAAAAGATTTTGCTCCTAAGTGGCATCCGAGACTGCTAAAAGAGTTGCCTAATATTGAGCTTATTATTCTGATAGGTCAGTATGCACAAAAGTATTATTTAGGTGATAAAGAGAAGAAGAATCTGACTGAAACGGTCAAGGCTTATAAAGAGTATTTGCCGAAGCTTTTGCCTCTTGTACATCCGTCACCGAGAAATTTGATATGGTTAAAGAAAAATCCTTGGTTTGAGGAAGAAGTTGTTCCTATGTTACAGGAAAGAATCAGAGGTTATTTAAACAAATAACTGATTGTAACTTGGGGGCAACGACTTGACCCCAAATATTTATAGAAAGGGATTAAGATGAAAGCATATCTGATTTTGGAAGATGGCAGCGTTTATGAGGGTGAAAATGTAGGAGCTTGTAAGGAAGCGGTAAGTGAAATTGTTTTTAACACTTCAATGACAGGTTATCTTGAAGTGATGACCGACCCGTCTTATGCGGGGCAGGCGGTCGTGATGACATATCCTCTGATAGGAAATTACGGAATTTGCTATGAGGATATGGAGTCTGACAGGCCGTGGATAGACGGTTTGATTGTGCGTGAATTATCTGAAGTCGCATCTAATTTTCGAAATGAAGACAGTATACAAAATTTCTTGATAAAAAATAATATCCCCTGTATTTGCGGTATTGATACCCGCGATTTGACAAAAAGATTGAGAGAACACGGTACTATGAACGGTTTTATAACTGTTGACGGTTCTTTTGTTGTAGAAAAAATATTACAAAGGATAAAGGAGTACAGTGTAAAAGGTGTAGTAAAAAGAACCGGCACAAAAGAGACTTACATTTTACCGGGAAAAGGTAAAAGAGTGGTGCTGATTGACTTCGGAGCGAAGCAAAATATTGCAAGGCAGCTGCAAAAAAGAGGCTGTGAGGTAATTGTGGTGCCTTGTGATACAAAGGCGAAAGAAATTTTAGAGCTTAAGCCTGACGGCATTATGTTAAGCAACGGTCCCGGAGATCCTAAGGAGAATGTGGATATAATAAAGGAAATAAAAAAGCTTTACGATACAGACATCCCGATATTTGCGATATGCCTAGGGCATCAGCTTATGGCATTGGCCACAGGCGCGAATACCTATAAGTTAAGGTACGGTCACAGAGGAGGTAACCATCCTGTAAAGGACCTTGAAACCGGCAGAACATATATTTCATCACAAAACCACGGATATGCTGTAGATGAAAGTACATTGGATAAGAATATATGTGTGCCTGCTTTTGTAAATGTAAATGACGGTACAAATGAGGGGTTAAGATATATAAACAAAAAGATTTTTACTGTGCAGTATCACCCTGAGGCCTGCCCCGGACCTCGTGACAGCTCATATTTGTTTGATAAGTTTATAAAGATGATGGAGGACTAAATGCCTAAGAATAATGATATAAAGAAAGTGTTGGTAATAGGTTCTGGACCGATAGTTATCGGGCAGGCGGCGGAGTTTGACTATGCAGGTACACAGGGTTGCCTTGCTCTTAAAGAAGAAGGAGTAGAGGTGGTACTTATCAATTCAAATCCGGCTACAATAATGACTGATAAAGATATTGCGGATGAAGTATATATAGAGCCTTTGACAGCCGAATTTGTCAAAAAGGTAATAAAAAAGGAAAGACCTGATTCTTTGTTGCCGACACTTGGCGGTCAGGCGGGGCTTAATCTGGCTATGGAGCTTTTTGAAGAGGGATTCCTTAAAAAAGAGAATGTAAGACTGATAGGAACTACGCCGCTTACTATAAAGAAAGCTGAGGACAGAGATACATTCAAGCAGACTATGGAAAAAATAGGTGAGCCTATTGCGGCATCCAAAGTGGTTGAGAATGTAAAAGACGGTGTAGAGTATGCAAAAACTCTAGGTTATCCCGTAGTACTTCGCCCTGCATATACCCTTGGAGGTTCAGGAGGCGGTATTGTATACAATGAAGAAGAACTTATTGAGACACTTGAGAACGGAATTAGGCTTTCAAGAGTAGGTCAGGTATTGGTGGAGAGATGTATTGCAGGTTGGAAGGAAATAGAGTATGAAGTGATGCGTGACAGCATAGGCAATGTGATTACAGTCTGCAATATGGAAAACATTGACCCTGTGGGTGTACATACAGGAGATTCCATAGTGGTTGCACCAAGTCAGACATTGGGAGATAAGGAATATCAGATGCTTAGAAGCTCCGCACTCAATATTATAACGGAACTTAATATCACAGGCGGCTGCAATGTACAGTATGCACTAAATCCCGACAGCTTTGAATACTGTGTAATTGAGGTAAATCCGAGGGTATCAAGGTCGTCGGCACTTGCAAGTAAGGCTACAGGTTACCCGATTGCCAAGGTGGCTGCAAAGATTGCACTGGGGTACACATTGGATGAGATAAAAAATGCAGTGACAAAGAAAACTTATGCGGCATTTGAGCCTATGCTTGACTATGTGGTAGTAAAGATGCCGAGACTTCCTTTTGATAAATTTATCAGTGCAAAGAGAGAACTCGGTACTCAGATGAAGGCCACAGGCGAGGTGATGAGTATTTGTAACAATTTTGAAGGCGGAATTATGAAGGCGATACGCTCACTTGAACAGCATGTAAACAGTCTGCTTGACTATGACTACGGTAAGCTTGATACAGAGAGCTTAAAGAGCGAGCTTCAAAGAATTGATGACAGAAGAATATGGGTAATTGCTGAGGCAATCAGAAAAGGCATTTCATTTGAAGAGATACATAAGATAACAAAGATTGATATTTGGTTTATCTCTAAGATTGCAAATATTGTAAAGACTGAAAACAGGCTCTCAAGTGAGATATTGGATGAAGAGCTCTTAAAAGAAGCAAAGAGACTTGAATTTCCCGACAGTCTGATAGCAAGACTGTCAAATAAAAGTGAAGAGGAGATAAAGACATTAAGACACAGACTCGATATAAGGGCGGTATATAAGATGGTAGATACCTGCGCCGGAGAATTCAAAGCACAGACACCGTATTTTTATTCATGCTATGGCGGGAGTAATGAAGCAAAAAGGTCGGACAGAAAAAAGGTTTTGGTACTCGGTTCGGGACCGATAAGAATCGGACAAGGTATTGAATTTGACTTTTGCAGCGTACATTCAACTTGGGAATTTAAAAGACTTGGATATGAAACCGTTATAATCAATAACAATCCGGAAACAGTCAGTACGGATTTTGATATAGCGGATAAGCTTTATTTTGAGCCGCTTACTCCTGAAGATGTGGAAAGTATTGTAGATATAGAAAAAACTGACGGAGCTGTAGTACAGTTTGGCGGACAGACAGCAATCAAGTTGACACAGAGCCTTATGAAGATGGGGGTTCCTATACTCGGTACAGATGCAAAAGATGTGGATGCGGCGGAGGACAGAGAACTTTTTGATGAAATCCTTGAAGAATGTGAGATTCCAAGGCCTAGGGGCGAGACCGTATATAAGGCAAATGAGGCAAAGGAAGCGGCGAACAGGCTCGGTTATCCCGTACTTGTAAGACCTTCCTATGTACTGGGAGGTCAGGGAATGCAAATTGCGACAAATGATAATGATATAGACGGTTTTATGGAGATAATAAACCGAATTGCGCAGGAACACCCTATACTGGTAGACAAGTATATACTCGGTAAGGAAATAGAGGTGGATGCAGTATGTGACGGTAAAGATATACTTATTCCCGGTATTATGGAGCATATAGAAAGGGCGGGTGTACATTCGGGAGATTCTATAAGTGTATATCCTGTTCAGTCTTTAAGTGATACGGTAAAGTCTAAGATTGTAGAATATACAAAAAGGCTTGCAAAGGCTCTACATATAAAGGGAATGATAAACATACAGTTCATAGCGGACGGAGAGGATGTATATGTAATAGAAGTAAATCCGAGGTCGTCAAGGACGGTACCGTATATCAGTAAGGTGACAGGTGTTCCTATAATATCACTTGCAACAAGAGCAATCTGTGGGGAGAGCATAAAAGATATGGGATTCGGAACAGGGATTTTAAAAGAACCGAATTTGGTGGCTGTTAAGATGCCGGTGTTCTCATTTGAAAAGATAAAGGGGGCGGATATTTCGCTCGGACCTGAGATGAAGTCAACAGGTGAGTGTTTGGGAATCGGCAAAAACTTCAATGAGGCGTTATATAAGGCGTTTGTGGGTGCCGGTATAAGGTTGCCTAAGCATAAAAAGATGATAATAACAGTCAGAGACAGCGAAAAGGAAAAGGTCATAGATATCGCAAAGAGATTTCACGCTTTAGGGTATACTATATACTCTACAAAGGGAACTGCAAAAGTATTAAATGACAACGGAGTAAATGCGATTGTAATAAGAAAACTTGAAGAAGAGGGACCGAATATTCTTGACCTGATACTAAGTCATGAGATAGATATTGTAATTGATGTTCCTATGAGAGGAATAGCCGGAAGCAAAGACGGATTTATAATAAGAAGAAATGCGATAGAAACCGGTGTGAATGTGCTGACCTCAACCGATACGGCAAAAGCGCTGGTAAGTTCTTTGGAGAATAAAAAAGATGAAATAAGCGTAATAAAAATATAAAAAGGTCTATAAAAACCACTAGGGGCATTGAATAATCAATGCCCCACTTTATAGTTATCCTACTGTATTTTGGTCATTTTACCGGTGCTATCAACATAGTAATTGTCAATCCACTGGTCCTGAGCCAATGTTCCGTTGTTATTGAGGTAATACCAAGAACCCGATGACTTGATCCAACCGGTCTTCATGATGCCGTTTTTGTCAACATAGTAAGTCTGATCATTGTAGCTTATAAAGCCTGAAGCAGGATTGCCTGAACCGTCAACAACTTTCCACTCACTGCCTGTCTTACTCCATTTATAGGAGTTTGCATCTGTAATCTGCATGGCAGCATGGCCGGGTACAGCAACAGTCATGGAAATAGTGGCAGTAAGTAATAGCATAGACATAAATTTTTTAATAAACATAACTGACCTCATTTTCCATCAAAAAATTCAAACTAAACTTATAGTTTGTAACTACATTATAACAACTTTTTTTTCCTTGAAAAGGGAATATATATAATGGTAAGAAACTGTAAGAAAAAAGAAAGAGATTTCAGGGTGAATATAAAAGAAGTATTATACTTATTAATCTTATGGTATAATCAAAGTATTGATGTTTTTTGAAAATTCGGTCGGATTACCGGCTTAATATAAAAATTTATGTACTTAACCAGGGAGAAATTTATGAAAATAAAATTGAGCAAATATATTGCAAAGAAACTTGTGGAGTTTGGCATAACCCGGGGCTTCAGCGTGACGGGTGGAGGTGCAATGCATTTAAATAACGGACTCGGTCACCAAGCCGGGCTTACAATGATTTATAATCATCATGAGCAGGCCTGTGCAATGGCGGCTGAAGCATATGCCAGAATCAACAATCAGATTGCAGTAGTTTGTGTGACTACAGGACCCGGAGGAACAAATGCTATCACCGGAGTACTTGGAGGATGGCTTGATTCCATACCGATGTTCATACTTTCAGGACAGGTCAGATATGACTGGACAGCCAGATATTCTAATGTAGGTATCAGAGCTATGGGAGATCAGGAGTTTGATATCTGTAAGTCTATAGAATGTATGACTAAGTACAGTGAAATGGTTATAGAACCTATGAGAATCAGATACCTTATAGAAAAATGTATGTACCTTGCTATGAACGGAAGACCGGGTCCTGTATGGCTTGATATTCCGCTGGATGTTCAAGGCGCATATATTGAAGAGGATGAACTTATAGGTTTTGATAAAGAAAATTATGAGGCGGGTAAAGACGGCTGGGCTGCAGACTCGCCGTACAAGACTGATATAGATGAAAGAACAAAGCTTGATTTGGCGAATATACCTGAAGTTGTGCCGGATGAAGTGTTAAAAGAAATAATCGAAAAGATTAAAAGTACAAAAAGACCTGTATTTAACGCAGGTAACGGTATCCGAATAGGAAATGCACATAAGGAGTTTTTGGAACTTATAGAACTTTTAAATATTCCTGTGGTGGTAGGCTGGAACTCGGAGGATTGCCTGTGGGTAGACCATCCGCTGTATGCAGGCAGACCGGGAAATTTCGGAGACAGACCGGGAAACTTTACAGTGCAAAACTCCGACCTTGTACTGTCGGTAGGCTCAAGGCTCAGCCTCAGGCAGGTAGGATTCAACTACAAAGGATGGGCAAGAGAAGCCTTTACCATAGTAAACGATATTGACAAGGAAGAGTTGAAAAAGCCTACCGTTCATATAGATATACCTGTTCATGCAGACTGTAAGGTATTTATGAGACAGCTTATAGATATGTTAAAGAAAGAAAAAACACCGATATTTGAAGGCGGTGAAGGACTTAAAGGTATGAGCTGGAATGAGACTGTTAAGTATTGGCTGAAAAAATACCCTGTATGCAGACCTGAGTTCCTTGAAAATGACGACAGTAAAAAAGCCAATGTCTACGCATTTATAAAAGATATCGGTGACAGTGCAAAAGAAAATCAGATCACGGTAGTAGGAAACGGTTCGGCCTGTGTTGTAGGAGGACATTCCTATATTATCAAAAAAGGTCAGAGATTTATATCAAACTCCGCAGTCGCATCTATGGGATATGATTTGCCTGCCGCAATAGGCGCATATATGGCAAATCTTGATGGAAAGAGATTTGATAAAGAACTGATACTTATTACAGGTGACGGAAGTATACAGATGAATCTGCAGGAGCTTCAGACCATAGTTCACCACAAGATGGATATAAAAATATTCCTTATAAATAATGAAGGTTACCACAGTATAAGACAAACCCAGAATAAGTTCTTTGGTGACAAGCCTTTGGTAGGAATAGGACCTGACAGTGGGGATCTCTCATTCCCGGATATGGGAAAGCTTGCAGGTGCGTACGGTATTACATATTTTTGTGCAAAGACAAACAGTGAGCTTGAAGATGCGGTATCTAAGACATTTAAGGCAGTCGGTCCTGTTATCTGTGAGGCATTTGTGACAAAGGAGCAAAACTTTGAGCCTAAGTCATCAGGAAAGCAACTTGCAGACGGTAGAATGGTAAGCCCTCCTCTTGAAGATTTGACTCCTTTCTTATCCGATGAGGAGATGGAAGAGAATATGATAGTACCTAGAATGTCGGAGTAAGCTATGAGAGTACTTATTACAGGAGCAGCTTCATTTTTGGGTAGACATTTGGTGGAATACTTTCTTTCAAAGGAAGATGAAGTGCTTGCTTTGGTCAGAGAAAATGCAAGAGGCAAAGATGAGCTTTTAGGGTATGAAGCAAATAATAAATTCAAACTTATAGTCCTTGATATGAAAGATATAGAAAGACTGGACATAGATTTTGACGTATGTATACATCTGGCGTGGGGCGGTATCGGTAAAGAAGGCAGAATGGATGAAAACATCCAAAGAGAGAATATAGATGCCGCCATAAAGCTTATGAGAGTCTGCAAGTATAGAGGTGCAAAAAGATTTCTGTTTGCAGGTTCACAGGCGGAATACGGACAGACACTTGCAGATATAGAAGCAAAGTACGGCAAAGACTTTGATATAAACGCCATACCAAAGCAAAGTGAAGATGCCCCTACAAATCCCAAGTCCGAATACGGCAAAGCCAAATTGGAGCTTAAGAGTAAACTCAAAAATCTTGGAGACAGCCTTGGAATAGAGTATGTGCATATGCGTATCTTTTCGGTGTTTGGAAGCGGTGACCATGAGACATCGCTCATATCCACCTGTATAAGGAATTTCAAAGAGAATAAAGATGTACATATAGGAGAGTGTATACAGTCTTGGAATTATATATATATTAAAGACCTCTGTGAAGCGATATCTCTGCTTTCAAAAAAAGACCTGCAAGGTGAGTTTGTATTCAATGTGGCCGGAGAGAATAACCGCATACTGATGGACTATGTAAAAGATATAAAGAGACTGTTAAACAGCAGCGGCGGTATAGTCGTAGAGAAAAAGGAAGCGGCAAGTGAAGGATTACCTTTTCTAAATCCCGGCATTGAGCGTCTAAAGAGAGTAGGCTTTGTTGAAAGCTACGGATTTGAAAAGGGAATAAAAGATTGTATATAAAGTTTAGGAGACGGTTTTGAAAAGATGTATTAGTTGTAACGGTTCATTACATGAACTTATGAAAATTGAAAATATGCCTACAAGTGCACAGGATATACCGACAAAGGAAGTGCTTGATAAAGACAGCGGTATAGAAGTGTCGCTTTGCGTCTGTGAGGACTGCAATCTGGTACAGTTAAAAAACGATGCGGTTTATTACTACAGAGATGTTATAAGAGCGGGCGGATATTCCACTACGATGGAAGACTTAAGAAAGAGTGAATACAAACATTTTATAGAGTTTGCATCGCTTGAAGGTAAGAAGATAATAGAAGTCGGTTGCGGTAGAGGAGAGTTCTTAGGTATGCTTAAAGGTTTTCCGGTGGAAGGCTACGGTACGGAGCATAAAAAGGAACTTGTAGAGATCGCCAAAGGTGCGGGGCTCAGAGTGGATGAAGACTTTCCGGAGAGTGAAGAACATGTATTTAAGAACGGACCTTTTGATGCCTTTATGTCATTTAATTTTTTGGAGCATCAGCCGCATCCGAGGACATACTTAAAAGCAATATATAATAATCTATGTGATGAAGGCTATGGACTTATTACGGTACCGAGCTTTGAGTATATCTTGGAGCAGAACAGTTTCTATGAGATAATCCCGGACCATATTGCATATTACAATTTTGACAGTCTTACACATCTTTTAAATATAAGCGGATTTGAGGTGCTTGAGTCAAGTACGGTCAACAGAGATACTATTGAAGTGATAGTGAAAAAGAGAAAGTTACCTGATATAAGCGGTATTATCGCAAAGAAGACGGATATCGCAAAAGAAGTACTTGATACGGTAAAGGGCTATTCAAAGATAGCCATATGGGGAGCGTCACACCAAGGATTTACACTTTGCTCCACAACAGGTATTGCAAAGTATGTGGACTGCATCATAGATTCGGCACCTTTTAAGCAGGGAAAATTTGCACCGGCATCACATATTGAGATCATTTCACCGGATGATGCAAGAAAGAGAGAGCTTGAAGCGATAGTGATAGTAGCACCGGGATATACGGATGAGATAGCAGGTATTATAAAGACCACGTTTGACAAGAATATAGACGTCTATACATTGATGACTGACAAATTGAAGAGGTTATAATTATAAAAAAATATAAATTTATACATTATTGCCGACGTGAGAGTAGTTTTAGAACTGCTTAAGACGATGCGTGAGAGTAGTTTGAAGTAAAAATGCACAAATTAAGACTCACGTGAGAGTAGTCAAAATCAGGTCAAAAATCGGAATGAAATGTGAGAGCAGTCAGTGTAAAAAACAATAAAAATACAAAAAGCGTGAGAGTAGTGAAAGAGAGCAGTAGTAGTAAGCGTATTATATTAAAAAATAAGAGTCGGGGGTGATGCCTTGACTCTTTTGTATTTTAAAAATACATTGCACATAAGTTACTGACTTTTTTAAGAAAATATGGTATGTTCTGCGGGTGGTTTTGCAGGATAATAATCATATGTTAATAAAGATAATTTTAGACAGTTTTAGAGGCGTAAGGGAAATTAAAATTTTCTTAAAATAATTTTACAAAATCAATCAGGCTGTTTTATAAAATGACTATTTATGGTATTATCTATCGTGCAGTCAAAGAGTGATAAGGAGGAGAACATGAAGTTCAAGTTCGTGTATAATACTGCACATGGATGGTAAAATATTAAACATAGGCTAAGTTTGGAGTGATCGTTTAGATGACTCCTAAAAGTGGTTTTGTGGATACTTTACTAAATGTTAGATTAAGGAGGTTTAATGAAACAATTTAGGAAACGATTTTACAAATAACACTTCAGGCACAAGCCCTGTATTTGAATCAAGTGTTACATTGACTCCAAGTGACGATAAGAAGACAACCAATGCGGCACTTGAAGCAAGCAACTCTACATTGAAAGTAAAATATGTAGATATGGCAGGCAATCCTATACCTCTTGATGACGGTAGCGGAAATGTGGCCGATACGGACAGCGTTCACGGCTTTAGAGATCCATATACGGTAACACCGCCTATAACACTTACAGGTGTAGCTAATTATGAATATGCAGCCTGATCTTACAAACGGCAGACCGCTTAGCGGAACATTAAATCCGGGACAGAATGTCGTAATATTAAAGTACAAGAGAAAAACTGCAGGAAATATAACTGTAAACCACTTCGAAGTAGGTGGAAGCACACAGCTTTATACACCTTCAGGAGCAACATCGCCAAGTGCGGAAACATATGTAGGAACAGAAAAACTGGGACTATTTGAGAATCTTACAAATAGAGAAGCGGACATCGCCAACTTCGAGTATGTAAGTACAGATGTAACAGGAGTACCTTCAGCAACATCGCAAAGTGCTACAGGTGATACAACAGTTACATATCAGAGAGCTCCACAGACAGTAACCTACAGATACAAGAGAAAAGACGCTGCAGATATAACGGTGCACCACTATGAAGTGGGAGGAAGCACAGAGTTATATACTCCAACCGGAAGCACAACACCAAGTGCACAAACCATACCGGGTGCCGGAAAACTCGGAACAACTGTAAATCTTACAAATAAAGAAGCGGACATCCGGCAAGCCGGACAGCCCACTCACCTCCCCGTGATTT